>Ga0179593_1405221_pt1 | contig 13004 bp, 12 predicted proteins | sample CZODoug2_1_08_16_FD_185931 | JGI IMG/M metagenome (GOLD analysis project Ga0179593, IMG submission 185931) | Vadose zone soil fungal communities from Angelo Coast Range Reserve, California, USA - CZODoug2_1_08_16fungal (PacBio error correction) | ecosystem: Environmental > Terrestrial > Soil >...
CCCCTTCTGCTCCTAGAAGGGGAGAAATCGTAGGGGGAAGGAAAAAGGTCACATTTTTCCATGAGGGATTAGAGGCGTTCTGGGCGGTACGAAAACGGAGAGGGAACTCAAAAATCCACGTCTTTCTCGCGGAACTCATGCCGAAGGGGATATAGCAAAGGAACGCGGTAAAGGAAGAATTCTTTCACGTCAGCAAGAGAAGGCTCGACTCCCTTGGCCGAAAAATAAGCTAACTCGAGAGGCTGGAGGAAGAATCAGTGGGTTGGAAAAATAATTTGGCTGGGGGGGCAGAACTAAGCTAGGTTGAGGGAACGGAAAGAAAAGAAAGGGTTGAATGTCCATAGGGTTCGCAGACCAGGAAAATGATTAAATGAAAGGGCTGCGGGGAGAAGTCCAGGACTGGGAGGGAGATCTAAGACCCGAGGGGCAACCAAAAACCAAAAAGATCTTGGGATTCCCGTTGTCGATGTGTTCGCCCCCGTGGGTTTCTCGGATGGGCTAGCAAAGGAATGATCCCTCACTCTCGTCCAAGAACCGGGAGTCGAATTACGCGGAAAGAAGTGGCAGCCGAAAAAAAGGGTTTAATTCTGGCTGCGCCAACCAAAGGCCGGCGTGTGGGGAAAAAAACGGGAGGTCTGGGGCTGGCCGACAAAAAAAACAACTTGTTCCAGAGTAAAAGGACAAGCTCAGGCGCGCTGCGCTGGGAAGCGCAGAGAGGTCAGCGGATGGGGAAAAGATCGAAAAATAGGAAAGGAACCCGACCAAGTAAAAGTCAGGAAAATCCGTCGGGAGGAAGAAGAAGGACTAAGCCACTAGGGACTATGACCATACCGGCCAGAAAGCTCTCAAAGAAGGCCCCGTCGTCATCGGCCCAAAGAGTTTGAGTAGCTCCTTATTGCACTGGGAGACTGGATAAGCGCGAAAGACATATGCTCGGGAACTAAGGGAGACAGTGAGAAAAGAAAAAAGAGGACAAGAGAAGAAGGAAAAAGATAAAAAGGGGGCACAGGCCCTTTCGGGGAGAAGCAGGAGGGTCCTGGTGTTTCGGGAAGCTAGTGTTCCCGTCAGCCACTCAAGGGATGGGGGGGAACTGGGAAAGGCCGACTCTGCAGGGGGCGGGAGGGTCTCTCGTTGACAACTATATGTAGGCGTGAGGAGTCAACCCATCAATAGGCGTAATTGCAAAACCATGGTCATCTATCTGAGATAGGTGATTTGGGATGGAAAAAAAGTTTTCTATGTCCGTAAAAAGTAAGATCCTTGAATGGGAGACCTATGGACGCTTTAGGAACTAGAGGAAGAGAGAACTAAAACTCCTAGAGAAATTTTTGAAACCAAGGGATGGAAGTCTCTTCCCAGCGACAAGGAGGGGGGGATCAAGGGAAACCTTTGGACGAGACAGATCTCCTCAGAAATGAGGAGAAAGATGTATATTGAGAAAAACCAGCGGATGAAGGCGACCACGCATGTGAAGGGAAATCAAGATACATGAAATTACAACGTGGAACACGTATGAGGGCCGATAGTACGTCACCCTGCCCGGAAAAGGGAGAACTTGAAGAAGGGGAGAAGCATCGACATCAGAAATTAAAAAGCGAGGGGGGAGAAGGACGTACTCTTGCGACTTTGGGGGGAAAACTAAAAGGAGACATCGTCGCGGACGTGTCACGATCTCAAAAGCACGACCTTGCCGAGTCAAATGGGAGGAGTTTCAAACCCCCCGTTGGTCAAAGGGAGGAAAAGAAAACTCTGCCTTCGAAAAAAGCGCCTCACGAGGAAAGCTACAAAAAAAAATGGGAGGGAAAAGGTGCTAAAGGGAATCTTTGCACAAGGAGGTTTAAGGGGGGAAGTCCCAGAGCGAGGAAAGGGCGCTAAGTCGCCAAGGCCCGTCCAAAAGAAAAAGGGAAGGCAACCTGGCGGGATGGCCCGAGAAAAAAAGAGGGGAATATGAGAAAAGGGAAACTTATCTGGGGCGACAAGAAGGGTCCGTCGTTGTCTTTCTCAACGGGAGAGAAACCTTCGGCTGAAGAAGGGACTGGTGTTGTCGGGAGCGTCGTAGAGGAAACGAAAAGGAGGAAGATTCCCGAGAGAGAGAAAAACGCGAAAAACTGAAGGGAGAGGGGGGTCATCTTGGAAGACAAAAATTGGCAGGGGGGGGTAGTAAAAGGGTCTGCCAGACAATAATAAAGGGAAAAGGCTGGCGCACCCTCAAAGTGTGAAGGGGGAGGAAAAGGGGGGAAAAGGTAGAAAAGGGGAAAAAGGTTGATGAAACGTCGTTTTACTCTAATCGAATACCAGAAGTGCTAAGGGCATAACCATTTCTCGATCCCATCCGAGAACAAGAAAAAAAAGGAGCTCGGGACTACAACGGAAACTCCCCACCTCGGTTTCAGTGAAAAAGGGGGATTAAGGCTCGTACAAAAAAGGAGAACCCGAGGAAATGAAAGTGAAGAAGGCTGGTGCGGGATCGAACAGAACGTGATGTGGGGGTAAGAACAATCGTTTCCTGTTTCAAAGAAGAAAGTCCAACGGGAGCATTGATTACTGTCTTCAGAAAATGGGGTAGGGAAAGTTATCTAGTCCCCAGAGAGCTCTAAAAAGAGCCGGGACGCGCGAGGACGGGTCCTAACTGAGTAATGTAAAACAGACGGGGTGCGAGAAGCCAGATGAAAATAGGTAGCACTATACCAAGAAATTCGAGGAAGGGAAGGTTTTCGTATCGGACTGGGAGTAAACCAAAGGGAAGCATCCCTCCCCCGCTTCGCAATTGTCAAGACTCTGGGTGGTAAGTCCACTGAAGTTCGACAAAAACAGTGGAGAGGAACTTGGGATCTCAACTTCTTAGTGAAGGAAAATAGATAGATCCCAGACTAGAAAGCACGGGTGTGGCTCCGAAGAAAATAGGGCGGCCGGTTGTTCCATAGGCTTGGAATCCAAGGGGGGTCTTGTCGCAGGGCTTCGAGAGACAAGACGGAGAAAGAAAAAAGACTCACTCTGGAGATTCCTGTGAAAAAGGGCCTGGGGGAAATGAAAGTTCAGAAACAACGTCGAAGAACTGTCCTCATAAATGAGCGCGAAACTGGTTATAGAAAAGGAAATTACTGTAAGAAAGTAATAATCTATGGGAGACTGGTCTTAGAAGTTTGGGGAGCTTTTCCTTTACGGACCGAGGTAGAAGTAAAACTTGCTAGCCGAACGTAACTTGCTAAAAAGAGGAGTGGATCTCAAAAAAAGAGCAGAACTGTTTCGCCGGATTCAGAAATGGAAAAAGAACCAAAGCTTCGTTTATTACCTTGGGGGGGGAAGGAAGCGCCCTCAACGGGGTAGGGGGTCTCGGGAGGGACTGTGTTAAATAATACGCGAAACCCTAAAAAGGGGATCAAAAGGTAAAAGGGTCAGGCTCCTAAGAAAGGAAATTTGCTTACCCTTACGTTAAAAAGGAAAAGACGACAAGCCTCCCGGTGGGGGGAAATATCTGGGACCTAGACAAGGAAAAACCACTGAAGAGGTTCACCAAAAAATGTATCACGGGAGATTACAGAGAAAAATCGGGATCGGGAGGGGGCGAAGGGGTGGAAGGGGTGATTCCTAACGGAATCGAAAGAAAACCCACCAGGATGGGGTAACAGCCTTTTTTAAGAAGATATAAAGGAAGATATCCACGACGACTTAAGGAGACAGACCAAAAAAGAAGGAAAGAGGGGGGAGAAGAACGGGAGAACACTTAAGGGGGACTTCGATCCGATGGTCACTTGGGCGAGTAGAAGGCCGACCAAACTTATCGAGACCCGAAGCGGCCAAAAGAGGCAGGGGGGAAACAGAATCATCCTGAAGTAAGGGCCTGGAAAGGAGGGTGGGCGTTCTCATAAGGAAGGGGGAGAGAAAAGCGAGGTGATACCTTCCAGCCTTACACGCTGCAGTCGGGGGGAAAATGGACTCGGAAATTGGAAAAGGAGCGGTCTAACAGGGGCCGAATCCGAGAATCCAGGAAAGAAAAAGGGTTAGCTCTACGCCACCAAACTATAAATAAAGTCCGAAGGAGAAAGGACTACTGGTAGAGGACTCGGAGTTCTGGAGGTCTTTTAGTTCGTCAGACGACAGGTGGACGCCCTCCTGGCCATGGTTATGTAAAAAGCAATCCTGTCAATTTGGTAAAAAAAAAAAGGTAATGTATCATAAACCAATCATCAAAAAGCGGTTTATCAAGACATTGGGGGGGGAAGAAAAAAATCACCTCTCAACCCCACACGTAGGGAAATAAGGAGGACTGAAAAAAATCCAGCAACTGCAACGAGGACAACGGTCTCTTCGAAGTACAGGTTGTGTGTGACCTTAAATGAAGAGTGAAGGAAAGGGGGTGTTCCCATAAAAGGGAAAGTCGAAAATGGAACTGGAGGACGAAAGAAAAAGACAGAACTTACAACGGCTACGGTGGAGAGAAGGGACTAAAGAATATTGCTCCGGGGGGGGGCTACTAGAAGGGGGAGAGAACGGGCGTCGGAGCTGAAACCCCCCCCCAAAAAACCCAACGAGGAAGCGCAACCTACTTGTGCGTTTCATGAACAAGGAACTTTTTAAGCGGTAAAGGGAAGGAAACAAAGAAAGTCACAACACCGAGGAAAAAAAAAAATCGACTAAAATTCGGGACAACGGAGGGGAGTGTATCTTTCCGGTTTGGGCTGAGGTCCCAATAGAGGAGAACAAAGGACTCTAGAACGTCGCAAAGCCAAAGGGCAAAAGCCAAAATTATATAGGGCAAACCAATAGATAGGGGAATAATCGGCTACTTAGAAAGAAAGTCTCCTAAAGGATTGGGCTACGGGTATCTCGAATCTGAGGGAGAACTTAGTACATGGAAAAGGGGGGGGGCTGGATCGTCCACGAGTGCTTAAGACCTGGAAAAAAAAGCTGACTAATTCCCGAGCGCGATAAGCGCGCCGTTGAAGTCAGCTGAACTCAGCCATCGTGAAGAGGGGAGAGAAAAAGATTTTCAAGTGGGCGCGGGGGTCGGCCGTCCCCATAGTAAAAAAAAAGGTTAAAAAAAAAAGGGGGCAGGGCTTTCAGGGATGAAAAAGTTTTTCAAGGTAGAACCAGGGGTAGAGACCGGTGGTATGCGTAATCGAACATTCTGATGGTTAACGCTTAAACTGGGGCAATGTCTCTATCCCCATAGAGAAAACTCCCCCGGTTGGGGGAAAGAAAACCGAACAACGGGCCCCCGGCATCTGGGTGCAAAAGGAACTGGGACGGCGCTACGTGAGACCGCCGGGGTTCGGGGAGGTGAGTATCAAACAAACTGGCTGAAAAAAAAACTGAAAGGCCAACATATCACAAATCTGGTCGGAGGACCTAACTCACCTTGATGAACTGGGAAATCCTTCGAGGAATGCTACCAACAAGTCGTCTAGCTCCTTTAGGGCGCGAGGCCGAAAAGTGGGAAGAATTCTTAGGTCCCCCAGGCGGGCGGGGGAAATACAAAAGTTAATCAAGGTCTCGACAGGGGAGGGGATAAGGCGAGAGAGGCGCTTGGCCAGACTCCTCCGCCCCGCCGGAAATTCCGCTCATTGTAACCGATGGGACTTCCAAACGCGTCCAACCGAGGAAGTGAGCAAGACCGTCGGGGAATCGAGAGAAAAGATGAGGATGTAAGAGGGGGGAGAATCCCACGACGGTTCTCCAAAAGCCGATCGTATTATAGGTGGGCCAGGCCCCGAAAACGCCATTCAAAGGTTCGGGGGCGGCGTATTTCGTGTTACTAAAAGAAGGGGAGGATTCAAACCAACTGTCGCTGGCTCTACCGAAAGAGGCCGCGGAAACCGAAGAAGGGGGGCCTTCAGAGTCGGCAAAAGTCGCAAGGCGCGCCCAGGAAGGCTGGGTAATAGCTACGACGTTAAAAATGAAAAACAGCATCACGGTGCTGGGGGGAAGATGGGAGAGACGAATCGATGTGGGGTTGATCTGATGGGAGAGGGCTTGGTCACAAGGCCAAGGTTTCGGAAACGCCAAGCTTGTAACGGGGAAGCTCCTAACCGACTGGTTTGTCGCGCCTCTGAAGAGGGTCAACAACCATAGGGGGGATCCCGTTGTCGTGTTCGGCATCCTCAAATGTGGTTGGCGGATGGGATCGAGCCCCTTTGGAGGAAAGTCAGGGAAAGAACGACCCCTAATCAGGATTCGAATTACCGTACAAAGAGGGGGAGACCTACCCTCCTTGCGGTTTCAAACTGGCAACGGAAACCAAAAGGGGGGGGGACCCACTTTCTCAATACGTCGGAAGAAAAAAAAAATGTGGACTACCAACCCCCAAAACCAACATGGGGCAAATTCATGAAACGCTCACGTTCAGCTGCTAAAAGGAGAGAAAGGTTTTTGAAGGCGGGAAGGTAAAAAAGGGGATCCAGAAAAAAACAATGTTCCTAAGGGAACAGCAGACCTGATGAAATACCCCGGGGATTAAGCGAATACCAAGACCGTCCTGAGAATTGGAGGCCACCTTCGAACCGCCCCGGTTGTTAGAGAGGGCACTGGCGGGGCACGTCCGCGTAACAAAAAATCGCCTCCGCAAAAGACCGCAGGGAAAGAAGAATGATCCAAAAAAGTGTCCAGCCCTTTTCAAGTCAGGATGCCATCCTGGGAATTGGGTGTTCGTGACGCGAAGGGGGTTGCTACCGACCGCCTGTCAAGCCTACTCTAGACCGATCGGGTGAGCTCGTTGGAAAAGAAAAAACCACCATGCATGCCGTATCGTCCACCACAAACGAAGAAGTACGGGTCCTTAGAAAAACATTCAAGGTCTACTTGCTTTCAAGGGGAAAAATGCGTTCTTCATTCCGCGACCCAGGAGGCGCCCTCTGGCGTGAAGGGGAAACGAGACTACACAAGTGTCCCCAGGGGGTCCTCTTCCAAAAGGACCGGGTGAAGAAAAGCCTCGGAAGGGAAAAAGAGAGAACAACAAAAAGAAGAGAGGAAAGAGAGGGATCGTCCACCATCCAAAAGCGGACTCAACACGGAGAATGTAAGGGCGAATTCCCTGTTTACCAGTGTTAAAATGAAACCGTCTTACTGAAAAGGGCCAGAAAAGGAAGGTCGCTAAGGAAGCAGAAAGGGGGCGCTCCGAAAGGGCCGGTGTCTAGGCTTGGCAGAAATTGAACTACGATCCGCCGCATAGTGCGTGCAAACGAAAAAACGGAAAACGGTACAGGCCGAGTCCTGGCAGCGGTCCCAAAAAAGCGCAAGTGTCCGGAATGACCCCTAAAAAAACCGTCCCTCCCGGATGCTCAGAGCGGAAACACTGCTTCTCAGGATTATCAGGACAGAAGGGGGAGGGGGTACAAGAGGAGGCGGCTGTCGCGAAGGCGACGTACGGCATCCATGTGAAACATACTGAATAATGAAAACGTGAAAGCGACTACGCGGTGAATCTCGGTAGAGAAAAAGGGGAACATGGAAGGTGGTCTTTCAGAAAGAGTGAGGGAAGAAGAGGATAAGATTGACTTGAACATGAAGAAATGGCTGGGGGGTCATTCGATCAACGGACCTCCTAAAAAAAGAGACCGAAATCCAACGTACGCAGCTGAACTTGAGCGTTCACCCAATAGGGATGTGAAAAAGTGTCATTTGTGGGAAACGTCAGGGAGAGGGAAACGAGTCTGTCCACCACCGGCTGCGGTCCAGTGGCTGACGTTGCCAGTAGAACCTGAAAAAGACCGAACTAGGGGGATAAAAAGCGTGGGGGTACTCTTAGTTCGGGGATTCATAAAACCCAAAAACCCTCCCCCGGTTGGGGCGACGCTAAAACCTCGACACGGACTCCCCGCCGCTGACGATCGGGTTAAAAAAAGCTTCTACGGAAAAATTCGGACGACGGGAGCGCAAAGCAGGAATACGAATGTCCGAAAAGGGGTAAAAGCACCCGGGCAGAAAAGGTCCAGAAAAACATCAGATTTCTCGAGACAAATAGAAAAAAAAAAAATGGACTTTTCTTCAAGCAAGGGTAAGACAGCGTAGCTCTTCCGCAGAAAAGAGAGCGCGGAGCGAAAGCCCGCTGCTCAGACAGTTATCTGAGGTCCCCAACGGAGGGGGACCGCGGGGGACCGGTAGAGCAGAGACCCGACCTTCAGGGAAGAGATACCTGAGATGGGAGGAAAACAAAAACTCCTCCCATCCCCGCTGGGGGAATGAAAATGGGGGGAACCGCCTCATGGAACCGGAAGGACTTCCCGTACATCGGCGCCAAGTTTAGAACTCGTCGGGGAAATCTACTCAACAACTATAGGAAAAAGAGAAAAGTCAAAAAAGAAAGCTAACTGGTGGCGCATCTGTAAGAGGAGTTCAAAAAAAAATGAGCGTGGGCCAGGGCAGTTAAACGGGGGGGGGTGGAGGACCAACGACTCTCCAGAAAGACGGTCGCGGCGAACAAAAGATTACCGTACAGCCAGTAAAAGCCTTTGGGACGCTTCAAGAGTAAAGAAGATAACCTCTAGCTCGGGAGATCGCGTACTGCTCACGGGGGGAATATCTAACTCAGGAAGAATGCAGAATGGAAGAGAGAAGGAGCTTGGCTTCCTGTGGGATGCGGGTGGGGGTCTGGAAAGAACAGGAATTTCACACAAAACTGGGTTTGCGCAGAAAAACCCTAAAAAGAGAACCTTGCTAACCGGGAGTGGAGACTAAGTAAGAAGGGGGGAGAGGCCAGCTCTTCCATCCCGGCGAAACAAGAGGAGGTGGTTGAAAATGGCCGAATAGGGGGGCTCGGATTTGCCCTGTGGAGGACAAAAAAAGAGCGTAAAATAACAGTCTTCGAATTACAGGAAACCAAGAAGCGGCGAACTAACCTCAACTTGCTGTCACGAACGGTCGGCGACGACCGGTGGTTGGGAAGGAAGGAAATAAAGATGGTCCTGGGACTACCATGTCCGAACCACAAAGAGGGGAAAAAAGAAAAGGAAACTCACTTCAGCGGGGGAAAACGCGCGCTGGATAGGGACGCTCCGGGAATCTTTTCAGGGAGGGAAGGGGAAACCAAAAACCGAACCCCCCAAGCTGTTCCGAGTCCTGGGGGAAAAATGCACGGGGGGGAAAGAACCGAAGGGAGCAATACTTTCGCAGGAGACCAACCGGGCAGGGAGTAGAAAAGAAATCAAAAATAGTCCCTCGGATGCTGAGGGCAAGGCTGGCGACGTATTGTAAAAGGGGGAAAAGACGATCGCGCACGACCTCACTAGACCACCATAACGTGACAAAGAAAGGATCCCCGTGGCCAACCTTGGGTCAGGGCGGGTCCCTCCGGGAGGCCGGGGGTGGAAGGGGGGGGGGAATAGGGTTTTAAATCCTGCCAATCCGTACACAAAGGAGGGTAAGGAACGAAGAAAAGACTCAGGCCCGTCGTCCGCGCAAAAATCATCAGGAGGAGGGGGAGAAGGCCCAACCAGACAAAAGAACGCTTAGACACAGTACTTAAGCGGGTAGGGTCAAGAAAGGATTGGCGCTGGCTTGCCACAACGCCCTCTAAGGAAAGACTGGCCCTGTCAGGGGTACGGGATAGCTCTCCTACGGGCACAGTTGGGGGAACGCCAGGGGGGGAACTCGGCCCCTTCAAACAAGTGGTTCATAGGGATGTTGACGAGTACAATCCAAAAAGGAAGATGAGAGGAAGCTCCAGCGGGCGGCGAACCCAAAGTGCGATTGTAAAATCTGATAATCCGGAAAAAACTTTGGGTGCCCGTAGTCGGAAGAGGGCTCCAAGGAAAGGCCATATCATGAGCGTCGCGACGGAAGCCATAAAAAAAAGGAAGAGCAAAACTTTTTCTGATACGTGGAGAGGGGGGGGGCCGACGAGAAGAGTCCGTATTAGAGACTTCAAGGGACGAACGAACGACCTGGCGCATGGCTTTCGTCCCAACCGCAAGGTGCAAGGAGGTAAGTTATGAAACACCAGCCAGGAACCTCCCGGGGGAGGACCATCCGGGGAGGACACGAGGGAGCAGATGCACCCGGCTGACTTGGAAAAGGAGTCAAAGGAACGTCATGGGGGAAAGCAAAAAATGGGTAGACTGTCGCCACGGAACATCGATGGGCAACCGAGGGGGGGACGAGTACAGCTGTGGTCGGGGAATACTGGGGCTTCTCAGGGGGCTTCTCGCGGGGATCCTTACGAACAGCTGAATAGGGAAGGGAACCTGGGGTAGGGGCGTCGATCGTATCAAGCCAAGAATATTCCGCGAGCGCGGGAAAAGCGGGAGGAGAAGGCGGAGCTGCTCCATCTGATCGGAGAACCCTTTGGCAGTAGGAAAATGTTTCTACACGGAGAAACCATCTTCCAAAACAAGGGGGGGGGGGGGGGGGGGGGGGGGGGGGGGGGGGGGGGGGGGGGGGGGGGGGGGGGGGGGGGGGGGGGGGGGGGGGGGGGGGGGGGGGGGGGGGGGGGGGGGGGGGGGGGGGGGGGGGGGGGGGGGGGGGGGGGGAGGGGGGGGGGGGGGGGGACGTTTCAGGTCTTGCTGTAGGGGTGCACAGTGAACAAAAGGGATAGGATCCGCAAGGGAGGGAAGGAACTGGAAAGGCTGAGGGATTAAGAAAAAGCCTGGCCCCCGCCGAAAAAGAACAATGGGCTGGAGTAACATCTCGGACGGATCCCCGCCGCTGGAGACAGCGGTGTGCCCGCCTGGCTTGAGACGGACGACGTCGAAAGGGAAAAAAAACCGCCCTGTTGGCCAGTTCCGAAGGAGGTCCCGTTAGAGAGAGGGAACCAACCTCGTTCCCGGAAGGGCCCAGCACAATAACCATTTCGTGGGACTGGTCGTCCAGCCGATGTCGAAAGCTAAAGAAAAACCATCCTCAAGAGATAAAATCGGGATTCGGATGCGGAAATCGGACTCAAGAAAATGTACCCCAAGGAGGGCTGCCGCAACGGCGCCGTCGTAATTCTCTTAGTCCTGACTGAAGATAAAGGTGCGATCAGTTTTTTGTGGTGGGGGGGGGGGGGTTTGGGGGGGGTGGGGTCTACCCCAACACGCTTTAAGCTTTTCCTGGGAAACAGGTGGGGGACATGGAAGGACGATACGAGTGCTTCAGTATGCGCTTCAGGGGATAGAGAACAACAACGGTTATTGAGATGAAGTCCTTGGAAACCACGGGTGTCGCGAATCGTAGGTTGAGTCACGGGGGCGAAGTGGAAAACATTATCTTGTTCAGCGGCGGCGTCGGGGGTACTACAAGCTCCAGGGCTGACCGTAAGAAATCCAAAAGCTCTGCTCGCGAACTCCGCCGGGAAAACTCCCGCCTTTTGGACGAGTCCATGGAAGAAAAGGAGCCTGCCCGCGCTCCGGGGTAGCGACAAAGGGAGATGGGAGAAGCGTGACGGAGGGGGGATGGGAAAATTCATCAAGTTCTTTCTCCGGAGAGAAGACGAGAAGGATGTTTTTAGTCCTAAAGGAAAAAAGGGGGAAGGGTTACAACTTGGCGCTCCCGGAAGCCTTCGCGGGGGGCAGGGAGCCAGAAAAATACTGTTTCGCCGAAGCCAGAGGAAAAAGGGCACCCCCTCTTCAGCGAAAGGGGGGAGTCCGGGGAATTGTCCTGACCTGCAAAAAGTTTCCGTAAATGGAGAGGTTAGTAAAAAAAGTACAAACTACGAAATAGGGAGGGAAGGCGCCTACGTTCGGCCAAAATACCCGCAGAACACACCGTTCAGAAAATTGGAAACGTCAAGGCTCACCGCCTGAACAGGTCTCTAATGCCGACAAGGTACCAAGGCCAAGAAGGCGACCCGATTCACCCGATGGGATCAACGCAGGTAGCGAAGAGGGCAAAAGGCGTTAATAGTGTAAGAGTCGCCTCGACGCTAAAACCAACATCAATCTCATCAGCCTGCTGAAAGGAGGAGAGAGCCCGACGGACTAAGTAGAATGAAGGGAGATGGGGCTCACCGAGGATGACTACACCGCGTAAAATTGCCTTCTTCTCCATGGAACTGGAGAGAACCCTAGGGAACAACCAGAGGGAAAGATGAGGTGAAATCCTCCAAAAGGCAAGATCATCCTGAGCATAACGGGGCCAAAAGTGGTCGTCTTTCTCATCGCTCGGGAGCGGTGTTCTACTTGTGTGGGCAGGCAGCCAAGAAAAAGGGGAGAGTGGAAAAGACCCAGGACTCGTCCAGGTAGGTGGTCGAAAAAGACACGAAGCACGCGAATATGACAAATTCTGCCCCAACACCCATAACTAAGGAGGCGAGCGGAGCGTAGTGTATTTCTTATGTTCGCGGTAGCAAAAAGAAAGACAAAATCAGTGCGCCCTCAAATTGTCCCCGGAACCTCGGGACAGCTTACGCATACTTGCACAAGGTCCAAGGGGAAGTCAAAAAAATCCGTGTCGGTCCGGAGTACCTGGATGGGGGGAAAACGAGACCAAGAAAAACAAGGAATGAAAATAGAGATTTTCTCGAATTTAAGGGGAACACGCGGCGGAGGGACAGGCGATACATGGAGGGGCAAGGCGTAGAAATCGTCGTCCCCGGACCAGAAAAGAGGCGCGGTTTTCGGAAAGGGGGAAAAAGGCAGAAGGAAAAGAGACTTCTCCTCTAAAGGGTTGTCAGGGGGGCCGACGATCGGCCGGAATAAACGGCTTCGTTAAAAGCCGCCCGCGAGTGCCTGGCGGCTCACCCAGACACGCAGCGTGTGGAAAAAGGAGAAACACCAACCAAGGACTAAAAAGCGTTCCTCCCTTAGTTACTCAAAGGGCGGGGACACGGGGGTGAGAGGGGGATCGGAGGCTCGGGACTTGGGCTTATTTCCAGAAGGAGGGAGAAGGCCAGCGCTTCTACAGTCCGCAAAAGAGAAGGAAAAGAGAACAAACAAACGGGGAGGCAGAGAAGAGGGGGAATAGAGAGAAAGAGAAGACCCTGGCTTACTAAAAGTCGTGGAGGGGTATCTCCTGGGTAAAGGCTATAGGGAACATGAAAGGGGGGGTGGTGGGGGTAGAGGTCGCGCAGTAGGACCTAAAAAAACCAATAT
>Ga0179593_1448664_pt1 | contig 13004 bp, 21 predicted proteins | sample CZODoug2_1_08_16_FD_185931 | JGI IMG/M metagenome (GOLD analysis project Ga0179593, IMG submission 185931) | Vadose zone soil fungal communities from Angelo Coast Range Reserve, California, USA - CZODoug2_1_08_16fungal (PacBio error correction) | ecosystem: Environmental > Terrestrial > Soil >...
TCCAACTAAATTGTTTAGAGGGGAAGTGGGGACGCGGTGAAGTCGACAGGTCTATGGGTTAAACAGAATCTCATCATGAGTTGGTGGGTGAACTGAGAAAAAGGAAAGTGGGAGGAATCGGGGAGAGAGGGGTACTGGGTTCCACTGGAAGGGGGGACTTGGGGGACTCAATCACTACGCAGAAGTATGTGAAAGCGGAAGAGTCAGTGAGCCCGAGGGAATTGTGAAAAGAGGGCCGCGGCGGCCCGAGTCAAGCACTTTCTGAAGATTCCATGATTGGGGTGGGACAAGCAGTACTGGGGTTTGAAATGGCAAATGAAAAAAAGGGGGGGGAGCGTGCATTTCGAAAGTGGAAAAAAAATCTCATCGGTTCGTGTGAGGTTTTCGGGACATGACTGAGGGTTACCAGGCAAAATCGAAAAAATGGAAAAAAGACCGAAGCGCAGGGGATACAGAGGGGACTCCCGAGAACGATTCCGGCAAAACCTCCGCCCGAGACGCCCCAGACCAACTGGAACAGGGAAGCATGCTTAAAAAAAGAACATAGTCGCAATACAGTGGAGAAATGACCCGCACGAAAAAAACGGCTATGCCCACATCGGCTTAAGGGGACAGGGGCAAGAAAACCTGGTCACTGTCGTTGTCAAAATGTTAAGGGGGGAGGAAGGAGAAGCCAAGGTCTGAAGGGTTCCCAAAGCAGAATGAGAACGACTTAAAATCAGCTCTCAAAACCGATAATTGAAATATGAAAAACAGAAATTTTTCACTAAAGTACTACGAAGAGAAGGCAAGGGGAGGTACTGGGATCGACGTAAAGGGAGCAAACCGTGGAAAAGGGGAGGACCGAAAAAGTGCGAAAAATCCTCGCGGGTCGGATAGGTCCCCTGAGGAAAAAAGGGGAAGGACACATCTTGCCCGTATCCCCAAGAAAAAAAGGTAGGTCAGGTTGATTGCAACGCGCCGGGGGAGGAGAAAAAGCGAGGATGGGGGGCAGTGCAAAAAGAAGGGCCCAGCGTACATGGGTGAACGTGGAAAAGGCATTAATTCCCACCACAGCTGAAGGGGGAGAACGGGTACGGGAAACGCCATCTAGAATAGAAAAAATAAAAAGACAACGGCCGGGGCAGCCCACTGAGGAGGGGCCAGGTTCAGAATAAGCGAGAGATAATGTTTAGATTTGCGCGGAGAGCGTGAGGTAGAGGGGTTGAAGGGAAAAGGAGGGCGCTGTGGCGGCGGTCCGAGAAAACGGGAGGGAGGTTGCAAGAAGGACGAGGTGTAGAACTGGCATCACCCTCGTAAAATTGGGAAGGAGGGAAAAGAAGGACATGCAAAAGTGTAATATTAAAGGCATCATGAGTGGGTAGGGGGGGAAAACAAAAACACTGAGCATCGGACGAATCGAGAAGGACGGGACAACCCAAGGACGCGATAGCAAAGTGACAAAAATGAGGTCGTCGAGCGAAAAAAAGAAAATCAGCATGTATTGCGACCAACAGAAGGAAAGGAAAACGCATCGGTTGCGGTGTGAATCGTGCACTGTTCGGGGCGGCCAGCACATAGCTCGTTCTGGGACTAAGGCAGGGAATAAAAACACTTAGAAGACTCAGGGCGAAAAGAAAAGGGAGAGGAATGAGGCGTTGAGGAAGAATGCAAGCGGAAGAGGGACTGGCAGAAGGAATAAGCAATTGCGCCAACTCGCATCCCACACAGCGGGGTCCGATATCAAAACCACGAAGATGCTGCTGCGACTCAAAAGAGCATCCGCGCGATCAGCATAGGAAAAAGAAAGGATGAAACCAACTAAGATCCGAACTGAAAGAAAAGAAGAGGCCAAAGTCTTCTAAAGAGAACGGAAAAAGAGGGGCCAAGGCAGTTTCATCGGAAAAAAAACGAGTTAGAACAGGGCGAACAGCAGAGGGGAGGGGAATGTCCCACCGGGAGCGATCCTGCCATATAGAGGGGAAGGAAGGAAGGAACGCAATCGGCAGGGTGGCGTGACCGGCAATCTCGCATATTTGGAGAGAACGCCTTCAACAATGTTGGAAGAGGGAGAAGGGAGCAGGGGAAAGTGCACTTCTAGGGAGGAGGAAGAAAGCCAGAACCGGAGGACTGACGCCGCATCAGGCGGCGGGGAAGAACAAGGGCTCATTTGCATCGACCCCGATGCGCCGGTCTGACAACTACCGTCACCGACGGTGGGGGGGAGGGGAGAAGAGAAACGGAAAGAACATAAAAGAGGAGAGAGCCTCGCGGCAAAACCAAAAAAGAATAGCTGATTGGGATGTGCCAAGGCTCAACCAAACCGAACTACAAGGGTTGTCGGAAAATAATGTCAACGGCAAAAAACCACGCAAAAAAGTTAAGGGTGAAGGAGGACTACGCGAAGGAGAAGCAGTCCCAGAAGAAAGGGGAGGAGGGGAACTCCGACTTCTCTTTCCCTACCGAATCGATGAAGGAGAAGAAAGAATTCCAAAAACAAAAAACACAGTGTATATATGAGGGAGACTTGATCGAGCACATCGGCTGGGGGGGGAAGGAGAGAAAGCGAGTCGCCGAACGACCACGCTACTTGAAGCAGCAGGAAAGGGAGAAGAGAAGGGAAGACGAAGGCCCGGGAAGGCAAGGTCGACATGGAATTGATTTCCGAAAAAATGGTACCTGCGGATTAGGTCTGTAGCAGACAATGCATGACAAAAAAAGAAAAAGACAATTGAGGTGGAAAGCGTTGCGGCCGAGGGAAAGTGAGAAGTTCAGGGCAAGGGCTGCTGTCAAACCCTTACCAACCTCGGGGTAAGTAACGAGAAAGAGAAGGGGAGAGAGGAGGGAAGCTTTAGCAACTCTTCTAAAAAAGAGAGGCCCGGGCGAAGTGGAAGCGGACGGTTCTGGCGGAGCCGAAAACTTATGAAGACGTTAGTCCGGAACCGCCTCGGAGACGAAAAAAAGAGGAACGAGGGTCAAAAACACCCACGTGCGGGTCGGAAAAATTCCAGGAATTACGGTCCCAGCATGACGAGATGGGCCAGAAAAGAATCGTGGAATCCAGGAAACAGGCCAGAGAAAGGAGGGAGAGAGTGGCTGTTCCGCAGAAAAATGGAAGGTAAATGAATTACGAAGGGCATGGAGCGGGAAGGGTTTTTTTCCAGGGGCGTACAAATCAAAAAAAGAAAGGCGTTTCAACGGTTGGGTTTTTGAATTTTGAGAGCGGGGAAAAAGAGGGGGAGGAAGGGAGACAAATGAGTGAAGGACAGAGAGAAGCTGTTCAGGATGGGGGGGAATCAAACGGGATTTTGGGATTGTCGGCGGAACACTTTGGCGCAAAGAGAAGGAGCAATCATTGATAATCCAAGACTTGAAGAAGAGGGAAAAGGAACGCTATGAGAGGGGAGGGGGAAGGGGGGATACAGGGGGAGGGAGGAGGCTTGACGGGGGGATTTTGACCTGAGCGGACAAAGATGAAAGAAGGGGGTGCTGCTTTGAAAACGAGAAAAGTGCACGCACACCGAGGGGAACAGGACAGCAAAACAAACGAATGCGGGCCGTGGCCCCAAAAAAGGTTGCTGAAAATAACAGAGGTGGGGTATTTTCTTAAAAAGGGAGACGGCTCGTAAGGGGAAAGGAAAGAGGATGGGGCGGCCATGTGAAGTAAAGGAGGATGAGTCTCGACGTCGTTCTGTGTTTATGAAGGAATCAGGGGGGGGGAAGATAAAGGACATATTTCGGAAAACCCGTGCCTGAAGAAGGGGGGGGGGAAAAAAGAAAAGGGGACCACATTGCCGGGGGGAGAGGGGGGAAGGAAACTCGAGCAATCTCCTCAAGGTGGTCTCGGACAGACTCAAAGAAAGCAAGGACCAATCAATACAGAAGAGAAAAGACGAAAGAGAAAGTCCCAGGGATTTGAAAAAAAATACGTCTGGAAGAGGAAGGAGACCAACTCCTTGGCACAATCAGTTGGGCGCAAAGGGAAAAATTAGAAGGGTGTTATACGATCTGGGGCTGCATAACGGGAGGCAACGGCCCGCGAGTGGTGGGAGGAAAAAAAGGGACTGTCAATAAGCCAAACCGCAGAGCACTAAGCATGTGCAGACCTAAACCAGATCCCGCCGAGCTGGAAAAGGGGGAAGACCCGGACTCGTATGCAGCAAGAAGGGAAGGGGGGGTGGACGTAAGTTAGTTCGGTCGGTCACTGGCAGGGAAAAATGCGAGGAAAAAAATGTCGGGGTCAAAAATTCCGATAACCAGCATGGGGAGGGAAGGATTGGGCACTGTTGTCCTCTCAACAAAAGTTTTGGGAAAAAGAAAGTGTCTACTTGAAAAGCTAACGGATGAGGGGAAGATAGGAAAAAGAAAAAACATCGTCACACCACTTCCCCAGCCATCAAAAATCGGGGTTGAAAAAAGTCCTCTTTCAAGAAGGAAGAAAGCGAAAAAGAGGGAAGTCGGATAGCCGGAGGGAAGAAGGCGTGCAACCGGCGGCAGAAGGGCAGAATACTCGGGAAAAGAACAGCGAGAGGCAGATCACGGTTTTGCCGGGAGAGAGAGGTGCGACAAACGATGATCGAGGGGGTGGAAAGGGAACCAGTAGAAAGTGAGTCTCGGAGGAGGAAGGGGGGAAAGGATAGCTTTAGGGAAGTAGTGCGGAAGGGGAAGGTCACGGCGCGGCAGCGGAGAGAGACAGGGGAGGCAAAAAAGGAGCGCCATGGCGAGGAGCTTGGGGCTCTTTAGGAGGATTTGGGGGGGCGAAGGGGGGTTGAGGCAACGGCGCACCGCCGGAAAGAGGGAAAAGCAAGCCACAAACGAGAGGAGATGGGGATAAAAAGGTGAGGACGCCCATGGAACTAGAAAAAGGGGTTTTCTGCAAGTGAAAGGAAAAAAACAACAATCATCACGGTGGGAACTTCAGCCGGAAGGGACAAAGGTTACTTTGGAAGCAGTTTTTAATCGGCCAGCCGGAGGTTCACAAATTGGAAGAAAAAGGAAAGAACCGATGCAAAGAGGAAAAAGTCCGTATTTGGGGGGGGGGAAAGTACAACCAATTCACCGGCCGGGGGCAACGCACCTTCAACGCGGACCCGCGCGAGAAAAGAGTAAGAAACGCATGGGAGCAAAAAAAACCGATCGAGAAAAGCTGTCGCCAATAGACCAAAAGATTGGGTCGAAAAAACACAATCGGAAACGAAAACGGTTCAAAACACAACTGGAAGGGAAAATAAGCGAAAAACAAAAAGGAGGAGAAGAGAGATTTATTCCATGACAAGTGGGAAGGGGGGGGGAAAGAGACCGGGGGGGCACTCAGTAGACAAACTCGTGTCTAGGGGGGGACACAGAAACGAGGCGAACGGGTTGGCCAGTTGGAGTGGTATTCTGATTGACGGAGAGGGGGAAGTTAATGTGCCGTTTACAGGGGGAGGGGGGGGTGGTGTGGGGGTGGGGGGGGGGGTGGGGGGGGGGGGGAGGGTTTGTGGGGGGGGGTGACGTGGGTGGAAAGTCAGATGGAAAAGGTCAAATTTGAAAGAGGAACTCTGGGGAAGTCGCGAGGAGAATTTGGGTTTGTCCGAGGAGGGAGGACGGAGGAACAAGATTATGACTATTCCAGGGCGGGGGTTCAAGAGCGTGCTTTGTGAATGGGGCAGAGCGCAGGAAACAGTTGTAGGATTATGCAAGCCTTTAACAAAATCTCCAGACGGGGTTAGGTGGGAATTTGCGGGGTGGATTTCAAGAACTCGGGGGGTTTAGCCAAATAGCAAATGAAGATGCCAAGAGGCCCCCCCCCCCCCCACCGCTAAGGGCCCACGCGCCTCCGGAGCCGGGGGTCCTCAAAAACGAAGACCTGCCAGACAATACGCCACAGGGGAAAAGAAGGAAGCGATACAGCTTTCCCATATTCGATAAAGGGGAAAGAAGGGGGTGACGGAATCGAAAAAAAAATCGGGGAAAAAATCTTTGCAACAGGGAGAGAGGGGGTCAAACGGAAAACACGGAGCTTAAATGACGCCTTTGTCTCACTAAGGGAAATTCAGGGGCGTAAGGTCAGGAAGAAGAAGAAAAACCAAAATTTCTTAGGCAAAGGCCACTAAGAAACATAGGACACTATCAGTGTAAGAGGAAAAAAAAGACTTTGATGTCTGTAATGCGGGCAATATCTGGCGGGCCTCGGAGGGAAGAGGTAAGCGATCAATATAAACAAAAAAAGGTGGATAAATGGGAGAACGTAAACATTACCAGACAAAGGGGTGTGGCTGCTGATTTGAGGAAAAGAAAAGACGGAGGCCAGGGAGAGCAATCTTGGTCACTTTGGCTCCGACGCAACTTAAGTCTCCCCCAAAAACCCCAAGGTGAAAGGGGGGAGGGGAAACGAATAAGTGGGACATAAAAAGGGAGGAGGGATCGGGGGCATTAATGGCGGGGCAAAAACCAGGTAGAGTTCAATGTTTCTCTGAATTGCAACAAAAGGGGCCCGGAGGAACAGGGGAGGACGTCTACGAAGCACACTCGAACTTAAATGGACCCAAACAGGGGGGGCAAGAAAAGTTGACAAGGAAATTTTTGAAATCAGGCAAGAGTGCTCGGCGGCGAAAGGGAGAGAAGGATGGGAACGGCTTCAAAGGAGGGGCTATAAGTACGAATGGCCTAGAAATTCACGCGAAAATTTGGTGCGTTAAAGAGGAAAAAAGAAACTTGAAAAATAGTAAAGTCCAATCAATATGTGGGAGGGGGAGGGGAAAACAAGAAAACCCAAGAAACATAAACACAGAAAAAAGAATCTAGAAATACTTTCAACATTTCTGAAATACGCGAATGTAAACGAAGTTAGGCGAGAGCGCCAAACTCTGTGTATGCTGCGAGGAAAAATGTCGCTGGCACGAAACATTCGGGGGCTATGAAGGGGCTTCAAGTAAACTCAGACCAGGGTTTTGTGCAGTCCGCGAATAAAAAAAGAAAGAAACGAAAAGAAAGAAAGTGCGCAAAGAAAATTGCGATAAGGGGGAGAGGACGGGCGAAGGGAAAAAAGCGGCAGCTAATGAACTCCGGGAGAAAAAACGCTCACGAAAAAAAGGGGCAAATCAAAAAAGAACTGCATCTATCTGCCGCTGCGCACTCACCTAGTCAGAAGAGAAAGGAGAGCTCAAAAACGATGAAAGCCTAACGAAGGATAGAAGAAAGGAAAACAAACCTCCCGCAGATCTTAAGAGCAAAGGGCTTGGGTCCTGGCTTCCCCACGAGTTAAAGAAGGGGAGAAGGCCTGGGAATGGCATGAGAAAGACTGGCAGAGGGGCAGGGGGAGGGGCAAAATCGGAGAAGGGGGGAAGGGTACCGTACAACGTATCAGCAAGGTCGAACTCAGAAAAGGGTTCTAAGAGAGAAAGGTGTTTTCCACTTCTTTGGATTCAACAAGGGTATAAAAGGACGAGGGAACACGAGACGTTAGCAGGGATTACTCCGAACGAAAGAAAAAAAGGGAGAGCGGGGGAGGAGTAACGCAGGCATCGGAGGATTCAGCAAGAGGCTACACCGGACTCCGCGGAGACCAAAAGGGCAGGAAAAAGGAAAAGGAAAAGAAAGGTTATCAGCAGCCCGGCAAGAAAAAATAGAAATAAAGAAGAGAATACGGCAAAGATCAACTCAAAATTTGATGAAGTTGCCTGGGAAAGGAAGGAGCACCCTATTCAGAAAAGAAAAATACGACAAGACGTACATCTTGAATCACGAAAAGAAAGGGGGAAGGAGCAGAGAGGATGCACAGCGTCCTGGGAGACACGTCGATCCGTCCGAAATTAGCTTCGCTCTCGTGAGAGCAGAAATCATATTGAAGGGAGAGAGACTCCACACCAAACGATGAGAGGGACATGATTACGGATTCTTCGCTTTCATCGGGCTTGAAGGAGGGGAAAGAAAGGAGGGACGGGAAGGACTCAAAATTTGGGGGGGGGAATTCCAAAGGGCGCAGGAAGGCCGAGTAGACTAATAAGGAATTTTCCGAAGGAGACTCGTGAATTGATTTTCCAGAAAAAAAAAAAAAAAAAAACACGACACTTGGGGAGGTGAGGGATTCTTGAGAAAGAGGGGCTCCTTCCTGCCCAACGCCAGCAGCGAAAAGTTGGATGTGGAATGGGCGAGCAGGATATAGGAGTGCTTTTTCTTTGGCAAACTGGCAGGAGAACAAGGGGGGGACCAACAAGGACTGGGTCTAACGGTCGGGAAGAGGGAAGAGGGAAAGAAGAGCGCTCCGCCATCCTGTCGAAAAGGGAACAACAAAAGCCGCATCTCGAGGCTTTCTTCCGGGCGTATCCCTGAAGCGGAATTATCCACGTACGAAAGGCCATATAAAAAAGGGTAAGGAAAGAGGGGGGGGAAGGGAAGAGGAGAGAAGGCTTTCACTACACCCCAGGCAAAAAGTTGACGTAAATGTAACCCTGTGAATAAGGTTAATTCCCGCAATTGACGAGATGGCCCAAAGGAATAGAGGGGAAAGGGGTATCAATGCCCATCCCAAGGAGGAGGACCTAGCCATGAGCGGTTCTGGTTAAGAAGCTTAATGGCCAAAATCATTACGCCAAGGAGGATCTATGTTGGGGGTTCCATGTGAGGATAACGGCATTCGGTCAACGCGTTATTTGCGACTCATGGATCAAAGAGAGATTGACCCAAAAGTGGTGACTCACGCAGATATTTCAGGATTTGGGCGCCGGGGGGGTGTGGGAGGCAGGCTGCAAGCTTTGGAAAACCAGATAAGGAGTTTCAGATAGCCGCACGAGAAGGGGAGGAGGAAGAGAAAAACGCCAAAAGAGGAATGGCGTACATTGGTCCGAGGACAGAGAGGGAAAGTTTTGATTGGCCGAAAATACCTTAAAGCAGCGAGCGCATGCGAATTTGAAAAAGACCTGCACAAAAGGGAAGGGGAAACAGGCGAAACGATCGCGGGAAGGAAGCTGACAGGTTTCTCGCAAGAAAACAGAGGGTGTTCAGCTGCGACACTCTCGATGTGCGGTAGGCAAGAGAGAGCGCGCAGGTGAAAGTAACGGTCGAGGAAAGGGAGGAGGTGTGTAGAGGGCCTCATGGTCAATCCTAACAATATTGATTGGGCGCTTTAAAACCGGGGAGGAATTACAAATTTTGAAACTCGGGTGACTCTTGGGAAGGCAGAGAAGACACTCGTCCGTCCGGGGGCAAGAAAGAAAGGTGATCAGGGGGAAACCGCCAAGAGCGAAGGGGCCTATCTAGGCATAACAAAAATAGGTTCAAAGGGGTGAGAATGCAAACAAATTCTGACCCTGGAAAGAAGAGGGGGGAGCCAGGGCCGTGGCGAGTGTATTGGGGGGAGCGTAGAGCTGGGGGGGGGAGGGGCCAATTAACAACGATAAGGGTAAATTTCCGGGGCCTTTATCCGCACCATAAAGAGGAGAACGGAATTTCCCATGAAAACTTTAATGACCAGAGAAGAGAATCGCCCAGATGCGCGGTAAAGGCCCGTTTGGTGGGTTTCATGGGGGAGGGGACAACCTGGCAAAAATTGCAAAATGGAGAGGAAAAGGCCGGCCTCTGGGAGAAGGGACATAGAAAGACTTTAATTCGGGAATTGAAGGAGCCACCACTTTGAATCCAGGTATACGGATATCGGAAGGCAAATGGCAAGCCGCAGTCGGAAAATGCCCATTCCCAAGAAAGAAAAGGGGTAGGGGGAAGCATGTAAAGGTCGGCCTGTCGGGAGCGCTACCCTGAGGTATTGTGACTCCGGATGTGGGGGCGGCAAAGGGCAGCGGACCGGATGAGAACTCCGGAAAACTGTAAAAAGAGGCAAGGAAAGGCCGGGTGACCTATCCAACAACTGTTTGCCAAAAGTGGAGAAATGCGCCTGGTGGGCTCGAAGGGGGGGGGGTCAGCAAGGGAACCAGATGAAAGGAACTGGAGTCAGTTCGAACTTAAAAATTCAGGGTGAGGGTAATTCCCTTGAGTTTCAGGTGGACTATGGGGCTAGGGGCGCAGGGGGTGCGGCTTCATAGGGGGGGGAGGCCGGAGGGCCCAGATCATTGATGCGGGGGCACAATCTTGAGGTTGGCGAGCAATTTTGTCAGAGCAAACAGCGGGAGAAGCGGAAAAGCACATGAAAAACAGAAAAAGAAAAAAAAACCTAAGGGTCGAAAGTGAGGATCATTAACGAAGCCAACATTTGTAGGGGGGTCAAACGAAAAAAACAGAAACGACTGTTCAAAAGGAAAAAGAAGGAGAGAGGGGTCAAAGAAAGGGTTCTGTAGGAACGCCGAAGGCGCCGGTTTCAACAATTGGGCGTAAGTAGGGTGCAAAAAGAAAGGAAGGAGGGGAAGGGACCGTACACCAAAAAGGAACAGCAAAGGGAAAGGCACCTTAAGAACTGGAAAACAAAATAAGCAGATCAACAAAAGCTTTTATGCCACCAAAGGAGCGGAGAAACGCAGAGGTCGCAACCAATACGAGATGGGGGGGGGGGAAAAAGAAAAGATTCAATGGAAAAACGGCAGCGGTTCCAGAAAAAAAACTTGAATCTGGAGTACATCAACAAAAACGATTAGAAAAGAGAATATGGAGTGCCAAGGAAAAGGTTGGGAACCGCAGGAAGGGGGGGGAAAAACTCCCCTTGGAAAGGGGGACCAATTTGACAAAGACTCGGGGTCAGGTTGCGAAAAAGGATCGATCAATGGTTGGTTCCCCTGGGCACAGGCGGATTAGACAGGGTGACGGGTGGGGGATTTTGCCGGTGAAAAAAACGGGAAGGGGACGTGGGGGGGGAGGCAAGAGAAAATTTCGGATGTGCAAGCGAAAACCCGGCTGGTGGGAAAAAAAATCTGCCTGCGGAGACTGCGTCAAGAAACCTTCGGACAGTTCCATGCTTAAAGGGGAAAAAATCGGGGGAATGAGCCAAGATCGCCGAAAGTGGGGGGTTGTCAGCGAAAAAAGACCGAGGATCGTGTTGGCTGTGAATTCTGTGCTTTCCGAGGAAAAGGGGGGGGAGAGGAGCAAGAAACGAAATAAAGAGGGAAACGCAATCCTCAGCAAAACTACTTGAGCCGTTCCCCCCAACACCCAACCCAACAAAACCAGCCCCAAACGCAGCAAAGAAAGGCCAAGAAGTCCCTGGAAGAGCGGATCAGTCTTCACCAGATGAACGGTAGTCAGGACTGGGGCCAGACCACCACTACGAGGACAAAAGAGTGGGGGAGAAACAACCGGGGGAAACAAAGGGACGGCATCTTGGAGGGATGGAAAAAATTAATTTATTGAGCGCCGGGGACACCGAAGGGGGGGGAAAGTGGAAAATTTCCACGAAAGAAAGGGGAGAGAGCGACAGACCGATCCGAAAGGGAACGACTGTGATTGAAGGTCTCCGGGGGGACAGAATAGTGAAGGAAGATACTTAAGAACTCCGAGCAAAAAGTATAAAATTGGAGGTCAAAGGGGGGGGGGGACTGAAAAAGGGGGGGAAAAAAAGGAAATAGGGGATTGTCCCCAAGGGGAAAAAGAGAAAAGAGGCCCCCAAAGACAATCTGGCCTTCCCGACGCCAAGGAAGGGGCAAAACCAAGGCCATGTGCATACTCAAGGGGGAGCATCAAGACAAAGACTTGTCATTAAGTGTGGCAGGGGGGCAGACCGTATCAGGCAGCCTTAAATCCTTGATTCAACCACTGCCCCGGGGGGGGGAAGTGGCGACTACGCACCCAGCTCACGACAAAAAGAAAAACGAGCAAAAAAACGGCAGGAACAAGGGCAGGGTTTCAGAATGGAGGCGAATCAGGGGGGTGGAACAAAAATTACTTTGTTCTCGCGAGAGTGGAGGGTCCTTCGAAGGGAGAGCTGTCGGTCCGAAACGGAAGTCAAATGACGTGACAGGGAGAGTTCCTTCCAAAGAGGCACACGTCTCCAATTTTTGCAGTATCCCAGGCAGGAGAGGAAAGAAATCAAATTGAAAGATATAGGATGCGAAAAGGGGGGAACTCATACACACAAACGTCGATGCACCACGCAATCTCGCGAGGTAACTGATCGTCCGAACGGACCAAAAAGAACCTGCAGGGGTGCAAAACCGGTCGCGGGAACGAACGCGATTAGGGGGCAGAGGGAATGGAGGAGGAAACGCTGGAAAACTGCCTCGCTGAAATGTTTAGACGGGAGTCCTAATAAAAACCATCCTAAGGGGACGCAAATGTCGAACATCAACACAAGCGAGGCGAGGGAGCGTCGAGACAAGCGATGGGAGGGAGAAGGAAGGAAAAACATCATGAAAAACACAGAACCCAAGCGGTTCCGATATAAAAAAAAGCCCTGCCCAGATCTCTGCCGCTAGAACTAACCTGGACGCTCAGCCGCGGCCGGAAATTCACGTGAAAACTAACGAAAGGGGGAAAGACAGGGAACCAAAAGAGACAAAGGCAGAATCTAGGAAGGAAAACATAGAAGATCGGCCTTCATGGTAGCACGACCCACTAGTGGTATCCGCGGGGAAAGGACCGTGGATGGCATGCCAAAGTGCACGATTCCTTGGGAAGAGAAAGGGGGAAAGGAGTATGAACGTTCAGTAAAGGTATGACCCCCTCTCGTCAGATGGGGGTGGCCAACTGAACTCTTCAACAATGTGGAGGTAAGATAAAGCGAAAGGGGGGTACGTGAAGCCATGAACCGTCGATAGAGGAGAGGGGACAAGGGCCCGCATCGAAAAAGAGAGTTGCTAAAACGGGGCCTCTAAAAGGGCGACACTAGGTTTGTGTCCAGAGGCAGAAAAGAGCAGAAAGAGAGCTCTCGTCGGCAACGCTTCAACATCAAAATTGTCCTGAAGGGAGGGGGGGGGGGGAGGGGGGACGTAGCCCCCCGCTAAGATCCGAAAGAAAGGTTGTCGAAAAGCACTTCCATTCTACCTCAAAGAGAAAAGGGAAATTCGAGAAGATGCAAGAACTGGAGATACACGGAGAGGGGAAGGCCGGGATCGCTTAAAAGCGCCGGCACATAAAGAAAGAGAGAGAAGGAAAAAAATTCCGGG
>Ga0179593_1643458_pt1 | contig 13004 bp, 23 predicted proteins | sample CZODoug2_1_08_16_FD_185931 | JGI IMG/M metagenome (GOLD analysis project Ga0179593, IMG submission 185931) | Vadose zone soil fungal communities from Angelo Coast Range Reserve, California, USA - CZODoug2_1_08_16fungal (PacBio error correction) | ecosystem: Environmental > Terrestrial > Soil >...
AAGGGACGCTGGGAAGGGGGAAGGAAAGCTCGCAAACGGCGCGAGCCGAGGACAGTCCCGCCTGGCCTTCCAAGTCCCAAAGAGATAGGCAGATGCCGGGGGGAAAAAAAAAAGGAGAGGGACGAAGAGAAGCGGGACGCGCACGGCAGTCCTGGGGGGAGGGCAAGCAAGGGGAAGAGAGGAGGCTTGGCAAGTTCCGCGTGGCCCGGTTGTTATTGGGAAAGGGGAGAAGGGAATCCGGCCAAAATAGAAAATCATCGCGATCGGCAAGATCCCGTACGCGAAGAAAAAATAGAGGTGCGCGGGCCTGGGCCAAAGGACCTCGGCTCCGCTGAAAGCGGACTGAGGCCTAGGGGGGACCGTCCAAGACAACGGCCCATGTCGGGAGAGCGCTCGAGGGCAAGAGAAAAAAACCAGCGGCAGGGGGGCCTAACACTGCGCGTTTTGCCGGTGGAAAAACGCCATTTTTCGCCGCCCGTTGGGGGAACTGGGGAGAGGGAAGACTGAAAGGAGAAGACCACCGTCAAGTTAGATGGGGGGGGTCGTTTCACGGGTTCCTCTGATGAGGACTGCAGAGATGTGCTGGGGGGTGGGCGAATCTTGAACAAGAGGGAGATCGTCTTCTTGCCCATAGCTTCCCAGCTCATGGTTGCATGATGTGCCCGCCTGCCTCCAAAAGCAGAGACCCCGTCAGAAGAGGGGCGCTAATCAAACGGTGGGCAAAAGGGTGCTTGTAGCACACCTATGGCATCGTTTGCCCGTGGGGAAAGGGGACGGGGTATATGAAGCGGCCAAAGAAATCACTGACCAGAGAAGCCTCACAGCAGAAAGTGCACAAAAAAGCGAAGAGAGGGGGGAGGGCCGTCCGGTCTTTCCAAAGGCGGATTCTTGTCTGGCGGGCCCACTGACGAGGAGCTCAAAAAACTGGGCATGACCACTATGCCGGTATTAAGAAAAAGAAAAAGCTCATCCACTGCACGGGAGGGAGGGGGAAGGGAATGGTTAATGGAAAGGTGAAAAAGCCAAAGACCGATCTGATGAGAGACACCAGGATTTCAGGGAAAAGGACGAACGATTCTTCAAGGGGAAGAAGGGGAGAAGAAAGCTTCCCCTACGAACCGGATCCGCCTAGCCAGCAAGGCGGCCAAGGCGCACGTGCCGAGAAACCAGGGGAGAGCGGATAAGTGCACGATCCGGATGCCCGCGAGCAAATAAGCTTTGCGCAAGAAGACCGTCTTCCTTCCAACCCAGCCGTAAATTGGGGAAAAAACGAAAAAAGGGAGCTTCAGAAGGAAGAGGGGCGGAAGAAAAGTATCCTCATGAGAAGAAAGGGGGGGACTATTTCGGGATTTCTCAACGGGAAAGACCATAAGCAAAAACAAGAACAACATGAATCCTAGGGGCGAGCACGATTACCATCTTCCAACGGGGGAGAAGAGTGGGACCAACGCGACTACTTCGGTCCGTCTTCCGGGAGCGAAGAAGAACCGGGCGCAAAAGCCAAAAGTTTACCAAGGGGGGGCAAAAATGTGTGAGTTTCGCACATTAAGGGGGGGGGCATCGAACGGCGAATGGGGGGGGTACTCACCTGCGAAGGAAGGGAATTCAAGGAACGCCTTTGCGAGGAGGGTGGGGGCCTCAGGAAAAAAAGAGGAAGAGGGCGCCCCGGGCGCGCCTGTCAACTTGACCCACGGCGAAGAGGGTATTGCTCGAAGAAGTGCTGATCTGCCGGATCTGATAAATGAGAGTATTCGGGTATGGGCTTGAAGGGGGGTTCAGATGTGCGAGGGGGATAGGGGGGGGGGTCGGCCGCCGAAGAGAAGAAAAAAGAGCACGCCGACCGCCGCAGGCGGTTGATGGCGCGCTGCTGTGCTGTGCGGTGGAGAAGAAAGCAAAAAAAAACGACCGCGGGGGTGCCAGAGGAGGAAGTTGTCAGGAGGTCGACCACCATCGTGCAAGGGGGGACCTTGTCCATCTCTTATTTAGGGGAGAGCCGCCGATCTGGAAAAAGGGAAGGAAGGGGAAGAGGGTGGGCAAAAAAGAGAATGGATGTCGGCTTGTCCATATATGGAGGGGAAGGTGTATCTTCCCGTTCTGCTTATCATTAAGAAAAGAAAGGCGCCTGTTTCGAAAAAGGGGTAGGAACGTCAAAGAAGGAGCGCCCGAAAGAGAAAGAAAAAGAAAGCAGAACTTAAGAACCTGACGATCGACAAGAAACTGGTAACAACGGAAAGAGGAAGAGCACCATCTTTTAATACCCAAAGCGTGATCCAGGAAGAAGAATCATCAACGCCACCATCCTTGGGATGGATAAGGATATCTGGGCCCGGGAAAGGGAAGGGATCGGAACCTTCTGTCGGTATTCGAAGTCTATCTCTCTGAGCGAGAGAGGGGGGACGGATGGTCTTTCTCGCGACCTGGGGGGAAGAAATTCTCGTTGTTGCAGAGGGAGGAGAAGGGGAGAAGTCACGTGAAATAAGGAGGTGGGAGGAAAAAAAAAAGTGAGGTAGAGCGGGGGGGAAGTAAAAAACCCCACGGCAAGAGCGCGTATGCCCAACAAGATGAAGCGAAACACGAAGAAGTGTCTCTGAATAAACGCCATCCATAGGCGCCCCCTCGAGAGAAAGAAAAAAAAAAAAAAAAAAAAAGAAGAAATGAGCTGAAGAGGAGCTACGGAAAAAGCACGTCTCAGCCCTGGTGGCTTTGGATGAGGATAGAATGATCACGCGCGTTTGTGGTTCTTCCAAGAGGTGCCGGAGCAGTCGGGGGAAAAGGGGGAATTGGTTCGGAAAGGAGAGGGGGGAAATAGAACTTGAGTTTTCTCTTGGCGAGGCAGGGACATGGCTTTTCGGAGGAGGAGGAGAAAAGTTGGAGGAGGATACGAGGAGGGATCCGAAAAGAAGAAAAAGCCAGCCAGTCTGGATCAAGCTGCGCCTTGATGCAGCCCAGGCACAACCGCACCCTAGAGAAGTCATTTGTCGCCGGGGAGGACTGAGACAATTTCAAAGGGAAAAGGGTGTCTCAACCGTTCCCTGACAGTCCATGCAGAATGGGAGAGGGGGGGGAAAGAAGTGTGCCCCACACTCTGTCGGACAAACAATCGACTTGCTGATCAAAAGGGCCGATAGTTGGGAAAGAAATAAGAGTCCGGGATGGAGAACGGAGGGAAGACGAAAAAGCAGAGCGGTGATGTGCCAAGAGCACAGCGCTAACTTCCAGACCTATACTCTCAGATGCCGGGGGGAAGAAGGAAAGATCCAAAGGAAAAGACATTTTAAAAAGTTGTCAAGGGAGAAGGTGCAGGGCGAGCGAGTCGCGCCGTCAGGCTCGTAGAAAAAGTCTTCGCGGAGGGAGAAGAAGAATGGTTAGACGGGAAGAACCCAGTCAAAACAATTCAGACGAATGAGCAATTTACTTTGGGAGGAGGACACTGTCACCAGAAGTACTTTTCACTTGAGATACTGGGGGGGGAGGCCTGCGCTAAACGAAAAATGTATTCGCGTACGTGATCGACCGTTAGAACAGGGACTCGGAGGAAAAAGGTTTGTGCCTCTTGGGGGTTTTGGCTCTTTCGGAAGGGGGGAGAAAGAAGACCGACATAGAAAGGAAGGAAAGGAGGGGGATCAAGGGGATGAATGGGAGCGGGAGAAGGAGGAATACAGGGGAGAAAGCACGGGAGACAGGGAGAGTTTGCCTTAACGAAAAAGTCGAATTCCGAGCAGGGACACGATAGCGGGGAGACGGAAAAAAAGAGGGGGGACACTGTTGTGCCGGACGGGGCGCGTGCGTCTTCGTCAATCCGCTTGAAAGGAGAGGAGCGCCAGGGGAGGGGGGGGGGGAAAAATAGGTCGGAGCCGGAATCTGGAAGACAGCTGGCACGAGACTCTCCGGAAAATGCGATCAAACGGGGGGCGTAGAAAAGAAAAAAGGGGGGGAGGAAAAACCAGAAAGTAAAATGACGACCGACCTCCTTTTCAGTAGCCTGGATGAGGCGGGGGAAGGAGTCGTGGTTAAAAGGGTACCGAATCCTGCGGGGAAGAGTGCCCGCAGACATCCGCAGGAAGTCCAGGATCTCTCTATCTTTGCACGAGGGGGGGAAAAGGGGGTCAGGGCCGAAAGGGCCGCCTAGAAGCTCTACACCGAGTTCTCTAAGCAAATCGATCAAGTGAGAGGGAAGGTCTGTTGGGGGGAAACCGTTGGAGGTCATCGCAACTCTAGAAAGCGACCTTGCTCGGTGAGAAAAAGGTGGCAGAGAAGAAAAAGGAAAAAAGCTTGGGAAAGGGAAGCTCCAACGAGGTCAAGACGACGAGCCCGCTGCTTCTCAAAAAGACGCATCGTTCTCAAGACGGAAAAGATAAGGGGTTAACAAAAGAAAAGTCTCTCTGGCACGGGACGCCATTAGCAAAGGAGTCAGTGCGGCAGCAAAGCCGTCCAAGCCCGACAAAAACGGAAAAAAAGGAAGAAGCAAAAGAGGGGACCAAGAGAGGGGGGAATTAGCAGCCCTTCGAAGAGAGGAGAGAACTTCCTGTACTTCGTCTACTAGAAAACAGGAAGGGATCGGGATGGAAAGGGAGGCGGCAACAGGCAAGGACCGCTGTGCTTGCCCTCAGCGTAGCCGGGAAAGTGGCTTTCTCGAAAAAGGGGAAAAAATAGGCCAAAAGGTCGGGGGAAAACGGATCAGCAGGGAGAGAGAGCTGGTCAATAGTTCGGGGAAACGCTGCGCTTCTTTCTCGCCAAGAAAGGCGGGATTGCTCCAGTAACAACAGGAGGTGAACAGGGAGAAAAAAAAGAGGCTTAAAGCAGTGCTGAAGTCATAGGGGAAACGTCCTTCACGTTGAGCAAGCAACAGATCGCGATGAAAAAAAAAGACACTCACGGGAGTGGAGCGAGGGTCGGCATCTGCCACTATGTGTCAGGGGAGTTACTTTGAAAGGCCCGGAGGAATTGTCCTTGTCCTAAGAGAGGCGAGAAAAAGGAAATATCAGTCGCTGCGAAAAAAAAAAGATAGCGAAAGGGGGGAGGAAGCCTTCAGAAGATCCTACCTTCCCCTATCCAAAAAGGTCAGGAAAAAGGCGATTGGACGGTGGGAGATCGAAAACACCAACCGTATGGGGGAGGAAAAATATCGCAAACAATCGCAATGCTCTCATGCTCCCTCTTGGAAAACTTTCTCTTGGAAGAGGGAGAAATGCCTGGAGAAATTTTCTAAAAATTTGGGTGTGGAGTCACGGTCTCGCATCCTCTATTCTACCCTCGGAAAAGCCTTCCGGGAAAAGAGCCGGAGGAAAAAAATAAAAAAGGACGTGGCCGAAGAGGAACAACTCGTTAGGGAGAAAAAGAGCACGGCCGGGTCATGATGAAAAATTTCTCAATCAGTGACGAAGCTAATGGGCAAGTGGAAAAGGGGGGTACTGGGACCAAAGGATTTTGCAATTCGGCCAGACTACCCCCATAGAGTCTGGAAGGAGGGGAAATGGACTCGCATCCCTCCGGCGATTGGATCTTTCCTTTTACTAGAAAATCGGCTCCGCGAGCAACGGTCGGAGAAGCTGTCAGCCTCCAAGGGTCCACGCAACTAAGGAAAAGGCAGCGAGAAAAGACGGCTTGGTCCTCACTGCAAAGGGTTGCAAACGTGCTTTCGAGGCCATTTTCAGACGCCGTTTGGGGGCGGGGACTTGGCCGAAAAAATCGCCATCACACAAAAAAAAGTTAAAGCCCACAGGAAAAAGGCTCCGATGTGGTCGATGGCGGTGGCTTCACGTGACCGTTTAGCTGGATCGAAAAAAAGCTTTGCTAACGCTGCTGAGCGTGCGACAAAGTCGGAGGGAAAAAAACCCCAAAAAAAAAAAAAAAACCCCAAACAAAGTGGAAGAAAAAGCTCATGGTGCCTTTCACCGAGAAGGGCCCACACTGTGAAAGGGGAAAGCGTAAGAAAAAACATAAAAACAAAAGACGTTGGCAGAAACACCTGGGTCGGGGGAAAGTTTCCTTGATAGAGAAAAATTGGGGAGGTGTCGATCCTGGGACACAAGAGCGGAGGGCCTAAACAGAGCTCAAACAAGAAATCGAAAGAGGGAAACCGGGCTTCCTCGGAGGGGAGCAAGCATCACCAGAACGCTCACGCCCGGCGGAGGTGTCAACCACGATTCAGCCGCCTCCCTCCAGGTCTAAGACGGTCCGGGGCCGCATTTGGAAAAATTAGAAAAGAAGGAGAGGAAATACTCCCCCATCGCATGACAAGACCGAAAGGGAAACCCTTTCTTCAGATGTAAAGGAATCCGACATTCGAATAACCCACGAACCGACGGCGCCTGCAGGAGAGCGCAATGAAAAGAAAAACCTTGGGACGCGTTGGCGAGGGGAGGACGCCCGAAGAACGGATAAAGAGGGGAACTGCCTCTTTGCTCCGGATTACAAAGCCTGAAAACCTTCATCATCTCGGGGGGACAGAAAACTGTCCGATGGAAGAGAAAGGAATTGCGAAGAAAAACGATAGAGGGAGGCTTTCTCAACAGAACACCAAAAAAGAGAGCAAACAATTACGCACGAGCGGAGTCCTTTTAATTAATCTTCCAACGAAAGGGGGCCAACCCGGGGGAGAAAGCAGAGACCCGGACTCGAAGACCCAAGGTACAACGGTACTTCTGGAAAACGTTGGGAGGCCACTAATGTTGGGAATTGGGGAAAAAAAATGGGGCGGGGTACTCACCGGCGCAAAGACTGAAGTCAGGGGAAGGTCGCCTTTGGCTCGCGCGGGGACGTCCTCGAACGCCTAGGAAAAGCCGATACAGGAGCTCGAGAAAAAATTGGGTGCTCGGGAGGGCTGGTCTGAGACGTTATCTCCGGAGGGGAAAGATTCGGTGATGTGAAAAAGGAAAAAGAGTGGGCAGGAATCTTTGCGGAGAAGAAGGCGTACCAGAATCGGGGGCACTCGACCGGCCTCACGTTGAGCGCGCCGGGCGGGGAAGGGGGTTGGAAAAGGATAAAAGGGGGAAGATAGTTGCACCGGATAGGCAGTGTCTGTGTAGGGCGACCACCAGCTTGCACCTTGTCCATCTCGTATTTGATCGAGGAGACGGGACGAGAGACAGAAAAAGGGGTTTGGGAACATCAGGAGAAGGGGGAGAAGATCTGGACTTGCTCCTGCGCATGCTGGGGATCACAAACGAATGAGCATCGTAGAAAGAAGGCGCCTGGTCGAAACTGTTCAAAAAGAAAAAAGGGTCGGGAAAAAAACCGCGCGGAGACAGAAACAGGGAGGAAAGACGAGAACCGCCTATCGCCAAACAGACACGAACACACGGATCAGAAACGCCCATCGTGGAAGACCACAAAGGGGCGTGATCATGTCCGAAGCGAAGAAAGAAAAAAGACTGGGGAAAGAAGAGCAGCAAACTTGACCCAAGGAAGCAGCGACCCCGTGCTTGCTGTGGGTAGGCATCGAGAAAGGAAAAAAGAAAATCATCGTGCATCGTATGGCGTTTCTTCCAAGGGAGGTCTGTGTTCGACTCATCGAAAGCGATAGTGAAGGCGAGCGAAAAGGTGCTGCATGAGAGAAAGGATGGAGGAAAAAGGGAAACCGGGAAGGTCTCGCAGAGAAGACGAGGAATGAACCCAAAAAGGTCGACACGCTCAATGGGGGGAAAAAAACGCCATCCGATGCAAAAGACGAGAGCGACGAGAGGAAAAGTGGGGGGGGGGGGCCATCGAAGAAAAAACCGTCTCAAGCCCAAGGGTTGTCAAATTGAAAAGGGTGAGCGAAAATTATCAAGAGGGGGGTCTTCCCGATGGTGCTAGGAGAACGGGGTTCAAAGAAAGAAAGGGTGAATAGCAGTCTTGATTGTGAAGGAAGCGGAAACTGCTGGGGAAAAGGGCGTGGCGTCGACAATTGGGGGGGCTGCTCTTAGATGAGGGAGGGAAAAGCTCGGAAAAGAGAGGGTGAGAAAACGGACAAGCAGAAGAAGTGCGCTTGAGCCAGACAAGAAAGGGCAACCCACCCGATTACTCAACGGGGGATGTCCTATTTCTTCTAAAAAGAGAAGAAATGGAAAAGGGGGAAACCGGGAAGCTATCCTTGGGAACTAGCGGAAACACGCGGTCTGGAAAAAAAGGTAGAAATAGGGTAAGGAAAAAGGAAACTCCACCCCTTCCTATCGGGCACGGTTCTATCAATCAACAAGGTCGGAAAGTCCGGGCGAATCGGGAGTGGAAACAATCTCACGAAGCTGGAGAAAAAAGAGCTACTCTCAGATGCCGGGGAGACCGGCCTATCCATCAAGAAAGAAAGAAAAGGAAAAAAAGGGGGGGGGGGAATTGGGCGGAGAAGAAAAGCCGTCTGATCTAAGGGCTGATCATCTCGAAGAACGAAATAACTTAATTACATTCAAGGGGGAGCCGTTTTCGTGAAAACCAGTAGGTTCAGGGGGGGGAAAAGGTGAAGACGGAAATTGAATGGTGGGGAAAAAAGAACAGAAGTAACCTGGGGAGGGGGGGATAAATGCGGAAGGGAAAAAAAACCAGGAAGCCCGAATGTAGTCGCGGGGGGGGTATATGACGCGTTGGAGGGGAAAGGTAATCGAGTTCAAGCTGACCCGTGCGTAGGAAAACGTCATTTTGTTTGAGGAAGTTAAAATGGGTTGAGAAAGGGAAAAACATCGTCCTCAACCGCTTCGGAGAAAGAGGGATATCCATTGATGTGGGGAGGGACGAATCGGGGGGGGAAAACGACAGGAAGGAAAGCTTTACTAATGAAAGAATTCGTCATTCTTAGAAGCGTTTCATCCTTAGGAAGAAGAATCTATAAGTTAAACCTTTTTTTCCGAGTAGTCCAGAAGGGAAGTTCTCTTTCCCACGGCTCTCAAGGTGAGGGGGTGGGAGCTGTGGAAGGGGGAAGGGAGACATCTGTGTTCAAGCCTATAAAAAGGAATGCTATCCAGGTTCTATCTCAAAGGTTCACTTGATACCAAAGAAAGAATGGATGAGCCTGAGTATGCTGAGGAAGAGCGGGGTTGGGAAAGGGGCCGCCTGACCGGCGTGAAGAAGTCGGGTGGAGCAGTGGAAAACATGGGGAAAGACCCGAGAAGGGGAGGGTGAGGTTTGAGGAGGGGGGGGGACCTAATGCAGGAGCTAGGCAGAAGACCTCTACACCGAGGGGCTCTATCACGTCAAGAGGGGAAAAGAGGTCTGCAAGAGGGGGGGAGACAACTCGTGAAACTACGCCATACGACGAGAGAACCACCACCTTTTTGGGGGGAAGGACATTCTTGTTAAGTCAAAAGATCTTAATCTCCACTAGGAAAAAGGGAAAGAGCTTTCGTGACTCGTGAGTGTTCCTCAGATAACTAACACCGTTAACGACAGGGAATCTGACCACATCTAGTCAGGAGCACTGTGAGCTTGCGCAAGCGGCCAAGGACAGGGAGGCTAAAAGGGCGCAGGGAAGACGGCGAAAAGGATTCCCAATCCTCTGGGCACTCATTGAGGGGGAAAGAAGGAAGGATACTTAGAAGGCGTGTACCAATGGAAGGAAAATGCTCATCCTAGGGGTAGCGACAGCCGAGTCCTTGGGGTTCGCTTCCCGCGAAAAAGGGCAAGTCAGAAAAGGAAGAGCTAGGGCGGGTCAGGGGGGTGGCCGTTGAGATAGGAGAGGAAAGGACAGTAAAAACAGGAAAGAGGGAACGGCCAAGCGCAACGAAGCTGTCCGGGGGCTTTAGCAGTGCAAGGTCATGACCAACGACGTTGAGGGGGAAAGCGGAAACGCCGCTTTCTGCCACGCGGGGAGAGGAAAGGAAAGATGTCCAAAAAAAATGAAACATGGCAAGGAGGTGTGTTTCATCGATCAACAGGTTTAATACCGTTGGGGGGACCAGTAGAAAGGGGGGGACGCGTGCGAGGGGAAAAGCCGAAAAGCGGAAAGAAAATGCCTATAATAACGAAAGGAAAAGAACTCCGCTTAGAGAGTCATTCGTCTAGGATAGAAGAGAGAACAACAAGGAAGGAATATATAAGCCTACTGCAAAAAAGGGGTTTGTCTCGGGGAGGATGAAATATACGCATCTCCTAAATGCTCTGTGAGTTTGGGAGAACACTTCGTAAGAAAGGCTCGTATCGGAAAAAGGCAATTCCTACTTCCAAGTCCCGAAGGGGTCAGCGTTTCAAGGAAAACCGCCGGGAGAAGCGCAGACGCTCTCTTCTTCATACAGGAAGGCCGGGTTCCGATGAAGTCTCAGCAGTTAGACGAAAGAAAAGGAAGATTGCAGTAAATGTTTTTACTAAAACTTATTCGACTAACTAATCCTCATCGTGTGGAAAATTTCCATACAGAGAGAGAAGAGAAGAGGGCCAGGGAAGACTCCCTAAAGATGTCGCGGGAATGGTGGGAAGACCAAAATCATCCGCTAGTCATAAAGGGCTGGCTTAGAAGGGAAAGAAGCCATGAAACCAAAGAGGACGAGTAGAATAAGGGGGAGAATTCTCAACCAAGGATTGGATCAAGAAATTTTTCGGCGCCATTTTCGAGGTTGTCTTTTCCGAGGAAGGGAGGTCGCCAAAACAGGAAGAAATCTATGTGGGAATGGGTACTTTCACGGTGTAAGGGTTGCTGGCGACGCTTCATCTTGAAGGATGGTAGTCTAATCTTGGGAAGGGAGGGAAGAAGTGAGGAAAAGTAGACAAAGACTTTCACAAGGGGGGAAAAAAAAAAAGACACACATTTTTGAAGGAAAGCAATCGGGTGCTCCAACGGTTGAAAACGTTGTGCCTGAGCAGCACAAGGGGGGGGAGAGGGGGGGGGGGGGGTGTGCAGGGAGCCTGTAAAGAAAAGGCCATTCGAAAAAAAAAAAAGAAACAGCGATTTCACAAAAAGAGTAGGGGCGCTGGAGGATGCCTTCGCCCACTGCATCAAAAAAAAGCTCCGCCTGTCGGCTCAAGAAAAAAAAAAAGGGAGTGAGAAAGCTCATCCAGAAAGGGGCCGCAGGGTGGCTGTCCTACATAAAGGGGAATGGAGAAACAGGATCGCATTTCAGGAACTCTCTGCCGGAAGGGCTGAAGTAGGAAAAGAGTAATCTAAAAACCGCCTTTCGCCTCCGATAATCAACGGCAGAGCCCTTGCGCCCCACAACCTGAAAAAGGGGAGGAGAAAGAACTGATGCAAGAAAAAGAAAAATTGCTCCGAATGAAAAGGAGGAGTCCAACCGGAAGAACGAAGTTTGAACTGTCGATGTCTCAAAGAAAGCCTCACCATCAATTGGGGGAAAGGTAAATAATTCGGGAGGGGAGGGACGATGTGAGGGAAACCGGAACCGCAAAAAAAAGGAAACGCAAACATGACGAAAGGGGAGGGATACCTGGGAGTCTTCCAACGCGAATACATTGGAAACGATCGTGCTTCCGAAGGAGAAAGGAAAAGTCAGAGAAAAGTACTTCGGGGAGAGCAATGTTTGGGGGAAGGGACCTTCATTGCAATCGACAACGAAGGGTGGGACGCACGCGTCTCCTAACCGGGGGAATTCGTCTTGGAAAGGGGGGGAGGGCGCAGGAGGTTTCAATGGAACTCGGGAGCAAAAAGCCCATCCTATACCTTTGGCTAGGAGACTGTAGGGAGAGGAGTGCGGGAATCTGAAGGATTCTCCGCATCTCTAGTAAAAGGAGGAGGGGAGCAAGAAAGGGGGCACAAGATGATCGTGGGGGAAAACAGCCTCATCGTGACATCCGCGGGGAGCAAAAAGTGATGAATCGCGCCTTGAGGAACGGGTGTGTGCGAGAAAAAAGGGAATCGCCGGGAGGGAAGGGTTCCCAAAAAGCCCAAAGGAAAACTTATAGCGCAGGGAGGGGGAGGAAACTTTAAACCACAAGCAGGGGGCAGAGGCAGAATTGAATCGGCTCTCCGCCTATCGGGGAAAAACAATGACTTTAAAAGGGGGGGACGCGGGGGGAAAGGGGAGAATCAAGGGAAAGAGTGGCTTTCGACGGGTAAAAATGCGGATCACCTCTCATTAGTGACGAGAAAAAAAAGCCTGTTCTAAACTTTTAACGCCGCCACGCCCTTGTCGCCAAGAAAAAAAGGGGGACCTCGCGAAAAAGAGAAAAGAATCTACAAAAAGGGGAACCCGTGATCGCCCTCTCCGACATGGTTGAAGAAACGCGTTGATCATGTCAAAATCAAATCAACGCCAAAAGGGAGGGGGAACGGACCGGAAATCTAAAGGGGAGGCGAAGGCGAGGGCCGTATTCTTCGGGGAGAGAACGAACATCGGGGAGTTCTTCCGCGACCCTTGAAGAGAACTTCATCGTGTGGGCAAGAGAGCGAGACATTAACGTTGCAGGGAACAACACTTGAGGGGGCAGCCACCAGGGGGATCTCGCAGAAAGGAAGGCACGATCTCTATGCCCAACCACGAAAAGGTGTCAAAACTCTCCAAGGGAAAGGAAGAAGCATCCGATGCCGATTAGAAGGAGGGAAAATCGACAGGGGAGGGGGCCAGCTAAGAAAGGATTGGATGCTACGTCACTCACCCCAAGGATGATGATGAGGCTACCATTATCAAGCTCTGTGGGAAAAGGAGGGGGCGTAGGCCAAAGGGAGGGAAAAACCTTTGCTGGGAGAAGATTCGCAGGAGAGGAGAGCGGGCTGATGGTAGGAGGCTTAGGAGGCGTTGCTGTCGCTGGGAAATACTGTTTTCGAAAAAAAAGGCGGAAAGATTCTCAATGATCTGGGGGGGGGGTGACGATAAACCAGCAAGCCAGATCTGGAGCAAGCGTGAAAGGTTATTCCAGAGGGTCGTTCACACCCACCGAAAAGAAAAGGAGCATTTTCGAATTGGGAGAGACGATCAAAGGAAAAGCCGGAAGCCGTGTACAAAAAAGGAACCGCCATGCGCGATCAGGTCAGGCTTTGGGGAAAAAACTGTCTTAAGGGAGAAAAGAAGTTTTAGAGAACTTCTCGATAAAGACCTTGAGAGTGAGAAGAGAAGGCGCTACTAAATAGAGGACAGCTTGGAATGACA
>Ga0179593_1815524_pt1 | contig 13004 bp, 14 predicted proteins | sample CZODoug2_1_08_16_FD_185931 | JGI IMG/M metagenome (GOLD analysis project Ga0179593, IMG submission 185931) | Vadose zone soil fungal communities from Angelo Coast Range Reserve, California, USA - CZODoug2_1_08_16fungal (PacBio error correction) | ecosystem: Environmental > Terrestrial > Soil >...
TCTTGAGGGAAAAAAGCGTCGGAAAATCTTGGCAAAGGGAAGCTGGACGTCGCAAAAATAAGGAGGGAAGCGCGATCACCTTCCCCGAAAGAAGAAAAAGAGAAAAGCCCTCATTGTCTTGCGTGGGGCGGGCGACGAAGAAGCGAGGAAAAAGAGGGGGGCGTTGAAGCATTCTTAAAAAAAGAAAAGAAAGAAACGATTAACGCATTTTTGAGAAAGCAGCTGATGAATCTGGCGCATGAACCGGGAATAGCGTCCCGACGATCGCTTGGGAGGGGAGGGTACGGTACACCTTTTGGTGCATGAAGGGAAAAAAGAAAAGGACCGGTAGGACTAAGTTTCTTTTTGGGGGAAAAAAGGGGGCAGGCGGAGATCTCCACCTTCGGAGAGGGGAAAGGGGAGGCGTTCCCCTATGCCCGGAGAGACAATAGCCGTCGCCAGCATAGATAAAGAGCCAAAAAAAGGAGGCCGCAGGAAGCGAAGGAAAGCGCGCCGCCAGCCGGAGGAAAAAAAAAAAAATACGGAGTCTTATCTTGAAAAGGGGGAGTCTTTTATGGGGAGAAGGGGGGGTAGCCCAAGAGGCGGCTCAGCCAAAAAAAAGGGAAAAATCGCTTTGCAAGAGGGAAAAAAGTGGACTCATGGAAGGGAAGGGGAAAGCACGGTTAGGGGGAGGGAAGGGGATCGGGGACGACTTGCTGCTCGTGAGAGAGCCTTTCTTAGGAAAGGATACGCAAGCTGGGTTTGAGGGCGGCGAGTCAGAAGGAAAAAATCCTCTGAAGATCGACCATGATTTCATCTCGAGGGGAATCGTCTCCTGAAAGGCAAAAGGAGGGAAGTGTTGGCCATGAAACAAGGGGGGAGGATTTGCCGGAAAATTCCATCGAGGGAAGGTAACAAGCCGCAACGAAGAGAAAAACTTCCCGGTGGGGGAAAGGCGTTTATCGTACGGGTCAGGAAAGAGCGGGGGGTCACAACAATGGAAAAAGTCGGTCGTCGCAATCGTCTTTGACTAAAAGGGGGGGTACCAAGATCCGGGGAAGCCGCCTGGAGGCAGGCAGCGACCGACGATTTCGGAAAAAGCAGACGCCTTCTGGTGCCGGGACGGACAAAACCTGAAGAAGAAAAAGGATCGCTTATTTTTCTGAAGAGGAAAGAACAGCAATACGCCCCCGAAGAATTATGGAACAATCATGCTGGGGGGAAGGAAAACGGATACGCCAACGAGAGAGGAGGGGGGGCTACAACAAAAGAGATTTCTCTTTTTTTCGAGGGGAGGGGAGTGCGCCGAAAGAAGGCTACTTTGTGGGTGCGACTTCCCGGAGAAGCTCTCTCAACAAAAACTTAGTTTCGGAAAAGAAAGAAAGAGGAAGGATTGAAAGTCGGAAAAAAAAAAAAAAGGATTTCGTGTCGGCTCACGCTGTGGGTGGAAAAGGAAAAAAATCGAACAGCGCAAGAGGTCCTTTTTGTCGGGCACAAAAAGGGGGGGGCTTATCGGCCGGGTTGTAAGGCATCTGACTGCGTCGGACGTGGTTTCGGATGCGATTTAGTCGGCAGGGAATCCCTGCTGAACATCCTTTAGGGACGAAGATTCTAAGCAGGATTGGGAATCGTCAAAGAAGACGGGCATTTTACTAAGGAGAAGCAGAAATCTTCGGGTCGCTTACGAAAGACGGGCATGCAGAAATCATTATGGGAAAGGCTCGTGTAAAGGGGGAGGACGATTGGTGAAACTTCTCAATCTTTACGGACATAAACGATAGTTTTGATCGGTCAACTGCCGGTAGCTAATAAAACTCTTTCAAAAGGGAGTTTGTGATTATGAAAGAAGGACCTTTCCTCATGAAGGTCATTGAAAACTTCAACTCTACAGAAAGGTCCAAAAGCGGGAGAAATCGATCCTTTGGAAAGACTATGCCTTCTATTGGAGGGGAAGATTAAACTCTGGTCGATAGGGAGGATTGGGTCCGTAATCGAGGGGGGAAGGAAAATTTGATCACAATTTTTCTGACAGTAACTTTCATTGAAAAAGGAGAAATCCGTAAAATCTTCCCCGAGAGGAACTAATCTTTCTAAAATCGGGACCGGCTTAAATGAAGAAAATGATCAAGGAAGACTCAAAGTCTAGGGAAATATGAATTTTTAATGGGGAGAAGAAAGCGATTTTTCTCCAAGTCCAGAAGACTAAAAATAAATTCCGGATAGGGATAACCCTTGGAAACGTAATTCATCTCCGATGGGAAAGGTGAGGGGCGTTATCGAGTGGCGCTCTGGAAGGGGAATCCCTCTTCTTTGGGAGAACTTTCTGCTGCTTGTTGCGGGACTGAAGACGGGAGAGAAAGGAATGATTTCCTCCTCTTGGAAACGTAGGGGGGGGGGGGGGGGGGTGATTCGCCTCAGGTGAGAAAGGAAAGAGAAGAAAGAAAATTGACTTCCAACATAGAAACTTGAGAAAAAAAAAGGAAAAATGCTCTTTCTTCGTCGGCCAATTATGCACCCAAAAGAAAAGAGGAGAAGTTCTTAGCGATCGCTAAAGCAACGGTCACATGCGCCAGAGTAGAAAAGGGGAGGGAAAAGGGGGGGGATCCAAACTTTCTTTCATCTAAAAAAAGCTTCAGCCATGTATAGTTACTCGCTGCGGAAAAAAAGAGGAAGTAGCACGAAAAGCAACTGAATGGCTTTATCCAAGGAGGAGAGAGAAGATGCGTGGCTGGTCTGCTTGATCTGCGAGCGGAATATAAGTTGCCGTGCGGCCGTCAGAAAATGACAAAAAAGAAAACCAGCTTTTTCGCGAAGACCAAGAAGGAGAGAAAAAAAACGGAGGGGGGAAAAGATATCTATTCATGGAGGGGAGGGGAACGGGTCTGGTGTCCATCGGTAACGGGAAAAAAGAAAGGAGGATAACCGCGGACGTTTCGAAAAAGAAGGGAAAGGGGATCAATCCTCAGTGTCTTGCGGGGGAGAAATCGAGGCCGGGCGCATCGCGGAAAGCCGAGATTTAAAAGATGGGGGGGGGGGGGTAAGTCAGACTGGGAAAGAGTCTAATGAACGCAAAGTGTGGGGGAAAAACGTTTTTCCGCGCTGAGGGAAAAAAGAGAGCGTGTATCGATCTCTCTCCGACAAAAGATGATTTTCACGTACGGGGAAAGGACAAGGAACTCAAACGGAGCAGGGGAGAGAATCGGAAAGAAATTGTTCTATTTTGGAGGAAGGGAGGAGATCTCCACCTCGACTAAGAAAAGGAAAAAGAGGCGTACTCATTCAGCTCGATCAAAAAAACGCCAGAGGAATAGAGCTCGAGTCCCTACGGAGAAAAAAGAAAGGGACGAATCCGGCTTCCGATCTTTATGGATGGGGAACAAAAAGCCAACGAACGCCCCGCAAGAAAAGACGGGAAAGGAGGCTTAATAATCGTTTTCTCAAAGAAGGATGGGCCGATGACGGGATGGGAAAAAAATCGGGGTCGGGGTCATCACCAAAGGAATGAAAGGGGGAGGTTCGTGCGGGCTGGATAGCATCTTAAGGGAAGAAGAAAACTCCTTTTATTAAATTTCTGTTCTGGAAAGGGAGAGGGGGAGGGAGTTCTCAAGCCGGAAAAGGCCACACAAAAAAAAAAAAAAGGAAAAAGAAGGGATTGCCTTGTCTTCGAAAACAAATAATAAGGATTCTCGAAATGAGGGGGGTTTCATCGCGAAAGAGGGGGGGGGAAACTGGAAAAAGACTTAATTCCCCCGGGAGAAAAGGGTACAGATGGGAATTTTGGAGGAACGCTCTTGTAGGACTATTCAAGGCCATCGGAGAAAAATGGGGAGGGAAGCCTACCACGCGGACAGCGCGTTTTCAAGGCATCACAACGGCCTCGAGTAGTTATGGGGAAAAGGGGACCACTATCGGGGGGGGGCGCTCTTTAAGAGTATTGAAGAAAAAAAAATGGTAACAGGAAAAAGGATGTACGGCCTGCCGGGTGGAGAAGGGTCAGCTGTACTAAGAAGGAAAAAGACGTCATTATTGTTACGGATAAACCATAACGGGAACGACTTCAGGACATACTGCCAAGGGATCTTCTCCGCCGAAGGCAACTTCTCGGGGCTACGAAAGGTCAGGTCTCCTACGTCAGTGTAGAATCATTCTGTGGCACCCCCTTGCTCAGAAGAAAAAAGGGGATGTTTTGCTAGAAAGCAAGCGGTCTCTTTTTATAGGAGGTTGGCTGAAGGGAAAAGGAAAGGGAAAGAAGGGCTCCTTTGTGGGGGCGAACTGACGGCGATCCAGCTGAACAACTGTCGACTGCGTCCAGAGAAGGAGAAAGTGTCGAACAAAAGCACGTGTTCGTGGAAAAAGAGGGGTAAGTCAATCCCAACTCGAAAAAAAGACGCACGGTCTGGTTGGGTCAAAAACCAGTCGTGGGGGGGGAGGGGCCGCCGGGTTGCCGACAGGCATGAATGGGCAGATAATCGTCGGAGAGAATTGGGGAGTTGCAGAAATTGTCGAAAGGGATTAAAGCGCCTTAGTTTGGGAAAAGAAAGCCGTGAAGGTGGGGGGAGGAGTCACCATTGAAAAGGAATTTAATCTAATGGAGGGGAGAAGGGGGGACGCTTCATTACTGAAGGGAGGCCTTCCAGTAAGTAGGAAACAAGGCATGGGGAAGGGTCAAAAGGCATCGCTCGCCGAACTATAAAGGGGGGAAAAAATTTTTGTGGAATCACTATCAGGGTAGGGAGCGTTTGAGGGGTATCTAAGGGGGGTCTCTGCAAGTTGCCGAAATGGGCGTTGTAGGAGGAGAAATTCCTTTTGCAGAAAAAGGTATTAATACTTCACTGGGAGAAAAACAATGTCCCAAAACCCTCATCACGGGAGTAGCGAAGCTACGAAAATTTCGCGGGGGGAAACTACGGGGGGAGATCTTCGGCAGGGGAAAAACGCAAGCGATAGAAACCAAAGGGGAGAAAAAGCTTGGGGAAAGAGGAGAATCAAATGAGGAGAAATAGAACTCGACTACAGCGGGGGATGGAATCAGACCAACCCAGGATCAGGAAAAGCCAGATTGCACATAGAGCAAAAAATCACCTCTCTTTCTTCCAGGGGGAGGGAAAGAAGATTTTGGTCCAACGCCTCTTCAAAAAAGTGTTTCTAACACTAGGGGGGGGAAAGAAGACCGAGTTTGTGAGAGGAGAGGGGTCTTGGAGGGGCGGCTTTGAGGGTAGAAAACGGCTTCGGCGCCGGAAGGGGGTGCGCGGAACGGAGGAAAGGGGAGCTTCTACTGGAGCAGAGGGGGGGGAATAGTCCGAAGAAAGGGGGAAAAAAAGTAGTTCCTTTATTAAGGGAAGCATCCTTGGGATGATAGAGCGCTTTGAATTCAACATAGAAAAAACAGATTCGCCGGTAATGAGAGGGAAGGGGAAGGCAAGAAGTCCTGCACCACCGTACTCACGAGAGAAAGAATCAGGATACCAAGCCCCTGTCATTCCAGAGGAAAAGGGTTGGAAAATCCAACTTTACGGTAGAGGGAAAAGATTGAGGACGACTTCTTAAAAGGAAAGGGAAGAAGAAAAGGCCTCTCTTCCTGAACCCGAAAGAGGAGGGGAGGGATTGGTATTCCCCCCAAAAAAGAAACTCGCGGCTCTCTTAAGATGAGGAAGGCATGCTGATCTCCTGCCGGGGAGAGAGAATGGCCGTTTGCGCCGTCCAATAGGAAAAAGCGCCTGGCCGGTACGCGAAAGCGAGGAAAGAGAGATCATCAACTAACACAAAAAGAGAAGTATTCTTGGAGTGAAGGAATTCGACGGGTAGTGCCATATGGAAAGCTAACTGGAAAAGAGGGGGGGGGTGTAAAAAAATCGGACTGCTATTCATCCTTCCCGAAGAGAAGAGAATCAAGCCCTCATTTTCGTGCTGAAAGTCCTCTCAGCGCGGAAGGAAGAGAGGGAACAGGGCTTGAAGCAGTTCGTCAAGAAAGGCAAGAAAAAAAAAAAAAGAGGAAGCAATGTTGGATTCAAAAATGATTAATCTGGAACTTGACGGGGAGGAGAAAAAAAAATAGCTCTGTGTCGAGGACGTTGAGGGGTATTACTCTGCGAAGGGGAGAGAACAGGGAGATCTAGATCCGAAGGTGAAGAGAAACGTCATCGCAGGAGAAGAGAAAAATTCGTAAGAACCTACCTGTTCAAAAAGGAAGCTCGATCCGAAACGCGCCAGAGGGAAAAGAAGAAAGAGAAAAAAAGCTCACAAACTCCATCAAATGCCTCCATCCATCAGGGAAAAAAGCCTCCAAGGCACGCGAACTCCCAGGAAGAAATCCGGGTCTTACGAGGGGTTATCACCATAATTCGAGGGAAGTGAGAGGAATTTTGCTCAAAAGGCTTAGAAGAGAACCAAGGCAATCTCTTGAGGATTTATCTATGTGGTCTGTAAGGGGAAGCACGGACCTCAGGGGGGGGGCACTCCAGGTTTTGAAACCGAGATCGACTAAAAAGGATGGAGCTTGAGAAAAGGGGACGCTACGAGAGAAGGGTTATTTTGAATGGAAAAAAGGCTAAAAAAATCAGATGGAAGAGAAAAGAGTTTAGCGCGAAAAATAGGGAGGAAGGAAGGACCGTCTCTAATTCCAGGAGGGGACATTTCCATTAATCAGGGTGAAAGTGGGGTCTCGATAAAAAGGAAAAAGATCCTAACGCATTCAAAAAAGGGGGGTGGGGTCATCTCTGTATGGAAAGGGAGAGTCAAAGAGGTAAGGGGGAAAAAAGGACCACCTTAGAAGGCTCGGATTTCCGAGGGTTACCTTCACCCTCTCAAATGAACCTATGCTGCCTGGACAATTCAGGGGCCTCTAAGAGGAGATCGACGAATGTATTCTCAAGGAAACCTCCTCCAATTCTTTTTCCAGGAAAAATACCCTCCCTAGGAGGCTCCTCCTTGCTAAGGACCTGTACCGATTTCTTCGGGAAAAGGCGCACCTCAGAGGGATTCAAAACGAATATTCAACTAGTATTTCGGAAGCATTGGGGGGACGTTCAAACCAAGGGAGGGAATGAAGAAGGATTTTTTTAAAAAAAAACCTTAGTAGGTAGGTTCTGAGGGGGAAGTACCCCAGAAAGGGGATCCCAACGACCTCCTGTGCTAAGAGGTTTTGGAGGATAAGGAGAAGGAACTTCTCTCCGCATCAGAAATCTCAACCGAAAAAGAGTCTGGAAGCGGGAAAAGAGCTCTTGGATAATGGGGGGATAGCTAAAAGTTCCCAAGTGGGAAGTAGTCCAAGCCGACAGGTAGGACGTAAGGGGAGGGGGGAGGAGGCTGTGTTCCTTCATGACCAAAAGAGGAAATCTCACCGGGTCTGGGACAAAAAAAGGAGGGGGGAGTATCCTCCGTTGTTGACCGGAAAAAAGGGAAAAAGAAATCGTCGGTCGGGAGGGGAGGATTGCACAGAAACTTGCGCGGAGATAGAGAAAAATAGGGAGGGAGTCGAAGACCCGTGAGGAGAGGGGAACCATAGGAACAGGGGGAGTTTAACGGTCTACCTGAAGAGGACGTCTGACGAGGTGAAAAAAGGGCAGGAAGGAAAGAAGGATCTTGGGGGGAAAGACGCTTAGTAAAAAGTTTGAATCCGATCCTGAACATAGGGGGGGTTTTAAATTGGTGGGGGAAAACTCACGATAGGGAAGAGAGTTTGTGCGACCGGAAATACCTAAAAGTGCCAAAACGTTTCGGAGAAGAGAAAGTCCTTTTTAGGGGAGGGAGGATACGGCAAAGAAAAAAGGGAGTTCATTGCACAAGAAGCGTTCCACCTCGAGAAACAGACTTAGGGAGGAAGGGGTTTCGCGGAACAGATTGGGCGAGAGTTCTGCCATAGGGAGAAAAGGGAAGCGCCGCTAAGAAAAAGAAGAGTTGGTCCAAAAGTAGAAGGGGAAAAAGGCTAGCTAGGAGGGGCAGATAAGACAGAAAGCATAACAATTCTTTCAGAAGACGACCTTCAGGGGAATATCTCCAAGATACAACTCGAATTTGGAAGGTCCTTAAGTTTGGATAGGAAAAAGACATTGGGCAGAGGTCAAGACCAGTCTCACATCAATCCGGAGGAATGATTGGGGAACAAGGGGGGGGTGTACTTGCGGGCGTTCAGGGGGTGCGGCGAGGTTCATTGAGGGGGAGAACTTAAAAAAACAGAAATCTTTTTGGTGCGCGGGAAGCTAGAAGTCCTCTTTCGTCGGAAAGAAAAGAATGAAGGAGTCCGCAGGGAGGGGGGTCCGTTACTTCGAGGAAAGGGGGGGAGAGCCTCTTCGATGCCGTTGAAAAAAAAAACATCGATTCTCCCCGTATGTCGGGGAAAAAAGAGAAATCGGCCCCGCGCTCGTCAGGAGCGAAAAAAGTCATGCGCCAGGAATGAAAGAAAAGCGGGGAGGGGGGGGGACTCCAACTGGGCGTTCCTCGAAACCAAAAAAGGAACGAAACTGATTCCAGTCATTTCATAATCGCGGCAAAAAAGAAATCTGGACAAAAAAGACACTGAGCTTTATCCTCGCGGGAGAGAAAGTATTGCGTTTCAGCTGACTCGAAAGAATTTGCCGTTGTGTCCGTTCCAGAAAAAACAAAAAGGGGAAAAAAATCAAGAATCTACTCTCAAAAGGGGGAGGGAAGAGAGAAGATTCTTTAGTTCGGGGAGGAAAAAAAGACGGCAGCGGGTCCCGTTTGTCGAGGGGAAGGTTGAGCTAACTCGTACGTACAAGACGCCAAGAAAGAAGAAGGAAAAGAGTGTCGTCGTGGAGTGGGCTCAAGGGAAGGAAGAGCGCCGCCGAGAATGGAAAGAGGGGCTTGAGCATTTCGTCACAGGGGAGAAGGAGATGAACGCAAGTTTTGGTAAACGGGTTCGCGGGAGAGGATCTTCCCGAAGAAGCGAGGGGAGAGAGGGGTGCGGGACTCTGCGCCGACGAAAAAAAAGAATTTAACGGGAGGGGAGAATTTTCTATTTTTTTAATTCACTTCAGAGGGAGGGGGGAGCACCTTCGCTACATAAGGACGACCGAAAAGAGAGTCCATTAGTCCGCGAAGAAGGAAGGAATCCAGAGAAAAAAGAAAACCGTCTTCCAAAGGATCGACTCAAGGAACCTCGAAAACGCAAGAAAAAAAAAGAAGGAGGGAGGAAAAAACGCTTGGTTTCTCACCATAAGGGAGGGTGCGTCCTGTGAGAAAAAGAGGAGGGAAATGCAGGTCAGAGGAGAGTTGAGCGGGGAGGGGAAGGGGGGGAGCTGGTGCATCGGAAGCCTGGTAGACCAGAGGGAAGGGTCGGCCGAGATCGGAAGAGAAGGGGAGAACGTCAGCCTTTTCAGAGAATGCGTGATGGAGGGAGGAGGGAGAGGGGAAGAAAAAATCCTCTGGCCGAAGATCGACCATAGTTCGGAGACGGCCATATGTCGCCGGCGAGAAAAGGAAAGATCGAATTTGTAAAAGGGGTGACATTTTGGCCATTAAAAAGGGGGGTGCCTTATGAAAGAGGGAAAAGCGGTGAGAAGAGGTAGAAGTCCGACAAAACGCATTGTCAGGCGGGCGAGGGGGAAAAGCTCGATACGGGGATGGGGTTCAAAAACAAGTTGGGAGAGAGATCGGGGGCAGAGGAAAAAGATGGACATCTTCTTGAAAGCAGCGGTTGACGCCTGAGCAAAGTTCCGCTCAGAAGGCGGTCAGAAAGAGAGAGGGATCGCGGGGGGGAGGGCAGATCCTGTCAGCCTTAGTAGAGATCTTCTCGGGGAAGAGAGATATAGATATTTTCGGCGTAAACGAAAAACCAGTCTTTTACCAACACCAGCAGGGCACAGACCCTTCGACAAAGAGGATCTCCGGGGGCCTCTGCCCAAAAGGCGCTGCAATAAAGAGAGATCGACGTGATGGGCGCATCATTCTTGACTGGGAACAGAGGGTGTTCCGACAACAATAGGGAGGGGAAGGGTCAGGGGGGGGATGTGAAGAAAACAAAAACACATCGTGCAGCACTCAAGAGGGGGAAAAGTTCCCGTCGATCCCCCATCTTCTCAGAGAAAAAAACGGATTGAGTTTACCAGAGAATTTCAGAAAAGAAAAAAAGGTAGCCGTCTTTCGGCGGCGCAAGGGGAATTCAATCCACTCTCAACAGGCGCCATTCAAAGGGGAGGGAGGAACCAAAAAAGCAGTCGTTGCGTAGAGTTGTGGAGGAATAATCGTCGATCGAGGAGTATGGGGAACGGGGAGGAATAACTACAATGGTAGAAAAAGGAGTCGAAGTCCCGGGAATTGCCGGGGGATAGAAAATTCGTTAGGGGGGAAGTCCGTACAAAAGGTACTTTTCGGGTCCTACACGTGAAAAGAGGATGCACTTACGAAAGGGGCCGGCCAGTGGGATTTTTCCCATTTCAGAATCAAAGGCGCTCCGACCATAGGGGGAACAGGGGGGTGACCCAGAGGATTTGGGGGGAAAGGTGTTCTCTTATCGGGGACGAAAAGTGCCCGGCGCATGAGGAAAAATTAGGAAAAAAAGGGGAGAGGGGAGCGATTGGCATGGCTTAAGAAGAAGGAACTAAAGGGGAAAAGCCACAATGTCCCAGAAAAATGAGAGACCTTGGCCTTAGAGGCAGAGGAAAGAAGTCGTATTGGGGCAAGTTAAACTCCTGGTAAAAACGGGAAATAAAGCGCCGCGAAAGGAACCCTCTGGGTCTATGTAAAGGAGTGAGAACGCTCGAAAGGGGGTCCTACATCATTAACGGAGAGAAATCCTGCGGACCTTCAGGAAAGCGCCGCCGCGATAAAGAGAGGCTGACAATGCAATTTGTAGCCAGGGGGGGGGGGGCGAAAAACGGACGAAGGAACAATAAAAAAGGTTTTAGACGATATGGGTAAAAAGGCCGTGACCGGAGGGTGGTTCTTGAAAGATTTTCGGAAGATTGAGGGGCGCCTCTTTGTCGATAAAGCGCGGCTGCGGAGAGAGGATTTTTGCGCTTCTAGAACTCAGGGGGAGGGAAAGAGGCTCGGCTACTGGCTAGAAAGAGAAAGGAAGCCTTCTGAAAGGGAGGGTTCACACTTAAAGCCGCCGGGCTCACTCCGGAGACTTTGAAGAAGAACACGGAATAGAAATGTAGGAAACTTACCGAGGGTTCTAGGGCATGAATTAACCCCCAGTTAGGACACGGGGCTCTCAGACTACTCGTGAGTGAGGGAAAAATCCCCTGCCTGCTCCAGAAGGAAATCTTTAAAGAAAGGGGGGTGCTTTCATAAGAGGAAAAGCATGGGACGAACTGCTTCAAGACAGGGGGGTGGAAAATCCGCTTCGAGAGCGGAGGAGGATCACACTCCAAGAGGGTATCCTCGTCGTCTTGAATTTCTTTGCAGGATATCGCAGTGAGAGGAAACAATATATTTTGAAGGGGAGGAAAAAAGGGCAACAGACCCGCGACCGGGAGGTGAAGGGCTAAATCACTAACTCTCGAAAAAGGGTATTATGAAAGAAAGAGAGAAGGAATTTCGCGGAAAAATCTGGCAGAGCGGAAAGGGAGGGGAACGGCTCCAAACTTCACTATTTTGGTGAGGGGGGCGGACATCCTGCCCCTCAATCTGTTGAATCGAGGGATAGAGGAGGGGTTTAAGTCTCCTCGATGCAAAAAAAAGAGAGGAGAGTTCCAATAATAAGGAGGGAGGGACGTCAAGCACGCTGGAAAAAGAAAGAAAAACGCAAGTTTTTATTCAACGGGGTTGTGGTGAAAGGAAACGTTTCTTGGAGATCGAAAAGCGTAACAGCGATGGGGGTCAGCGTTGTCATTCTGGGAAAAGACCGATTAACCTTTGAATCGGTACCTCAGTTGAGGTGGATTCAAACCGGTAGGGAGTCCTTCGGTGTATCGAAAAGGCTTCTCAATAAGGGCTGGAAAACTCCGCTTTTCCCATTCTTACTATGAAAAAAGAAAAAGATCCTCTAAAGGGAGAGGCTCTGAAGAAGAAAACGCCTCAGGGGAAGGCTTCGAATAAAAGGGGGGTGTCCAAGAGAGCCGCCAAGAAGCGAACCCGCAAGTAAAAATTAAGGGAAGTCAAATTTTAGGACCCATCGGGAAGGGGGGGTTCCTAGAAAACGGGGGTGCGACTCAACAGGGGGAAGCTCATCCCGAAGGGTCAATTTCGAGGAAAAAAGGGGAGAGGGAGGGATAGGCTAAGGGTTCTCTCCTTCACCGCCTGGGGTAGAATCACTGTTATTTTCGGGGGGAATTTATATAGGGGGGAGGGAGCTCTTATCAATAGATATTGTCCTCCCTTCTCCCCAGGAAGGGATTGCCTTTTATATCTCTTAGTCTGATAAGACCCAAAAATAATAGAAAGAGAAAAGAGTTTCAGCGCGAACTCGACAGGAAAGAAGAGCTAATGCCGGAGGGGAGAAACTGGGAACTTGTGAGAGAGATTGAGAGGGAGGACTACCTTCCCTCGCACCGGGGACATCAAAGTTCCCGGGGAGGGAGGTGTATCTCTCCCGGGAAAAAAGGAGCTTATCCCACACTGATTGGCGGGGGTCAAAAAGATTTGACCAACGAGGTGGCGCGAGGAGGGGGAGTCCTTTGTGAAAGGAGTACTCCATTGTAAGAAGAAATCCTGAGGGGCGTGGAAATGTAGTCCCTCGGCAATTGAATCCTCCTCCAGGGGGGGAACCTATACGAAAAAAAGGGCTTCTCTCCTGAAACTTAGTTCTTAAGAATAAAAAGGCTCAATGTCAATGAAATAAACCTCGTCTTCTAAGGTACTCATCATCCTGGAAGAAAACAACTTCTTAGCAAAAAACTACTGATGGGGGCTACAAAGGAGTTTATGGGGAAGAGTTTTAGGAAGGGGAAAAAACGTGCGCGCAAGAAAGAAGAGAAGGGGTTTCGACTTTCCCTTAGAGAAAAAATCTCACAACACAACGGAGGAGGGGGTATATTATGGGGAAGGGAAAGGGGGGAAAAACACACAAAGTAGGAAGTTCTTGGAAAAGATGGGGGGAAAGGAAAGCCCAAAAAATCGCAATCTCA
>Ga0179593_1367592_pt1 | contig 13003 bp, 13 predicted proteins | sample CZODoug2_1_08_16_FD_185931 | JGI IMG/M metagenome (GOLD analysis project Ga0179593, IMG submission 185931) | Vadose zone soil fungal communities from Angelo Coast Range Reserve, California, USA - CZODoug2_1_08_16fungal (PacBio error correction) | ecosystem: Environmental > Terrestrial > Soil >...
CTTGAACGAAAGGGCCACTCAGGGCTTGACTCCTGGTGAGGACGGCATTGAGTAAAAATTCCCCATCGATAAATGGAGCGTCCGTGAAAGTGTTGTGAAGGTTTTCAATGAAGATTAAATCTGGGAGAAGTGAAGAAAATCTGGAATAGGAAGAGCCAGAAAGGCCCCTCTTTATCAAATCGGAGGTGTGAAGGCCGGAGGGAACGAGGTTTCAAATCGGGGAAAGAGCAAAAAAAAAATCGAGCAATCAGCGACAAGCACGAGGGAATTTCGGGGATGGACAAGGTGGAAAAACAAAAATGGGAGAAAATCCTAATGGCTTGTACCAGGAGGGAACAGGGAGACAAAAACAAAACAAAAAAATCAGGAGTGGTCGAGGATTAACCTTAAAAATCACGAAGGACTCAACAGAGAAAAAAGAAGGGTAAAAGTCACCTGCACCCCCCAGCTAAGGAAGAAGACCCGTCCACGTTCTGGTAGGAATACATTTCTCAAGAAGATCCTCGAGCGCAGACGGGATTGGATTTTAAAAAAAAAAAAAACATCGCTGCTTTTCAGATCTGGCTTGAGGGGTGGGGGAACAAACTAAACCGTGGAGTCACGTGGCAGGGAAAGGAATGAACAACAGGAACGAAGTGGAAAACGTCTCTACCTTCGTAGCGGCTTGCCGCAGAAGTCGTTGGAGGGAAGAATGAGCGTCCTCGGTTGGAAACTATGCCGGCTCTTCGGAAAGAAAACAAGCATAGATAGACGAGCTATGAACCTCGGACCGGGCCGAGGGTATATTGCATTAGTCGCTGGGGCACTCGGGGAACCATCAGGAAACTGCTAGGAGGGGCATGCCACGTAAAAAAAAAAAGAACGAAGGAAAGGCAAAGCTCGGGGAGATGAATGATATCAGGGCGGTCTGCAAACTCGAAAAAGAAATCATGGCAATCTCGCCCCGGAAAGGCCAGACGGGAGAATCAGGAAGAAGGAAAAAAAACGGCTGACGCTCGTTGTGGTTCAGTCTCCAGAAGGAAGGTACAGCGGGCGTTCGGACGCGGCAACGCCGGGGTGGGAATTTTCGGGAGAACGGGGGGGCTGGAAGCCTCTCGAACAGACAGAACCTCGAAGAGAAAAAGAACACGCACGAGCCTCGGGGAGAAAAATATGTCGAGCCAAACAGCGGGGACGAAGTCGACTACGGGGGAAATATCCAGCAACTAGGAGGGTACCACGGGAGACGCCCAAATCCAAAGGGGGGGAAACTTTTTGGGCATTGCCGAAAGGGATTGGTGAGGTCCAATATCTCAAGTCACCTCTATTTGTCATGCTATCAAGGGGCCCGGACGCAGAAGGGCCAAAGCAAAACACCTAGTAGGATGGGAGAGAGAGGCATCGCTCTTACCTAGATCGCAAGAGAAAGCTCACAAGAGGTGACCGTGAGAGAATTTGAAAGAAAGAAGTCCGCGGTCGGAACGCAAAGACCAAAGACATTGAGTGTGGGGTAGCCGTTGACTCAACCAAGGGATGAACGACTGCTAATGTCGAAACTTCCGACCGAATTGAAGAGCGACATCCTCTTGTCTCGGAGGATCGGCGTGTACTGGGGGGGGGTGGGAGCGGGCGGAGAAGGTCGATAGGGGAGTTAAAAAAGTCTTAAGAAAAAAAAACACCTTCTGAAAAGGGGGCGTCAATCAAGCAATCGGGAGCCAACATGAACTGGACAGCGAGAAAAACAAAAATAAAGGCATCCAAAAGTTTTTGAAAATAGGCGATCGCAAAGGAAAACAGCGAGAAATCAATTCCAGGGTTCTCGGTCAGACGCGACAGGGAGAGGAGGGTAATCTCTCGACGGAGGAACCGGGCCAGCTTTTTTACTGAAAAGGGTTCGTGGATGGGAATCAATATCAGACTGGAGGGGGGGCCACCGTATTGTGGGTAAAACGAATACTGTCCTCCGGTGAGAAATCGGGGGGCAACGAAAGGTCCGAGGAAAAGAAGGAGCATCGTCTGGTTCTGTCTAACTAAGGAATAGTAACCGATAAGTGGAGAAAGCTAACCCTTACGTACAGGCCGGAATAAAGAAATTCAATCCGCTGACGATCGAGGAGTCTTCTGACCTCTTGTCTAGAAGACCTCGAACCACGGGGACCAAGCCACTCTGTGTCGTGTTCAACCCTGGCCAATAAAGTTGTCACAGCAAGTCGGAAAGAGAAAAATCAACAAATGGAACTCCTGAGAAACGATGGCGTTGATAAATCAGCCACCGCACAGCCAGAAAATGACCCTTTAAGGATCAGGAGGGATTGGGTGCCAGGAGGAGAACAAACACCGTTCTGTCAGCGTGTGAATTAAAAAGGTTTTAAACCCAAGGGAGTATGAAATCTGACAAATGCAGCTGGGCGAATGGGCGAAGGGAAAAAGGAAGGAGAGTTGAAGCACCTTGCATTGGGGAGAGAAAGGCCAAATTGAACTAGCGTTGAGATGAAAGATGCCCAGAAGGGGACAGAACAGAAAAACTTCACAACTGATGGCGACCGCGGGAATTTCTTATAGAGAGAGAAGGGCGCTTAAAATAATGATAGGAAACTTCACGTGCCAAAAGCGAGGGAAAAAAAGCGAAGGAAGGCATTAACCATTGGCAGTTTGACGGCAAGGTCGCGTGAAGAAAGGAGGGGCCCAAAACACAAGGTTTAACAAAAATAAGGACTGTGCGACGAAGGAGGCGAACCTATTCGTTAGATACATAGGACCTTTGAATCCAGAAAAGATGAAATCCTGATGATTAGAAAACCGAAAGTGATCGGGTAACCGTCATTAAAAATAACCAGCCTGGGCGTCATATACTCGACGCGGTGAGGGATCGGCATAAGCCCGTCCAGCGAAGGGAGGAGGGAAGGCTGGAAAATACTGTACAGCTGAAGGAAAACAAAGTCAAAAAACTCCGGACGATAATTACGAAAGAAGTTAAAAGGTTGACACTATTTGAACGGGGGGCGTGGGGAACCCCGGGGGCAGTCCTTTGACAAAGGAATGAAGGCGGGCACGATGGTCGGCGATTCTAAAATTAGGAAAAGTCAGCGGCCGACGGAAGCATACCAAAACGAGCAGAGAGAAGAGGCATAAGGAGTGGAACAGGACGCGAGGAGGACACCCACCACACAAAAAACCCCAAACAAAAACCCCCAAAAAAAACCCAACGCAAAAATAATTTGGAGGATCGGGGGGCGTCTCGGGGGGAGGTACAACAGGAAGGAAAAATATTCCCCGGTGTGGACACTCCTGAGGACGGTAAATTCTCCCCAACTGTCCTACAAGGGAAAAAAGCCTACCAGAAGGGGGAAAGAGTGGTCCAGAAAATGCTTTACAAGAGGAAGGGACGAAAAAGCTGAATCTGCCTTTTCTAAGGCCGGTACGACCGATGACCATGACCGAAGAACGCCGTCCTGACAAGAAAGAGAAAATAGAAAATCAACTCCGGGAAAAAAAGGGGGATGGTTACTTGACTTGGATGAAGAAGGGAAGTTGTACCAGTAAATCAGGAGAGAAAGGAGGGAGGGGTTTCTCACACGAGGACCAGAGGAGGAGAGCGTTGGCCGTCCCACGGTTAACCAAGAGACCTTCAACTGGGGGAAGGGAGGTGCCGCCTGGCGAGAGGGAGGCTACGGTACTTGCCGAACAGGGAAAGGGAGGACACATCCGGAGTGTCCGGATTTCAAGCGGATTCTCCAAGAGCTACTGAACTCGGAGGGAAGAAGAGTGCGCGAACAGAATGATCAAAAAACGCGCGCTTGCAAATTCTCGGCTTCGGCCTTCGAACATGTATAAGGTCTCGCCGACAGGGGGCTGAACGATTCGTAAGAGGGGAAAGCAGAAAATGTGTTCCGACGGCTGGGCCAGTGTAGTGAAATTAGGAAAGACCCTCCGTCGTGCCAGAGGGGGGGAACCTCTAGACTTCCTCTAGGGGGAAAGGACTAGGTCAAGATAGCGACCGGAAAATGGCCACGCGGTGCGGCGGTTGCATAAACCCTCAAAATATTACAAAAAAGGGGGGCCCTTATATGGGGAGGGATATAGGAAACCTTAACAAGAGGGAGAAAAAACCACCGACGAAGAGCGAAGGACGAAAACAACCATTTGTAACGTGGGGGGATCGTTTCACCTGTTTGGGTCTGGAGGGAAGATTCACTTACAGGAAGAAGGCCACGAAAGCTTAAAAATGTGAAGGGGAATCGGAACTGATCGCGAAACTCCTACCGGGAAGGGCGTCTGCATGTCGTCACAGGATTCAACGCTTGAAGAGGGAAAGTGTCTCGGCTCACCCCGCTGGGGGTTCCACCGGGTAAGCTAAAAAAAAAGAAGAGTCCCTGAAATTTCGCAAAAAAGGTGAAGATCGGCATCTAGGGGGCCCAAGTGGTCCGGTATCAAGTAAAAAGATGAACAATTTCTAAGCGAGCTAAAAGGTGCCAGCCGAGAAAATAATTTTCACAATGGGACCGTCCTCCGACTTTCATTTTGAGAATGTCTAGCCGAACTGCTAGGAGACGGGGAAAAAAAACGATTGAATCTAGAGAAAGAGGGGGCGGCATGGAATTAGGCCGGTCTGGGGAGGACTAAAGGGGACTAAGAGTACAGGGGAATGTCGGCTGGAAACCAGCGATGACAGGAGCGGGGCGGCGGGTGTTTTGCAGTTAAAAGACGTTCGCGCCTACAGAAGAGCGCTCAAGGTCAAGGGAGGGGGGGAGGTACAACGGGTGGGGGTAGAGAGAAGAAAGGGGGAGGAAAGAGAACCTTTCTTCGAACACACAGCGGCTGGGGCCAAGTGGTTTCCTATGGCATGAAAGGTTACTCGAAAAATCACCTTGGGTGGAACACGGCGGGACAGCACGCCGTCTACGAGGGGGCAAAAGTCCCGGTACCTAAGGGCAACCGACGGACCGGCCTCCTAAAACAGCAAACATGCCCAACCAAAACAATTTAGAACAAGAAAATCTGTTTGCAAGAACAAATTTAAATGGGAACAGTCAACCATTGAAAAGGAAAGCAAAACGGTGGTCACCGACCCATGGACTTCTTGGCGATAGAGTATGAGAGGGAGCAAAAAGTTGTTGGAAAGAGGGGGGGCCCGATAAAGAAGGGCTTCCTATCAAATGAGGGGTGGGTCCCCTTTCTAAAGACGATCAAGGACCGATCCAGGTATGCACCAAGGGGGTGGGGTCTAACAGAATGGGATAGGGAACCCAGTATTAGAAGGCTCGAGGGAGGCTGCAATTTATGAACCAAGAAACGCCCGGGTAGACTGGACGGCCGCCACTGGCCAGCTACTACAGCGAAAGTACGTGGGTTGCGGACTAGGGAAAAACCCGGACAGTTTATCATTCGAAAGGCTCTCAAGAGGAGGTAGCAATGTTAACCTTTCCAAGGAATTAGTAAAATGACTAAAAGAAAGAGGCGGAGTTAAGAACCCTACCGACCCAGTGTGGGGAAAAGCCATTCCGGGGCAACCGGATTGGGAACAACAAACGCACCTGGAAAAGGGTATTCTTCTTTGTTGAACCAAAGCTACGCTCAACGGAGGGCTAGGGGGGGAAGGGGAGGTCAGCACGACGTGAAATCTTAGAACGAGCTAGTCGGACCTGTTGCCCCCTCAAAATCAACTACCACATTGCGCAAAGAAAAGAATGAATTGTCGGTGGCCAGCCCATCAAAGAAAGCACAGGACAAAAACGGAACTCTTTGAAGAAAAGGATGGAATTTAAAACCATGCCCTCAATACTGGGGGGGAACCAAACAGGGTCGTGGCACGGAGCGTTCAAACCAGGTCTAACTCGCTGAGGAGACGTTGGCCTGGTTGAACACGAAGATAAAAAAGGTTAGCGAAGGGAACTCGACGGTGTAATGAAGCAGGGGGTTCCTCGATCCGGAAACCATCCTAATTAACTAAAGAGAGGGGGGTGAACAAAAAAAAGGGGGAAAAGAATGGCCAAGGTTTCCAGAATCCCGTTCGGTAATTCCTTCTGATCTCCGAGAAAAAAAACGAGGTTCAAAGAATATCGCCTGCCGTCTTCCCCAGAAGCTTTGGAAGTGGGGGGGGACAAGACTACCTCTCAAAGAGGGTCACAACCATAAGAAGGAAAGGGAGTCGCTGGAACTACACATTCGGAGGGAAACCGTCGAGAGAAAAGCCAATACAAGCAGATCTGGAGGGCACCAACAAAAGAATACAAAAAGATCCGCATCTCGGTGAGACCTTGATTTTGGGAAAGCTGAGAAGAAAGAAAGTTGAACGACATTCGGAGTAGATCGTCTGAGGTAAAAAAAAAGCCTCTTCGTACAGGGTCGGTAACTGGGAAAACCTCCTACGGATAGGGGGAAGGAGCACACATGGGTCGCGAAGTTAGGGGGAAAAAAGAGAAGAGCGGCGAAAAAAAACTTTTCTGCTAGGAAAAAGACGTAAAGCGATTCCTCACGGGCCCCAGGACCACCGACGAGATTTGAACCTTTGGGGGAAAGACTAAACTTGGGGTTTCAAGCTGTTAAGACTGGAAGTGGCAAAAGAAATCGTCGTCTCACACCGGGGAAAAAAAAAGGTGAACAATCAGCAACGGCGACAAAGGGAGTCGAAAAAGACAAACGGGGGAGGGGAAAGCTCGACATCGTCAAAAAAGCCGCATTCGGGGGACGCCATAGGAGGAAGCCTCCTACGTCTCAAGGGCTGATTCTCTATGAAATGCCGAAGGCCCCTGATCGAGCTAACGAAGGAAAAATTGTCACTGGCCAGTCAAGGGGGTTCGACAACTACGTTCACAGAAGGACGCCAGTAAGGATAGGCGGCAAAAGGTCAAAAGAAACACTTCTAAGACCCCGACGAAAATCTTTTTTCGAGCCCAAATCAGTGTAAAACCAGGAGCAGGGCGGGGGAGTCATAAAAAGGAGAAGAGAATCGAGAATGTAACAAAGGAACCCCCGGGACCTGTGTTAGTTGTCGGCCGAATCAAAGTGGAGAAAAGAGCGGCTCTAACATCTTTTGGTAGGCAGGGACCTGGGGTGGGAGGGGGTCCGGGTGCCACGTAGGAAAGGGGGGTAGGGACAACTTGACGGCGCTATTTCAGACGACGTCCACCGGCCATTGAATGGGCCAGGAACCTACAAGAGGAGACAATTCGCCGCCCAGCCGTGGGGGTTCAGCCGACGTCTCTCCTTAGGGGGTATTCCAGAACCACAAAGAGAGTTGACGCATTAAACTGGGGTTAAAGAGAAGGCTAGGAGAGGAACTTTTTACGACCCCGACGGACTAAAACGATAATGAAGAGACAACCTGCAAGAGGAAGGTAGAGGGGAGAAAGGGGAGGGAACGACCGGAAGAAAAACATGAGAGACCATCTAGTGGTACCTTCAACTAAAAGAAGAGGGGAAGGGCTACGTAGGACAACCTTGAAACGGGAAAAGCAAACCAGGTTACCCGCCAGGGAGGCTTCTTGCCCGGGGCCTTGAGAGACTGGGGGGACAAGGGGGGGATCGGATAGAAGAAGACCTGGGGCCCTCAGATGAAAAGTCTCCGATAGGAAAACGTGTTTGCCCCCGACACATTGGCGACTAAATTTATGGGGAGGGGGGAAAAAAGAACCGGAAAAAAATTAGGGGTGGAGGAACCTTGGAAAAAGAGGACACGGACGAAAAAGTCAACGACATGCGGGACGGAGAGGCCCTTTCCAGATTTACAAGAAAGGAAAATCGACAACAAGGGGGTATTCTTAACTTAACGGACGAGAAACAGACCCCCTAACGGGGGGGTAACAAGGGATTGTGTTTGGGGGAAGAAGTTCGAAGAAAACCAAACAAAAAAAAAGAAGAAATAATATCGGTGATAGGCACTACTTGTGTCATTGCGGGCCCGGGAAGGAGATGGATCACAGTTCAGGGAAAGCAAACGACGGCGAAGGGTTTCAAGGAACTGCATGTCCATCGCACAAAGAAGAGAGGGGGGCAGGAACAGCGGGTGGACGGGGGGAACATCACGGGCTCGACACACTGAACATCCAGTGGAAAACCAGCGGAGGCAGAACCCGAGGAGCAGAAGATGGTTCCGGCTTTCGCTATCCGAAATGCTGAGATAGGCATCCCCGCGGGACAGAATGAAAAAAAAAAAAATCAGCGCGATGGGAAGGATCTTCACGCTGAGAAAGGAATTCGGAGTTCTAGAAACAGAACTTTTCCGCAAGAAAGAGCCGAGGAGGGGAGGTAGGACGGTGAGAAGGCCGTAGAAAAAGGGGCGAGCCTCTTGGAAGAGATTGCACGGCCAACGGAATACTTGGTCACAGGGGGAAGGACGGAGAAAAGATCTAGGGGGTGAAACGTCAAAAAGGGGAGCAAAGACTTGACCGTTAGGGTAAAGAAACTAACTCACGGGAAATATCTGTGGGTGGTCAGGCCTCTGTAGAAGGAACAGGGGGGGAAGGCCGGGAAGAAGACGTCATTGCAAAACCGTGTGGACTACCCGTCCGTATAGAAAAGAAAAAGGGTCTAACGTATCGTTTTAAAGAGGATGGTGGTCAACTGTCTCATTGGGGGGGAATAAAGGGGAGGCGGTAAAAAAGAAATCGGGTTCTCCGGCGTGGGGGGGGAATAATCTGTTGGGGGTACACCGTGAAAAAACCGCAGGGAGGAATTGCATAGATTGGGGACTCACTGAAAGGAAGCATAGCCTGGAATGAAGCTACAACAAAGAGCTAGAAGGGAAAAGTCTCCTCCGGACGTTCTTGGAGGAAAGAAACTTTCCTAACTTGTTGATCTACTACCTAACGAATGAAAGAGGAAAAGGTTAAGGAGGTGGTTTCAAAAAAAATTTCACAGGTGTATCGTGAGGAAATAAGGCCGAATGCACAGCTTCAGGCGGGCGACAAAAGAGAATAATAAGAAGGAGCCAGAAGAAAAATGGACATCCAAACCGATGGTGGAAAAAGGAGGAGGAACTGCCGGAGCACCGTTGGGGGGCCTCTTAAGGATCAATCATGACCCACCCTGAGCAAAAAGCCCGCGGCTCAAGAAGAAAAAAGAGCTTGGAATCGGTTAAAAGTTCCAATTTGGCTAGAGGGGATATACCTAACTAAGGGTCGGAAAAAGGAGCGGCAAGAAAAAACAGGGGGTTAAAAAAACGCCAAAGAGAGGAAAAGGGGGGATTAACGCGACCGGAAATGACACACGCTATGCTAAACGAGTTAAGGGTTGTCTCGTGGGGGAAGGAGGAGCGCAGAGAAGGGGGCCTTTAAAGAAACGGAGAAAAAAGACATAACCAGTGAGCAAGCTATTTGTGAAGGCCTAGGAGAGTTAGACGGGCAATCAGCTCGAACATCAGCTCAAAGGCCGAGGGAAGTTGAAAAAAGCCAAAAAAACAAGCAATGCGCCAAGCAAGAGGAAGTTGTCCATGCAAAATCAAACACTTATTGGCGAGTTATTTCATAACTGGGGGGGGAAAAGACGGGAAATAAACACGCGAAAAGAAAGGGGGTCCCGGGGGGAAGGCATTTTCAAACCAAGATAGTGCATGTAAAAGCGGATGAGGGAAGGAACACATAAGATCTCGCTGTAGGGGGATGGGGAAGCTAAGGAAACTGAGGAGAAGATCTGGGGGCCTTCCGTGTTGAAAAACCACGACAAAAAGGGCTGGTCCCTAAGAGTCCGCGAGAAAAACCGGAAACGCGTGGAGAGAAGAAGCTACTCGTTCGTCGAGGGAGGGAAGGAGACGGTGGAATTCAGGCGCGGAAAGAAGGACGTCCTCGGGATCTGTCGCTCTGCGAACCCACGAAGAAGAGAAGAAGATACGCCTGCCGAGAAGAGTCCGAGGGAAGGGTGGAATGAGTCTCTTGGGTAACGGGAGAATCTGAGAGAGGACAGGCCGGTAAAAGGGAAGGGGAAGGCACCGCTATCGAGAAAATGAAATCTAACGCGTAAGCGGTCCTTCAACAACAAAAGCGGGAAAAGAGAGGGGCACCGTCACGGAGGGGAAGAGGACTGACGGCGAACGAGAAAGGGCAAGGGTAAGGTTCGTCTACGGACCAGTTTCCTTGGTACAGCGGAAAAGGGGGAAGAAGAAGTTGATAAACGAAAAGTGGGGAGGGGCTGTACGCGGGTTCTGTGAAGCTCGTAACAAGGCGCAGAAAACTGCCACAGCCGCGGCGACCAGGGAGAAGGCGAAGCAGAAGGGAGAGGGGACTTAATCGGCATAGAGGGGGGGGGGAAAAGTCTCAAAGCTACAAAGGGGTCTGCATGCATCAGCGGGGAAGTGGGGGAAAAAATTTAAAAAAGAGTCAAAGAGTGAGGGGTGTGTGCTAACCTGGTATATTGAAAATTTCAGGAAAGGAGACTCAAACACGGAGGGAGGGGAGTAAGAAGAAGGTCGGGAAAGGAGACGTCAGATATACCTAGGTAAAAGAGCAACAATAGGGTCCGTAATTACAGAATACGCGAGGAACTCCCGCCACTTCCAAAGAGTGGGGGAGAAGAGTGAAGCCCAGCGGGGATCAAAAGACGGGGAGGGAAGGAAGAGGAAGTACGTCAGACCGCAACTGCGAAAGGGAAAGGGTCGCCGATGACGTCGTTTACTATGGGGACGGCTCGGGCCTGGGCGTTCCAGAACAAGAAAGGATGAAAGACACCAGCAAGAGGAGGGACGAGAAATGGAGCCTCCCTGACAAAGCCTAGAAAAACAGTAAAGGACGTAGACTCCACAAAAAAGAACCAACGGGAAGCCAATTTCATCAGCAGCCCGGCGGCAGAGGAAAGATTGCCGAACGGTGCTTCGGAGCGTTGAAGAGAGGGGGGTAGAGGGTGCAAGAAAGGGGCGAAACGAGATCGAGGTCATCGAAAAGGAGCGTGCCCGTGCCGTCGGCGGGGTTAAGGCGGAAGCAAAGAGGACAGACTAAGCGGGTGGAAAGGAAGAATACCAATCGTTTACCCCCTCGAGAAAATCCGTCCTTCGAGTAACGTACTGGATTATCAGCGGGGCTTAGACGAAGGGAGCAAGGGGGAAACAGAAAGAACGGGGGGGGGAATCAGCGGATTAAGAAACTACCGTCGAAGGCAGCCTCTGAAGTCGAGAGCTTCTCGGGAAAAGGGACAGGTGGGGAGAAATCGACAGTGAAAAAGAAAGCTCGGGTGTTTAAAAGAATCAACCTGGCCAAGGAAGTCTTCATACAGCAGTAGGCAGCCCGCTTAAAGCAACAATAAAGAGGGGAGATCGAGGAACGGGCTGTAAGGAGGGGACAAGAGCCCGACAGCCATCAGAAACCTGGACTATGGGAAGAGTTTGGTGGTCCCAAATTTACGGACGCATAGGGAGTGGGGGAAAAGTCAAGATGCGTATGAAATCCTAGGGAAAAAATGAGCTCGGGAATTAAGAAGACGAGGCAGTAGGGATTGGCCAAGGTTGGAATTTCTCTCACATGACAGACAGGAACTGAAACAGAACGTAGTATCTTAGGGACGGGATGAAACCACGTTCCAAAATCGAGAAGAATTAAATACCCTATAGGAACTAAAAAAAGGGAGGGGGGAAGATACGATCTCCGATGGGTCAAAAGGAGTCGCGATTCCAACCGAAAAAGAACGCGTAAGTGCAATTGATGGCAGTTAGGAAAGAAAAGGTTAAGAAAAAGGGAGAGAAGATGGGAAGGGCGTGACAGAGGGGGGAGGTTGCAGCCGAGGCCGACATCTTTAAGGTATCGTACATCTAAAACGGAACACTTGGACAAATCCATCCCCGATGGACACTACGGGAAGGAAAGAGTGAGGAGAACCGCGCAGGGGTGGAGAAGAAGGCCTCCTGGAAGGTGACCCACACGGAAAGTGAGACCTCCGATAGGTTGACAGCGGCAGTCGACCGTATACAGAAATTCGGCAAGGGAAAAGAGTGAGGGGAGAACAAGGCAAGAACATGGGGGAGCAAAAGGACGCGTACGAAGTCCTACCAGCAGAATCTGATGGAAACGAAAAGGGGGAAGAGAAACAAGGCTAACAAGAAAGATATAAATGCAGGCGACGGGAGAGAGGAATAATAAAAGAGGGGACAAGGATGGAGAAGACCAAAGGACTATCCTTAGGCCGAGCTAATTCTCCGCAATTGGCGGCTTCTTCCTGACGAATGGGTATGCGGGGGTGCGAGATGGATTAATTCTAGGGAAGAGAGATAAATGAAGCGTGGGAACGCAGATGGTCCGTCACCAGGAAGGACCTCAACTGGGTCGGGGTCGCATCAACTAAGCCGCCTCACGAAGTGGGCAACTGCACAAACAAAAAAGAGTTGAAAACCTTACTTGGGGGAAAAGCCGGGCATGAAAAGGTCGGATAGACGGGGAAAAGGAGAAAAGGGAGGAAAAGGTCGAAAGAAGGGAAGGAAAAACTTCAACAATACTCTTACAGGAGAACCATGACACAGACTATAACAGAACCATTGGATACGGGGGCTGTACATAAGGTCAATGGACCGGGGGAGAAAGGCTACCAACACTTGAGAAATTGAGAAACAGAGAAAGAGAGGATTTACCCGTCAAAATTTCACCGGATCGTGACTGCGAAAGGAGGGAAGAGTCGCTTGGCTAGAAAGGGAAGTTGGAAGAAAAATGTCAAGCGGACTAAAAAGAAGCCATTATTGGGAACTCGGATAACTCCGAAAACACGAAAAAAATAGGAACCTCAGATTCGCAGCAAAACTCGAAATGAAAAAATGAGAGGAGTCGTCTAAAAGGGTCCTCATGTCAGGACAGCGGATCTCGCCGAAAGATACCCTATTACGCGCGATCGGGGGGATACGCCATGTAAAAAGGCATGGGGCAGGGTGAAAAAGAAATTAAAGGAAAAGCAGGGTTGCCGCGGCACCTCTTAAAACTTCCCGCTGTTTTCCGAATAGGAATCCGTCCTTCTACTGACGCAGTTTACGGCGGTGGAAACCCAGAGGCAGAACAAAGGGGATCCACTGTTAAAGATGAGAGAGAGAGACAAGACGCCTTGCCCCCTTTCTTTC
>Ga0179593_1463959_pt1 | contig 13003 bp, 12 predicted proteins | sample CZODoug2_1_08_16_FD_185931 | JGI IMG/M metagenome (GOLD analysis project Ga0179593, IMG submission 185931) | Vadose zone soil fungal communities from Angelo Coast Range Reserve, California, USA - CZODoug2_1_08_16fungal (PacBio error correction) | ecosystem: Environmental > Terrestrial > Soil >...
CTAGGCAGAGGCTCCCAAACGCTATAAAGATAAACGCAAAGAAAGGCAGACTGAAAACTACGGGCAGAGCCGAGAGAGCAACTTTCCTGTCTATCGTATCAAAAAGGGCTGCTTGGTAAGTTTCTCCAGAAAAACTAGGGTGGCGGACGTCAAGGTCCGTGTTGACTCCGGTCGGCAGGCCCTCTACCAAAAAAGAACGGCTGGAAGGTGAAGGACGGAACGTGGTGGTAAAGGTAAGACCACCGGCCAGTGTCAAGAACTACCGACGTCATTCAAAGAAACAGAACATTTGGGCTCCGGACGGTGGACCTTGAAACTTGAAGGAGGAGCAAAAGAACTCACCTGGGACGGCGGGAAAGCAGACGACAAAATCATTAGCTTTACTGTGAAAACTTAAAAGGACCAAGGAGAGGTCTCCGTCCGGACGCAGGTAGCCCTAATTTTCTCGCGCTAAAGACGTGGGCACCATTCAGTCTAAAAATAATAAAAATAAAGGAGGATGGGGGATAGAAGAGGATTGGGACCGCCTGGGCCGACCTCGGTGGCTTTAACTTCACTAAAAGAAAAAAATAAAAGGGAAGGTGTGTACACCGAAGCGGAAATTCCTAACAGGGTGTACGGTGAGGGGTGTGACACCGCAGGAAAAAAAAATAAGAGAGTTCACGTTTTGAAAAAAGACGCTTCTTTCGGGGATGGCTCAAGGTGCATTTCGCATGAGAGAAAAGCGGTAGGGTCAAAGGGATGCAAGGGGCGCGATCAGTGGAATGACAGCAGCGAGCCGGCATCGCCAGTTCAAACAATGGAAGAATGTCTTCGGTACGATCGATCTAATCGAACGCACTCTCGCCATGCAGAAAAAGGACGGGAAACAAAGTCGTGGACAGATGAAATCGGCCAGAAAAAAAACGCCACTACAAGCCTACCGAGAACGTCAGAAAGCGCCGTCACTCCCGAACGTAACTACGATTGGCTGCGCTGACTTGGAAGGACACGACGAGGAGGTGACATTGGGACAACCAGGAGGTCGGAACGTGGACCGGACGGAGGACTGTCGCTTAGCTCTGGAGGACTATTTGAGTTCTCTCACAATGGGGGGGGAGGTGGTAATTCGTTGCTGGGAAGCGGCCGAACTTTCAGCATGAGGAAAAAAACAAGCTCGCTCTCGCAAGTTGTCACTTGACCTCTTTCCGTCCTTCAATAAGGACATATCTGTGTGGGGGAACGGAGCAACAGTGCTGAAGACGCAGGTAAAGAACTTGTGCACGAAGCGCGATCCACACCCGCCGGTACCACGTTCACGCCTTCCGAAAAGCTGTATTAATAAGAAGTTCTGCAGTCACGGAATTCGTACTTGACAAGACCACTACCCTAACTCGGGATCAAAAAATGGGCCGACCAAAGTCAGTTAAAATCGCTGAACCACTACCAGCTCACGGTCGAAAAATGACTCAGGCGAAAAGAAAGTGATGAAAGCGGATCTGGACCCGAGAATCTGACAAAACGTGTGATAAAAGCTGGGATGGGCACATGGTGTTGCCTTTTGTCCGCACGCTTGGGGAAATTGTCCTTTCCAAAAAGAAGCGCATGTGGGCGCTTCAAAGCCTTCGTCAAGCATCGGGTTGGGGGCTGGGCCACGTGGTAAGGGGGGGACTTGGAAAAAAAAAGAAGATAAGACTGTTCACGCCAGAACAGCTACTCACCAACAAAGGGAAAGTAAGGTGTGAAAAAAAAAGGGTTAGCCGAGGAACTGCTAGGTAGGCGAAAAAGACACGAGAAAAAGCATGCAGAGGAGTCTCCTTATCTGATCAAGAGACAAGAGGACGTACCACCAGAGAGTTGGCTCGAATCATTAAGCTCAAGGCTGGTCAAAATCTTGGCAGGCAGAAGGGTTTAAAATGGTTGCGCGAGCCAAAGGAGGGACGGATTCCTGCCCGGGGTTCAAAGGTTTATATTGCTGTTGCGAACAGAAAAGTGAGCTAAACAAATTACAAGTAACACTTCTGGTTCTCACAAAGTCCCTCTGAAACCGAGAAGGAAGAGGATACGTCGAAGGTGTCTGCTGCCAGGCCCTAGAAAAAACGGCCGAAAAAAAAAGGGAAAAGCGGAAAGGGTTCCGCGGTCCAAACCGGTCCTTTTTCGGTCACTTCCCTTTAAAATCCTCCGTTCGCGAATCATGGGTTAGAAATAGGCGAGGGGAGTTCTGAAGAAAGAACAGTTGCGGGGACAACGGTTGTCACGAAATAGGCGTGGTTCAGCGTCACCCACCCTCAAGAGATTCGGCAAAACTTCAAGGTGAAACTAAGGGGAACTCCCCTTCCCGTACCCGTACCAGAAACAACGCCTAAAATGCCAGCACAAACAAAACCAAATGACCGCATCATCAGGGACATTCTCCTCGAATTAGCGAAAGGCAAACAGGAGAAAAGTCCTACCAGCTGTTTAGGAACGTCGACGCGGATGACGAGACGTTCAAGAAAAGAGGAAAAGGAGTTTCTGTCACGTGTGCTCTTGGAGGGTTCAGGGCGAGGTTGAGCCCAAATGAAAAGGGGTGAAGGACACAGGGAGAGAACCGGGGGTTCAAGGGTAAGGTCTTACAGCACTCGTGTTGGTTAACACGTGACAAACCACCGGCTGTGATACTTGGACGGTATAACGGTCGCAGGGGGGTGGAAAGCGCAGTGGGGGATGGGGAGATCGCGAAGAAACCAGAAAAAAAAAGGGGGTTACCTGGAGTTGCACCGACTTATCCTCTTAAAAACGCAAACAATGTCACAAGAAGAGCACCCAGAAAATGAATAACATGCAGACTACAGCATCCGCGAAGGACAGGCTCAGTCCTAGATCTAAGCTCCGATCTTCCACGGACGCAAGCAACGAAAAGACCACCAAGGGTCGAACAGAGTCTTCCCTATAAGAACGGAGAAGAAACCCTTCAAGCCACACACAACCCGCCTGGTGTCGGCAACCAAATCTTCCACCGAGAACATCGACTGAAAAAGAAGCAATCAAGCTGGACGTCTGAGTCATGTGGAGGAGTGAAGGACAGAGTTATTGTAAGCACAGACAGGTCTGTCCGAGGAAAGACAAGAGCGCTCAGGTCCTAACAAAGGGGGGGATCGAATACAGGCCCTTTGTTTCAGGACGTTGAGCAAGTGGGGTGAGTTTTGTGATCGATCCGGAGAAGAGAAAAAGAGGGGCCCGACCCTACTATGACGCGGCACCGTTCACGTGTGGAGGGGATCACAAAAGGGAAGCCAACGCACTTAAACTGTCAGAGAGAACGCAAATGAGCTCACGCAACTCGTCACGGAGGTCGGCGGAAAAAAAAAAAAAAAGACAAATTCAACAACTCAAGAAACAAGGGATGAGCCTAACGGGATAAGGGCGAAGCAAAAAGGAAGGGAAAAATATTTGAGAAAACCCAGCCGGTACGAACGTCGGAAGGGAAATCGTCCTCACGCCTTGACTGAAATCTTGTCCAAGAAGTAAGGGAGGGTTAAAGCCACGCGGACGTTCAGCTCCGACCAAGGAGAGCGTCTGTCCAGTGCTCAAAGCGCCCACTTGTGTCAGTTCAGTCCCCAGTGAAGGAACAAAGGTAGGAACGGGTCTCAAAAGGGCAGCCCGTGAGCAGGATGAAGTCGCTCAAGACCGTTGCAAAAAGCATCAGAAGACTACCATGCGTGCCGTGGCCGACACTGGCGTAGCAAGGGGAAAGGCAACTCGGGAAAAACCTGGAAGGGGGGGAGGCTCAACTAAACGCGAAAAAGGCCGGCAAGGTCGCCTGGGGGGTCTGAAAGGAAAGAGAAAAACTCCTCCATGAAGACAGTCGCAATGGCCTCTAAAAAGAGATGATCCATGGACACTCACGGGCGGGAAGCTATCTAAAGGGGAGTCGCAAGAGAAAACAGGAAGGTTCATTAGGGAAGGTCTTTTTCTTTTGTTGGGGGATTCCGGAGTATGTTGGAAAAAGAATCAGATAAAACAAAAACAAAGAGGAGAGGATATATCGGAGGGCCATACGCTGCCTATAACCCTGAAACGCCACAGAAAAAAGATCTTTGAAAAACCATAAAGGGGGGGGGGGACAACGAGAATTAGATTCTAGGGAATGGACGAGGGCGGCCGGGCTTCTAAAAAGAACTGGTCGAGGCACAAGAACCTTTACGTGGAGTCCTGATTTAGAAGACGGGTAACGAGGATGACAGGGAAGAACCCAGCAGTGCTGGCGGAGGGGAAACGTGCGGGGGGGGCGTAGGATCCAACCTTCCATGGGGGGTTCAAAAAAAAAGGAAAATAAATAACACCATTTTTCTCGCCGGAGGGTCGTGACGGAGGAGACTGAGAATAAGTAGCACAGGCCCTTAGCACCGGTACGGAGTGACCGGAAAGAAAATGGGGTGGGGAACTCCAACTGAGGAAGGTCGGCCGGGTAGAAATAACGAATCCCTTGGTAAAATTGAAAACCTGGCCGCGGGGAGGTAACGAGGGATCCAGACTAAGAGACCCAGGACGAAACGCAAAGTCTTAGGAAAAGATTCATTCTTCCCGAATGGAACAGGGCCGGGGGCTGATGCAAAAAACTCATGCCCGTAAGGGAAAGTAAAAGGGGCTTCCGACAAAGGAGAAAGAGACTTCCTTCATAAGAACAGGTGTGTCTCTTGGTTAGACGTGGGAGTCAGGACGGGGGGGAAGAAACTAGCGCAAGACGGCGGTTGAGGAATGAAGCAGAAGGGCAGGCAGCTACTAATCATGTACGGGTGTAAAGTGAATGTTCCCGGAAAGGTTGGAAGGGGGGGCCATGACCTACGTTCTTTGGGAGCCGTCAAAGTTCGACCGGAAAAACTGGTTTTCACTGACAGGGAATTGAGCCAAACCGAAAAAAAAATGCAAAAAGGAAGGAAAAAGAATCAGAATCCGTACCAATGCGGACCTCCAACAGAGGAGACGTGCCAGAAGGAAAGTTTGGGTCAGGGAGAGTACAATAAATTAGGAAGCTCTCTAAGCGTGGGAAAATCCCTATTGGGTTTCTCTTCTTAGTCTGGGTTCATTGTAGGGGGGGGGAATTTTTTTAACTAGGGACCGAAAAAACAGGCGGTGAAAGGCTCCTTACGCGGCTCAGGAGGGAGAGAGTCTTTAAATGATGAAGTTGGAAACTGTGGAGGTGTCAATGTCCTGTAAGAGGGAGGAGGCGGCTTGCGAGGCTGAGGACACGGGGAGAATCTTTTTTGGGAGTGGTAGCAAGAGTTTCCGGCCTGCGGGCGCATTCAGTCTTGTTGTTTGGAAGGGGTCTCTGGTGCTGTGAAGCTGCCTTTCAAAAAAAAAAAATTAAGAGTCTCATGCGGAATGGTCAAAGCTCGATCGTTACCCCACGAGAAACCACGGCCTCTTCGAGCTACACTTCATTATCGAAAATCCGGGTCGCGTGGGGCAATCTCAAAGATTGAGGTCCAAGAATCGCTCAATAAGAGGGAAAAGGGGACGGCAACAAGTTAACGGTGGGATGAACTCGTCGCTCCACTACCCTGACGAAACAAAAAACGTCGCAGGAGCAGAGAATCCATGGGAACGGGAGGGGGGAGAAGGGGAGGAGACGCGGTGCTAAACAGCCTTTTAAGTGACCTGTTTTCGAAGGGGGAGAAAATGTGGTGTTGATGGGGGGGACTGGGAAAGCTTCAACGAAAGGAAAGGCGTCAGGATGGGGCTCTGGTCATGGGTCTGAAGTCGAGGGTGGGGGGGGGGGAGGGGGGGGAACTGCCGGTGAAGGGTCAGCTGGTTGCAAGAAGAAACGGGAAGATCACAGGCCGGTTCCTGAAAGACAGGCGAAGAAAGCAAATCAAAAACTCATGCAAGATCAGTAAAAAGGTGGAGGCGACACGAATTTAGGATCTAGTAGGATGGAGAAAAAAGGCGAAATGTAACAACGTTCCTTATTGGGGAGACATAGCTTCTCACGAACCAGGGTTTACCAATTTTGGGCTAAAGCATCTGGGAACAGCCAAATGAACGGAGGGGCGTAATAAACAATAGGAAAGGACTGGTCTCCGTCTCATGGAGGTTTCCTTGTCAGAGGAAATGTAGCGCTGTCAAGGGGGAGGGTCCTAGTCATTACCTATGGTTCCTTACAGCTGGAAAGGGTCATGGGGAGCAAGGTCGTGAAAAAAGCTAAAAAACAAAAGGAGGAGAGGAACAGGGAGAGAACAGGGTGAGAAACAGACAAGACCGCAGGGTTCCCGAAAAAAGAGTAACCAGGGGGGAGATGAAATCGCAGGACGGCAGGCTTCCGGAACCTTCGGAAAAAAGATTGTGCCGGTCGGGAGAGGTAGTTAGAGTCGAGGTCAAGTGGTCTTGGGTCCGCGGGTGACGTAGAGTTCCACAGCTCGTTGAGGGGAAAGCACGGCCAAGGGAGGGAGGGGAGCGGAGGGAGTGTAAGACTCTAAGAACAAGTTGCCTGGTAGACAAGAAAAGGTTGGGGGCACTAATCCAAGCCTTGTCGGGCAGGAGGTAGGGAAAAAATTGTAAAAAGCAAGTAAGGAAAAGGTCATGATATGCGATGAGGAAGCACGAGGGAACTTTACCCCCTAAATCACACAAAATATCTTAGCCACAGGTAAGAAAGATCAACACTTGAAGAGAATAAGTGCTGTAAGGAAGGCCGGGTAAGAGGGGAGACTTGAGAGCGCCAACAAAAGGGCTACCTCAAGAGAGTCTTAAAAGGGGGTGTTGACTTCAACCTATTCCTGTTCTACTCCCAGCGAGTCAGAAAGCAAGTGGCTATCCAGTGAAAAGGAGACAGGTAGGTTGTCTTCTTGTGGTAAGAGGCGAAGGGGCTTGCACACGTGAACAGCTGGGTGAGGCAGCTAGGAGAAAACTGAGGGGGGGTGTATCTTTCGGAAAACGAAGGGGGGGAGAAAAAAAGGGCAAACGAAGCGGAGGAGGCGGCATTGGGGGAAGGGGGAAGCTGATCGCTTTCGGGGGAATCGTCGAAGGGGCCGAGAGAAAGGGGGACTTTGGAAATGACCAGGGCGAGTAACCGCACTTATCTAACCGGCAAACCAGAAAATTGTAGGGGAAAGCAGTAACCACTATAACCATGAACGGTCCCCGGGGAGGACAAAACCGCAATTAAACGGGGAAAGGGTGAAGTCGGATATCAGACCATGGGAGGCGAAGTCTTACGGAAGAAGAACGCTGAGTAGGCTCCAGCAGTTTCACTAAGCTAGGATCTCCCTCCTGGTAACTTCTCTTATCATCCGTCCTTGGAGGGAGCTTAAGGAAGGGGGGTTAGTCCGTAGAATGGGAAGTGGATCCACCCTACAGCATCCGCTACTCTCAGATTCCGTTCCGATGAAACGTCGCAGCTGCTGGAGGGGGAGGGGACATCTGGAAAGAGGTACAAAGGGCATGTACTGCTGGGGTCGTTAGCAGTCGCACAGGGACTGAACGCGGGGCTACGAAAGTTTGTGAGTGGGGTGAACGGAAGAGGAAAACCGGGGCAGCGAAAAAAAAGACCGGCCCCGGAGCCTAATAAAAACTGAGAGGACTTTCACAGCTCCCGATTCAAAGATCGTCGCCACATGGCGGCTACCAAAGGGGGAGGGGATACCTTCTAGGATCCGCCTACCTGCTTTGGAGCGAAAAGACACGTGGCAATGACTCGTCAGGTCTGATAAACCAAAAGGGGGAAGAGGAACAAAAAGTGTAAAAAAGGAACGACCCCTGTTCCATGCGAAAGAACCGGAGTTTCTTTGAAAGAGGCACCTTACTTTACAGGGGAGAAGAAAAGGGGAAAAGTCCCCGGGGGTCGGAAAAATCCTGAACCTCTTCAGGGGAAGAGAGAAGAGGGCGTGGAGGAAGGGTCAGCGATAAGATTAGCGTCATACACGGACTAAAAAGGATCGCTACACCAAATTCCTAGTGCTCGTTTCCAGGGAGCAAGGAAGGGGGAGAAGGGGTGTCTGTAAGGTCAGTCAAAAAAATGGACACGGAAAAGGAAAGGGCGAAAAGTCTCGGAGGAAAGGGATCCGAAATTGTGGGAAAAGACGTGCGCAGATTAACAATTCATAAGGCAAGGGGATCGGTCCATCCGCGACCACCATTTGGGTGATAGTGGGGAGAACTGGTCGTCGCGGAAAGACGAACAGGTCCGGGGTCGGTCGCTGGCAACAGAAGCTCGGGAAAATCCATGCAAAAAAGTGTCAATAAAAAACAGCTCTGCGATCGGGGCGTGGGGGGAGGGGGGGGTCTGCCGGCCATGAGGAGAAACAGGACGGCCAGCGTAAAAAACAAAACCAAAAAAACACCACAAGAAAAAGAAGTCCAGAGGGTGAGTGTACGTGAAGAGGGGGGTCAGGACAGACAAACAAAAAACAAATGGGGTTACTGTGTGGGACGGCGAAGGTGACGGGGAGAACACACAAAACACAAACAAAAAAAGTCTGCGGGGGAAGTGCGGAGAGCGTGTCGGAGTGTAAGGAAACTGTGGGACAAACACACATATGTTGTGGTGTGCGCGCGGGTGTAACAAAGAAAAACAAAAAACACACGCGGGGACATTAAAGGAGGGAGATCTACGAAAAACACGAGGGCAACCGACGAGGGGGAGACAGGGAGAAAAATACAAGTGGACGGAAAAACCTACGTCACGAAAGAAAAAAAAAAGGAGCACGAAAAAAAAAAACCACGGTGTAAAAAGAGAAGCAAATTCCGACGAGACGATCCGAACGGGGTGGAGAAGGGAGGAGAGGGGGAAAAACCAACCCGGGGAAGGAGGACCGTGAAGGGGGTCGGATGCCAAACCGAGCGTGCTGGAGCGGCGGGCGAAAAGGGGGGTCGGGTTAGAAGGAAAAAGCAGTTGGAAGGAGGAGCGGACGCCAGAAAGACACCACAGAGCAAGGTGTCTCTGGAGAATTCGAGGGGAAACGGATTGCACGGCTCATAAGGAGAAAAAAATGAGAAGGACACCGAGAAACCTGACAACGACCGGTGACAGGAAGCCCATGGAGGACGGAGGACAAGGGGCCTGTCCGGATCACTACCGACCGAAGAGGGGAACGGGAAAAAAGAAGGGAATGTAACTAACAGATACGAGCGGCCAAGGGAAAGAGGCAGGCGTCTTGTCGACGAGGGGGGTGGAGGGATGGACGTTCCAGCTTCTGTGCAGGGGATGTAAAAATAGGGTGTTCGAAAAAAAGCCCCTAATGTTAAGTGGCGCTGACAAAACTCACACCAGGCTGTTACCGCGAATCAGGGCGTGTGTGTTAAGGGTACGGGGTAAAATTTGAGATTACGGTGTGGGAAGCAAACTCCGAAGTTCGACCAAGACCGCTTCGGAGGGAGACAGGGGGGCCTGGGGGCGGACTGCAGGAGACTGTCGTGGTCCCATCTAAAGGGGGTTCCCTTTTGTGCGAATGGGGAACATCTGTTAAGATCGTGTCCAGTGCTCACTTTCAATATGAGAAATGGCGAGTATCGGGGGAGCGGAAAACGATAAGCACTTCCTAAAGCACTGCTCCCAACATGAGCAAACGTCTGGACCGAACGCCGACGGGTTCTGAAACAAGGAACCTCCCCGAGGAAGTCCTGTTTAAAAAGAATACGATGAAGACCTGAAAAATCCGCAGCGGGCCGGCCACTGCCTAACCGGGCGGGACGAAAGTGGAAGAGTGCGGTCTGAAGGCAAAGGGTTGCTTTTACGATTTGCCTAAAAAGGATGAAGCGAACAACAGGAGGAGACTCGTATAACAAAAGCTAATTTGGAGAATGTATGAGGGGCTCAAAAAGACCTGGTGCGTTGGTAAGAGTGCTAGGGGAAGGAAAAAACGGAGAGTCAAGCCATCAACGCAAGCCGTCTTGTCATTAGTCATGGGGCTCTGTGGGAAGAAGGAGGGGGAATTATCGTGCAGCGGGACGCGGGAATAAGGACAGTGACAACCGTCCCGGAAAGGCCCAGTTGAAGGGGAATGGAGAAACCTATAACGACGTCATCGAGTTACCACTGGGAGGAACGCATAAAAGAAAGCAAGAGTCCTACAAGGTTAGGTTTTCCCAGTGTTGACAAACTGGGATTGTCAAAAAGCGCCAAAGAAAGGATGAGAAAACCAGGCCGGGAAGAAACTGGCCTGGTCAAAGAAATCCGTCTGGGAAAACACAACGGAAGAAGGGAAAGCTTTCTCCCACCAACATGCGAAGCAAAGGGGAGGGGGACGTCGCGAAGGGACGCGTAGAAGGGGACTAAACAACGGTACGTCCCGGTAAACTTTCTTGTTTTGAAGAGGGTGGGTGTGAAGACGAAAAAGGGGGAAATCGACCTGGAAAAAAGCTGGACGGCATGTGGCAACTCCCTCAAGAGAGAGTCTATCGTGCGTCAGGAAAAGAGGTGGTTTTCTTTAAGGCAGGTGGGGGTCAAGACAGCGGGGGAAGAAATCGCAAAAGGGGGTCACAGAAGAAAGGTCGAAGAGACAACGGACACGCCGGAGGAGAAAAACAAGGGGAAAGGATGAGAAGAGGCTATTTCTTCTAGCTCAGAAGATCATTTCTAAAGAAAAAGAACTCATAAACGAACAGGCCAGTGGGAAAAAATCGACGTGAACGTCCTCTTACTAAAGGAACAAGAAAGAGGAAGAATAAGTTCTCTTCCAGAAGCGAGTAGGAACCGGGTTACAGGACGAGAGACCTCGACGGCAAAAGGATTAAAGAAGACTGTTCTAAATTGGAAAATCGATGTTCCATGGGAGCCAAGGAAGAGTGAGGCTCAACAAAACTTATTATTGTTTAAGAAGAGCAAAAGAATTGGCTACAATGGGAAGAGAGAGTATGGGTAAAAAGAAACGGGCGAGAAAAAGAATTACGACCGTGCTGCTAAAGACGCTGCACGGGAAAAAAAACGGCCAGGGAAGACTCTTTCCTTTAAGCCTTGGGAGTCTTGCGGATGAGAGGTACAGTTTTCACTGGCGGACGAGATGCCAGAGGCAACACGTTAGTGAAAAAGATCAGGGAATCTGCTGTGTTCAAAAAACTGGAGGGGTCGAAGAGAGAGCTAAATGCGGTATGTACTAATCCGGCAGTTTTCTGGGAGCGTCAACGGGACAGGGTACGGCTAAAAATGAAAAGGGGATCCGAGGGAGTCCTGAAAAGAAGTAGAAACCTCCTTCACCGGCCAGACCAACAAAAGCCATCCCACATGACGGCCAGAGAAGCCCCAATTCCTCAGCCGGCCTCTTTCCAGGAGAAAAGGTACGGGAGAAGGAAAAAGCAAGAAAGAACATGCAAAAAGGGAAGAACCACGAAATACACTTTGTTGTAGAAAAGGAGGGACAAACTGAAATTGCTCTACGAGTCATCCACTTTATAGGAAGAAATACAGAAGGGGAGGAAGTGAAAGGATGTCGTCGAGGGGGTGGAAAACACTGTAACAATGTTAAGGGAACGGGATCACCTGAGTCTTCTTATGCTGGGAGTACAAGAAGGTGGCGAACAAGTAAAAAACCACGACTTCGGTATGATTAGGGGGCCGTAGAGGAAGGGACCTTTTTACAAAGATTGCAGGGTCGATAAAAAGAAGAAGGGAAAAGGACTGTCCGAAAGGGACAGGACAAAAACCCGAAATGGACCCTACGAAAAGGGAAGCAGAAGGCAGTCTTACGTACTACCAGTTGACACATACGAAAAAGGCTGCAAACGGGGGGGGAAGGGAGCAGACAAACACCATCAACAAAATCAACCAAACGATAAAAACCATAGAGACGACGGAACCAAAAACTACGTCTCCCAAGAAAACCAGTAAGGGGAAGTGAAGAGAGTGCAGGCTTCGGAGCAAGAGCCTCCTTCTCTTCTTTAGGGAGGAAAAGGTTGGGAGGAAACCAAATATCAAAAAGAAGGATCGAAAGGCAGAAAGAAAGCTACAAGAATATCTCGAGGGAAGGTCGGAGTACTTCCTACGGAATGGGTGACATGCTCGAAAGCAATGTCCGACAATAGCAGAATCATCATAAAAGGAAAAAAGCAGGGGGGGGTAGAGAAATCGGCGTTGGTGTTGACCGGAGGGGTCAGACTTCTATATGGGGGTTTAGATTATAATCCCTTAGCCGCTCACACAATGAAGACAATCACGAAGATTAAATGCTTAGACCGGAAAAGCGCGTCCATGCCAAAGAAACTTGAACCCCGCAGGCAAAAAGGGCAACTCGTGGAAAACTGCTCGTAGCCTAAACCTATTGCTCACCCAACCAAGAGCTCAAGCAGGGACACTTCTTCTTCTTCTGTATCAAAAGCCCAGGTCCTGGAGGGAGAAGAAGGTCAAAAAAGAAAGAAAAAAGAAAGTTTTCTCTAAAGGGTCGGGCAGAGATGGCTGGAAGCGCCCCAGCACGACACTTACGGGGGGGGGGAACTGGAACTTTCATCAACGCGGCAATGTACGCACCCAAGTCTTGGAACAGTATAAAATCCTCGCTATAAGAGAAAAAGGATGCAGGGCCGTTTAGAGTATATTGGCGGAGGGGGAGACAAGAGGAGAAGTTCTCGAAAAAACTGATCGCTTTGTTTCTTCAGGCGAAAGGAAGACTCAGGAGTTGTGCAGGCACACATTGACTTGTAGAAGGGGAGTTCACGGTAAAAAGGCGTACAGCGTCCGTGAGAGACCAGGACAAAAAATCATGACTTCGAGTGAAAGGAAGGGACGAAAACAGAGGGCTTGACCGGGTGCCACGGCGTCAGAGGGTCGTTTAGCAACACTGGAAGGGTGGAGTCCCCAAGAGCTAGAACTCCCGACAGGAACATTGAAAGAAACCAGAAATATGAGGGTACATGAGGCTTCACGCAACCAGGAGGAATCAGAACCTACAGCAGTCCCTCAAATTCGGAGGAGGGTTGCCAGAAAAGAAGGCCTTTCGACCCGGGCAAAAAATTCCTTATCTCTCGAAATTCAAAATTATGAGACGAGAGACCTAGGGGGAAAAAACGGGAGGGGGTGAATGAGTAGGGCAGTAGAAAGGTTAGAGAAGGGTGT
>Ga0179593_1679922_pt1 | contig 13003 bp, 12 predicted proteins | sample CZODoug2_1_08_16_FD_185931 | JGI IMG/M metagenome (GOLD analysis project Ga0179593, IMG submission 185931) | Vadose zone soil fungal communities from Angelo Coast Range Reserve, California, USA - CZODoug2_1_08_16fungal (PacBio error correction) | ecosystem: Environmental > Terrestrial > Soil >...
ATGGAGCCCACTCGCTGAGGACTGCGGGGTAGAACCCGGAGGAGAATACTAGAATAGGGGGGGAGAAGACTGGCGCCATGGCCTCTTCAAGGGAGGTAAGGCCCGTAACACTTCGATATCCTGGAGGGAAAAACAGATCTATACAACACCCCACGGAAGGATGTAGGAAAGAGATGTTGGCGTTCTCCCTTTACAGGAGAAGTGAAAAAGTAGGAGAATAGGGGTAAACGGTTGGTAAGGACATGACCGGTCCCAAGCGAACAGCAAGGGAAAATGGAGTGAGTAAGAGCACTTGTCTACACCCCATTTCGAACGCCCAAGAGAGGGTGCGAGCGATGCCGTGTGCCCGGGGAGTGAACAGGGATGACTTTACCGAGGGACGAGAGGACCGGCCCCCAGGCCGCACGACTCTGGCGGTGGAGCCGAAAACGCATCTCGCTGGAAGGAACAGGAATAGATCGCTTCTCAGAAATGAGAGATGTTAGGGGTGGAAGCAGGAACCGCACTGGGGAGCAGATGGCAAAATCTCGAAGGGCGCCGGGTGCCTCATTAAGTAATTATTTGGGATCGGCGCGGAACTCTTACGGAATGGGGCCGAAACGTCGCGCACGGCCGGGTACTCTGACGAAAGGGAAGTGTGGCCGGAAGCTTGGCTAGCGAACACTTCATTAGAAAACCCAATCCCTAGGGTCGGCCTCACTGGATAGCCCCCCCTCCATCCACACTACCCGCTTCTTGTCCCAGAAATTGTCCTCCACAGAGAAAAGACGGTGGAAACAGAATCGACCGTCGTTGTAAGGGGGTGCTCGTAAAGTCGAAAGTGGAGGGATCGCCATTAGGGCGTTTGAAGGGTTCAGGGTAAAAAGCCGTATAGAGTTAAAAAACGTAATTCTACAATAAGGGTTAGCGGAGGCGAAATCGAAAAAGGTGCGCTCCTGCGGCTGGGGAAAAGTAAGGCCAGCCCATACCAAAAACCAAGAATACTGATACTTCAAGAAAAGGTTTGGAGCGTCGGCTGTAAGAAAATGAGGAGGGGGGTCGTTCTACGAAAAGTGATCTGAAGGAGTACGGAGGGTTTTCGGGGACGTTGGAGGGGCCTCCAAAGTCCTCAAGGAAAAGGCACCAGGATGTGCGGCTTTACTAGAAAGGAGTCCCTCCGACGGACGATTGGGGGGGAAGCCGAGCCAGACGGCAAGCATGCCCCAGGAAACAGACAATGAACGTGAAAAGGGGGCAGGCGGGGTCGAGAATGACGCGCCCAAAAGGAAAACAGAAAGACATCTCAGGAAGAAAGGGATACTCACGACAACTGGAGGGAAAAGATCTTCAGTTTTATTGGGGTCATCTTGGATTCCAAAAAAGTCTGAGCACTGCCATCGGAGAAAGATGAGGACGATTAATCAAGAAAAAAAACTCGTGGGAGCATTTTAAGGAAGGATGGGGTGGTGGGGTCGAAGGGAGGGAAGGAGAAAAAGGATCGTGAAACAGAAAGGGGGGTTGTGGGGGTGCTTTCAAAACATCGAAGGTCTGGGTGCCAGGACGGGTGAAAAAAAAGGGGGGAGGCCAGAGCGGGCTTGACATGGGGCTGAAAGACGAGAGTGGCCGCTGTGGGAAAAAAAAGTTCACGTGAGGGGGGAAGGTAGAAGGAAAGGGGGAAAAGCGGTTTAGTAGCAGTAAGGGAAGCTCAATACGGAAGTTCAGGAGAAAAATGGGACCCTCGCGCGCGAAACAGGGCGCGGGCAGCACAAAAAGCGCCAGACCTGGTCTGGGATTAAAGGACGCCATGAACGACAACAAAAGATCTCTCAACAGAAAAACTAAGATAGGAGGAGTGATTCATGGAGGGGGAGCAACAAAGAACACATAAGGGGGTGGTGGGCAGGGCGCCCGGTTACAAGAAGGGGAGAATTGGAGGCACCTATTGTGGGAGGATCGGGAGGCCTTGGTGGGGGAGCCCGCTCTGGGTGGAGGGAATTGGCGAAAAGAAAAACCCTCTGATGGGAACGGGAATTCACCTGCCACAAACGGAGGAGACAACACGAAGAAAAAAGCGCGAAGAGAAGAAGAAAGCAAGATAGGCTTCGACTAACCATCAAAAAGTCAGAGGTTCGGAAGAACAATCGGCCATCGTCTAGGGCGAAAAAACATGCCGCAGTTGGGCGGTTTTGATAAGCGGGTCTGAAACCCCGTAGGAATCAAAAACAAAGGCGATGGTCAGAAGAATGCCCCACCGACACGGGGTGGGAAGGCGAAAAAGGAAAGTCTAATTTTAACATGCAGGAACGCAAAGAAAGGGGGTGAAATCCAAGGAGGAAACACCGCAACAGGCAAACCGGACGCATAACGGACGGGGAGTTTAAGTAGTGCGGTTGAGAGGACCCGGTTTGACCTTTTGACTGAAAAAGCCGCCATTCGAGCGGGAAAATCCCGCGGGAACGTGGGGGCTGGCCAGGGGGGCTTCGGAGACAACACCGTCTCCAGGAGAATAAGCAACGGAAACGACAAGGCCCCTAAACGGGGGAAATAAGGAGAGGGCTGCTTCAGAAAAAGAGAAGGAAAAAAGGGAAAAAAACCTCAGCAGGAGGAAGGAACCCGCCGGGGGGAAAAAACGAGAAACCGGATTTTCCCAGGAAACGAAGGCGTGGGGGTATGGAGGGCTGAAATGGCTGCAAACCCAGCCAACTGCGCGCCAAGGAACTCAAACAATCGGACTCAGGGGGCGCCACCGCAAGTCGGGACTCGAGAGAGACGGAACCCTTAAAACCTAGAGAGGAACTAAAGACGACTGAACATGGGTACGAGGAAACCGCACCCGACGTGATAGGTTTCACAAGAGGTCAAGAAACGGCAAGGGTATGGAACAATCACAGTAATGGCACAATCGGTTACGTCGGGGGGTGAGGGGGGGGGGGTCTGGGTTAACAAGCGAAGCGTGCCTGAAACCATGTGCAAGCAGATCGCCAAAAAAAAGTCGCAAAAAGGCAAAAAGAAGTAGTCCAAGGGTGCCCAGACGAAAAATTGCCCGACGCCCGCCAAGGGACAGCAGTAACAAAAGCAAACGGCACGCACGTCTACTGCATAGAGGCAGAGGGGGGTCAGGGAACATCAAATCTCAAAGCCACCGTCAACCGAAGGATCGAAAAAAAGTTCATCGAAGCTCTGATTTAGAAACAAGCAGGGAAAACGAGAGTTGCCGTCCGGAGGAGGAGGTTGAATCTGCTTAGCAATCAATCCCAACGCATGGAAAATGAAGTCGCACGGGCACTAACCTAGAAAAAGTGGCGGGCGTCGGGGCCTGCGTGCGACAAGGCGGTGGCCGGCCCTCTGGTAAACTCAAAATGGGCGGAGAGCCCAACCGTTCAAAAGAAAGAAAGCGCCATGGCGGAGGCACATCTCTCCCACACAACCCGGGAGGAAGTGGTCGGGTAAAACCATAAATTGACGACGAGGGGGGACGGTCACGAAGGGAAGAAAAGAGGCGACGATCCGAGGAGGGAGTCGATCGCAAGTAAAGCGACCCTCCAAAAGTGGAAAAGGTAGAACCCGTTGATTCCGCAGAGGGATGAAGGCGCCGAGATTCAGGAGCGCCCCGTCACGATGACACAAGTGCTGGCGATGGAAGGCAACAAAAAGAAAGCTAAACCGCGCAAAAAAGGATCGGGATGGAGACGATGTTGATTCAAGACGGGACCCGCAATGGGGGACGCGACGCTCGTGGTGCCGGGGCTCAAAAAGAAGATCTCGGAACGTGTCCATTGTGTCTCCGAGGCTGCAAAACTTTAGGGAAGTAGGGAAGATCTTTGGAAAGCCCGAGCTTGGCGATCACGGGAAAAGGCATAGCCCCTCGGCGGAACTTGGGAACCCGACCAAGCTACTGAAGTAACGGTACCTCCGAAACAAAGGAAAAAAAGGCGGAGGAAAAAGAGAAACGGTCCGTTAGACGAGGGAAAAGCTAATCGTCTGATCGCCAGTTCACTAAGGGCGTGGAAGGGCCGGCGCGAGTCGAGGGACGAAAAAGTGCTAGAAGGGGGAAAAATGTTCGCGATGGCACCAACGACGCCATGTTAAGGCGCGGTGACGCCAGAAGGAAAAAAGAACACAAATAGCCATCGGGAATAAGTTTGGGATGGTACGTACGAGACATCCGGCGCGGGCTGACTGCGCGTCCTGAGAGGGGGTAGGGGGAAAGTAGTGGCGGAAGCCGCCCAACCCAGAAAAAGGGGGAAAGCAGTAGGTTAAAGTGTCCCAGAGCAAAGGGGGCCTCCGCGAAATGTTTGGAAAAGGCGAAGCATCAAAGCCAAAAACTATCTCCCTCTGGAATGGCCTCGAGAAAAAGTTATCGCCCGGGCCTCCCCTGAAAACCAGCTCATGGAAACGAAGGAGAACCAAATGGGAAAGGGGATAATTGAAGAGAGCGAAAAGCATTGGATTCGACCAAAGGATCTGTGCTCCCGGCCATGAAAAAGAAAAATCGCAAACAGAAGAAGAAAAAAAAAAAAAACGGGGGGAATCTTTGACGCGCGTTCGGGTTTGACAATGGTGAGGGAGGGAGAGAACGATTCGAAAACCAGCCAAGTAGGGAAAAGATTGGAGTGACGAAAAGGCTAAGTCAACTTGCAGTTAACCGGAAAGGGGGTGGTCAGGAACCGTAGGCGTGATTTACCTGGGCTGAAATCCTCGATGTAATTTGGGAGACTTTCAGCATCCAAACGAAAAAAGGTGGAGGAAAAAATGCGCGGCTCCACGCACGTTTTCAATGGGGCGCGACCGCACAAGAGGACCCAAAGGCTCGGAGCAAGGCGCGGCAAAAAAAAAACAAATTGGGAAAAAAATTAAAAAAAGGAACTCAGAGAACAACTCAAAAACAAAAGACAAACGGAGGAGTGGAATAGGAGATGGCAGGAGAATGGAAAAAAAGACAAAATGGGCCGAAAAAACTTTGAGAAAAAAAGACCCTTGGAATCGCGGTGGGTCGCACCGATTTTGGCGGGGGCTTGGAGCCGCTCACGCGCGGAGCCGGGGGCTAAGCCACCGCGGAGGGGTCCTTCGACGCAGAAAAAACCTGAAAAAACCCGTCCCAACCTTGAAAGTCGCACCCACAGCGCCGACAGATCGCAGAGTCCCCCAGAAAAACACGCCTACGTCTTAAAACCATCACCGCAGGGCACAGCTACCATCGTCGAGTTTAACGAAAAAAAGGGCCAGAAGTGGCGGGTTGGGGAATCAAGGGAAAGGGAAAAAAAAAAAACTGGGGTCACCAGACGGAGACCGTCAAAGGCATTTACAAACGGGGGGAAAGCGAGAGGGATAACTACAGCGGAATGGGCGATCTGGCCCCGCCCCTCCTTGGTACGAGGATAGAACCCGCAGCGCGCTCTCACGGACCGGACAATTCCCAGAAACGTTGGGCGTCAGTGAGGCTGGGGGAGTTCAACTGGTAAAGGACGAGAAGTGGGGGGTCTCGGCCAAACTTCCAGGCGTACACGGCATTGCCCAGATAGTGGGGTCCGAAGAGGGGGTGGAGAGAAGAATAAAAACACCTCGAGAGAAAAAGACAAAAATCAACAATGCCGGCACCGAACGGCGGAAACTTCCGAAGAGGCGGATCGCACTAACTATAGCAACCCAAGGAGAAAAGCAGAAAAATGCTAAAAAACGCTGAAAAGGTCTCAGGTCAAGCCGAATCCCAAAACCGGCCGTCAGGAGGAAGCTGGACAGGGGTATGTACTTGCAGGGAGGGGGGGCAAACAATCTGAATTCGATAAACAGAAGAGATGGACCCGCCATATCGAACCAAGGCCGGGGGGTTGAGGAATCGGCAACCGAAAGGGACGAAAAAAAAACCCTTCACCAAAAATATAGTGCCTACTATCCGAATCCTGGGAAAAAGGCATAAAAACTACGAAAATAACAAGTGAATCGACGGGCCGGTTGTCCAAACCGAGGCCGGCCGGTTATGACACGGTCAAGGAGGGGAAAGGGGCCAAACAAGAAAGAAGGGTTGAGTCGGGGTCAAAGAAAAAGCCGATCGGGGAGCATGCCACATTGAGAGACCAAGAGCCGGGCGGCAAAGGGAACAAAGTCAGGAGTCAAGTACAAAAAAGGGCGCCAAAAACACTGGCCCGACGCAAAACATGCCCGCATCGACCAAAATAAGCAAACTGAGAGCCCGGACTCAAAAAAGACCGCCAAGAGAGCATTGGGGTCCGCTGACGGAACATCAACATCTTAAAGCCGCACAGAGCGAATGAAGAAACGTCAAAGTAAAGCCTCGCGTTGCGGGGGTACGAAACGCCAAGCGCCAGCCTCGGCGATTGTATTGGGCCGAAAGAAGTTGGCTCGCCTGAGAAACGTGATCCTTCAGCTGAAAAGTCCACGGGATACGGCACGGGGGAGAACACGAGATGGCGTCGAAACTGAGGTTCCGAAAGAATCCGCCTCCGGAAACCGTCACTCAGGGCCAAGCGGGGGGCACCGTGCCAAAAAAAAGGAGGAATACATTTGCTAAAACTAAAAAAAAAATAGAGAGAAACAACAAAACAACTGAGGAGGAAAAGAGATTGGAGGACATGGAGAATGATTCGACGGTTTTGGAAAAAGGGGGAAAGGGAAAGGGCCAGAGTCCACCTAGGAGAAAAAAGAGTCGAGAAAAAGGTTCGACACAGCCGTGCAGCAAGAACGCGGGGTCGAGCAAAAAAGTTTAAAAGAATCCTCGCGCGAGGGAATACGGTCAGAGGATTCTTCAAAACAGCGGAAAAACATCAACGGCCGTCCGGGCTTGGATCGTTGTCGGCAAGCCAATCAGCGAATATACTCCCGATTGGGCTCGACCTAGGGAGAGGGGGGCCTAGGTGTTCCTCGAGGGTCACTTGGGTCTCGGGGACGGAAAAAAGAGAGTTCGGGAAGGGGACGCCGTAATAACGGAGGGGTCGTATAGCGTGCGCGTTGGTAAAAGTGTCGAAAAAAAGCAGGCAACATTGACTATGGAAAAAGACGCAGACGTTGTCTGCCAGTGCTAGCTTTGCCGAGCTTGCGGGAGGAAGAGCATGCCCGCCTTCGGCTGGGGGCTTTGGGGAAGAAAAAAAATCATAAAAAAAGAAAGAAAACCTGAGGTCCAGGCCGTACGTTGTATAACCTCCAGCGCGCCGTCGGAGGGATCGATCACGGAAGACGGAGGTAGAAGAGAAAGAAATCGGGGACGCCAATAAAGTCAGCGAGAAGGGATTGATAAAAAGTCGAGGGTGCCCACGTGGCACACGCGCTGGCGACAAGACCGCCCACTGGGTGAGAGAAGGAGGGAACGAATAAAGTCCAGCAGAGGAAGAAAGAAATAGAAGCTTAGAATTCATACTTGGATCGAGTCGGACGAAGGTTCACTCCGTGATCGCGCGGCAGAAGGAAGAGGTGGAGGGCACGTGGTGGGTCAAGACAAAGCTCATCCCAGAAGGGGACCCGCCGTAGGAAACGAAAGATTGAGGGGTAAACTCCTGAGACGGGAGAAGAAGAAAAGGAAAACGCCACACTAAGAGAAAGAATAAAAAAGGGGAAGCGTGGTCTAGAAAAATTATCGAAAGGGCCTAAACCTCAGAAACCGCCCCAGCTCATGGACGGAGCAGAAGACGCAAAGGCAGGCAGTAGAACGCTTCGAGAGTGGCTTGAAAGGGAGAAAAAGGAGTAGGGAAGATCTGGGTCTACGATCGCATGGAACGGCACGATATCTCGCCACCACCAAGGAGGGGGGAAGAATTGAAAAGAAACGCCGGGTAATGGTTGAGTTGGGGAGAAGACAAATGAGGACTAAAACCGCCAACTCGGCGCAGTGGGGGCGTTAAGAATAAGGGACCGGTGCGCCGGGGGAGAAGGAAGAGCAGAGGCTGAATCAGTCGGGAAATGTGGAAGGGAAAAATGAAGAAAGTGGTGCCAGATAACGGATACACGGACAAATCAAACGGACTGAGCCATATCCCGACAAGAGTGGAGAGGGGATCCAAGACGGGAAGAGACATCAAAGAGGCAGGGAGAAAAAGAAAAACCATGAAGCGCGAAAGAGAATCGCGGCCCCACACTTCCTGTACGGGGGGATCCCGGGACAGAAGGGAAGAGTATCGAGAGACACAACAACAGAAGGAGGAAGAGAGGTAGAATTATTTCATGGGCGGAAGGAACAAGAGAGGCCGCGCCCTTGTCGCCTCTCGGGTGGGGCGAGAGTCGCCTAGTTTTATGGCGGGCCTGGGAAGAAGGGGAAGCCTTTGTCTTAATGTGCTAAAAAGTTGTCGAGTCGCCGGATCACTGCCTAATAAATGGGAAGGGCGAAAAAAAAGAAAAAAAAAACCAAAGATTAATTACGATACCGATAACACAAGAAAAGCTTCGACACCAGATCAGGCAGACATCGTCGGAGGATTAACGAACATTTTCGGGGGTCGAAAGAGGATTGGCCAAGGAGAACTCCCATGCAAAAAAACGTGATGGCATGCCCACCGCACTGGTGGGGCCGAAGAATGGCTGATCGACGTCGAAGGAAGCAAGAGTCCAAGAGCACAGGGCAATAATGACGCATCACCTCGAAGCGGAAACGTTGAGGGCGCTCGGGGGCGGGAGGGATATGGAGGGTGAGGGAAGAGGGGAGAATCAGGTTTTCTCGCACCAAGAAGCATTCAGGAAAACGTTCATTTCCTTCATCAAGAGGGGTGGTCTATCTTGTGGCGTCGAGGGGAAGGGGGAGGGGGTTAATGCTCTTATCAAGAAAGAGACTGACTAGAAAGAAAAGTTCTCTACAAGGCAATTCCGGCTGACTGAGGGGAATTCTTTTACGGGATGCCCAACATACGATAGCCAACCAAATATAAGGAGGACACGAAACATTCAAGGGGTTCCTCGTACTACAGAAACCGAAGCCACACCAAAAGGATTTGCCGCTACTATTCGCTGGAGGATCAGGGTCGGCGGGGGAAGGGAAACAATAGAAGGCGCAAAAGCAGTGGGCGCTTTTTAGAAGCGATCTCAAAAAAAAGAAATCCGGGGGGAGAAGGAGGGCAGAAACATCGAGCTACGAAAAAGAGAAGAGGGCATGACGATCCTAAAGCTTAGGAGTCAGAAAAGACTTCTACAACGAAAGTGAATCAGACGGAGGGTTTTCAACAAAACGCAAGAGGCGAAAAGGACGCGAGGAAGGGGTTAAACACAAAAAGAAGGGGGAGGAATTTTATGGGGGGAGGGTTCGAAAGAGGGAGAGAATGGGGGGTTGTTGCCCGGCTCGCCAATAGTCGAAAAGCCAGCGGCCAGCCCTTGCATATACAAGGGAAGGGGCCTTACGGCGTCCCATGCCCACGACCGAAGAATGCAGGAAAAATCGGACTGCCGAGATCCACTTAAACAGAAGGCGTCTACTCCAATAGAGATTTCGTAATGGTCATGAAGTAAACAGAGTAGAAAAACCACTCAAGGAAAGCCTCGTAGGCCTTCACTAGAAGAGAGGGCGTTTGGTGGCGCCAAAAACAGAACGGTGTGAGTAGAGGAGGTGGAAGGGGCTCTGGTTAGAGCAAGGAGAAAGGTCATGAATTCTCATGGGACGGTCAACTACTCGGGAATCCCAGGATCGAAAAGATCGGGCGGTCGGTAAAAAAAGGCCTGGAAGCGGAAGAGAGAACGGGGCTCCCTTTTCAGAACGACTGCTGTCGCCAGGGGGAGGCCAGTTCAAAAAAAAAGCCGAAGGAATGAAGGACGCATCCTCTCAAAGAAAAAAAAATAGGGGAAAGAAAAAAGAAAGGGGTTTTCTTAGGCCAGGGAAAGAGGTGCGGACGGGTGGGGTATGCCGGACGCCAGACGTTCCAGAGCTGACCGCGGAAGCAAGGGAAGATTAGAAGTGTTTGCTAAAAGAAAGGGAAGACGGACCCTCCATCTCTTTGGGACGAGTATCCGGAGGTCACGCCAAAAAATTGAACGCTCCAATGCTAGATTCACCGGGAGCAGACCTAAGGAACTTCAACCTCCTGATCAAGAATGGAAAAACGAGGGAAACTTCTGTCGACACTTATGCCGAAGGGGAGGAGTCGTAAATGGAGACTATTGATTTTCCGCAAAGAGGGGAACAGATACTCTCGATAGGAACTCATGCTGTGCCGTTTCACCTTACAGAAAAAAAGGAAATACGGAAAGGAGTGAGTTAGCTAAGGCGAACGCGGAAAAGCACATGGACGATGAAGGTATGGGGGGTTGAGCTATCTTGTCTAACTTGGGAGGGAAACGCGGCAGGAGAACCGCTCGGTTAAAAAACGATGTGAAGAAAAATACCAAAGATAAGAAAAAAAACTAAAAGGGAGTGCCCATTCAGTGTTACCTTGTCCATACAGGCCTTGTGGAGTGGTGTAGGGAGTGTGGAAACAGAAGTACATAGGAGGAGGGAAGGGTTATCCGAAGGGAAAGGATCAGAGGGGAGACATAGCAGGATCGGGGGGAAGGGTTCCGTCACGCGATTTTTTCCGAGATTTGAAGACGAGTTCGGGGGGGAGAAGGGATACAGCGCCCAATTGGATAGCCGGCGCGTGAATAACACTTCTTAAAAAGACATAACAAGAAGAACCAAGGAGAAATAAAGTTGGGAAAATCTGAGGTCTCTAACAGAAAAGGTTCGGGGAAGAAAATCCAGGCATCCTGATATTTGGTTAAGTAGCATTGTCTGGGCGAGGCCCAGGAAGGGGAAAGCAGGGGGGAATTGGGGAAGAGAAAAGTTGAGGTTCTGTCCCTAAACTGCGAGATGGGGGAGAATCCTAAGGGGGGACCAAAAAAACCCAACTCCAGAGGGGAAATAACTTGACGCCCTGAATGGTCCGGCGCAGAAAGGGTATCTAAAGGGAAGACGCAGAATATAAAACAGAGAGTGAACTACCGATCTAAAGAAAGGGTCGTTAATTGCCGGCGTCGAGATTTTGAACGTGTCCTCCAGTGATTCGACAAAACAGAAGGGGCAAGAAACCATTCGACGTAGGCGAATCTAAAAAAACCCCGTGAAGGCTGAAGAGAAGCGCTGGTTGAAAAAGGTTCGACGGAGGAAAGGATGCTGAACCTCCACATCGAGGAGGTTTGAAATCGAAGATGGCGATGCGGCTTGCTGGGAAAGGGAAGGGGATGTGGCGGGAAGGAGGGGATTGAGGAGACTGGGGGAGGGAAAATCCGTAATTGTCCCGCGGCGGTGGAGGCTTGGGCGTAATGTGCAGGTGAGAAAGGTCGAAATCACGAGGGAAGTAAGAAAGACCCACAAGTGCTCGAAGAGACAGAGCAAGAAAATCGGCGCTGACCCAAAAGGGCTCGCGCGTGAGAAAAAAACTCGACAAAAAAGGGCGGGGGGGTACAAAGGAGTCTCAAGTACAATCTAAGCGAGAAAAAAACACGGAGGAAAAAAAGAGAGATGGATTCTGACTAAGGGTAATCACAAAGACCAGTAAGCGTTTGTAAGAAACCATTGGCGCCGAGACTGGGGGACCAGAAAGGGTCAGCAGATGGGTATTCTCTAAAAAAGGCCTCGGGTAAATCGAGGGGGGGATTGATGGATATACAACGCTGGTGTCCGTCTTCAAAATAGCTGAACTTGAAAAAAGGAAGGGAAACAAAAAAAAGGAAAAAGAGCGAAAGAGGTGGAGGATTCATCCAAAGCCAAGGAGTCTTCGAACCATCACCCCTCAACGCATACCCATAGCCAAATTAAGTGAGGCCAAGAAGGAAGCCTATTTGGGCGTTCTGGGGAAAAGAAAGAAGGTAGGGGCCAGTCTAGAACCAATTTTCAACCAAAAAGGCGTCTTCCGTCAAAGGCATTCCACACGGGGGCCGGCGAAGAAAGATAGGGAAAAAGAGGTCTAAGGTTGGACAGCGGAGGGCGACGAAGCATCCTGGGTGGGCAGAAGAACAAACCCTAGAAAAAGGCTCGAAGAAAAGATGAAACAGAAACTTTTGGAGGGCGCGACGGGGCAGGGTCCATGGTGGATGTTCAGCGGGAGGCCCAGGGTATAGTCGACCCTCCTGAAAAGGAAAGGAAAGGTCAAGGGGAGAGGTTGTGTGCGCGCGGCAATGAGTGGGGGGGGACAGGGTTGGTAAGATCAAGTCCGGAGGTAATCCACCAACGGGCTCGAATGGCCGCCATCTTGAAAAAACGGGGGAGAGGGTGGGAGGCACACCTAGAAAGGAAAACCCAACTAGGTCACAGGCGTCGAACTCGCGATGAATCTTGACTCCTATCAAAAAAATTATTAAGATATGTTGGAAGGGGAAAGGGAGCTCTAATGGAGACCGAGGAAGGGAGGGACCAAAGGGGGGGGGAGGAGGCCATCGAAACAATCCGTGGACCAAAAAAGGGGACAGGATCGACTGCTCGAACGGTAACACGTCAGATAGTGCCTACGAGAAACGTTGAGGACATCCTACACGATCCTAGAAAGGTCGAAAAAGGAAGAGTGCGCGCAGGCCAGGTTATCGGAGACCCGAGGGAAATTGGGAGGGGGGTTAAGGAGAGAAAACGGCGCCAAGAGGGACAGGGGAAGAGAGCGAAGATCTCCGTCCCGGCAAAGCAAAGCCCGGCACTCTTCCAATAGGACAGAACAAATCGCCAGACGAGCCTGAGTAGAAACCAAGAGTCTTCAAAGGAAAACCCGCAACGCCGGAGACGCCAACTTGCGGGTACGAGTTAAAGAAAAAGACCGCAAGGATTCTCCAACCCGCCCGAGAGCCGGAAAGAGAAGAGGGCAGGGGGAAGCGAAAATCGCCTCTCCCGGCTGTTGGGTCCTCGTGTGGTCGAGAAAAGGGGAAAATCCTGAAAGGGACAACCTGAGAGGGATGAGGAGAAAACTGGGACTGCATAGATCGCAACATGGCGGGCGTACCTTGCGGTGTCTAAAATCGAAATAGATAAAAAAGAAATGGGGGGGAGAAATAGTCGCCCTGGAAACAGGGAGAGAAAAGTTTAAAAAACAGTCGTCCGGGCGAAACGCCAACCCTCTCCTCAGACCGACAA
>Ga0179593_1714921_pt1 | contig 13003 bp, 22 predicted proteins | sample CZODoug2_1_08_16_FD_185931 | JGI IMG/M metagenome (GOLD analysis project Ga0179593, IMG submission 185931) | Vadose zone soil fungal communities from Angelo Coast Range Reserve, California, USA - CZODoug2_1_08_16fungal (PacBio error correction) | ecosystem: Environmental > Terrestrial > Soil >...
CTAGGGGGAAAGGGCAGAAGGAGCTCGAGGAGGGAGGCGACAATGAAGGGGGCGGCACCTTATGGAAAAAGCAAAGGGCGTGAAGGAAAAAAGGGAGAAATCATGAGGTCGAACTTACGATGCTAAACAGCGCTTTGGGGGGTTGTCATTTAAGGAAAGACAAAGAAGCTAGGGCAATTGTCGGCGCTGAAACCCTGGGGGGAGGAGAAAATGACATAGGGGCTCCAAGTTAAAGGGTTTGGGAGGGGGGGCCCCGTAGGGGGAGACCTTCTATGTAAAAATAGGGAAAAAATCGGGGCGAATGTCGTTTGTACACCTGAAGGGGGAAAAAGGGAGGAACGCGCGAAGAGAGTATTAGTTGGAAATCACGCGGTCAAACGGATTGGGAAAGGGGGGAAACAACAGACCTGATCACGTTTGAATGCTTCTTGGAAAGAACCCCTGGAAAAAAAAGAGGAATCACAAGAGCATCAAAAATGGTGAAAAAAGGACGGGCGTTGCGAAGGAGGAGGTCTAAAGGGAATGATTTCAATAAAAGGAAACAAAGGGTGTTGGAGGATGCTAGAAAAGAAGAACGATTCCCTGGAATCGATGGCGTTGACCCAAGAAAAAAAAAAAAAAGAAAGACTGAATAAGGAATCAAAAAGAAAAGATGGTACTTGCCGGACAACCAAAATGAGGGGTTGTTCGATCGAGGTAAAAAAACATCAAGATGAAAAAAGAAAGAGGAAAGGCTCATGAAAACTCTGGGGAAATTGAGATCGATCTGGGGGAAGAAAGCCAGCGTGTAAAATCTTTCGGAAAGAAGGAAAACATCTGCATAACGTCAATCGGGAAAAAAAGTAAAGGGAAGGCGACTGGAAGAAGTTTGGAAAAACGGTGAAGGGACGGGACCTTCTAGGTACCGGCAAAAACTGGAGGGGAATCTAGAGGCAAACCGGGAGCAATATTCCCAAAACCGTGCGGAAAAATGAGACGGGGAAACAATCTCAAACTTCGCACGAAAAAGGAGAACGAAAAAAGTACAGGAAAAAAAAGTTTCAGAAAAGTCACCGCGGAACTTACTTGGGGCGACGCCGAGAAGAAAAAGACGTATCTATGGAAAAGGGAAGGAAGGCTGACCAGGAAAATGAAATTAGAAAGAATCGGAGCCGGTGGGGAAAAAATCAGTGCGCGGAACTTTTGCAGGAGCAGTGGGGGGGAGTCGCAGAACTAAAGCATTATGAGGGTCCGGAATTATGAAAGAGAATCTGGGTTTGCGTCAATCGTGGGGGATGGGAAAAATGACAAAGAGCACGACTTGGATAAGTCAGTCGGACAAGAAGGGAAGGAACTGAAAGCTCGACCCACCAAACAGCTTGTAAGAAGAAGGGCTGAGAAAAGAGGATATAGGGGGGCTATTTGCGGAGGCGAAAAAAAAGAGAACGGACGAAGCCAAACAGACAAAACAATGGGTAAAGACGTTGGCGGGGAGAAGGGGGACGGCAAGAAAAAAAGGAAAAACCGGCTTGTGATGGAAAAATGGGGGAAATATTCAAAGACGCAGAACGCTAGGAAGTCTCAAGCAAACAACGGCGTAAGGAGTAAGCGTGGGTCCTGCATGAGCGAGCCGTCCAAAGGGAAAAAAGGAATGAGGAGAAGGGGTCGTTGGCCCTGCGCAATCACGTCGAGAAACGGAAAGGACCTCGGGTTTCTGGGGGGGTGAAATCGAAGAAAACAGGGAAAAAGCAGAGGGGGGATGTAAACAAATCTGCGCTGTGGGGGAGGTTTAGAAGGGGGAAGGGTGCGATACGAATGATCTGTGAGAATTAGAAAAGAATCGGAAAAAAAAGGAACACTGGTGACCGCTTTAATTGAGGGGAAAAAAGAAGAGAAGAGGACTTCACTGGATAACAAAATTCCCAGGGAAAAAAAAGGGATATTACAGGAGGGATGATTGCAAAAGGGCGTTTGTCAGGTCACGTGGCTCCATGAAGAAGTGCCATCGAAAAAAAGGGAGGAAGTTGGGGAAAAAAGAAGGCGCGAAATTAGGGGGAATTTCGTGAGACGTGCGCGACAAGAAGGAAAGGTGAACCGCGAAAAAGGGCGGAATAGAACTGGAAAAAAAAAACCAGAGGGGGAATGCCTATCCAAAAAAAAACCAAAAGGACCGAACGGCACTTGAAAGGGACAAAGGGAAGCTCAGGATTAAGGAAAAAGCGAGGAAGAAGGAATGCTAGAACTTCAGAAAATTAGGGAACAAGAAAGATCGACTCAGAAAGTAACCAAGAGCTCGTTTGTAGGAAGGCTACAGAATAGGACTCTTGGGTTAGAAAAGAGGGGTCAGGGGGTTAAAGGAGCCTTCCTGTCATATTACTTAGTAGAGAAGAAGCCTCAGCGCCTTTTCTAATTGAAAAATGTCGAGAAGGGTTAGAGGGGGGGGGTCCAAGGAAGACACCTGAGGGAAAAAAAGGTCATTCTCCGTCGAAGCTCTGCCAATGCTGAAAACCAGAAGGGGGGACTGAGAAGAAGGAAAAGAAAAAAGTTCTAAAGAAGGCAAAGGGGCCATAAGAAAAAAAAAAAGTTCAGAGATCCGGCAGGGGAAGAAAAGTGTTATCCTGTCTCTTGCGGCTAAAGGGGGAAAAAACCGGGATAAGAAGAAGGCGTTGATCGTGTTGGGGCCGGAAAAAAAGACCAAAGGGATCTAAAACTTGCGTTGAGCAAGGAAGTGAACAAAATCATCAAGGGAAGGGGGGGTACAGGGAATCAAGAAGGGCTAACCGACACGATGAGCAATGTGAAAAAACAATAGAGCATGAGGGAAAGGACCGACAAAACTGAAAGCGGAACGGGGTTCAGGAGGCCCTCGGGGAAAGAACTCCAAGCGCGGGGCCCTCGTTAAAAACAAAACATCTCGTACTTGGTCACAACAGAAAACAAGTGTTAAGAAAAGGATCCACAGGTGCAAGGAGACATGAGAAAGGGGTATAGACATTGAACTCACGGACGCATACTTAACCCGAAAGGGGAGAAAAAACCCTAAATCTCTCTCAGGAAAACAACAACGGATTAGAAAAGATTTTCCGGGGGGGGGGGGGACAAGGAGAACAATGTGCAGGGCAAAAAGAAAATGAACGGGAGACGGCAGAAAGGAATTAGCGAAAAGCGAATTCTGAAAAAACGGTTACACCCAGATTGTATCTGGGGCGGAAAATGGAAGAAAAAATGGTATGGGAGGCCTGAAAAGTGCTGGGGAGTTTAAAACGGTGCCAAGGGGAACGCGAAGCATGACCGTGTTTGGGGGAAGGGACGAGAACCGGATTGGGGTGGGGGGGAAAAAGTGAGTCAGTCGGGTAGAACTCGGGGAAGGCGGCTCTGGAGGGGGAAATGACTGGGCAAAAAGCCTCGACGGGGGTGCGGGGCGAAAAAAAAGGAAACGATAAATTCGGGCTTGAGAAAGACAAATCTGATCAAGGAAAGGTTTCAGGGGGGAATGGGAATTTTATCAAGAAACCGGGGACAGGAAAAGAGAAAAATGCAGACAAGGGCAGGAAAGGTGTGCGAGCGAAAGAAGAGAAAAAAGGGGGGAAAGGAGGCTGGAAAGAGAAGACTGAAACTTTGGAATGGAAAGCGTAAAGCCAACGAGTGAAAGCTGAAAGGATGAATTCAAAGGAATCCGAAGGGCCGCGTCGGAGATTGGGGAAAGGACAAATGAAAATCCGAGGAAAGCCGTGCAATACGCGAAGATGGTGGGGGAGGGGAAGCTTGGAAGAGCAGGCGGGACGTTTGTCCAAAAGTTGGAAAAAAAAGCTCAACCAAAAGACCAACCGAAGTCGCAGGGCGCTCTTCGAAAAAAGAGAAAAAGAAAAGTTTAAAAGCGGCGGCGGACGAAAAGGGCGATCTTCAGCCGACGGACTGACTACGGAAGCCCTCGCAATCGAAAGGCTTCGAGAAGGAGCCCGAGGGCTGAGGGTTGTGGGTGAGGCCGGGCAGTTACGTGACAAAAGGGATTCTGAGCTGAAGCAAAAGTATACAGACTCGGGAATGGGGGTCGTGGACCGACACGCGTGAAGCGTTCAAGGAAGAGGAAGGGAAAAGATAAAGCTCAAAGGGGGAATAAAAGCGTAGGCGGTTCCGAAGGAGGCAAAAGGTAAAAGAGGGTACTGGAGGGATCCGGCAAGGTCGAAAAGGCATTCGGGAAGGACAAACGAGGGGTCAAAAAGGAAAAAAATGAGACGCCCGGGTTGGGGAAAGTAAGAAAAAAAAAAAAAGCGTTTGGGCAGGGGGGGAATTAAAATTCCAACGAGTTGCAAAAGATAACCGATTAGACTCGGTATTGCTTGCTGGGGGGGAAAACTGGTCAAACTCTGCCGAATTTGGGAAGCAAAAAAAGTCTAAAACACATTTCAAGAACCTAAAAAAGAAGGGGGAGTAGAAAAAAAGGACTATCAGGGGAAGAGTTTTCAAAAAAAAAGGAAGATTGAAATCTTAAAAGAACTCCAACAAAAGGCCAACATCTAAATTGAACTCCAAACAACCACAAGAGGGATTTGGAAGGTCTCGATAAAAAAATCAAGGGAGGACGAGCAAAAGGGGAAACGAGAGGGTCGTTACAGAGCTGGGAATCGCGAAGAAAAACAACAATAAAATAGGGGAGGTTAAGCAGGAAAAAGATCAAAAAGATCCTGAGAAAAAAGGGCCTCGTGGGCATGACGCAGCACACGTAAAGGTTCGTGGCGGAAAGGTCGAGAAAAACCGATAGGGAGAAAAGGGGGGGTTGGAGAGGTTCGGGGAGGGAAATGCTCCACAAGATACAAATCGCCTCTGTGAAAAGATAGGAAGAGAGGAGACTTTTGAAAGGTTGGGGGTTTCGGCAGCAAAGCGGGCGACGAAATGAGAGGACTGCCAGATGCAGAAAAGGGGGATCCCAGGCAATAGGCAACGACTTTTAAAAAAAAAGCGTTTACCCGTCGACGAAAAGGCTGAAGAGCAAAAAAACTAGATCAGAAAGATTAACCTGAAAGCGAAAAATGGGGAAAAATTCCCAAACAAAAAACCGGATGAAAGACGTTGGAAGGGGAAAGTCTGAAAGAAAAACAGAACCTTATTCCGCCATGTCGGGGGGAAGAAGAGAGGGAGAAAGCTTCGATCTATGCGTTGCAGGGAGGTCACACAGAAAGTTTCCGAACCCAGGTTTACTATTTCTGGGAAAAGCTGCTCGAGTCTGGGGGGGTCTCGGGCGTCACGGGGGCACTGACCAGACAAACTGGTTATTTGTCTTCGGGTACGACCTTGGAAAGGCATAACGGAAAAAAAATTATAAAGAAAAAAAAGAAAGATCTTAAAGGGGGACGATGTCAAAGAGGGGGCAGAAAGGGGGGGAGGCTACAGGGCTCCTTTCGTGGGGAAAAAAAAGTCACCAGAGAGAGAGGGGGGAAGAAGAATCGTCGAATATGCGGAAAGATCGGAAGTTGAAATGATCTTGGAACGGACCTACTCAAAACATGGGTTCCGTCACGTACGTACGAAAAAAAAGATCTGAAAGGAGAGGGGAGCCTGGGATGGGGAAATTCTTAATTCCTTGGGGGGAAGTACAAGGCCGAAGGCCCGAATAGGTCCATTTGTGAACCCAAGGGAAGGTAATTGAGAAAGGGGAAAAGGTCACAAAGAATTTATCAAAGGGGGGAAAAAGGAGAAAGGTAAAAAAGATTGTCACATCAACAAACGGGTTTTACGTCCTTCACAAAGAGTCCAGAGGGAAGAGTAGGAAGAGCTGATTTTTTAGGGAGTAGAAAGAAGGAGGACGCAAAAGCCCCGTGAGCATGATTTGTTATTGGGGAAAAAAGGGGGTAAATGAGAAAAAAAAAAATCTTAGAAAACATGGTCAAGGTCTTCGCAAGAAAAAAAAGGGTGCAGGAGTTGAAACTTAAGGTGACAATACTACAGAACAAGTAGACTAGTGAGGAAGTAATGCCGAGGCCATCGAAGGGGCAATCCAAACGGAATTCGTCCGGAAGATAAAAAAAGGAAAACGACTGTATCTTATCGGCAAGCTGTTAGGGGGGCGGCGAATTGGGGAAGGAAAAAGAAAAAAGCTGTGGAAGGTCAGGAAAAAACGGCCTCCTAAAGGAGAGGAATTTTAGACGAAAGATAAACGAGTCATAGGTGCCGGGATAAGCAAAAAAAGATTTCAGAATAACCGAGAAGAGCTAAAAGAAGGTGACAGGAAACATAAAAAAATCCAAGCCAAAGATAGGATTCGATTAAAGACGGCCGGAGAAGACCTGCTCTCTCTCACAACAAAAGTATTGAGGGGGGGAAAAAATGTAAAGTCTTTCATTGAATGAAATGCTGAGGGGGACATGCGAGACCTCCTAAAACTGTAGCGGCCAACCTACAATACTGGCGGGAGAAAAAGGACCGCAAATGATGTAAGGGGACGAGGAAAGGGTCTAGGAAATACTATGGAAAGGGTTGCGGCAAGGGGAAAAACTTTCCGGGAATAAAAAAAAAAGCAGGGAAAAAGGGGGGAGGGGGGCGGCTACGGAAGAAAAAAGATGAGGGACGCCTCTTGCTCATCTCGGCAATCAGAAACTTCTGGCTAGGGAGGGGAGGGACTGATACGAAAAAAGGGTCTGAAAAAAAATCACGCGAAAAGAGCGTGTGTTACTTTTCGAAAGAAAAAATCCTGGAAAGACGTTGAGGGGGGGGGGGGTCGCGGAAGCTGTTAAAGGAAACTTTGAGCCGGGGGAAAACTCGAAAAACCTTCCAGATAAAGGGGGGTGAACGAAATATGACTGAAAAAGGCTGGCGGGAAAGAGAGAATGCTTTCGGAAAGGGAAAAAAAGGCGTTGAAAGCGAGAAAAGAAAAACGACTGAAAGGACTTCGATAATTCAGGCACAATACAACGGATAACGTAAAGAGGGGAAAAAGCACAATGGAGCCGGGGAACAAAAAATACGCGAACGCGCAAACGGGACCGAAAAAGGGCGCGGAAGGGTTCCTAGTCTGGGGGGGGGAGAAAAAAAGCGCCGGAAAGGGACTAAGAGTCATCTTCGCCAAAAAGGGGGACGCTAAAAGTTGGCGTACTTCTAGGCTGCGTTAGAGATAGAGCCTTTTTGAGAAGGGGAAAATCAAACGAAAAAAAGCCTTCCAGCCAAAAGGCGTCGGGAGAATGACAAAAAAAAGGCGACTTGGGAAAAGTTTATAATTAGCGTTGCAGGGGAGATCAGGGGGAAAAAATTGTCTCCAGGAAACTGATACAAAAATCGAGGGAAGGGGTCTGGACGTTACAAAGAAAAGGGAGGAAGTTCACAATGCATCTGCGCTTGGACAAGGCTTAAAGAATCTTCAAAAAAGGGGGAGGGCGCTTCAGGAAAAAAAGGCGAGAAGGGGGCAGAAAGACGACTGGGATGCGAACGGCACGTGCGTATGTGCGGAAAGAAGCGGAAAAGACCGTCAAGGACTCCTAATCCGGAAGGGGAAACCTGGGGCAAGTGTCAGGGAAGCCATTGTTACGGAAAGTCCTTAAAAATCGAACGGGGGTCAGTTGGGGGGCCAAGTTAAAAAAGTCGGTAAAGAAGTTTCAAGTTCAGAATCTGGGAAAAAAGGACACACCTAAGGGGAAAAGGCGCTCAGCTCATGAGAAAAGGGGGAAGCACCCTCGGGCAGAGATTTCTACATCACCAGAAAGGGGAAAAAGCGATATATGGAGGAGGAAAACTCCGGGAAGGGAAAGGCATCGAAAAATCAGAAGCCAAAAAAAAAAGGTTTTGGAGTGAAAACTCCACACGAACACCGCAGGTGCGGAAGGAAACTTACAAGGAGAGGCTCGGGAGAAGGTCGGAGGACTCAAAAAACAACGGAGAAGTATAGGTGAGTTAAGCTTTGAAGGAAGAGAAGGGGGAAAGCAAATCGGACAGAAAACACTTGGAAGCTAAGCCCTACGAAAACATCCGAAAAACAACTCCTGGGTTGGGAAACAGATTTTGTCGGTGGGGCAAAGAATGCTCACGAGGGAATTCAAAAAAAAGAGAAAGAGTGGAGGGCCAACTTTCCCAATCGGGGGGGAAGGGTTTGGAGGGGGGGGGGGGAGACTCAGCTCTTGTCAACCGCGGACGGGCGCGGGGAATGCTACCAGTAGCAAGGCACATGGAAGGAGGGGAAGCTTAATGGAAAGGGAACGACGAAGAAAAAATAAAATCGCCCTTGAGAAGGAAAATCAAAAAATAAAAAAGCTGGAAGGGGTTCAATTGGGTGATTTCACTTGCGTTGTGTAAACAGGACGCCTAAAAAAAAAACGACCAGAGAGAAAAGGCTCTGAAGACGCTGAATTTTACCTTGCCTCGGAGAAGGGCCGGGGGAAACAAAAACCATCAACGAGGAAAAAAAAAAGTTCTGGAAAAGCGGAAGAGAAGCGCGAGGAAGGAATAAGCATGAGAATAAAGGGGCGAAAAAAACCCGAAAATTTTATCGTACTGTAGGGGAGCATTTTCGGAAATCGGGCGCACGTGTGGGAAGTACCGGAAGGGAAAAAAGTTTCTAGGGTTAAAGCGGCGGCCTCGGACGACGACGAATTTCTAGGAACGAATCGTAGCAAATTTAAAAGGGGTCAAGAAGGACAGAGAAAGCTTCGTTATCAAAACCAAAAACAGTCGTAAAATAGAATCTTGTGATCTACAGAGGAAGGCGGCGGTTAGGAAAAATCACTCGGGAGGGGGACCTAAAAAGGAAAGAAACGAGTGATGAAGAATAAGTACCCTACTGCAACAACTCTTTCTGCGAGTAATGAAGGGGAGAGAGGGGAATTAAAAAATTTGGGGATCGTAAAAGCGGGAAGCCAAAGAAGAAATCAGGCCCTTCGAAGCTCGGGCAAATGTCGAACCAAAGCCGTGTTAAGAAGAGACATTCAAAAAAAAGAGTCAAAGGGGGAAAAAGAAAATATCATGAAAGCACAGGAAAATCACACGGCCGTCGCGGAAGTCCATTTCCTGACCGAGTGGTGGGGACCTTGAGAGGAAAGAAATTTGCACCGGCGAAAAAATCGAAAGAGAGAAAAAAGGGAAGGTTGGGGGGACAGAAAACAAAATAAATCATGGCAAGATTCTTCTTGATCGCAAGCGCAAAGAAAGAAAACTGAAAGTCAGGGGGATCATGTGACAGAAAAAAAACAAGAGGGGCCGGAGAAAATCTTTTCCTCACAAAAAGTCCTTGAATGAGTGCCGAAAAGGGAGTAAGGCCAATGGCCGGAAGAGGAATTTGGGAAATCGGAAACTCCGAACGCCCAAAGAGGGGCTGGTGGCCAAAGCTTAGGGAAGCCTCAACGAGGACCTAGATTAAGGGTTCAACCTTTGCCCGTCCACACATCCAGCAAGCCAGTTCAGCAAAAAAAAGGAGGCTCAGGGAATTGGGGCCGCTAGACAGATGATGAAGGGGGTCTCAAGATTGAGCAAATCGGAGGAAGCTTATAAGGGGAAGCGGCGGGGGTCAAGGGGAGGGCAAAAAATCTCTCACTAACCACACACGGTCTGATTATGGGAGAAAGGGGGTCTCTTTGTCTGGGGGGAAATTCTTAAGGGAAACTTGGGGGAAGGACTTCCTGCAGGGGGAGGACTCCAACCAAAACCTGCTTCTGGCTCTGTCACCTAATCGCGAGCGGGAGCTCCTTTGACTGAGTTCAGATCCGGGAAATGGGATGAGAAGGGAGCCGGGCTCGAAATCTCTTTTAGTATAGGTTGTAGATCAAAGAATTAAAAAAAAAGAAAGAAGGTCATTTTTTTTGGGGGAAGGCGAAGACTAAGAATGGGGGGGAGATCTATTGCAGAGGAAACCGAAGAGACAATAACACATAATTGGAAAAGGGAGAAAAAAAGAAGAAAAAGATCAAAAATCGCCAAGGTTGCAGGATAAAGCGTTTCGGGTTCGCGTACTGGGGGTGGGAGTATCCGGCTGAAAAGGGGAGGGGCAAGGAGGAGAGACAGGAAGAGACCGGAGGACGGAGCGTAACAGGTGGTGAAACGCAAACGAAAATCTGGCTTTCTTTGAGAATGAGCTCTGCTTGAGAAAAGGGTGATCAGAGAAGGGGGGAGGAGCCTTCAAAACAAGGTTGTTCCAAAGACTCGAATTCTGAGAGATTCAGAGGGAGCCGGATATTAGAGGAGTTGAGGGGGAAAAAGAAAAAAGCAGGAAAAAGGAATCAGAAAAAAGCGCAAGAGTGTTTCAAAGGATGACGGGAAGCCATTTTCGATGGAAAGGGTGAAGATCGCGGGGGGGGAAAAAAAGCCCAGAGAAAAAGGGAGCCGAAAAAAGGGAAACGAGAGAGAGAAAAGATACCCTACGAGTGGGGCCGACGGAAACGAGCAGTCGAGACAGAAGGATCTGGGGAAAAGCTTACGAAAAAACGACAAAAGCATAGAAAAAAGCGGGCGGGGGGGTAGGAGCTTGAAAAAATACCGACTTTGCGCGGGGGGGTTGGGGGGGGGGGATTACTGGGAAGAACGGGGTCATACCTCCGGAAGGCAAACTCTTCAACTACAGGGCTAAAAAAGAGCGGAAAAGGAAAGGGGGGGTTTTGTCGGGGGGAAGAAGCGCGAAGGGAGCGAAGGGAGAGAACATTGTAGAAAATACGGGACGCAAAAAGCTTTTAAAGAAAAAAGAATGACGGGGAATCGGGAGGTCGGAGGAAACATGGAATAGACTGTTCGACAAAGAGCCGAGAAGGCACGTAAGCGGGAAGGGGGGAAGAGCTGGCCAATCAGGGAAGACTCGAAAACAGGGGAAGGGTTTGAACCGTAAGGGGAAAAAGGTTTGGGAAGTCACCAAGGCGAATGGGAAAGGGGAAACAGTTTCGGGAAGGACTGGAAAAGTATGAAGGGGAGAGGGTCATGGAAGGCGGTAAAAAAAAACGGGATGGGGTCTGGGTGGACGACACAGTGGAAAGGCATCTGGAAGAAGAAAAAAAAATAATTTTACGAAAAGAAAGGTCGAACAAAGATCTGCCCACCAGAAAAAAAGAAAACGAGTGGGCTTAGAAAGTGGCGAGAGGTTTAAGCACAACGCATCTGGTTCAAACAAGAGTCAAAGAAGACAACTAAAAGACGACTCCCACAAAAAAGGGATCTGATTTACTCAACAGCAAAAAAAAACGGATGTGAGAATAAGGGCAAGCGACTTTAGGGAGGGGAACACACGAAAACTGAAAGAGCTGTTCAAAAAAGGGAAGGATTGGTACTAAAAGATGCTAGAAAACTTGGAAAGAAAAACAAAAACCAAAAAGGGAGGGGGAACAAGAAGGGGTCACGGGGAAATAATGCGAAAAGCATCACCTCAAGGGAAGAAAAAAGTCTGCGTGAAGGAAACGAATGTCGTAAAAAAAACAAAAACTCGGGAAGGTACCTCTTGTGGTGGGGGGGGTTTGAGGAAAGGAATGGACGTGGAGGGGGTGCTAAAAGGCAGCAAAAGAGAAAAAGAAAGGAAAGGGTTTGATCAAACATACAATAGAGGTAGGAAGAACTTGTGGGGAGAGGGAAAGAAAAGCTTGCCCAAAGAATTTTAAGAAGAAAAAGGAGCTCGGACAAAAACTTAAAACCGTCAAAAAAAATAAGCAAAAGCGAAAAACTTAATAGGAAGGCAAAAAGGAAAAGGGGGAAAAAACTCATAGGGACTATTAAAAAAGGAGGAAAAAACAAAATCAAACTTTCCAACCGCGGGGGAAAGAAAGGGTTAAGGGTATGAGGAGTTCTGTTGGGAGGGGAGAACAACCTGGGGTAGAGGATCTAATAAGGGGGAGGATAGAGGGAGAAAGTAATGAAAAATGGAGTCATGATTATAGGAAAGAGAGAATTTTGTAGACGAAGCGGGAAAACAGCAGAAGAAACCGTAGGATAGCCCAGAAAACGAGGGGAAAATGAGAAGGCTGAAAGAGGGGGGCTCTCAAAGGTGAGAAGGGAGCATCCAAGAAAAAAAATGTCGAGGTGTATAATGGGGGCATTTGGGAGATTCGGGTTCCGGAAAAGGCACTTGAAATTAAAGACCAAGGAAAACGCATTAAGGGGGAAAGCTAGTTAAGTACGGAGACGGGAAATGGGAGACGAATTTGTGAAAAATACAGAAAAGGTCACAAGCTGAGATCGGAAGAGCGTTCGGGAGGGCAGAAAATCGTTAGGAGAAAGACCTCGGGGGGGAGGAAAGAGCGCAAGAGCGCGGGAAGGGTGTAATAAAGCGTATCGGGGGCACTAGGGCCGGGAATGTGACCGTCATTACTGAAAATCTCAACAAAACAGTAGGAAGTAAGTGCTGCCTGGGGCGTGATTCAAGATGGGACATTTTCAGGGGGGGAAAAGCAATCGGGGAGTCAGAATGAAGTCGAAGAATCTCGAACAAAATTTTTAAAGTACGCTTTCCAAACGGAAAGGCCCCCTGAGAAAAGGGAGGAAGATAGCTAGAGAAACTCAGGTTGAGAATGAAGAATTTTGGGACCGGGAGACGTTGTGGATTACTACTCCTTGTCGGCTAAGGGGGGGAAGAAGGGCCGGTATAAAAAGAGAAACCAGTACTCGGGTAGTAAGGGGAAGGGAAAAGCGAACAAAGTCGGGAGGAAAGGATCTTAAAATCCTTAAAGTCGGCAAGTTTCATACAAGTTGGGAAAGGGGAAGTTACAACTACTAAAGAAGAAGAAACTCCGAGGGGAAGAGCGGAGTCCCGGAATAGGTGGGTCAAAAAGAGGAAAAAACGTAGACGTAAGGAGCCTACAAAAACCGGAAAAGGCGAGGGGACATGATGACTGCGTCGGCAGGGGGAGGAAACACTCGAAAAGAAAAGATGTTTCCAAAAGGGGACAGCTGAGGAAAAGATTGTCTCACTTTTGGAGAAAAGGGCACGCCAAAAGAAAGAATCAGGGTGATAAAGAAAAAAGTCGGATGGGCAAAAGAGGGGGTTTATTGGCCAGAAGGGTTCGCAGAAGGGGAAAGGGTTCGGGAAAAAAGGCCTCTAAAAAAAAAAGAGATGGATCCTTAGAAAAAGACA
>Ga0179593_1303678_pt1 | contig 13002 bp, 9 predicted proteins | sample CZODoug2_1_08_16_FD_185931 | JGI IMG/M metagenome (GOLD analysis project Ga0179593, IMG submission 185931) | Vadose zone soil fungal communities from Angelo Coast Range Reserve, California, USA - CZODoug2_1_08_16fungal (PacBio error correction) | ecosystem: Environmental > Terrestrial > Soil >...
TGGTTAGGTCGGCGCTGGGAAGGAAAGACCTTTGGGGGACAATAGCGCGGATCCACACATCAGACAAAAAGGAAACAAAACAACCTATGGCACGAGGGTCTTGGGCCGGAACAGCGAGAGCTCGCCCGCTGAGCGTCCGGCAAAAAGGCTGCGGATGTTTGAAGAGCTGAAAGGACTCTGGGTAGGGGAAAAAATCTGGCCGGCGGCGTCGCCAGGAAAGGAGCAGTTCCAGGGGGGGGGAAGGCGAAGATCAGCCTTGGGAGCAATTGACCTGCGTGCCGGTCCCAGGAAAGAGAGAACGTGTGGCTGTGAGGGGGGAACTCTAAAAGTCGGGCAAGCGGCCGGGGCGTAGGCCAGCCGAGGGACGGACAAGCGTGGAGGAGTCCCGGGGGGAGAAAGCCGAAGAAGCTTGGAAAATGCAACTCTGAACGAACGTACTAAACGATTAAGAACCTGGGGACAGAATAGGAAATTCGGGCCAAACGCCAGATGGGGTACCGTGACAAGGGGGGAATTTGGGGGGACCACTAAAAAACCCCCCGAGAGGGATGCGACTGCGGGGCGGGCAAAGAAGAAAGGAGGGGCAGGAGCTGTCCAAGGGCCTTGTCAAAGGTGTCACTTTCCCGTGTACCTTAGTCTGAGGATGGAAATTGCGACCCGGTGCTAAAAGAGGCCCGTCCACCAAACAAATTGGGGGAAAAAAGAAAAGGTGAGACGATAGCCGGGCGGGTCTAAAAAAAAAGAATGCGCTGAGATTTTGCAGAAGGGAGGCTTCCCCTCAACGGCCAGACAGGTGGTAAGGAACTGAAGGGCGGCAGGTCGGTAGCCAATCTGAGGAAAATCATAACCCATCAAAAATCAACCGCAGGGGAAAACCGTACATCGAAAGGAAATCCGCCCTGGTGCAATCGGAACTGCTAGAGGGAATGGTCACGTACTGGTAGAAGGGGCCTAAAAAATAGTGACAATTACCCTAAAAAATTTCTATATAAAGAGGACCGCTTGTCAGGGGGGCAAAGGGACTAAAACAACCCGTCGATGACGGTAAGTAGCTCCTTCGTCAACCAGGCATGGAGGGGAAAGAAATTCAATCCAAGGCACGCACCTCACGAACCCCCGACTGCCTGCAGACATTGCCTGACCAGTCGACCTCGTCGTCGGAGGAAACATGTCGGCTTCCAAAAGCAAGTTGGGAATCAGAGCCCGGTGGGAGGGAGGATAACGACCCTGGCACGTTTCTAAACGTAACCGAGGGAGCCGCGGGGGAAGAGGCGTGTCCCCCCATACGTTGGGCACGGCTGTCATAAAAAACCCTTGACAGAGTGGTTCCAATGAGGGAAATGGAGAGGGGAGTCGTGAGGACTTCTGGCCAACTCAGGGACAACTCCGCGCCCGAACGGGAGCCTGCTAAAAGGAAGAGAGATTGCCTAACGGGAAGCAGGACAAGGAGGAAAGTGAAATCGTGTGAGACGATGCATCTAGGGCAAAGGACACGCAAGAGATTCGGCACAAGTACAACGGGCTGGGCTCGGACCCCAGATTGGAGTCACAATGAGTAGCTTAGATCACCTAAAGAACCGTAACAGAAAAACGAAGGAGCAACGAAGGGGGGGGGGTGTGTACGAACTAATCGCGCGCGGATTGAAACGCAAAGAGGGGAAAATGGCCCCGGGGAAGGGGAAGAGCCTACTTCATAGCGAACAAAATAGAAAAATGCCGCTCGATCCAAGGGAACCCACTGGGAACGGTTCTAACCTGCACCGGTAATGCGGCAGGGTTGCCGGGGGGAGCATGAATTTTTTCCGGTGTCTGAGGACTGTAATTCTAAAACTCGGGAAGGACAGGGGATCCGCGCAACGGAGAGAGATCACAACAACAAAGGAGGAGGAAAAGCTCTACTGCTGATCAGTGCCTGGCGAAAGTTCTAAAAAGAAGGCAAAATCAAAGAAAAATCCGACTCAAAGAAAAACCAAAAAGGGACAACGGGCATGGAAGGTTTACGCACGGGCTCTCGCGGCAAGTGCCTTGGATCGGCCAAAAGGAGACAGGGACTCTCGGGAGGGGATACGGCTTCCAATGCAACCAAAGCCAGGTTACGAACACGTTCAGAGCGCATAGGAGGGAGAAACAATGACATCCAGAGCAGAATTGGGAATTCCTTGTGATGAATGTTCAATTGGTGACCGGAACGATCCAGACTACATAACACTAACTAAAACCGGATCTCGATGAAGAAAAGGAAACGGAACGATGACGCTTGCGGTCGACCCACGCTGACTACTCTGTGCGACACGCGCCTACGGAGAACCAAGTTGGAAAATCGGCGGGGGAAGACCAATAAAACCCACCCCAGGAAGACCGCGGGTGCGAAACGGATGTTAAACCGAAAAATAGGTACAGCCTCGAAATGAAAATCTAAACATATGAGACACGCGGAGACATGGGCGGAAGAACGCCGGGGAAAGAGGCGAGTACGGTGGGAGTCTTGTGTAACTTCCCCGAGTACACTCAGCCTTCCGGAAACGGGGAGTATACCTCATTTCCTCAGTGAGGAGCCGACATGGTTGACGAACCTACTCGAAGGTACAACCTGGGGAAAAAAGGGGGGAGCAAGGGAAGGAATCATGCTAAGCCGGATTGGAGACCGGTGGTGATAATCAGGGAATGCAGGGGGGAAAAACGAAGAGCACGAGAAAAAAAGGGGGGAGGGGGGGCGGCCGAAAAGAAGGACGACAACGAAACAGGAGGTCGAAATGATCACCAAGAAATTAGGGGGGTAATAGACGTGACTGTCAGTTTTTAGAAAGAACCGTCATGCGAATGGGACCTTACGCCAGCATAAACAAAGGATAAATGGACGGCCAGGGGGTTCCAAGGCTCTTGTGGGCAAAGAGAACCCTAAAAAGCAATCAGTTGAAGGAAACGGGATAGGACCAACTCGGAGAAGGAGGACCGGGAGGGCCAATCGTCCACTGTGAGCCTAAGTAAGGTGGACCTCCGGCCTGGCGAAAGGTCCAGGCTAGTGGGGGGGGGGAATTCTGGATCAGAATTCAGCCCGGTAGGGAAAAAAAGGCTGTCGAAAACAGCCAGAAACCGTAAAGGGGGGGGTGTTGGAATACAATGTTGAGAGAAGCCGGCAGAAGTGGTGAGCGAGGTGGGAGAAAAGGAGTTTCCCCGCCATAGGGAGGAAAGCTCCTATCCCCGGAACCACACCTCACCCGGGCCGCGGCAGGGCCAAGAAGCGGGGACAAAAACGGTCACTTCAAGGTAAGGAAATGAAAGGACTCCATGTCGTGAACGAGTGCAAAAAAAGAAGAACGGCCCCGCGACGCCCGCCGAGACGGGAAGAAAAAAAGGAGCGCTGCCGCAGCGAGGGGCCGACTAACTAAACTATTAGGCGACAAAAGCAGACAGGTGGAAAAGGAGAGCAATTAGAGAAGCCCTCTAGAAAAAAAAAAATCAATCGTCTCCCCTCTTCCCTACTCGGGCAAGAAAGGAAAGGAGAAACGCGAGCCCGGCCGACGCGACAAGGGGAAAAAGGAACAGACCAAGAAGGAGCACCATCAAGAAAGAAGCCCTCGGGGAGGGGAGGCCTCGGATCTCGAACGCAGAAGTCCGTACCATATACTACGAAGAATGTAAGTGCGGTTCCTAAAGTCCATGATAGAGAGGAGAGAAAGGGACTTACCAAAGTCCGGAAAGGGAGAAAGAAACTATCTGAGACCCCACAGAAAATTAGAGATGCTTGAATCGGAGCATTGGGACCTTTTGGAAGAAAAAAAGAAAACGATTCAGAAAGAAAGAAAGAAAAAGAAGGCCGTAGTGAAGCTTGTCCGGACCCTTCATCGGTCAGTGCGGAGCTGGTCCTAGGGATGAAGGTTGAGCCGTAAATCGCAACGGGGTAACCGTGCGAAAAAAAAAAAAAGTAAAAGGGAACGCAGCTTCTGGGACGGTCGCCGGGAACGCGGACGGCAGGAGCCCTGCTGCTTTCAACCGCTAAGCGGGACTGCTCGTTCTTGAACAGGGAGATGTCCTGCTCGAGGAATCATCCGGGGCGGTCTGCCAAAAGGCGAAAGCGCGTAGAGGGCCGAGAGGAGGCGGCCTTTAGAAAAGTTTCAGTCACGGCAATAGCAGCACGGAGGTAACAATCTCATTCTTCGAACAGGGAATAGAGACAAGTAGGGAAACGTGAACGATGGCATGCCGCGACCGGTTTGATTGGGTTGGGGGGACAAAAAAATTCTCGGAGAAGGAGGGGAATGCAAGCTTTTCTGGAAATGGGACGGGGAGCGGTACAGCCTGACAAAGTGACTGGACAATGTAGTCTGTCTTTAGAAGAAAGGTCTGGTAAGAAAAGGGGATTCAAAAAAACTCATCCCCGCCCCCAAAACGCGACAAGGGGAAAGGCCCTGCCGAAACGTTTCGGCGATAGTCCGATTTCCAGTTTGTGTAGAACCGTTGAGAGAAGACTTCCTCCACAAAGCCGGCAGAGAGGGGAGGAAAGGAAGGGGAGGGGCGGCGGGCGGGTACCATATTGAAACAATGTCGGCACCAACCAAACTCGTGTGCCCCAAAGTTACATGCAAGTAACAGGACATCAGAAAGGAAGTCGTACGGCTGCTCGGAAAGTCCATAAAAGCTGACGGGGATAAGCAACAAGGAGTACTCAGCCGTGAGGAAGACAAGCTGAGAGCAAGAGGGATTACCGGAGTGCGGTCCGAAAAGATGGGAGGAGCCATGTGGTCTACCCTCTGGGTAATTGAACGGAAAGGAGTCAGACCCGGCCCACACGCGGAAAAAAACGTCACAGACGATAGCCAGAAGAAGGAAGGGCTGAGACATCTCCCGAGCAGCTAAACATGATCCAACAGCGCCTCTCCATGCTTCACACAGCGGACCATCACGTTGGGTACTGATCCTAAGGGGACGTGCCGGCCGATGGGTCGGGCGTCGAGGGGAAGACACCCAGGACGGTCAAAAAGCAAGCGAAAAGGATTTGGAGAGCAGAGGAACTCCCTTGAGGGGACGCAAAGGAACCGAAAACTCGGGGATCGCCGAAGGGGGAGGACGGCCCACTACGGGAGGAACAGCCTATCAACTAAGGCTTTACGAATGTTGCAGCCCATTTCAAAGAAAAATTGAAAAAACCGGGTACTCAGAAGCTGATGGAGGGAAGGGGGCGCCATGCACCCGTGCGAGACAACAGCGGTGCTAGGAATCAAAACTCGTGCAAATTACGGACTGGAAGAAGCTGTAAAAAAAGAAAGCGGACGGGGGTATAAAGGAGGACGCTGACAGCCAACAAAACAACAGAAAGAAGGAAAAGAGGATGGGGTGGGGAAATCCTCACGAGACGGGATGTAAAACGGTAAAAGAGGGGGAACCAAAGGGCCGGCCGGCAGGGAGCCGGACGGAAGGGACGAAAGACGCAAAAGCCGCCTACCGAGGGGAACGAAAGTACGCAGGAAAGCCCTTACGGGCCCATTGAAATTCCATGGAAGAGAGTGGAAGGGGTTGATACAGGGGTTTGTCCCATGGCGAGGGGCCAGACTTTAGGAAAGGGTCCGCAGTAACAAATAACGCCGCTTACTTCTCAACAACTTGAGGAGAGAAAAAAAAAAAAAAGCTGCGTCAAGGGGCGCATCGGCCATCCACGGGACGAAAGCCCTAAGAAATAACATCCTTTTTGACCCAAACGCAGAAACCAGCGGCAACAGACGGCCGGGCATCAGGCAGCCAGGTGAGAAAAACAGCCGGAAAGTGGGGTCCTCAGGGCTATGCAAACTGCGGCGGGTGGAGCGATGGAAGTAGAGGAACATGACCCCGACATTTAGAGGACGGCCATCGGGAGGTGAGAAAAAAACACAGGCGCCTACCAGGGCTTATGACGGGGAGGAAGGGTGAGAAGGAAAAAAAAAAAACTACGCCAGGCTTACTCCAACTAACGGCGGGACCGAGGAAGTCAAAGCCGCCGTACGCGGTGAAAGTCCGTGCGGCTCGCCAGGCAAAGACTGCAAGACCCTATCCAAAATCAGCCTTTTCTCGTGCCTAAAAAAGAGAGGAGTATGGAACATATACTGCAGAGACCGGCCGGCGGGTTGGCAGGTTTAGCGCAAGGCAAAGGGTAAAAGCCAAGAACAGGGGCCGTAGTGAAAAACTAAAGGACGCTACCCCGGACGAAAACTGCAAACAGGAATGGATGAGGGGGAAAGGAAGGTGGCAAAAAAGAAAGATCGAGCGTCGCGCATGATCTTAATCCAAGCAGAATCCGCGAAGGAAAGTGAGGGACTCTAATATTCGGGGGGAGCAAAGAGCAGGCGAAGCCAAAAAAGGCGATGAGCTTACCAGTTTTGGGGGGAAAAAAAGTCGGGCATAGGACGAAAACATCGAAGTCTGCAGTAGCGCACATTCAGTCAAGCGACATGAAGACGAGCCCGTTCGCGGAGGGTCAGCGACAATCAGAGGAATTGTTGAAAAGAAAACGCATGCAGAGGACGGCATAACCAGCAGAAACATGCGGGGTTGGTGTTTCACCCAAGGCTGGCTAGGGGGGGAAGGAGGGGGGCCCACACGAGTTGCGGAACGAGCTACCCGCCACGCGCCCGCCCTCATTTTGCCGAAAAGAGCTGTCAAAGGCCTTTCTCGGGGCAGGGGACCTTAAAGATAAATGTCCGGAAAAAACCTTCATACCAACCACACGAATCGAGCAGAAAAACGCAGGGTCCTTCCCAAGGGAGAGTGGGTGAATGGGGCTGGATAAAGTAAAGAAAACCGGGTCGGTTCTAGGTAAGGAAGACCGTCTATCGTGGGAAGAACTGGATCAAACCTAACGTTGCACCCCAAAAAAGAAACATAAGCAAAAAAACGGTCGACCTCTCCAGCACCAAACCTGAAAAAAGGAAAGGCATGGACAAGATCAAAATGCCAAAGGGAAAAAAGAAGTAAAAACGGCCTCGCAGAATTCTTCGGGGGTAAGGAAAGAACGAGGCAAGGCCGAACACGGAACGAACCGGCAGCAAAGGGGAAAGGACCAAGGCGCTTGTCGCCGAAAACTGGCAGAAGCCCAGGCAACGATGACCGGAAAGACGTGAGTGCCGAACAAAATCGAGCAGTCTTCCCACCGGCAGCAGGCAAAATCAAGCTGAAAGATGAGAGGTCAGTCAAAAATCCAACGGCGACCGGCAAGAAGAAGGCAAAAGCCGACGGCAAAACCGGTCTAATTAAACAGCGACCAGAAGAATAAGTCGGAACACTCAAGGCCGGTCGTTGAAAAGGCCCTCGAGTAGCGTACGCACTAAAAAAAACGCGCCGTCACGCAGATCCCTACTATCATCTTAGGGACGGGAAGTATAGCATGAGAGGGAAGAGGGGCGAGAAAAATTCCTTACCAAAATCGGGTAAAGCGAGACGATCGGCAAAAAAAACAAAAACACAACGAGGAGGGAGAAAAGAGAGAAAGAGGTGTGCAAGAGGATCCGTTACTTTTGGGAAAGCTAAACTCAATCATTAGGAACCACGAAAAAAGAGGAGGACGTAGGTGATCTTGTCCGAATAGCAGCGAGTCGCGCTCCCAGTGAGGAAGAGGGCGAAAAGGACCCTCGCGGAGGCTGGAGTGCAAGAGAAGGATAGTCGAAAAAATAGTAACCGGAGGCGTACTCAGTCGGAAGTTCGCCGGGGGGGGAAGACGACGATCCGCTAGGAGGGGCAAGGGGCCTGATTCGAGGATGAAAAAAGGGGGTTACCGACAAGGGTCGGGGTACACTTTCGGATGAAAAAATGTGCGCCGTGGAGGCCAGGGCCGCGAGACAAGCAGAGAACCGAGGAAGGCGCGGAAAAGCGAAACCGGTCAAGAAAAAACAAACCCACCCGAAAATCGGGTACGACACCTGCTTTCCTTTGTACTGGATTCGAAGGTCGGCAAGAACGAGAGGGGAAGGAAGCGCTGACCGTGGGGACCGGCGAAAAGGCCGGCGCTGCCATTGGAACTTATCCAAGAGAGGGCTGCAGGGGTCCAGGGCCTTGGACAAAGTCAACTGGAACATTGGCCCGACGGGTGATCGTAAAAGAAAATAATTTTCACGACACCGGTTGGTGACCTGCCAAACTCTACCACTTTACTCCGCGGACCGGTGAGGACCGGGGCAGGGTCCCGCAAACAGACCTGGCGGGAATGGCGACAGGGGGGGGGAAGGGGGGGGGGGGATAAGAAAGGCTACCTAGAATCAACCGAATTGAGAACCCAAGGAAGTGAATGGGCGGGGGAGGTAGCCATGGCAATGCAACGCTAGAACTCAGAAAGCAGCAAAAAGGAGAGGGTGAAAAAACCAAAGGAAAGGGTCAGAAGTCGACTGCTGATCGGGCGGGGTCCCGTCAGGGATTCGTGATTGCCTCACCAAAGCGGGGCGATAAATAGCGTGCCGCGGCCAAAAGAGTAAAAAGCAGGTCTGAAAAGCGAAGGGGGGGAAGTTGCGGTGACTGACGACCCTTCTAAGGAAGGTGGAAGAGAAAGCACCAGGGGAGGGAACGACGGCTTAACCGTCACCAAACCGGGAATCGGAACTCGAAACAAAGGCGTCGGTCGCAAGAAAGGAAAACGCCGCATGGGGAAGCTCGGACGGCATTTGAAGTCCACACTTGGAGGGGAGAGCGCCGTTGCGGAATATCACGACGCCATTGGCCGTTCAAGGGGGGAGAGATAAGATGTCAGGTCGAGGGCAAAAGCAAGCCTTCACCCGACTATAGGGCAATGCTTAGGACCGCAAAAGGAGCGCGTTTAAGATAGGCGGAGAAGAGAGATGGGAGGGAAGCGGGGGGGGCAGAAGAGGCCAGACGGCTCTCAACGAACGGTCCTCAAAACTCCTTCGCGCCGGCAGGGGGAAAAACGCAGCCGCGATTGAAAGACAAACGGGCCGCCGAGCAGTCGGATCTTCGCCACTAAACGCGGGAGGAGAAGGCAAGCAGGGGGAGTTAGACCCGGGGGCGTACGGCTTATGGGCAAAGGAGGAGGAACACGCCCACGTGAAAAAGTCGGGTAGTCAGAAAACCCCGTAACATCCAAGTAAAAAAAGTCAGAAAGACTTCACGAGAAACGGTGTCGGGGAAAACAAAGCGCGTCTCGGGGAAAAAAAGTCAAAAATCCCTGCCTTTTATCACTGATATCGCGAACGCGAAACCTCCATGAGACCGCGTTGGGGGAGGAAGTAAAGATGGGAAACGCCCTTCAAGAAAGGCATGTGCTGGAAGGGGGGCTGAACGTGCGACCTGTCCGGTGGGGGGTAGAGTTGGGGGAAAACCGAGGAAGAGGGAAGAAAGAAATATTGGAAAGGGGGGATTTCGGAAATGAAGTCACAAGTATCAAAACGAAAGGAAAGAAACTCAAAAAACAAAAAGTAAAAAAAAAGATCTAGATTCCTAAGGCCGATGGGGAAAGCCTAACCTAGACCATTCCTGGGGAAAAAATCCGCAAAGGAAAACATAAAGGGGATTAGCTGAAGTGCCTGAAAAGAAGTGGACTAGGAGGTAGAGTCGTTCAACTAAACCGAGAGCTATTTCAGAGAGATAAGGACCCATGGGACAGTCGATGACAGCCGTCTTTACATCAGAGATCGACGATGGGAACAGCGAAAAAAGAGGAAAATAATCGAAATGGAAGCGGGGAAAACGTTGACTGTAAGTCCTTCCTACGTAATAAGGACTGACAAAAAAGAAAACGTGTGCTTGGAAATGATTCCGAAAAAGCCTGGGGAAACGCGGAAAGAAACTTGCTAAACCATGGAGGATCGGCACAACTAAGCAAAGGAAGAAAACGCGACCAGGTGCCGGAAACCGCGTCGGTAGTGGAAAAGTGAGGCAGCGAACCGGCAGCGGGGGAAAAAAGAAAGAGTGAAATGTCTGGTTGCACGCGCGATCTCCCATCAGAAAGAAAACGCAGGGGGAGCAGTGCAACAGAGGCTCAAAGGAAACAAATAAAGAAATCAGGGGCTGACGTGGGGGTGGGAAAGAAAGGTACAAAAAAGCCGACCTTACGACGCAACAACTTGATTCTTCCGAAACGGGGAGAAGAGGGAACAAACTAATGAAAAGGGAGCAAAGCTCGAAGTAGACTGTGGGAAGGAAACGCGAAAAAAAAGGGCGTATGACTGAACTGGTTTCGGCGTGATCTGCAGGGCCACTCAACGGCAACTACTAATTAAGCAAGGACCGGCCTCGTAAAGGGGACTTGTACCGGACCGGCAGGGCTACACCAGAACGCGGAGCTGAAAGGAAAATCCTCGCCCTTCAGCGCTGAGAGACAGATTGGTGAGGCCATCACTTCAGAAGAAGGAAACCAATTACAGAGCAGCAGGAACGAAAGAGGAAGTCAGGGGGACGGCATAGGGGTTGGGAAAAAGAGAAGATGCTGTGGCCGTAGTGGAGGAACTATGACCCAAACGGACTCCCGCAGACCAGTGTAAAAGGAAAAACAAAACTGATAACGAAGAAGGGGGACTAAGCCAAAATTAAAAAGAGGGGACCACTGGAAGAACGGAACATGTTGGCGACCCGCATATGGCTCGAAAGGCCCATACGGCCCAAGGTCGAGGGGGGGGGGTTGCGGGGGGCTGAGGAGGGAGCCCCTCTGGGGACACAAGAGGGCGAGAAAAATAGTTCAAGGAAAAGAATTAAGCCTGAAGTCTTCGCAAGCAAGAACCATATGAGCGATCTCCCCGGTCCCGAACCTAAACCGGAAAGAGCAGGGGGGGGGAAATCCGGGGAAAAGGAAGGAACCAGAACGCCCAAGCTACTCCAATCCAGTTTAAGAAAGGCAAGAAACCGGACTACCGGCCAACGGGCTCCGCCCCGGCACAAATCAGCACTCAGGGGGAAAACGGGGGGCCGAAGGGCCCTGGAAGACGCAACCGGCTCCCGTACTTCAGGTCAAAAATACTCGAACAGGCACCTTCCGGCCGGAGAAACGGGGCAAGCAGTCCCAGGGCCAAGAACGCAAAAGCGAAGAGGCCACGGTAAAACATAAAACAAAAAGGGACTGGGGAGGACAACCAAAAACGGCATTTCGAATTACAAACAAAAGGACCGTGAATTGCTTTCAAACATCAGAAGTAGAGCAGAGAGGCCCTCAAGGAAAACTCAAAACAATCGGCACGAGAGCCACGCTTCGTAAGGGACCAAGACCTACAAAGAGCGAGGGAGGGGGGATAAGACGAGATTCCAAAGTTCGGGACGGCAAAAAAGCAAAGCATATCTCGAGGGAAAAGAGGTTTTCACGAGTCTTCGCGTCGCGACGTGACGAAAATTGTTGGTACAAGCGAACCGCATCCGGGAGGAAGATGAAAGACGCAAAAGAAAAATGAAAGACCTTAGGAAAAATTCAAGTCAGCGGCTCGACTGGAGAGCAGAGGCCTCTAAGCACCTTCGTATGTAAGCAACGCGGCCCTTCAAGGGAGGGAGAGGGGGTAAAAAAGAAGAAGTCGGAAAGCGTCAGAAGAAATCCTTCTTAAGGAAACTTTGGGGACAATCCGCTTGTGGGGAACTTCCGTAGCTAAAGTGACACGCGAGCCTCGCACTCGACGGGGATGCTGGCGGCGCGAAGAGGAGGGGCTGCATGGAGAGAAAATGAAGGCCGCAAAAAAAAGTCCAGGGAGAAAAAAAAAAGAGCCTGCGCCCACTTTGTAAATGAAGAAGACAGCAGCATTGGAAGCTCTGGACAGGCGGGAAAGGAAGAATGGCATACCGAAAAGGAGGGGTGGACCTGCGGGACCGCGCTATTGCGTGACGTGCGACAGAGGGGGGCAACGGGATCGTGCAGGAGCGGTTACAGAGGAAAAGTTAAAGGGGAAAAAGGGTCAACGTGAAAGAAAATCGAAATACCCGAGAATACCGACCCACGAAAACAAGCCACGGCCACCCAAAGAAAGGGAGAAAACGGCGACCGGTTCGAAGGCCATCAGGAAAAAGAACGGGTCTTGGCGACAGTTGAGACAGGGACTCGGGGACCGGTTTTACGAAAGGACGGCGGGAGGCATTGTCGACAGAGGCAACGCAACTCGGAAACAGGCAAGCCAAAGAAGAACAACGCTACAAAAAAAAGGGACAGACGTCCGGGACTGTCTTACTGAGATCTTCTTCGAAGAGGAAGCTGTGGGGACTCAACAAGAGGTCGGAATAATCAACGGTGGCCGTCGGACCCAAAGCTAGGATAGAAAAGACCGGCATTAAGGCTCTGAAGAAAAAACATGAGGACTGATTCTAAGAAACGGGAAGAGGCAAGACTCTTAAGAAAAAAAAAACGAGCTGTCCCCACCGAAAAAGGGCCAAGAAAAACCAACTCCGTGAAAAAAGAAGGGACTCTTAAGGCAGGCTCGGCTCCGTGGAGGGAAAATCAATCGCGAATCACGCCTGACCGTTGCCGAAGGCAGGGCCGATGGCGGCTTCAGGGCCTCGCCATGGGAAGGGAAACAAAACCCCAGAACGAGGGCTGCGGCGAGAACAAGAGAAATCGCGTGGAACATTAAATTCGGAGGAACTCTCTAAAAAAAAAGACAAAAAAAACTCCGGCTTTAGAAAGCAGCATCGCAGGCAGGAGCGCCGCAAAAGGCATGCGCAAAGAAACAGGAAAAGAGGGAGCCGAGGAGAACACGTTAGATTCCGCCGAGAGACTTCGGAAAGGACGGCGAAAGGGAATGCGAAGACGAAACTTCGGGGAGAAAAATCCGGAAGGTAAGCAAAGAAGACCACAAGTAAAAAAAGAACGAAAGACGGGCTATAAACTAGCTATGACAGCAGGGCAGATCATAGAAAAAATGGACGACGGGGGGGGAAGGGAAAGCAAAGAATCGAAATCTCCATCCGGCTTGGAGGACGCCCAAGCTCTTCACCGGAACGTTCGGTACACCTTTGAACTACGGGTACAGGACGCCGATGTTGATGGTTAAGGCGGGGGGAATTTTGGAGAAAGGAGAGGAAAAGAGCCTTGTGGAACTTTTAGGAGAGCATTGACCACTT
>Ga0179593_1459179_pt1 | contig 13002 bp, 13 predicted proteins | sample CZODoug2_1_08_16_FD_185931 | JGI IMG/M metagenome (GOLD analysis project Ga0179593, IMG submission 185931) | Vadose zone soil fungal communities from Angelo Coast Range Reserve, California, USA - CZODoug2_1_08_16fungal (PacBio error correction) | ecosystem: Environmental > Terrestrial > Soil >...
GAATCGCCTGGGTCTTAAGGGCGCTGTAACTGAAAGAGAACCGGCGCAGTGGGTCGAGAACTCTTATTTATTGACAAGGATGATGATTAAACAGTTAAAGACTGTAACGGGAGGATGGGGAGAAGAGCCATTGACGGAGGACGGTGGCCAAAAAGGCACAAAGAAGAGAATGCGCGGCAGGAAGAAGCCACGGGCTAGGAAAGCTATCTATTAATTTCAGAGATGATGGGCTGGTCACTCCAACAACAACTTGATTAGGGACAAAGAAAATAATATTCAAATAAAAAATCGCAACGTTCTAGTTATTCTCGGGGGAATGAGCGCTCGGTGTTCATCTCGTCGAACGAGACTATGCGTCGGGTTTAGATTGTAAGTTGGCCAATGCGAAAGGACATTCTCTCTACTACAGACAGGCGAGACTAGGGAACCGGGTTTTCCTCCTATAAAAGGGACATCACGAGGAAAAACCCTGAGTCGGGTATTAAGAAAATAAAGCCGCGTCAGAACCAGGGGGGGGATAAGGGAAACTCGTAACCTCACTTGGAGACATGGGGCAGCCACCAGGGTAAAAAGCATGATCACTCGATCAATAGGGAAAGGTATCACACCTCCCAGAATAAACAAAAATCCAAAATGCAAAACAGAACGGGTTTGAAAAATCTCCGGGAGGTGAGTAAACGTCGGGTCCAGCCCTCGAAGGACCTTGCAGTAGTAAAAAACTGCAAAACTGCGGATTCCCGCAGTATAGTGTGGTCAAAAAACGGATGGGACCGATTCGTCTAAAAAGCAGGCAACCGGGGGGGAACAAGGTAGACCGCCAGAGATGAGCCGGGGGGGCCGTATGCTCATTCACAGGAAAAGGTATAACCGCATTCGCCTCAGGAATATCCTGAATGCTGTCTGCAAAACTATTGCCGGTGAAAAAAAGCGGTCCTGTGGATGGCGATCCTGTATGCAAGGTTGGTAAGGGGTCAAGTCATCTGAGGAAGGTTCCGGGAACGGGCTCGAAGGCATTGGGGGAAAATAAGGCAAACTAATACCGAATGAGTGGATGTTCTTCGATAAGACCTCGAAAGCCCTTTACCGGAAATATTCGAATCGGGAACCTTGCAGCCGACGAAGGTGCGGCGAACCTGAAGGGAAGAGGGGGAAAAATTTGAGCCGCGTGAAAAGATGACCCACGTTGCCAGGATGAGGGGGAAGCAAAAGGCGTTCAGATGGTGTGAAGGGGGGGGGACAGGACAAAAGCGTGGCATCACACCAAAGTAGTCAGCACATTAGGGCCACTGGTGTAAAGAGGGGGACAATGATACCTCTGGGTCGAAAACGTCAGGAAGGGTGAGGGCGTCAGGGGAAGAGACACACAACAAAAAAGGGGGAGCTTGCTGGGGCAAAGCTTCCATAGGCAAAAGGTCGGGGAGAGAATGGGAGAAGTGCCGAGAGGACCACTCGGGCTTGCGTCGAGGAGGAGACTCGGTGGCTCACACAAACGGAGGGGAAAAAAAAAAGATCTCAGGCAGACGCAAGCCACAAGCGTGGCTTGAGGAGGGGAAAGAGTACTCTAGCCAGGGGAAGGGGGTCAGTGAAGGCAGATTGTGCTAAACAAAATAAACTTTGAAGCTCGAACGAAGAACCTCAGGCCGATGACCCATACGGAAGGGGGGGACAAAAGAGTCTACAAAAAGTGGCACCTAATGTTGAACTTAGGGGGGGGGGGGACCTAGAATGTCCTGTGACCAAATGTAAACTGTATAGGGTATTCCTCAGAAGGGAAAGTTTGGGTCTTCCGCGGGGGTGTCGCCAATTGTCAGCAAAGGGGGGTTCAGTATGTTCGCAGCAAGGATGGTAGGGCTGAGGGAAATTTCCGATTCAAGAAGCTTAAGTCAAAGCTTAAACGAGGCTCGAGCGAGACAAGACACTCATACGGGTGAGTCGACTATAAATACTGACGGAGGAAATGGAAATAACTTGACATAGGGAAAAGAACAGACATTTTAAAAAAAACAAAATCACAACAGGAAAACCTTCAGGACAAAAAAAAAAGAAGAAGAAAAGGGTCTGGGGTACAACCCTCAAACAAGTCGAATTCTAGGGAGAGAAGAAGCCTGTTTGAAAATAACCGGCAAACTGCTTGATAAAGAATAGGAAAAGACTAACGCTCTTGGGGGCGAAAGGGGTACAGGGTTGCAACAAAAATGCGTAGTCAAAGAAGTGACCAGAAGAAAAAAGTGGAACCAAAGGAACTTATTGACGGGGAAAAGAGCTGACTAATTGCATGAATGGGGGTAGGCCAGATCCGGGAAAAGACGAAACCCAAAAGGGAAAATGGGGTGTTACTTGGAAGGAGGGGTGGGGGTAAGAGGTCTTGATGGGGAGAAGGGTTCACATCAAACTAAAAATCTTGTAGGATGGGAAGGGGGGGTCAATCAAGTGTGGAAGAGGGGGAGCTATAATCCCTGTTTCGTGAAGCGCTTTAAATACAACAGAATTTGGGAGAACTCGTGAGGAGGAACATCGTGAAGGAAAAAGGATAGTTCATCGGAGATTTTTATCGAAGGGGCGGAGGGGGGGCCAGGGCCCTAGATTCCAAGAGGCATGAGGGTAATTTAGGCAACCAATATAGGGATGAAAAGCTACTAAATAGAGGCGAGGGATTCTTTTCGAGCTCAACAAAAACACCTAAGGGAAGTGGGGGAAATGGTCAAAAAAAAATCGAAGACTAAACAATGAATACTCACGGAGAAGCTCTTGGTCGAGATGCGATGAGGCGGGAATCTGGGTATTGTCCAATTCGAAAAAAGGGATATCAGAATAAGAGACATAGGGAAAAAAATTGCAAATGACCCAAAACAAAGAAAGAATAGGGATCCAAACTCTATCGGGTGATCGAATAAGTACTCTTCAAGAACCCTGTAATAAAAGCAAATTAACAAATCAAAGGGTGAATTTCATACATTTACAATCAATGGGAATGAAAAGATCTGTTGTTATAACACCTCATAAAGGAACCAAAGTCTCAAACATCCCCTGGGGTAAAAAAAAGGAGGGAAAATTACGGGGACCAGAAAAAGCAGAACATTCGACTAGAAAACTGGGTCAACAAGGGGTTTCGAACCAAGTGGCAAGTAGTGGAAATGTCCCGAAAACAGAAAGTCAAAACGGGGAATTCAAGCAAAGAAGGAGGGTTCGGCCATGGGCACAGGGGAAAAGTAACCAAGGCCTCATTCCATATCCTGAAGAGTTTGGGGGGGGGACAATAAAACTCTCGTAACTTGGAGTCCGCCTGGCGGACGCCTTATGGCCAAGGGGTGGGAATGAAAAAACAGAGAACGATGCGTTCCGGGGGGAAAGTGAGAAAAGTTTTAGGACCAAACGTCGAGTTGCCGGGAGCCTCGCACAACCAGGGGACTGAAAAACGTCTGAAGAGGGACCAGGAAAGCAAAAATGTGCGGCTCCAAAATTGAAAGGAAGAGACAGGGGTGTGAAAAAAATGAGTGGAAATTACACCACTTGGGCCTGGATGAAGAATAGGGGTTATGTGTACATGGGGTTACATGCTCTTTGGCTGACCACCAGAAGTAGGGCAACTTAGTGCTGGGGTGTGTAAGCAAGGATAGGGAACTGGAGTTTAGGAAGTTCAAGGATGTACAAACTTCCGGAAGCCGGCACGGAGCAGGACAAGTGCAGATAAAGCACTCTTTTACGTCTGTCTAAAAACAACGGATGTAGAAAATAATTCGCCAGCAACCCCGGTTGGCGCAAACTCGTCCCTGTCTCAAAAACTGCTGGACCCCGGGGAAACGGGCGAAGAGAGCGACTAAATATAAGTAATGACCCAGGGGACGATCATTAAGCTGCCTAACCCCTGGAAACTAAAGGGGGGGGGGAATTAAGGGATGGGTGGGTAGGCAAAAGTGTCCACAATGAAAGATGAATCATCAGAATGTGTGTACAGCTTAAGAACTCGGCTAAAAAGGGTTGGAAACCGGATATTTGGTCCTGGTTTGAAAAACTTCTGGGCGGAAATCTGAAGTCCAGTCATCCTTGCGGTAGTGAAGTCGAGCGAGAACCCGTCAAGGGAAGGAGGTATCTGCCCATGACAAAATCGAGGGGCATTTCAAAGTGACGACTTGAATCGCACAAAAACAGTGAAGGGAAAGGGGCCATAAACGGAACTTAAAAGAAAGTGGCCTGACAAAGGAAAGGAAACTTGATTCAGGTAGGGGGGACGGGGCTTGGGTCTAAACAAATTATTTACGAGAAGACTTAAAACTTGACATCTAAGGGAGGAAAAAAGGGTCATTTGACGTGCAGGGTCGTACGAATCGGGGAAAAAGAGGCAACCGGGCAAAAGAGCGGTGCGAGAGAAAAGGAATGGGGCTCGGACTCAAAGAACGCAAAGGGGAAACAGGGGATTGTGGGAGTACTGGGGGGGATGAGTGGGATACTACAAACGAAGGGGAGGGGAAATTGGTTTCACGGGTGGATGTTCATACATGAGGAGACACCGGGGGGGTAATCGCGGGAGAGGAGACCGAAAATCGACAAAGGGGCGAAAAGCGGGGTATTTGGAGGAGGAAAACTGGAAGAGGGAAGCAGGCTAGGGGAGGGGGCTCCATTGGTCAGGCGGTCCGGTTGCAACTACATATTCCACGCCATAAAAGAGAGGAAGAGAGACCAAAACGACTCCGGCAGCTACTCAAGAGGTGCTCATGCTGTATCTAAGGTCAAAAAAAAAAAAAAAAGGGGAGGGCCAGAGAGAGACAACACAGATCATCTCTCGCACTAGTCTTTGAATATACCGGAGAGGCTTGTTATAGCGGGAGGACAGCCTAAATAGAGTCATGCGTGGAATAAAATGTGGGGGAAAGTGAAAACCTCAAGACTGAAATACAAGAAAGGGGAAACAGTCCAGGAAGGACACTTACCACAACGGCTACGTGGTCTTCATACCGCCGATTCACTAAAAGGCTGAAGAGGACCGCTGCCAACAGAATAGGACAATTTGGTCGAACCTTGAAGGCAGTTCCCTTCAATACCTGCTGGAAACCATCCTTACCTAAAACAGGGAACGAACTAAAAACCATTGGACGCGCGGGATTTTTGATTGACGGGAAAGAAAAAAACAGGACAGTCTCACACCCGAGGGAGAAGGACAACGGGGGGGGGGCAACGGAGGTTATGGACGCAGAAAAAAGAAAAACCTTCAAAATGCTCAGAGAAGGAAGCAGGGGAAAAAAACGGGGGATGGACAATTTAAAACAAGGAGGCTATCCACCTTGCAGAAAAGGGGGAGGGTCTTAAACGGAACTCACGTAAGGGGGGGAATAGTTCGGGCAATGCCCGTATCCAGACCGGGTGGAGCGGTCAATCAACTGTCCGTGACTGCCTAAAAAAGGGGGTCATAGCACTTAAGAGGGGATCGAGATTCTCGCAAAAGCCGGGGAAGTGGAGGAAATAAGGACAGAAAGCCAAAGCGTTCGAATCGGAAAATGGGTGAAAAATGGGCGAAAGGGACCAAAAAAAGGTCAAAGGGAGGCAGAAAAATAGTGATGGTGAAAATGGGGGGAAAAATTCGCAGTTGAGAACCCCTGAGTAATAAGTCAAGGGGTAGACGAGGGCCGGACTCTGGGGCGAAAGACGGTAATTGGGGGAGGATTCAACTAATAGCCAAAGGGAGATTCGTTTATTCATGCAAGGGCAAAAACCAGTAGCGAGGACGAGGGGCAATACAATCCAAGAGGGATGCGGATCAATCCAAAACGAACAAACAAAGGGAAGGGAGGATAAATTGAAGCAAAAAAACAAAAGTATTTCGGTATTCGACTCAGAAGTCAAAACTGTTCGTTTTCCCTGCAAGATGGTAAAAAAAAAAATAAAAGGGGGAGTCTTACGGAACGAATCATCCTAAGGATGAACAGTGAATGTATTATACAAACTCGTCATAAAAAACAATTTAAATAAACAACAATAACGCAAGAGGGGAAATAAAAAATAAATATAGGGGGGGGAAAAAAACGGTCCTGGCCATGAAAAAAAAAAAAAAAAAAAAAAAAAAAAAAAAAAAAAAAAAAAAGAAAAAAAAAAAACCCACACAAAAAAAAAACAATCAAAACAAATAACTAGGAAAAAGAAAAAAAAAGTGAACATCTTCAGAGGAGAAAAAATGGATAATGAATATTGTTAGGGCGCACTGGGGGGAAAAAAAAGAAGGCCAAGCCGTATGACTTGCCAGGGCTTTTGCTGCGTCGAGAGGAAAGATAAAAGTAACAAGGGGAATTGTCACAACGTCTGCTGAGCAGGTCACTGAATAAGTATGACTTACCATCTAAAAATTTGGGCGAAAAAAAACGGAATCCAAAAAGAACGGGAGTAAAGGAGAGGGGTTTCTTCAAAAAATACTTGGAAGAAATAGGGACTGAGCGAGGGGGTTTGTGACTAACACCGGAGTGGGGACAAGGAAGAAACGGGGATCTGCGTGGAGGAATTGTCCCGGTTGGTGACATGAGGGAGGAGACAAAAGGGGAAAAAAGGGCATGGAGAATAGAGGGAGTGCGAGGCGCAAACTGACAGGACGAAGAACGCGAATTCCACTGGGTTTTTTTGGGGGGGGGTGAAGAATTGGGGGGGGAGGACGGGATTTTGGGGAAGGATCCTCAGAAAAGGATGGGGAGGGTCACTGGTGGAGAAAAGGGTGATAAAAGAAAGTGGTTTACCAGGTGAGGGGGAAGCATTGAAAAATGGATAAAGGGGGGCTGTTAATCACTAGTCTGAAAAAATAGGGGGACATTGTTGCAATCGTGATGGTCATGAAGAGGGCTTACCACGGGAACATGTCATAGGGGATGGGGGGGGGGGAGAGGGGAACATTGAATTGAAAAAAGAAGGCAAGGTCCGAATATAAGGAGTGACTACAGGAAGAAAAAAGGACAGCCTTAAATCTACAGAAAGGGGGGGGATGCTCGTGAGAGGTCATGGCATCTCTCACCCCCAAAAGGGAGGGATGGCGAAGAATAGGAGAAAGAATCTCTCGTCAAATGTCAGAGGGAGAGTTCAATGGAAATGGGGCAAATGTTATCGCGATACTCGGAATTCTACGGCGTGGATATGGGAGGGGGGGAAAAGGAAGCCGGCAATGAGCAAAATATCCAGAAAGAAGAAGTACAGCTGCGCATCACGGGACAAAATACAACATCATGTCAACGATTTCGAAAAAGGTCTTCGGTATTCGAAACCTCCGAGTCACCTACCCCCGTTATCGCAAAAAAATGACCCCTAACCGCACCTGAAAGGAAAAATTGATCCCGTGACAATCAATGTCCAAAAAATTCAGAAGGGAATGGAACGTAGACCCCGAACCCATCCCCAACCGTAGACCTCAAAAAACATCACCAAGGCGAAGAGGAGGGGGAAAAGTCCATTGAAAAGACTAGGCTGACCTCGCGCACTCAGAAAGAGATTCTCAAGGACTGGACCAAGTTCCAAAAAAAAAGGGAAGTTTAAACGATTCGGAGAGCCCGCACGGACCAAAAAGTAAAAGTGTCCAAAACAAAGAGAGCTTTTTTCCTCCTTTTCACAGAGACTGAGAAAACCCGCAGTGCGACAGTCCAGATAAGTAGGGAAAGGTTGCTGGCCTAACCCTAGAGGAAGACCGGGGGGGAAGAAGTGAAAACGGGGCGGTCGATCAAAGGGCAGGAGAACAAAGGGGGGTTGGGAAGGACTGGTCAGTAATACTGGGAGAGGAAGTCCGCATCAGCAGAGTTAGAAGGGGGGGGGAAAGCAAGAAACCGGGTGGCGGGAAAGTTTAAAGAGGCGACTCCTCGCAAAGACAGGGAAGGACAGCGGTCGGGTCACTTTAAATAACAGGGTGGGGAGGAGAATGAAACTGGAAGGCAATTAGGACAATTTACGCCGGGGGAGTTAGATGTACAACCTTAAGTAATGGAAAGATCCATATTGGAAGAAGGGGGGAGTGCGGGAAATTCGCGTGTCGAACACCACTCCGGGCTCGGAAAAAAGAGGGCCACTGTTTGAGGGGAAACAAGAGAGGGGACGGGTCATAGAGGGAATATTAGGCGTTCCGAAGATCCCTTGATCTGCGTTGAAAAGCAACAAGCTTCAATAGACGCACCGTCGGGAGAGTACCTTTACTAGGCGGTAAAAGAAAAGGCGGGGCTTGGGCTGGCTAGGAAGATCGAGAAAACCGTATTGAGGGGGGTATCTATTTAGAGAAGACGCAAGCCAGGTTGCTGGATTCGGCACTCAGCACGGGGCGGGGCCCGGTTGAGGATGTAAGGAAGGAAGGGGGGACTGAAGAGGAATTGGTATCGAAAGGTCCTCAACTAATGAGAGGTATTACCCAAGAAAAAAGCGAATCATTGCCAATCTTCTAAAGTTGGAAGCTTGGACTACGAAAAAGGGGGGATTTTTGGGAGACCGCGAATGTTAAAACCAATGTAACAAAGGGAAATATGGAGGCCACATTGTGGGAAAAAGTTCAGAGGGAAAAGAGCGCCAATTTGTGCACAGACTGGGTTCCGTGAATGGTCTGCAAAAAATTCGTCGTCTGGACGGGAATTTAGGGTCCGAGTTAGGCCACAGTTGAGGTGGTGAGAGCGGAAGGAGCGAGAAACAATAATCATACGGGGGGGGACACAGGAGACAATCTGCTGAACGGGGACGTAGACTTACACCAGCAGTATGCAAGTCCAAAGTCGAAAAAATGGGGGGAAGAAGGATGAGCTGGTGGAACAAGGGAACTATGAAAAGAGATAGGAGGGGGTATTGCTACCAAGAAAAAAAAATCAGGAGAGTGGGATGAGCGAAGCGGTTTGATAAACCGGGGCCTTCTGAAACGAGAGTAGGGAACACTGGATATCTTGAGGGCGAATGGGTTCAAGGGGGGGGGGGGGGGGGGGTGTGTGGAAAAGGGCTGGTTGAGGGGGGACGAGACCCAGAAGTTGCACGCGGAATAAATGGGATAAGGAGGGATTTTCAAGGGCGCGAATGTCTTGGGAGGTCTGGATGGGAAGAATCAGTAATACACAATAAATCTGAGGTACACATGGATTTTTAAATTGGAGAAACGGTGGGTTCTCGGGAGGATACTGGGGTAAGAAGGGGTAGAGCGAGCGCTTGACCGGACGATTGGAAGTTTGTAAAATTTACTAAAGGAGCTGGTCCGCGGTGGCTCTATGAACGACCTGGGTTTCTTGCAGGAGGGGTCTAACAGGAGGGGGGGGGAAAAAAAACAGGGGAGAAATCGTTCATTGCGGGGGAGCTGGATGAAAAAAGAAAGAGGCATCGAGGATGATTTGCCTCTTTGACATGAGGGGGGCATTGACCACTCGATGTACCACGCCGAAAATTGGGACGGTACGGTGATAGAAAATAGAGCGTTCTCCAAAATACGCAGGGATTCCGAGGGAGACGACTTTCTGAACTCTCAAAAAAAAAAGTGAGTGGGGGAAGGATCCTGAGATGATGCCCAGAAGCGTCTCAAGAACGACATTTGTTTAAGGGGTGATTCAGCGATTGGGGGAGCTCTGGTCTTCGTAGAGAGGGGAGTCGGGACGACGTGTATAAAAAATGAAAGAAGAAGTCCAGAGAAAGATAATACCGTCGCGGTAAGGGCAATTGGTGTGAAAACAACAAAGCAAGATGACACACATCATATGAGGAAAACTTAGATCGGTATTCGAGACAAGGCACGAACCAAAATGGTCTAAAACTTTCCAAAGCACATTATCGAAATTGGACGACAGGGACAATCAAGACGGACAAGCAGAGTAAAATATTATGAAGACGCGAGGAAAGACTTCACCCACGTCAACGCCGTCGATGAAAATACCTTTTGAAAGTCGGAGGCTTTGGTTCGTCAGGGGGGGCAATAACGAGAGGACAGGGAGCCGCTCAAAGAGGGGGGAAAAATTCAATTAGGAAAAGTGAAAAATTCTTGTTCCAATTAGGCTAAATCAAATCAAAACAGGTACAGGTGGAACAAGCATAAGAGGTTTTGAAGTATGCTAATGGTCCATTCGGTGGAAAAACCATTATCATCATTGAAGAAGGGAAAATGAAGGTTCGCAGCACCTAAAGTCTGACGGGGAAGCCGGGTCCCGTGGGCTATCTACGGAGAAAAGGGTGTTCCGGGTAATGAAAAAAATAAGGAAAAGACAGGGAACGGAAGAAATCGTAAGGAAAAAGTGAATACCTTAATGGGAAATGGGAGAGCAAATCTGAGGGACAAAAAGCAAGGGGCGGATTCGTAATCGGCGCTGGGTAAAGAAAAGCAGGGGCTTCTACAAGGGGTTACTGAGGAATCGTGGGAAAATTGGTATCCTCTAAAAGGGAAACCCAGGGTCCATTTAGGGCTCACAAAATGGGTAAGAGGGGGGTAAGCGCTACAGGGAGCAGGCTCAAAAAAATCCCTTGAACTTCCCTTAGGCCCATGGTGTAAGCAATGATCGCCTCTGTCATAAATGACGGGAAGGAGTCTTATTTGTCAGGGGAAGGACCAACTCGGAGGGGGCTCAAGGCGGAAAGGAAAAGGACTCACCTTCGGAAGGAATGAATACAAAAAAAAAAAAAAAAAAAGACCTCTTTCAGCGTCGCTAGTACATCGATAAATAAAAACAAAAAAGGGGGGAAGGGGGAGGTTCAAAAAGAGCTGTACTCAAAACGACTCAAGACACGAGGGGGAGTGCTAGGCAATCAGGAAAGGCGATCAAAAAAAAAAGGGTATACTGTAAGGGGCTGGTGCTAAAGAAGGAGCCCTGGCTCGGCGGAAACAGGGGACTCCACTCCTTGAACGGAAGGGTGAAACCCCTGAAAGAAGGGGGCCAGAGGGAAGGGAAGACGGAACCTATTGGGGCCAATAGAAAGAAAAAAGGAAAAGATTAAATATTTATCCCCCGAGTAAGGGAAAGTGGTGAGAGGAAATGACTTCGACCAATGGGGGAAAAAGAAGGGTATTCTAGGGGTCGGAAAAAAAAAGCTGTTCGGAGGATGCCAGGCTCATAAAGAAGTTCAGTCCAGGAGGGGTGAGAAGAAAGGTCAGATCAGAACACGCCAGGACGGTATTATGAACCAGCAAGAGAGGATAAAGGTACAAGGAAAAGGCAGCAGGGATGACTTGAAGAGGACAGACAAACTTGGGGGAGGAGGGGGGGGAGGGATCGCCCATGGCACTTAACTAGGAAAGAAGAAGAGGGTTCTTGGACCGAACCCAAAACTGTGGATTCAAAGGGCGCAGAACGGGGTTGCGAACCGGGGAACTGACTGTAAAGGGGGATCATAACAGAAAACAGGCTCGATCTTTCTTCTAACTTTGGACAGGTTGAAGGTGCGGGAGGAGGGAGACTCAAAGAGGGGCAACCTGCAAAAAAAGAAATCTGGCGAGGCACGGAAGGGCAGTCCGGGTTAGGGGAAAGCCCGAGAAACACACCAGATAGCGTTCCAGGGGAGGGGGTTTGGGGTGACGGAGAATTGGTTAAGGGGGGAAGGCCAGTATGGAATGGGAGCACAGAAGAGTCAGGAAATACACATTATTTTCCAGGGTGGAGAAAATGTCATGGTTGGTGAATGTGATCTTTACATAAAGGGGGGGAGGGAGAGAGTTCTTAAAAAAAAAACCTTGGGTTCAATTAAGGGGCTGGGCATCGGGTGAGGAAAAACGGGAACCTCGAGGCGGGATGGGTGTTGAGAGGATATGCAGAGGAAGGTTGGGATAAAAAAAAGAAGGAAACCACGCAAACCAAATAAAAAGGAATGACGACCGAGCGAAAAAAAACTCCAAGGGGGGAAAAAGCTGCGAAGAGGAGTGGCTCTGAGCGTGGGCATAGAGCTCAAAAAAAAAAGGAGGGAGGGATAATAAGATATATGCCCAAAAACAAGAGTACTAGAGTCCCGTTCCGTTGGGATACTGGAACGAGCCGACTCTGGTAGAGCGGAGAAAAGAAAGTTCTTCTGAATATTGGAAATGAAGCCGCAAGGTAATTCCCACTCATCCGCGGAAGAGGAAGTTTTTCAATACGATGCCAGCAGCACGAGGTGGAGCCGCACTTGTGGGCCGAAAGGGGATGCCAGAAGAACCCGTCCGACTTCACGAAAACTGGGTGAATAGAGAAATTTCCACCTCAATGAGTAAAATTGCTCCATCAAACAAAAGGGGAACTCAGCAGGCAGCGAGCGAGGGATGGGGGAAAAAAATCACCTCGAGAAAAAAAGGAGAAAGCAAAAAAATCAAAACAATGTGGGAACTAATATCCGTGGGGCTGCACGGATAGGGGGGGAAAAAACAAACCCGAGAGGGATCCAGCATCAACAAGGCGAAATTCGACGGAGGCCCGGTTTGAAATGAGTGGGAAAAAGTGAAGACTACCCTACGCAAGACCCCGGGAAAAGGAGACCGCAAAGAGGGGAAGGTGCCTTAGGGGACAGGAACCCGGTGAGAACCCGTGAGCTCATTCCATAGAGTGAGAAGTTGTAGTTACGGCAGAAACACTAGAAAGGTAGGGGAAGAAATGACGCGTGGGGAAAGGGCCTCAGGAGGAAAATTTGAGCGGGGGAAGGAAAATGTCTAATTTCCGGAAAGGAGTCAGAGGGAAGCATGTCGGAACTAGTCTGAGGGAAGGTTTCCGAAAAAACTGACTGACCATGTACTGAAAGGTCCGGACTAAAGGCATAAGAAGAAATTAGTGAGGCGAAATGAAGAGATCAGGATGTTAAAAATTGGCGCAGGGAGGGAAGTAAAACTGAAGGAGGGTAACTGCATTAGTTCAAAATGGGGGGTACATGACTTCGCGTGGAAGCACCACCACTCCCGGGGGGAAACGTCATTATTTACTGGTGTAGACGAAAGGAAATGAGCGACAAAGGGGCTAAATACTGGTCGGAGGGTAGGAGGGAGAGCCAGGGGGCTCTGCGGGTTATGTCCGCTTACGGAAGCACGAGGTTGTATAGTAAGAAAGAAAGAAAAAAGTGCCGTGGGCATCTGCGATT
>Ga0179593_1475903_pt1 | contig 13002 bp, 16 predicted proteins | sample CZODoug2_1_08_16_FD_185931 | JGI IMG/M metagenome (GOLD analysis project Ga0179593, IMG submission 185931) | Vadose zone soil fungal communities from Angelo Coast Range Reserve, California, USA - CZODoug2_1_08_16fungal (PacBio error correction) | ecosystem: Environmental > Terrestrial > Soil >...
CGTGGGGTTGTGTTTGGGAAGGACTAGTCACTAAGGGGACAGTACAAACATCCACCAGCGGTACAGCTGGTCAGTTTGGGGGAAAAACTGGCGTGTTTCAAAGCATATGATCGGGAAGTAGGCCGGGTACCTGAAGGGGTGACCGACCGGACGGGATCCACGTCAGGGGGGAGAAAGAGGATTAGCCACTCACGGGGGGGAGGGTACCACAAAGAACAACCGCCGTGTTTGATGAGAGAAGCCGTCTTTGAAGTCTTCCACAAACAGCAAGATACGAAAAGGTGACCCAATTCTGGGGAAAGGGGAAATCAGTGAGAAACTCAAACTCGGTGTGTTCAAAGGAAAAGAAGGACACAGAAGGGAAACCCGTGGGAACAAACACCTATTGGTCAGAGTCAGAAAAAAGGGGAGTCAGACGGAGGGCAAACCGTCCTCATTTCAGAACAGGGAAGCAAAGAATGGGCCTTGTGAATGATTTTGGAAAGTCTGGGGGGGGCTGACCCTGAAGTTCTTAAGAATCGTGGGGGAAAAAAACGAAAACAGAAACGGGACTGGACAGGGGAGGATTGAGGCAAGATATCTTGGGGGAAAAGGGAACGCCAGGAAGAAGCGGCGTCACGCTTCGTTTCACAAAGAAGGAATTTGTTTATGAATGGGGACAACACAAACGGAAAAGCAATTAACAATCGGTCAAAACACAGGAAATGACCAGAGAGGGGGGGTCGGGGGGGTAAAAGGGTGTGAGAAAGGTGAAATGTCCAGAAATTCGCGAAACGGCAGAACGACTTAATAAGGGGGGGGGCACAACGTTAACTAGCCCTGAAGGCGCACGAGGGCAAGGAGGAGACAAAACACAACGCCAAACTGCAATTAAATAAAAAAGTTCCTCCAAAACAAAAATGAAACGACCCGTTGAAAAACGGGAAATTCAAGAAAAAAAGCGAATCCCTAACAACATGAGAAAAAAAAAAAAGGGTCCCAGCGAAAAAAGTTCTGGATGAAAAACGTACGAAAGTCAAGTCGGGGGAAAGGGGAACTCCCACACCAACAGGTAAAGTGGCTGGAGGAAAAGCGTGACGGCTTTTTTTCAAGTAAAAGTGTGCGGATAGGTTGCCAAAAATTGCGGGAAGTAAGCACGGGTCATGATGCGAAAACGAAAAAATACTCTCTAAAAGTGGATGGGTAGTGGGGGGTCAAAGAGGGGGGGGCTGGGTAGAATCCGTGCATCAGGCGCCAATGGCATGATGCGCCAGGGTGATGGAAAGGAAAGCGGAAAATGGAAGCGCGCATCAAAAAAAATTAGGAGGGGAACATCGAGTTCTACGTCAGGCATGGGTAAACAGAGTTAAACGTTCTTGTGGGTCAGGGGAACGCGGAGAGTTGAAGGGTGTCTTGGGTTTAAACACCAAAAAGGTTAAAATGCCATGGGATAGAAAAAAAAACGGGCAGAAGGGAACATTGAGCAGGGGAAGGGCGCGACAGATAACCGAAAAGGCGCCGTCATGTATTACCAAATCCCAATCCACGAGCAATCAGTACAAAGTAAATGGAACTGATAAGGAAGGGGGGGTTGGTGAACCTTGGTGAAATGAGAAGTGGAGGCAAAAAAACAAAAACAAAAGGAGGAGGAACAAGATGATCACTCACAAGGAATCAGGAAAAAAAAAAAAAAATTCAAGTATCGAGGTATTAAGAGGCGTGAAGAGAAAGGTGAGACATTTTCCTTTGGGTCCGGAAAAGAACATAGGAGGATTCTCAGCCAACTCACGGAAAAAACTACATAGGCAACTTTCGATAGACAGAACGGGGTCATTTGAAACCGTCAACTAAAACGCGAAAGGGGGGGGAAAGGGGAGAAAACCGGTCAATGAGTTAAAGGGGAAAAGGGGGAGGAAGGAAGGGAAATCGACCCAAAGGGGGGAAACGCTAAGTGAGACCCAAATACACTTTGAAGCAAATCAGGAAGTGAGAGGGATACGGAGAACCCCTACCCCTAAAATGGAAAAGATCAAAGGGTTCGCTCATCAATTGAAAAGGGGCTTTGAAAACGTTAAGAATTTGACGCCAGAAAAGAGAAGTAGTGAAAAGAAGGTAAAAAATATTGACGAAGCGTAAGGAAGCACGGAAAGGGGGAAGAGGGGGCAAAGGGCCGAGTTTTGAAGCAAAGAGGGGTGGTGATGGAGGAACAGTTGGTTACACAGCGGCATTTAAGACGTGGAGAAGGGGGGAATGGGGAACAGAAAACAGTCGTTTGGGGGGGGGGGGAGAATTTACAGGGGAAACCTGAGAAGCAAGGGAAACGGGGGTACAAAAGGGTTTCCATGTGGGCAAAGGTAAAAACAAAGTGCGCGAAAGGGTAGGGGCCAATAAGTACTCAGGAATAGAGAAAGAATTGATAACCGGGGGGCGATCAAAAATCGTAGAGAAAAAAAATCCCGCGGAAGAAGTTAGAATTCCCCATTGCCAGGGAGGGACATCAGCTGGTCGGTTGGGGTACCGGTGCAACCAGAAAAAGAACCTCACTACGGAGGGGGGAGACAGGGAAAAGGGTTAAGAAACGAGAAACTCTCACTACAAAGCGAACTGGTCTAAAAGCGACAAGGGGGGGGACGGACAAAAATTCGCCTGAAGAAGGAGGATAAAAGGACTGGTCCCAGAAAAAAGGGGGGAAAAACAAGGGGTACTTTTTGGGATCAAAACTTTACGTGGGGTGAGGGGGGGAGTAGAGATCACGCGGGAAGGGGAGTTAGCTTGTCGGGCTCCCGCAAAAAGAGAAAGAACGTAAAGAAGAATCTGGAAAGTTCTCAACTGTCACAAACACGGTTGGATCTCACAAAGGGGGGCCGGGTTGGGTCAACTCAGAGGATCAGCCCCGTGTGGGGCATTACACATACCTCCCCGGACTGAAGGACCAGCGAGAGTTTTCCTCACTACATCCCTGACGGGGTCGCCTAAAAAAATCTAGGACAAAACAGAAGTACCAATCGCTTTAAAAATGCAGAAGAGGGGTCGAGGGGGTCCGAAGTGGTTAAAAATTAACACCCTAGGTGTCCCAGAGCACAAAAGACAAAAAAACCGCAAGTAAACCGCTATCCTTAAAAAAGGATTGAGAGGATGGTCGGGGGGAAGGAAGGGAGGGGCTGGGAAACGTCAAACATGTAGGAGGGAAAAAGGTGAACGTAAAATCCTCAACTTCCAGAAAAGGAAAGATACAGATTACACTCCCATCCAACCGAAAAAAAAGGGGTCAGCGGGGGGCTGGGGAAAAAAGGTTTGAGGGGTAACCTGGAACCTAAACTGCGTCAAGAAATCAAAAGAGGGAAAAGACCAGTCGGTATCCATGTTCACGAGGAAAGACATGGTGACAGGGGTGTCTGTGGGGGAAAGCGCGGGGGAACCGTCGTGCGCAACATGGGGAAAAAATTATAACTAGGAAACAGTACTGACCTCGAGGCTGAAAAGGAAGGGCAGAAGAAAAGTGGGGGTTGGGGGAAGTTGAACCCTTGAGCTTTTGAAGGGGGGGTAACACGGAGGAGTCCACGTTTTTCCCAAAAAAAAAGGGAAAAAAAAGCTGCACCGAGTGTTGGCGCAGGTCAGCAGAAAAAAAACCTGCTAAATTGGGCTTAAAAAGGACCAGAAGGTGAAAAGTAACGGGGGGAGACTTCACTGCAGGTGAATAGAAAGAAAGCAAAAACAGGGGCACGGTCACACCGCCTTCCAAAATACAGTGGAGAAAACCTGGTGACGAACCGGCAGAAACAGAAGGGGGCCAATCCGCCAATCAAGGTAGGAAAAGGGGAACCCCCGGGGAGGGTGCAAAAGTTGCAAGGGGAGGACGTAGGAATTTAATCATCTCGGTGGGGGGGGGGTTCAATTTCTAAGGGGAAGGGGAGGGGAACCATGGTGTTCCGGGGGTTTCCAGGTTGTCTGCCGGTGGATGGTTCCCTGCTCACACAAGCCGAGAAAGGAAAGGAAAGCCCGTACCAGCGCCTTTAAAGGGGGAGATGTAAGAAGGTGCGGGCACTGGGGGGGGCCTTCCTCCGCTCTACCCACCACCACCTCCCGTTCGAGAACCTTCGGGGAAGGGAAACGGTGGGGTTAAAAAAAAAGGGGGGAAGGTACTGGGGGGGGGACATAAGAAGAACACGTGAACAAACTAGGGGCACTCCAAGAAAGGTAAAGAATGTTTTCAGGGGGGAAAGGTCATCTCCGCCGGGCCAAGAAGGAGGAAGAAAGTTTTGCACAAAACATTGAAGATGTTGTTGGTGACGGGGGAAAATACAACCGGGGGGGGGAAGGGTGGAGCATTTTTTTTTTGTTAGAAAAAAAGGAACAGAAACGGTAAACCCAAGTGCAGGAAGTACGAAGTGAAAGGTTGATAAAAAAGGGAAAACGGGGTGTGAGCCGGAAAAGACCGCGAAAGGTTGAAGGAAATGAAGCCCCTAAATCAAAAGCAACATCGTATTAACACGGGACGTGTTAAAAAACGGAAGCACCCCATGGGCAAAAGAGGGGACGTGTCACAAAGGGTTGTGGACAAAAATCGCCCTCATAGACAGTGACAAAAGATTCAGAAAAAGCGTGAAAAAGGGGTGGGGGTAGTCAGATTCGGACGAGGGGAATAAGTGGGAGTAAGTTGGGGGGAAGAGGTAATAAATTAGGGGTGAATACCTTGACCATCAGAGGACCCGGAAATGGACAAGCTCCCCTCACAAGGTTGCCCTGTCGTGGGGGGAAACGAAAAAACTGGAGGCACAGGCTGCCGAAAATGACGCCTGGTCTGTTCAGGTAGGAGGGGAAGGGGAGGGTGGGTACTTTTTGGGGGCAAAAACAAGGAAGTTGGCAACTCACCGGAATCCGGGATAGACCCAAAGATGAATAGCGGTGGTTTATATAGAAAGGAAAAAGGGGGAAATAACTCGGGGCCCACGGTTTGTGAGGATTGGGTCGTCTGGGGGTCTCCGAAGTAAAAAACGTGTGAAAAAAAGGGGGTGTAGGTCGGTGTTGGGAAAGAGAAGAAGACGGCAAAAACAAACAAAAAGTAGGAGGAAAATAGAGGGAAAGGCTGGTCTCATCGACCACAAGACGATAAAAAAAAAAAAAAAAAAAAAAAAAAACAAAAGAAAAAACCATGGTAAGGGGGAGGGGATCCTAACCAAAAATACTAAACAATCAACACCAAACAAAGAGGAAAGGTTAAGGGGGTGAAAGGCCCAGTCTGTAAGAGGGTGCCAGCAAGGGGGGAAAAAGGTTTAACCAGCAAAGGAAGGAAAAGTAATGGGAATGGTAAGGAAACTAAAAAAGTACCAGAAACACATTCCTTCTTCTCTGAGCACCAAAAAAGACAAAAAAGGATTCGCAGCACAAAAGAAAAAATTGCACGGGGAGGGCGAAGGGGGAAACGTCACAAAACAAGTCGCGTGGTCCGCCGAAGGAACGAAAGACACGGAAGAATCCACTATCTTTGATTGCCAATCCCAAATCCCGCAAATTACAATTCAACCCGGGGGCAACCCCCGGGGGAAACTTGACATCACATCAAAGCACACTGCCAAACCCCGATGACCAAAAAAATCTAGGGCCAGTCTCCGTCCCTCATCGCACCGTGTGGGCTCCTGCAGGGGGGGGGACCATACCCTGACGCTTCCTCCTGTGGTTAAACAGGGGGCCACCGGCTACAAAAACGCCGAAGGTTTGGATCCCTGATTGAAAGGAAGTTATCAGGTGGCTAGGTGAAAAAGGCCACGTCAGGGCCAACAGAGGGGAAAGAAACCACGGACCCAATTTAATCACTTGCTTTCCAACTCAGAGGGGAGAAAACATAATTGAACGGGGGGGGGTTACATGGCTCACTAACGGTACCCGTAACAGGTGCCCACAGGGCGGAACACACACCTGAACGCCTCTACAAAGGTGGCAACTTTCAAAATCCAAACAAGGGGCGCACACAGGAAAAACAACTGAGACACCCCAAACAAATCCGGTAGGACATCGCTTGTCCACGGAAGACTGACCTCTCACAGTCATCTTCATGACGTTCCTCGAAGGTGGGCAAAAAAAACAAGGGAAGTTCAAAAGGGAAAAACCAGACACTCCTGGGGAAAAAAAACATCCAGTACAACATATCCACACCAAGACACCAGAATATTCCCCTTGGAACATACCGACGGTGAACACTCAAAAATACACCGTCACGCCTCCGCAAAAAAAAGTACAACGGGGGACGGGGGTGCCATACCAAATACCTTCTGTGAGGCCCGCCTCGTAAAATATACGCTCCCTTTCATTGAAGCAAGTACTCCTTAGCCGTTTGTGTGGGGTTCTTTTGAACTACACTGTAGCCCTGCCCCAAACCTAGCGTTTCGCCCTCTAACCTAGGGGGCCGCCCACACATAGTCAACTGACCCAGGGACCGGGAAAGACCCTCCTTCAGGCGAGAGCGGGTAAACTTCTGACGTTTCCGAATTTCCTAATAAATTACACGAAAGGAGGAACCGTGCAGTTAGCTAGTGGGTGCTTCCTTCTTCTGCATTCGGAAAGAACCCGTCAAAGGACGCCACACAACCTTTCTCCAACTCTGACATCAACACACTTGATACGCTGAGACCAGTGAACAAGATGGGGAGCGTCACAACACGCAACTCAACTCTCATACCGCTCCACGAATCTTACTCCCTACAAAGCGCCCCCCCCAGAAAGGATTTGACTGTAACCTGGGGAAATCTCCAACATACATGTACAGAACTGCCCAACTCCAACAAGTTCTCCCTTTGAACCGGGGAGTGCAGAGCAAAAGAAACGACAATATCGTCACCAGCCGCGTCGAAACGAAAAGCGTAAAGGAAAGAAAACCCGTTCACGGTCAACGCCGGGAGAGTGGGGAACACAGGGGCACGACTGAGCTACCCTACCCCTCCACACCCTAAGGGGAAGGAATACATCGCCAATTCCTTGGCTTAGCTAAAAAGAGGGAACGAGGTGGAAAAGTTGGACAAAAAAGACGCTCGCAGAAGCTTAGTAAAGTGAGGTGCTCACACCGCTCGCTGGCTCCATTCCATTTTTTGCGGGGTTACACGACACCTCTTTCCCCGCAAGACTTTATCAGTAGGATATATGGCCTTGCAGGCCTTGGCTTTATCGGGAAAAACAACCTAAAAACAAAGATGAAGGGGTACTGTTCTTCCCATTTGAGGGCGGGAAAAAATCCCTCGTGGGGAGTAAAAGGAACAATTCTTCTGAATTCACACGTTCCTGAAAAACTCGCGGGGTCGCAAAAAAAAACAGCCTGGTCCCTCACATCACACATCGCAAACGTGCATTTAAAGGGAGGGGGGAAGGGACTTTCGTCACAGAAAGGGGAAACCAGAATAATCTGGAAAGGAATGGCGACAGAGAATTATAGACAGAACTAAGAAACGAAGCTTATACCTTGGACCCACCGGAGCCGCGTCGCGTAATACACAGCATCCCACTGGGATTTATACCCTTTCAGTTCATTCAAATCTCTCCCAGAGTAGCCATGGAAAGGCAATCCGATTTGATAGAAAAACTTACCCGTTTACTTTTTCCCGCTACAATCGGACAATGTATCATCTTGTCATAAACACCTAACCGTGCTATGGCGAAAAAAACAGCTCCTACCGGCGTCCCTTTTGGGACGCTTGGCGGTTAAACAGATCCACTAGGACACAAATTCGGGAAACTGCCTGACACCTCTATATGAGTGGCCAACTGTCGAGGGTGAACCCCTTACAGCACACCGATTGGGACCAGGTCCGAGTGCACACAGATACGTTTTGACAACAGAGTTTATATGTTTGGCAGACCCCTGGTCTAAAAAGGGGAAAAGCAGGGATCAATGGAACGAGATCCCCCCGTTAAAGCATAATCTCGCGGTCTCGGTAAAAAAAAAAATTGTGACCGTCCTCGAAACTCCAGTCTCCGCGTGAAAAAGCTACATGGGAAGACTAGAAATACAACCAGGTACCCTGTCCTCGGAGGGAGGAATTCCGCAAAACCCGTATTCGTGTACAAGAGTGAAAAGTAGTAACCAACACCAAAAGGACGCAGTTGTTCGCGAAAAAAAGAGGAGGGGCTAAAAGCGGCGTTGACCAAACCAGCGTCGACAAGTATTGGGGAGGTGGGAACAAGGGGCGCGGCAAAAAATTTACTCCGATAACTTGCAGCGGTAGCGGGATTCCTTCACCAAACAAGAATATGTAAGAGGGGATTATCATCACAAGGGCTTTCTAACCAAGGACGGGGTATCGAATAAACAGCTTCCCTTGTGAGGGAACTGAAAGCCCTTAGGGCCAACCGGTGTCCGCAAGAGTACAAACCGGCCCTCTACCCCAATCCACCGCATCCAACAGGGCTGGGGAGACAAACCATGTAATCGGGAGGGAGAAACCCGCATCTGAACGATCAGTTAAAAAGGGGGAATCCACAACCGGAAGTCTACGGGACACATTCTCCCTTTTTGAAGGGTTCGAAAGGAAAACGAATTAATTCTTACGGAAGATCAGCCAACCCAGGCTCACTTCCGTCACGATTTTCGTATCCACAGGAAGGAACGTCAAACTCGGGGGGGGAAAGGGATTATGGTCTTTCTTGAATATGGAGAAGAAAACGGGTGTCTTCTGTGTAAAAGGGAAGGAGATAGGCACGACAAGGGGGGCAATCAAATCTCACCGGACACCACAAACACAACAAAATATAACATAAGCCAAAAAACACTCGAGGCCCGGGCCGAAGAAGAGCAGAGTGGGGATATTAGACAAGTATGAGGACCGGGAAGATGGTGGGTTTAGACGAAAGAGAAAAAAAAAGGGAGCTTCATCGAACGGAAAAGGTACACCATGGGCCGAAAAAGAACAGAAAAAGGAAAGGGGGGGGAAAGAAAAGTTGGAAAAACCTGGAAAAGGGGATGCAAGAGAAGGGGTCCACGCCCTGCACCTAGAAGGACGAGAAAAAAAAACTGAAAAAAACACGGGACAGACTAAAAAAAAGAGGGGAACAAAAAAAAAAAGGTGAACAGGTGCAAACCTAAAGGCCCAAAAAAAGAAAAAAGGAGGGGAGCAAATGCACGGGTGTGTCCAATGGATGAATTTCCTTGGGGAATGAGAAAAGTGAAAAGAAAGGGATTTTTTCGGTAGAGGGAAAACCCCACTCAAAAAGGGGGGAAGGAAGCTGGGGCAGGGGAAGAAGGCAAAAAGGTAGAGCAAGACTCAAGAGGGGAAAGGGGGGTCCACAACTCGTGTCGGGTATAGGCAGGGAGCCATGAGAAAACTTTTGGGTCATGGGGGAGGAGCACAGAGTGATGGGAAGGGAAGGAAGCCGGCCAAAACAGGGCCCGTGGAGGGGGAGTCCCCTCCAGAGATCAGGCTTTGTACACACGCTGGGGAGTAGATGGGGGAGTGCAATGTAACACGGCTCCAGACCTGTGGAAAAGAAAAAAAAGGGTCCCACCAGGCTTATATCGATGGGAAATGTGAGGGTTGAGGAACATGAGGGAAGAGAACATTCAGGAGATGAAGAATCACGGACTCCATGAACAGATGGGGGCAACAAGTCAGAAGGAGGGGGGAAAAGGAAAAGAAGGGGGAAACTCCTATATGAATGTGGTGCGGTTGGGAAAAAGGAGATTGATATAAAATGAACTCCAACAAAAACGGAAAAGGAGGGATAAGGGGTGAGAAAGAAGGATTCTAAAAAGGGAATCAGGGGAACGCAAACCATTTCCGGACCCAGCCGAGGAAAAAGGAAAAAAGCAGCAGGGGGGCATAGGGGCCTGGCAAACTAAGTAAACGTCCGCAGCAACGACGTCACTACTCTCCAACACGGAAACGGAAAAGAATCAGCATGGACGTCTGGGCAAGGGGCTTAACAGAGAAAAAAGGGTAGAAAAAACAAGTGGGCCGAGAATCCGGCCCGTGGAGAGGGGCAGATCAAAGGAGTCTTCCATCAGAAGCGCAAGCATGACAGGGGGGTCAGATGTCAGGATATAAACAGAAACCAGAGGGGAAAAATCAGAAGTCTCCCATAATTAAACGTGAGGAAACGTGCGAAGAACCTTGGGGGAACGATCTATCCAAAGAAAAAGAAGGGAAAAAACTTGGACACGCAAAAAAAGTAAATGAAGGAACGGGCACCAGGGGTTGGGAAGAAAAGCCGGGGGTGCGGCAACTAAGGAGGATTGTGGGCCACCACACAACGGGAAAGATGGGGGGGGAAGGGAAGGAACTTTCCGGTTTTCAAGTTGGGGAAAGAAGTGGTATTGGGAGAAAAATAGCGAAAAACACGATGGGTAAACCGAATGGAGTTACATGCTACGGGGACAAAAAGTTCCTGTGGATTCAGAGGGGGGACAGGGCGACAACACACCCTTGGTGTTTGAAATAAAGGGGTAGGAACGCAAACGCAATAAAAAGAAATTGAAATGGTGGAATTCTAAAGTGAGGGGGTTCCAACTCCATCGCGTCACAGGATAAGAGGATAGGGAGAGGAATGCCACTACAAACACGAGGGGCGCAGCAATGTGCCAGGAAGACAAAAGGGACAGGGGTGGAGTTAAACACATAGGAGTAGAAAAACGAGGAAACTGACAAGCAAGCACAGGACAGGAAGGGAAATAAGAAAAAAAGACTTAGGTGAAAGGGCGGACTGAGGACCGCGAAATTCCAGGGTAAAAGGAGTAGATACCAAGGGGGGAATTTGGACCGGGGGGGTCGGGGGGGAAAAATCGACTTGTCGAGTTCGAAAATAGAAAAAAAAAATCAACGCCATGCAAAAGGGGGATAAAGCGTAACCAGCCAGCCGCAGAAAGACGGAATCGGGTGAGACCGGCGTTGGGTGGTAAAACACTGTAGGGGAAAAGACACTATGAAAAAAAAAAGGTGGATTCGGCCGAGGAACACTGCATGGCCCGACCGAGCTTGATGCCGCCGCAAGAAGAAGGGGAAAGAGAAAGGTGGAGGGGGGTGAAGGAGTAGAAGAAAACTGGGAAGAGAACTCAAAAAACGCAACGGCAGGGCGTAGTAGGGAGGGGGCAAAACTCAGGGGGTCAACCAAAACACAAAAAAATCTAATGTTTTTCTTTTTGCCTTTTTTTGTTTGGGCCATCGTTTATGGGGGGGCACGTTTTTGTAAGGGAAAATCAAGCGATCACTACGGTCGTACAATAGGCAAAGGGGAAAAAAAGAAACGAAAGTGCCAGAGACAACAACAAAAGGTGAACGAGCGGGGTCCTTTCAAAACACTTTTGAAGCGGTCAGGGCACAATAGGCAGCAAAAAGGCTTTTTGTGAGCTGTCCGGGCAAAAAAAGGAAAAATCAGGAAATGTTTTTTACCGCACGGGGGGGAAAGGGGGCGAATGAAAGAGCTGGGCCGTGAAAAAAGAGGGGAGGTAGTAGAGGGCACAAGTGAAAAATATTCCGAGGGCGCAATCAATATATGAAGAAAGAAATGCGTAACTATTCAGAGGGGTGGTGGATGAAAACACTAGATGGCTTGTTAAAAAAGGGGGGGGGAAACAAAAGGGTTTGAACCTGTCCAACCAAGAGCGCAAAACTTGGGGGGGACACGCCCCAGCTGAGCACGGCAGGAAGTGGGGGTGTGGCCAGGGGGAGGGACAAAAAAACGTAACCTCCCTAGGTGGGGTTTTTCACAAATCTGCCCACTGTGGACAAGGTAACAAAGAAGGTTAGAAGAGACTGGCACCAGGGCTGAAAGACACAGCTACTCTTGTCCCCAGGGACCTGTGGATGGCCTTTGGGGGGACCTGAAATCTGGCGGTTGGGAAAATGAACACGATAGGGGAGGGTACCAACGGGGGGGGGGGCGCGAAAGTTTTGACTGATGGCAGACGGCAAAGTAGGAATGTGGCGTTGAAAGACCAAAAAAAGTGGTGGCCGGTGAAAAAGTTGGGAACAGGCCTCAAGAGGGGTTGGGGGACAGGGAGGGGGGTCAAAGGTTTTGCGGTAAAAATGGATTTCGGTGAACATCGCAAATGCGCGGACGAAAACGAAAAAAAGGGGGGCAACGGGAAAAGGGGCAATTGAAAATTGAGGCTGGCGCAGGAAAAAAGGACGGGTAAAAGGGGACGGTGTAAATAGAGGGGGGGAGGAGAAGCCGAAAGGTGACCCAGTTCAATGAAAGAAAATAGAAAGAATGCACAGGATTGCAGGGGAGTGGCTGAGGAAAAGAGAGGGAATCATTTTGAATTTGGTAGGGCAAGGGGTGTGTAGGAAAAGTCCAACTGAAGGGTTAGAAAAATGGTTGTGACGCAAAAAAACCAGACCTGGGGGGGGGGTAGTAAAACAAATTGAAGTAAATTCGCAACGATCACCGGGAAGTGGGAGGGGGGCAACGGGGGGCGGACCAGGGAAAGGCGCCTCTTTGAAAAATAGAAAAGAAAATCCGTACACAAAAAACACGTTTGGGGGGGGGTTGGACGAACAAACCCAGAGCAGCACCAATGTGGGGGGACAGAACAAGAAAAAAGGGGGGGGGAAAAACTCAAGCGACCATAGAAAAAGAATGTGTGAGAAAACGAGTGAGTTTATCGGGGCGGTCATGCGATCTGTCAGTAAGTGAAGAATGGGAAAAGACGTCAAGACGTATGTAGTTCCTACGTAGTTGGAGGGAAAAAAAAAATAAAAAGGGAAACAAAGGGGAGGGAACGAAACAATACTTGTGCAAAATAACGATGGCCCCGACAGACCCACGTCTTCTGAAAAAAAAGGAGAAAAGATAATAAAAAAAATTCACGTTTCAGGGTCAAAGGAAAGGGAAGGAAGTTACGGTGGAAGGAACAGTGTTGAAAACTCAAACTCAAATACCAAAACCCGATTAAACAGTCGTGAAAAACAGGGGAGTGGGTAGACCCGTACAAATGGAAAAAGGGGGGGGGAAGACAGGGGGAACAGGTTGGCCCTGTCGTCGGGATGAAAGGGAGGAAGACACACGGGGTAAGTGTGTCACTAAGAGGAGAAAAGAAAAAGA
>Ga0179593_1542847_pt1 | contig 13002 bp, 13 predicted proteins | sample CZODoug2_1_08_16_FD_185931 | JGI IMG/M metagenome (GOLD analysis project Ga0179593, IMG submission 185931) | Vadose zone soil fungal communities from Angelo Coast Range Reserve, California, USA - CZODoug2_1_08_16fungal (PacBio error correction) | ecosystem: Environmental > Terrestrial > Soil >...
GGGGGAGCAAAAAGGGGTATGTCGCGCTGATCATCAGGGAAGGGGGAAGGGGGGGGGGCACGAAGGGCGAAGCGCTGGCAATTCACGGGCGAGGGAGGGAGTTGGGTGCACCTCGTGGACTGGCCAAATTCTGTAGTAGGGACCAGAGGAGATAGGCCGAGGGTCCCCAGGGATATAAATGGAGCGGGGCCGAAAAGGGTCCCCGGGCCAGGAAGGGGGGGACATCATTCGGAGGGGAGTCTAGAGAGCGCGTGCGCAGGGAAGTGGGAGGTGAGAATCATCCGGTTAATTCCCGGAGAGGTAGAGGAGGGGAAGCTAGGGCGCCCGTAGACTCTTAAAAAGCCGAAGAGGAACACCACGTTGAAGGATCATCGACACGGGGCATCAAAGGGCGGGAGGGCGACAAGGGGGGATGGGGCAAGTCCGGCAATGGGGACGGATCGTCGGCAGTCCTGAGCGAGCGGGGGGCGCTTCGGCACTCGGGGCGCCTCGAGGGGAGGCGGTCTCGTTAAGAGTACGGAGAAGAGAATCCACATGGCAACAGTAAGGAACATCAGAAAGCGGAAAAGCTCCGGGCGACGTTTCGGAGAGGGAGGACGCCTGTCTTATCAATCGAGGATTTAGACGGAGAGCTCGCACAAGGGAATAACCTCACGAGGGGTACGCGCTAGTCCGAACGGGTTCGGCTTCGCAAGAGAGCGACACCAAAACAACAAAAAAAAAAAAAAAAAAGCCAGGCAAGGAGATCAATCAAAGGGCCGCAAAAAGATAGAACAAAGTCTGCGCCCGGAGGTCGGCAAAATTCCGTACGGCGCAGCCTTAGAAGAGTTCTGGCGTCGATCAGGGGGAGTCGGGCGACGAGAGTGGGCCAGGGGACGCTGTGTAAGAAGAGAAGAAAAGATTTACCGTCGCCAGGCCTCGGGGGGTGCGGGGACGGAGGTTGGAGGAAGACAGACAACCCAAGGGAAGGACGCGGCCAGAAAGAGGTGTTTCAGTGCCAAGAGAGATGAAAAAAGGGCGGTTGCAAGAAACCCAGGCACCGAACAGGGACTGCGATGAGACAAAGGAGGGTGGGCGCGGTTGAAGAGCTCCGCAAGCGCGCCGGATCTGAGAAAGGAGACCTGCGAGAGTCGGCGGGGAAAAAGAGCCGGGAAAGGGGGTCAAGGGAAGGTAGTGCTAAAAGGAATCGCTTCGTCAGAACGCGGTCACCGACGAAAGGGATAGAGTACCCTCCGCAGCTCTGAAGGGGTCCAGGCTGAAGAATCACGAAACGATCAGAAAAGCATCTCTCGTGAACCGGAGAAAAACGGAGAAAGAGAAATCTAAAGATGAAGGGAAACTTTCAACAGAGACCGCCGACGGAAACAGGTCGTAAAAGCAAACGGTTTCTTACTCAGATTCATCGGTCGGGAAAAGAGGGTCGCTATCCGTGGTAGAAACCAATACAACAAAGAGTGCAGGTGTCTGCGGCAAAATCGCTGTTGAGCAAAAAAAAGATCACATCGACGAGGAGAACGGGAACTGGGCCGGGCTCGGATTAAGGTCGGGGGAGGGAGGATTCTATTACGACCAGGTCAGGACTGATAGGAAAGAAAAAAAAGGAAGAGCTATTCCCAGCAGAAGGCACAACACATAGGAGAAAGAGAGATGCAGAAAGATCGTGATCGGATCAGGGGGGGAATCCTCTAACATGCTCAGGGGAGGAATGATCATAGTAGAAAAAGCCGCCGCCAAGCAAGTAGCGCTATGGAAGCAGAGGACGAGCCCGTGAAAGAAGGACATCTAGAACTTGGGCGGGGGAAAAACTTTTTTTCCTGCCGAGTGTCTTAGACAGCACAAAGTCTGGGGGAACGGAAAAGCAGACAGACGGGACGACAAGGTCGATAATCTCCTCTTCAAACCAAAAAAAGGGGCTGACAGTTTCGGAACCTGGTGGGGGGACAACGGGAGACGAGTCGAAGAAAATAGAACTGAGCGATTAATAAGAAAAGGCGCATGGGGGAGTAAAGGGCTCTCTGGGATCGGAAGGGATACTGGGGAACTGTCGAAAGCAGAAGATGTACGAAGGTCAGGGGGGGGGTGGGGGGCCTTAGAGGACGCCCTCCTATCATCTGAGCACGACAGACTGATGACAAGAGCCTCAAAAAGGAGACCATGGAGAAAGCAAGGGGAACGACTTGAGAAAGGAGAAACTTCAGAGGGGGGGGATCATGGAAAAAAATACAACGAATTTAGGAAGATCCCAGTGGGAAAAAGGTTAATGGCTTGGAAGGCTAACAGATACTGTACTCGAAGTCAAGAGGTAATCGCGACGCAGGAAGGCCGAGGAAAGAGTTTGGGTTTGTTCGGAGGGGGCTTCTTGGTCCAAAAAACTCTTCGTGAGGGAAGAGGTCCGCAACGATGGGGAGAAGTCAATCAGACCAGTTACTCTGAGGAACCAGCTACCGGGGGGAGGCCGGAAGGATCGGCGTCAGTCGGGGGGAACGTCAGGATGCGGGACAAGACAAACAACACAAAACACACCCCCACCACAAAAAACAGGAAAGCGACCGTCCGACGAGAAAAATTAGAAGGGAAAGGGGGGATGGAAATTATGGAAAACGGGAAAAGAGGATGATCGAGCGGAAAGGCGGGAGCGCCAAATTGTCACTGCCTTGCGGCTCTGAGGAAAATCAGCCCCAAAGGAGATAAACAGGGATTACAAAACCGTTCACAACGTCTAAAAAACGTTAGGTACGCGCGGAGGTTCGGGGGTCTAAGGAAATCGAAGAAAAAGAAGCCAAAAACGGCGTCCAGAAATGCAGTCGCCAACGGAGGCCTACGCGAAGAGGACTCCGGGGGAGGGAGGCTGATTGAAGGGAGGGGCCGGCTAGCAGCGGGAAGGAAACGTAGTACGACGCGCAGACAAGCTCAATAAGTGCCGAGGGGGGAGAGGGAGAGGGGAAGCTGAGACGCCGAAGCACGCTCGCGAGTGGCTTCGTGCCAGCGACAAATAAAAGGGGAGAAGAGGAAAGGATCACCTGATTCCTCTACTTAAAGGGGGGCTATTATCGTCTAGGTGGATCTCCTGCGAGAGCTCAAAGGGCAATCTGGGAAAAGTACGGGACTTACTAGAAGAACATCTCAGACACGGAAGGACCTCCTGCTCGCAGGCTTAAGACAGAGGGGAAAGGGGAGCGCTGGGAAGGGAGAGGAGCTCCAAAGAGAGCACGCAGAACAGCGATCGAAAAAAAATCTCTGAGGGGATGGTGAAATATAAACATGAAAAAATGATGGGGGGAGCGCAAACGGGGAAAATTGAAAAAGGACTGTCACGGGCGTAGACCCTAAACGGAGAGACGCGCTACAGTGCAGGAAGAGACGAAGAATAGCAAAGGGGACGAAGAAAATTCACTTTGAGCTAGAAAAACGCCAGGGGTAGTCAAAATCCTAGTGGAGAGCTTATGGTTATACACAACAAAAAAAAACACCTAGAAGGAGGACGGAAAATTAAAGCAATAGTCCAAAAAATAGTCTTATCCTCTCGAGCAAGAGGGGATGTTCCGCTCGAGAAGGAGACTCCCAAGGGGATGCCGGAAAAAAGAAAGAGGCGATCTCGAGCCTCAGGTCGCAGATTCTTTGAGAAGAAATACGGGAAGGATAAAAAAGGGGGGAAGGGGAAAACACCGTCAGGCGAGAATGGGGGGCGCATGCTCGCCGATCACTCGAAAAGCGCTGGAAAGAGGTTGGAGAGCAGTGTCTTAGGCCTGAGAACGTGTGAGGACGAAGATGCAAAAATGGAGAAACAGAAGAAAAGAATAGGCAATCGCGCCTTCGGCGCGAGATTGTGCTGAGAAGATCTTTCTCGGTCACGGAGGGAGAAGAAACGAAAGAAAACAGGGGAAACGAGCGCATCAGGACGCAGAATGAAAAGAAAAAGGACGTCCCACTGTGCAACACGGCGGTAGCGGCCGCATGCCTAGCACAGGGATCGGTTTGGCACAGAGAAAAGGAAGCGTGAGGAAATCGCGTTCGCAAGGGGGTTGATGGAATGCTTCGATCGTCGGGACGCCTCGGAAAAAGCCGGGGAAGAAGGGCGAAAAAGAGAAAGGAGCGGGAGCTAGCGCGAACGCTATGGGAAGAAAAAAGACCTCCGCGTGCGCGTATTCCAAAAGGAGGAGCGGGGGGGGCAAGGAGAGGGGGCCGAAAGAAGCGGGGAGGAAAGAGTCAGAAGGCAAGCAGCTCAAAAAGGGGTTGACGTGACGACACGAGGAGCTGTTAACGCGTCGAAGGCGCGAAACGCGCACGAGGCACGAAACGGGGGGAGAAGAAAATCTAAAAAGTTTCGCCGGGGGAGAACTGATGACAGATCTGAGGGAGAGAGGAAAGAAGAACGAAGAGAGGGAGAAAAAGAAATCGACTCAAAAGGGGCGCTAAGGTGCAGGGAATCTCTAACAAAGGAAAGGGAGGATTATAAACAATGGGGGGGGGAGGTTCGAAAGAAATTCGGGAGAATCTGAGAGACCGTAAGGGGGAGTAACGGGGCAAGAAGATCGGCTATTTCTCAGGTAAGGTCTAACAGGGCTATAAAATCTTCGGCTTAAAAAGGACTAGAGGCTAACTAAAAGAAATTCGTTCGGGCCAGCACGCCGTCGTTTAGGAGAAGGAAAGAAATCAGGAGGAAGGGGGAACTGCCAGGGAGGGGGTTCTACGCGAAAAACGATCGGGAGCTCAGGGGGAAAGGTTGGAGAAAAGAACTCTGAGGGAGGGGCGTAAAAGCGCTAGGAAGTCGACATCCTCGTAGAGAACTCAAACTAGCATCGAGCGTCGGGATTCGTCTTCGGGGGATCTTCTGCAGGAGGGTCACTGAAGGGATCAAACAAAGTGCAGGGGGAGGGGAAATGAAAATGACCAAATTAACTTTCCTAGCAGGTCGCCGACTCTGCTCCGTCGAGAATCATCCGGGAGGGTGCAGGAGGAGGGGGGGGGAATAAGGGAGGAGATGAGAGAGAGGATCTTGATGAGAAAAGCGATCCTCTCTCTACTAGGTGTCGAAACAACTCAAAGACGCTCAAAAGGAGAAATAGCAGAAGAAGGGAAGCGGGAGCAGAAAGAAATTCTCTAAGCTAGGGGGTGGGGAAAAAGCCACTCTCGGAAAGAAAGCAGAGGTTTAAAGAGAGAAGCGGATCGTGCGCTCTTCACCTTTGAGATCTAAAGGGGAGTTGGGGGGGACAGCTGGAACGAGGAGGGCGTAAGGGATATCGCAAAGAAGGACAGCCGCGAGATCTCAGAGCCGGACTTCAGGGAGCGCTGAAGCTGCCAGAAAGGTTCTTTGCTGCGAGAAGCTCTCAGAGCAAACTGCTGGATCAGGAGGGGAAGACTGAGAGGGGGAGGACGACAAAAAAGGCGCGAGACGCGCCGCCGGGGTATAACTCCAGCCTCTGCCGCATCGCATCTGTCGAGAAAAAGACGCGAGGGAAGGATCCGGGAGAGCTGCAGGGGGGGAAAAGCTGGATCTACGTAGCCTGGAAAAAAAGGGAGAAGCTCGGCGGCTCAGTTTCGGGAGAGAAGAGAGCCCCGGAAGGGCAGGATACGGGGGAATTTGGGGTTTTTGGAGGTGTTTGGGGGGGTGGTGGGGTTGGGGGTTAATTGTTGTGGGGGGGGGGGTCGGGGGGGAGAAAGGGGAGGGGGGAGGGGGGGGGAAGAGGGGGGGGAGGAGTCGGGAGGGGAGGAGAAAGGGAAGAAAAAGGGGGGAAACTGAAGGGGAGGGAAAAGAGAAAAAGGGGGGGGGGGAGGGGGGAGGAGGAAGGGAGGGGAAAGGGAAATAGGGGGAGAGGTGGGAAAGAAGGTGAAAGAGAGGGGTGTGGGGGGGGAAATGTGGGGGGGGGGAGTGGGGAGTGGGGGGGGGAGGGGGGGGTGGAGTGGGGGGGGGAGGGGGAGGAGGAGGGTGTGTGGGGTGGGGAAGGGGAGAGGGGGGGAGGCCTGCAAGGGTGGGGAACTCAAAGACGCGAAGCCTGAGAGGTGGAGGACGCTCTTGTGAGGGGGGAATGTGGAAGAGGAAAAGAAAGACCTAGGAAAGAAGAAGGGTCCGTCGGACGAAGGGGACCCTTCGGGCCCAAGAGACTGGAACACTTCGGGAGGGCCGTCGATCGGGAGGGGTTCCTCCAGGGAAATCTTGGAAAGGAATAGAGCAGGACAAGACAAACCTGGCGATCGTCCGTCGACCGCCGCCGGCGCATAATCGGGAGGAGGAAGCGTTTTGAAAAGGGATTCGATTAGAGGGGGAAAGTCGGGCAAAATGGGGTAAAACCGGCCAAGGGAACGTGCCTAGCGCGCGCCGTTAGAGGAGGGAGATTAGGAGAGGAGAGAAAAGGGGGATGCTAAACGAGGTAGCAGCTTGTCTGACTTTATCCCGGGGCGCGAGACGAAGCCACCGGGGGGAGAAGAACATAGACCGGGAAGCAGACGCAGGCGATAACTGGGACGCGTCTTCGACCTTGGGCGAATATCTGGCTTCAGGAAGCATATTGGGGAAAAACGGACGGAGAGCTCACGAAAAAAAAATACCTAACCCTAAACCTCGGGGAGGAAAGCTCGGTTAGAGAGGAACTTGGGAGGGTCCCGGCGGAGGCTGTCCGCTAAAACTAGACCCACTCTGATCCTCGCCGAATTCAGGGAGGGGTGGGGGGAGAAAGACGACCCAACGAGAGAAAGAGTCATTCGGCAGAGTCCCTGATCAGCTTCTCTGGCGCGTGGCGGAGGCTCTCGAGAGTTGGAGGGGAAGTAAAGGGAGCGAAAAAGGAAAGGTCAGGGACGCGGAAGAGTGTGGGACAGTACTGGCTTGCGCGTCAAAATCAGAGAGGGTGAAGCAGGCAGGGAAAGCGGCGGTTGGGGGCGGAGAGACAGACAAACCAACAGAGCTTTAATCCGGCCGCGCCAGGAGTGGGGTGATGTGCAAGGGGGACTGGGAGGGTGAGTATTGTCAACCGAGAGGGCCCATGCCATGAAGGGAACACGGGGGGGAGGGGGTTAATAGAAAGATATGGGGGGGGCGGGGAAAGATCGCCGAGAACGTGCAGAGGTAAGGTCTATCGTCTGGCTTCATCACGACGTCAGAGCGGCGCTGGGAGAAGCCCGGGGGGAGAAGAGGGGGTTTGAGGCAACTGAGAAGGCCGTCTCGTCCGACAAGAGGTCCGTTACCGGGGGTTCGAGGGCCGGAGAGACCCGAAGAGAGTTTAAAGAGGGCAAAAAGCAGAACTGACATCCATAGGGGCAGCGGGGATCTTTGAAATGCGGGAAATCTCGGGGAGAGAAGGGGTAAAGTCACTTACAAGGTCTACATAATGTCACACCAGTTCTAACAAGGAGACAGACTTTGGAATGAAAGAGGATATTCTCGAGCGGAAACTAGGGGAGGAGGAGGTTTTCAGGAAAAAAATCATCCCCTGGCGTGGTGGAGGGACGGGAGGGAGAAAAGGCTTTGGCAAAAGGGTCGAAAACGTAGAAGGGATCGGCGCGAGACCGTGACGGGCAGGGCGAAAGGTCGACGGATGAAATCACTTCCACCCATTGGGCATGTTCGATCAACTGGAAGGAAGGAGGCGAGGAGGGAGAGGGGGAACTTCATAAAGGGAGAAAAACGGAAATCAGGGAGAGCGACGGGAGGGGAACTCCTATTCCTAATATAAAAATCGTCGCGGGCAGCCGCAAGAAAGGGGCCCTGCCAAGGAAAAGCGCAATGGGGTGAGAAAAGGGCGACGAAAGTTTGCTTGAAAGTGGAAAGACGTCGTAGGTCTAAACCCGTTAAACTGTGGTAAGGGAAGGAAGAACCAAGGAATCGCAAAAGAGGACGCCTTCTGATAATCTCCTGCAGAAGGAAGGGAGGAGGGAAGGTTCTGAAAAATGTCGAAGAGATGGGCGAAAAAGGTGGTTCGCTGACCAATTGAGCGAGCTTCTCGTTGACCGAGGGGGCCTGGTGAACGAGTTCAAGGGATAGGGGAGGAAGGAGTGAAGGGAGAAGCACAGGAGGAGAAACTGAAAGCAGGAGGGGAGCGAAAACCGCTGTACGGGACCCGTCGTGGACGGAACAGGGGGAGGGACTTGGGAAAGCCTAAGGGAAAACTCCGAAAGAGAAGTTGAACGAGGGAGGAACCTGTCCTCTGCGCGTCAGGTGATGAACCTAAGGAAATGTCCGGAGAAAAATGTATAAAAGGGGGACGGCGAAGAAAACCAAAATACTACTTTCTGGGGATTATCTCTCCCAGTGGTAAAGACAGGGCAGAGAGCCCAAAATACGTGAAAAAACGGGGAAACCTATATCGAAAGTGGCATGAAAAAAAAAAACAGCGGCTGGCCGGAGCCCTGATTCACGATTTTGGTTTGGAGGGAAAAGAGAAAGAAAAAGGAGTCTGAAAGAGAGAACCGAGGGGTCTTATGGTCTAACGTTCTAATCAAGAAGGGAGAAGGAGAAAACCACAGAGAGAATCCGGGGGATTGTCGCGGAGTTAGACGTAAACGGTCCGATTCCTATGAAGGGGGGGGAGAGTCGCAGGGTGGCCAGAGGAAGCGCAGAATGATTAACTCCGCCGGGGGGGCTCGAGGGAGAGAAGAGTCCTGGAGGGGTCGCGGAAACCTGGGGAAGTTAGGAGGAAACCGAGAAATCCTCTGCCGATGGAGGATCAGGAAAATCAAAAGAAGAAAGGAAAATAGTAAGTAACGCGGCTGGAAGACTAAAACCTCTTGGGGTCGTTGAGGGAGTTCAGGAGAAGACGTAGGGTAAGGTGAGAATAAGGTGCGCCCTCAAGTCTTCATCCCCATATCTTCTACCACAAGGGACTGTACGCCAGAGTATCGGAGGAGAAAAATGTGGGGGTTCGAGGGAGAAATAGGGGGGGTGGAAGAAAAGTCGTTTATTCCAACGCAGCAAAGAGTCTCAGAAAGGGACTAGAAGGGGGGAAAAATCGGGTCGTCGGACAGCTAGCGCGCCTGCCTTTCTCCGCCTGAAGGCGAGTCGGCAGGGGAAGGCGGGAAAAGGGTCCGGGGAAGGGGACGACGGACGAATAAGGGGTTAAACCGAACGCAACGAGGGACTCTCGCTTGCCTTCTCTTCTAGTCTATTTGTTTAGACTAAAGGAAAGGGATTCAAGAAGGGGAGAAGAGAAAGAATCTGGAAGGATTTGCGGGGTGAAGGCCTGAGATGGATACTCCTCCTGTGATTCGCAGAGAGCTCAGAGAGGAAACAGGAAAAATCATGAAGGGGGGGGGGGGAAGTCTCATCCGAAAGAGATCAAACTTCTAAGAAAAGAAGAATCGGGAGTAGGGAGGAAGGGGGGCTTGACTACAACTTCATTAAAAAAGGGAGAAAAGAACGGGCTGGGAGAGAACCGGGAGCTCATGCCGCCGACGCGACCGTACAAAAAATACTCCGTCGGAAAAAAGGGACGAACGGGGGAAGGGGGGGGGCCAAAAGAAAGCCGAGGAGAGCAGTCGAAAGAAGATCTTATCGGCAGGCGCTGGAGTTACGAAAAGGAAGACTAGGGGAGGAGAATAGAGGGGACACCAAAGAAAAGAGAAAGAAGCCACATGGAAAACTTGGGGAGGGGCTCTCTCGCAAGGAAAAGAAACATAAATAAGGAGGAAATAGAAATGCGTCTCGTCGTCGGCAGGGACGGCTTGAGACTGGTGAGGGCACTACTGCAAGACTTCTTAAGCAGGAGAGAGGGAAGGTCCTTCTTAAAAAAAAGAGAGAAAACGCATAGAAAAGAGCCAACAGCAAGAATGCCGCGCAAGGGACGCATGATCGTACTTTGGCGCACTTGCCCGATGCAGATGAGAGGGAACAAGTAATAACGAGGGTCTAAGAACCTGGAGAGAGAAGGAGGTTTTCGGGAGCGAGTGAGAGAAGGGCGTCCAGGTCTCATAGAAAGTTGACGAGGGCTAGCGAAGGACGGGAGGGGGAGTACGGGGACGAGAAAGGACAACTTTCCGTCGCGAAAGAGGGCTGTCCGGCGCCATCGGGGAACGGGGGAAGATCATTAAAGGAAGGGCTAAAAAAAAAATGAGAGGACGTACACGGGAGTCTCAATGTTATGGTGAATAGTCTCGGGGAGAAGGAAACCCGGGAGGGAACGAAATGCTCCTAATAGAGGCGACAATCGCCTCAACGGCGGGGAAGATTGCTACTCGAGAAAGAAGTTGGTAAGGTCGTCAAAAGAAAAAAAAAGGGGGGCCAGAAGAAAATCTTGATCGCTCCGACGGGCCGAGGGGGAGTAGGAACAACATTGTCGAAAACAGGGAGTTCCCTTTAAAAACAAGGAATGGGCATTGGGGGTCTAGGGGAATCAAGTCTACAAGCTTTGTAGACGGAGAGCTATGGGAAGAAAAAAAGTGTTCCCCTCGGAGTTCTCCTATAACCGGGTGTAAAACGGGGGGTAAGTACTACCGAGAGACTTCGAGGGGAGGGCGGGGATCGAAATAGTCAAAAGGGAAGCCGCGCTTCAGTTAAAGAACTCGAAAGGAAAAAAGGAAGAGGAAATATCTCTAAGCAAAAAAAGGGGAATAGAAGACTGTCGGACGTCCCTTATTACTAATGCTCGGAAGGAAGATTTCATAAAGGTGGGGGGGATGAACTGGTGTAAAAAGGGGGGGAAAAATGCTGGAAAAAAAAGTCGGGGGCCGAGACGCTAGGTTCCTTCGATCACGCCTGTGCGGGGTGTAGGGGGGGGGAAGGGGGGGGGGGGGGGGAAGGGGGTCCTGGGGGGGGAAAAGGGGGGGGAAAAGAATCGTGACTTTCATCTCTCTTCTCGATGAAAAAAAGCGGGCAAGAAGCAAGCGTTTCTTGCGTTCTCTTCCAACCGCGAGGAGAGGGCGGAAAAATTCCAAACGCGGGGGGGGGGGACTAGGGGGGGGAAGGTGAACTTTAGGGAGTCTCTTATCCTAGAAGGACGTAAGAACAAAGGCGCAGAAGTTGCCCGCGCGGGGATGCAAATACTGTCCTATCATGAACGGCCTCCTTCAAAATCTACTCTAAGAGCCATTGAGGTGGGTAAAAGAAGGGGAGAGTTCGCAAGAAAACTGTAGGCGGGATATCAGGACGCAAAGATGCTAGAGGCGGTCGAAGGGGGAAGAAAGGCGACCGAGTCGATCGGGGAGGAAAGGGACAGCGGGGGGAAAGGAAAAAAGGCAGAAATCTCTCAAAAAACGAAAAAAAAGAAGAGAGGGGAGCACCACGGATCGTCGAGCATGCTTCACCTGAGGACTGCAGAGAAGAGTTGATGAGGAACGGAAGAGGGGGGGAAGCGTCAGGACAGGAAGGGAGGCAGCCACGAAGAAGGACAGCCGCGACGAGAGCTAGAGAAGCAGAAGAGCTCGGAGAACGTGTGGGAGGTGGGGGACGGATCGGCGACTCGAGCTAACTTCTGATCCCGCGAGGATCGCCTGAGAGCGAGGGAGGGTTCCAAAATTCAGGAAGGCCGGCCAGGGAGAACGAAAAGCTGCAAAAGCTCGAGATCCGTCAGCCGCCCGGAGGAACTCGCTCGGAGGGGAGAGACTTTACAAAGAAGTGGACACTTGAGGACGGGCGAAAAGGAGGGGGAGGAGGAACTCGACTTGTCGGCCCAGTTACTCGCTGTGACCCGTTCGTTCTGATAGACCTTCAGGGGGGAAGATCTTCACTAAGGAAAGCCAGGGAAGAGGTGTGAGAGGGGTAGGAGATAAGATCAACCCTGACCTCGAAGCTCTGAAGGAACGGTTAAGCAGATGAGCCTGCTGAGAAGGAAAAAAAAAAGTCCTCAAGTCACCTAAAGCTGGAGAGGAAGGGGCTAGATAAAGGTTAGAGCGAAAGAACCCCGAGAGAAAAAAAACTCCTAAGGTCCGTCGGAAAAGTGCAAATGAAAAACTGTGAACGTCTTTTTAAACGGTTTGTAACGGAACGAAAAGAAGCCGCGTTAAGAAAAAAAAAAAGCCTAGAAAAAGAGAAGACGACCGATTAGTTCGGGAGTTACAAATCTCTAAGGGGGGGACTGCTTAGGAGAAAAAGAGGGACCAAATGAAAAAGCGCGCAGCTAGAAGGCACAGAGCGGAGAGAACGAATTATCGACGTTGTCTACGCTTCTGGGAACGCTGTCTGGGCGCAGGAAGGCTTGAGGAGGACAGTCAGGAAGTACAAAAACCTCGCAGGGAATACAGCTAGTTTGCGTGCTCCAAGCCCGAGGTTCGCTTCGCCAGGCTTGAAGAGAGAATGCTAGCTCTCCAGGCCAAAATTAGTACTCAGCATCACCAGAGATCCCCTTTAGGAGTCATAAAGGCCTGGGTAGAAGAAGGACGTGGGGGAACTCGTAGCTCCTGGGAAAAGGTGAACATGAAGAGGGGACGGTAAACCAGGAGTTCTCTTGGGTCAACCTCGACATTCTGAGTAAGTAGCCATACAACTAGACGGGAAGGAAGTCGGCAGAAGGGGTGGGGCGCGAAAAACCCAAAATCGTTTAGAAAACGCGCCATAGGGGTGGCATGTTCAATGATTTATTTGATGGGAAAAAATGAGGGGAATATTGTCGAAAAGCAAGAGAAGAGACGGTAAACACTGGAATGAAGACACCATTCATGTGTTCTGCGCGGGGGGCCTGAGAAAAAGAAGCTCTGGAAGGGAAGGGTGAAAAGGTCGTCAAACCGAGGCGCTGTCATTCAATTCTCACCGTGTCCGGGAGTGGATAGCGAAGGAGAGAGGGAGACTCAGGAAAAACTGGGAATTCGGAATGCCGGAAGACGCTCTTAATTTCGAACACAGTTCGGTCATAATCACGAGCGAAAATAAGAGGCAGGTGCAAAGCGAATCTCGAATTCGGCAAAGGGGCACGGAATAGAGAAGTCACCGGGGAAAAAGAAAAAAAAAAAAGTTCGAAAGGGACGCGAGAAGGTCGGGGAGGGGAAAGTAGGGGAGGTCCTCCAGATCAGAAACGTCGGGGTAAGGAGGTACCTCCTAACTGAAAAGCAAGACAAAGACAAAACGAGAGAACAAGACGGAGA
>Ga0179593_1809949_pt1 | contig 13002 bp, 11 predicted proteins | sample CZODoug2_1_08_16_FD_185931 | JGI IMG/M metagenome (GOLD analysis project Ga0179593, IMG submission 185931) | Vadose zone soil fungal communities from Angelo Coast Range Reserve, California, USA - CZODoug2_1_08_16fungal (PacBio error correction) | ecosystem: Environmental > Terrestrial > Soil >...
AAGAATATCGCATAGACTGGATAATCTTGGAAGAAGAAAAAAAGGGGGGAACAGCCAAGAAGGATCATTTCGGACGACCCCAGTAACCAGGTGAGAAGAAGTCAGAAGGTTTATGAAATCCTAAAGACTAAGGTAAACTCCGAATGACGCAGATGAATAGTTAAAGGCAACCCGTTGCAGTCAGAGGATTGGTGAATAAAAGAAAGAAAAATTATCGAAAGTCGGGAGGGAAAAAAAAGGGTCGGTCCCTCTAAAAGAATCTGAGGAATCTAAGGAAAGAATCGAAGGGGTATAAGACAAATCAGAAAGGGATTCAAAAAATATCCTATGACAAATCGGTGCTCGAGTTAGGGGGGAGGTAACCTCAGGGGTCTCAATCTTTATTTAATGATACTAGGTAAGCTCGGGACGAAGGGGGGTATCAAAAGTTTAAAAAAAGGGGGACAGGAAGAGAAGGCGCTGCCAATGTACGGGAAGAAAAAAGAGCGCCGAAAAGATGAGAAAGTCAAGAGATAAAAGAAAAAACTGCAGTGGAAGTACAACCCGTATGGAACTGAAAAAAAAGATTTCCTAGGGGAAGGGGTCGTGAAATAAAGGGTATTCCCATTCCGAAAAGGGGAAAAAGGAAAATAAGGCGGGGGAATAACCAGACGAGTCCTTTGGGGAAAGAAATAGAGGTTCAAAAGGAGAAACTCCCCTGCGAGGTTAACCCGGAAAACTGAGCGTCTTAAGTTATCTCACATTGGGTACTTAAGAAAGAAAGAAGGGCGGATTCTGAGAAAAGTAAATTTTGCGGACCTCCTCTAGAGGGTCCGACAAAAAGGAAAAGGGGGGGGGGAAATTTCTCCGCTACAAAAGAGGTTAGGGATATAAATACATCGAGGTCCTAGGGGTTGGGGGGGGGGGGTTTGTGGGTGGTTGGGGGGGTTGGTTTTTGTTGGGTGTTGGGGGGTGGGGGGGGGTTGGTTGGGGGGTTTTTGGGGGGGGGTTGCGTGTGATTGGGGGTTTGGGATTTGGGGGGGGTGTGGGGAACGTTGGGGGGGGGGTGGGGGGGGGTTGGGTGTGGGTAGACTTTATCTTAACTAAATAATCGAGAAAGATCAGGGTTCCGGAGAATCGAGTCCCCGACTTGGAAAATCAGAAGAGGGAGATGGTGACTATTTCCTAAGACGGGAGGGTTTAGGAGGGATTGTAGGAGCGAGAGAGACTCTATAGAGGGCCATTAAAAAGGATTACAGTCACTTGTAAAATTAAAGGGGAGTCTTCGGGGGGGGAGAACAAGAAGAATGGTCTTAAAAGGTTTGGGGTCAAGGGCCGCCGAAGTCCCCAGACTTGGGGATGATCTTGAAGATAGGTTGATTGATACCCAAGCTAGAGAGACCTTAAAGAAACGATGGACAGAAAGAGAATCGCCAAACGAAGAGTGGTATGCTTCAGAAGCACTTCGAGCAAGAAGGGATAGTCGGGGCTCGAAAAAGAAGGGGTTAGATCGAAGAGGACCGACTGCTTGATCGGTTTTACAGAAAGTGCAGCTCGTAAGGTGTTCGGGGTTTGAGAAAAACCTATGGCCTGAACAGAATAGAGGGGGGGAAACAAAAAGACGCGGGAGGTATTCTACTCACTGAAGAAAAACTCTAGGAAAAAATCCTCATTAAGCATTCCAGAGAGGCTTCTAGAAAAATCAGACCGGAAGGAAACACAACAAAAAAGGATTAAAGAAGGAGGAAATTTCTTGAAGAGGAATATGGGAAAAATCCGTTCCTGGTCCGAATTCGAAAAGGCATATTGGGGAAGGGGTCAGTTGAAGAATAACATAGACGGGCAGTTTGTTCAACGGAGGGGAGGGGGGTGATAATGGTGGGGTTCCCTAAAGAAAAACTGAATTGATGAGACGTCTTAAAGGGTCAAAAAAACTAATAGACGAACTGTGCTTGCTGGGAAAAACCCAAAGGGTTAAAGGGGAGGGGGAAACCTGAGAGCCTAATAGAGCAAGGATCTTAAGGAAGGCTTGTCAAAGGGACCGCGAGGGGATCCAAAAAGTCTAAAAGATGGTAAGAGAAGGAAAAAAAAAAAGACACGATGCCCCAAGATTTGGGTCTGGGAGTAAAGCAGGGAATCCTTACAAAGAGCCTGGACACCCAGGGGAAAGGGAGAAGATTGTCTAGACGATAAACACCTGGGTAATAAAAAATCTTGAATAAAAGGGAACAGCCAGGAGGGAAAGGAAAAAGAAAGCGAGAGTAAAATAGAAAGCAAATCGAAATCACTCCATAGAGATCCACAAGGGACGAAAGAACCGAAGAATGCAAAAGGGGGGGGTGATAGGGAATATGAAAAAGGAAAAGAGAAAAACGTACTCTCCATCCTGAGAATTCTGGTCAACTCAGAAAAAGAAAAAAAAAACGCCTCAGGGAAAATTAGAGGAAAGAGTTGCGAAAGAAGTTTCAAAAGTCGACGTTTCTCCTCCCCCGGGAGGAGGGACCCGAAGTTCTAGCGAAGTACGATGAAGGAGCTCAAGGAAAAAACTCTAGAGAGGGGGGCCTGATGAAAAGAAGATGCGAAGTTTACTCAAAAGTCTAGAAGATGCTGTCGGTGCAAGACTGGAAGGTCTCTTAAGAAGGAGACGAAAGAAGATGATCGACCAAAGAAAGGCCGGCAAAAAATCGAGGGTAAGGAACGAAGACGAAAAAGGGGGCACATAGGAAGAATAAAAAAATGGAGATCACGTGAGAAAAGCGCCAAGGAAAGAGAGACTAAGAAGTTCCCGTATGAAGAATCTCTGGAAGAACTCGCAGCTAGGGGGGAAGGTAGAAAAGGGTTGTGATGAGGGAGCAACGGTTACTTGATTTAGAAGGATAAAAGGCGAGCTGAGCTCCGAAGTAGGAGAAAGAGAGATCCGGCAGGAGTAGATTAGAAAAGCCTCTGTAAATAGAATTATTGAAAAGATAAGCCATAACCATCGATAAAGAGGCGAGTCAATTAAGGTTCATTAATAGACAGATTGCGAAAAGAAGACCATAAAAAGGAAAAAATTCTTAAGGAAAGATCGTAACGAGATCATAGATTTTTTCCATCAAGGTTATCGGAAAGTGAGGGAGAATTACGAGGGAGAGATCAATTTAGAGTAAAATTCAAAGATCACAATCTGAAAAGAAATCAGACGGAAGGGAAGGGTTTCAGGGGAAAATGTGATCTAAGGAGCTCCGATGAAAAACCATCTTCGGCCCGGGCTGAGAAAAAGAGTCGGTGAGTTCTATTGAAGAGCTCCTACCAAAGAGAAAGGTTAGAAGCAAAAAGTTGGGATAGTCTCGTGCGAAAGAAAATGAGGGTCAACAATTTTTGACCCGTTGTAAAAAGAAAGCCGGGGGAAAAACATTGAGTCTTGTAAGAGATTTCTTATTCGTGGTCATCAGGAGGTGAAATAGGTGAAACAATTAAAACAAATATAGTGATGGCCGTCAAGGGGTACTATTCGGGGTTTTGGGAAATCAAGGCGGGGGGAATCTGAGGTCTATGCAGGTATTGAGACGGGGAGAGAGCCCTTCAACCTCATCCTTCTGCGCAGACCCAGGTTCTCACACTAAGTGACGCGCTACCAGAGATCCGGGAAGAGGGGTCGTGAGTGTTCTGGCGGGGTTTCAAAGCCTCGAGAAGGAAAACTAAGTAGGGAGTAGTTCGGATGAAAGAAAGTCGGATGACTTAACGGGCTCAACACAAAGAGTAAAAGGAGCTTCGGAAAGACTGTAAAAGAGAACTTGATTAGAATCCCTCCGCTGCTGCCCGAAGGTGAATTGAGACACACCCAGAGCCGCCATGTAGCCCAGAGAGAGGCCCGAAAGGGATCGTCTTGAAGTGGGTGATAAAAGAGGAATGTAATTCCTCTCGATAAGGTTTGGCGGGGAACTTGAGGAAGAGCGACTTGGCCTCGTAACCCTGCGATTCTAAACGAAACTCTCTGAAGTCAATACTCGACCAGGGATTTAAACACACCCTTATATAGGTAGACTCACTAGAAGAGAGCCTTCAGGGGCGGAGTCCGAGCAGTCTTCCTCGGGGGGGATAAAGAGGTCAACATTAGCGAGCGAGAAGGAAGAAGGGGAGCACCAAAGTAGGTAGTTGATAAAACTTTCGTCCAGGATTAGCCTCCTAGGAACCGGGGGGAAAACGCCTTAAGCGAGGGGGTGGGTTCCTGACACTCCGGCTTCTAAATCCGCAAGAAGACCGGGCCCGCGGGGCCGGGTAGTGAGAGGGGGAAAGGGGAACCTGCCATAGAATTAGACGGTCCGATCAGGGCGGACCTGAACCTAAAAGCCTTCGGGGAAGGGCAAAGAGAGGCGTGTGGGAAGGGACGATCGACTTCTTTTACCTGAAGCAGATGGGGGAACGTCACCTCCCGGGGAGGGAAAATAGAGGAAAGTCTCCCTACACTGCCGAGCTGGCTCGAGGATAATTTGTGGGGTTTGCGGGATCAGAATTTATGGAAGGCTTCCTCCGAAAAAGAGGACTCTCGGGCAAGCAATCTTCTCAAATTGGGGGGAGATTGCTGATATCTTGAGATCTCCTGAGGTACCCTGAGAAGCCAACCAGTGTTTTACGAGGACCTTCAAGAGCTAGCTATCTTCGCGAAGTGCAGAAAGTATATGGAGGAGGGCTAAGGGAAAGGGAGGAGGTTTGCCGGTCCGTGACGAACGATAGGTTTTTCTTACAACAGCCGACGAATTCCATAGTAGAAGATCGGAGGGGACTTAGGAAGGTGTTTCAAAAAAGGAGGAAAGGTAGCTGAGAGTTCAGAGCCGAGGACATTCCTACAAGGTAACCCGAAGGTCCTAGAAGAAAATCTATTGGCGTAGAGGAATTTTGCACCGAATCTCAAGAGATCCTGGAAGATAACATGTGGTGCGAAGAAGAAGAGCCGGCGAGGGGAAAAGAGACCACAAGTATCTAAAGACCCTGCCACTTCCTTGGAAGCAATAGAGGTCAGAGTAGAACGTTCGTCCGAGGAAGGGTACGTGACTCGGTGAGCAAAACGGGAGGAGATCCGAAAGCTGATCGTGAGAGATGGGACCGCTTCGAACGCAAAAGGGAAAAAAGCTGCGAAACAAAGACCGGCGGTCAGTTCGAGAAATCTGGGGGGAGGGGATTGCGAGGAGAGGGGTTCCTCGGGGAAGAGGGAGAAAAGACTCGAGTGATTCCCTTCAATCGTTCCATGCGCTTTCTGACTATCTTCAGGAAGGTGGTTAGGCCGCAAGCAGAGATCCCTGGGGAAATCGGAAATGAATGCGGGAAAGGAAGTCCTTAATGACCAGCCGTGTCAGTTCAAATCCTTTTGAGAGTGGTTATTGACACAAAGGGGGGGATCAAAGGGAAGTTCACCTTAAGCAAGGAAGGGGGAGAAGACTAACTTTTGAAGACCACCTTGTCAGGGAAGAGGGATTCGTCAGGGATTCTGCTACTCAGGTGACCAAAAGGCCTAGAAAAAGCTTGGGAGTTTGCGACGAGCAACTCTAAAGGGATCTGATAGGTAAGGTATCGTTACATCACTCTCTCCTTCAAAGAGAATTTTGGGGGGAAACCTGATTTGAAAGAAATAGCCTGAGGGGGGCCGATCCGGGGAGGGGGGGACCACCACTCGTCCGGAAGAGGAGCGCTTCCAAAGCACACCATCAGAAGCCCCAGTCAGGGTTTCAGAAGAAAAAGGAATCCGGTAAGGAGGAAGAGAACCAATGGGGAAAACTCATTTAATCGAGGAAGAGCAACAAAAAACGTAGGGAGAAGGATCAGTGAGTTTTCTGTTCAGTCTAAACAGTACGAAAAAAGGGGAAGGTCCTGGTATCAAGCAAAAAGCGGACTTGGGGAAACGAAATCGGTTAGGGAGGAGGGGGAGTTCGATCATCAGAAAAGAATGGCCTCTTGGTGGGCAGTTTAACAAGGGGGGAATCTTCGGGAGGGAGGGTAAAATCACCAAGGCTAGAAGGGAGGGGTTACATCCGGTAAAAGCCAAAAACAGGTCACATAGAATATATTAGTGGGAAAAAAGATCACTACCGAGAAAAAGAAACCCTTTGGAGAGATCGGTATCCCTCAACCGTCCCCTAGAACTTCTCTAAGGGGAGGTTTCACTAAATAAAGAATCGGAAGTACCAGACCAAAGGGAAACTTTCTGGAAGCGCGGGGACTGTGAATGAGACTCGATGAGGCCATTCCAACCTTAGCACAAGGCCGCTCAAGAGAGTGGAAGAACAACGGAGGGAGCGTAAGCTGGGACAGAAAACAAGCCACGGGCCGCCAAGGGCACGTCCATTCTTTTCGGAAGAACTTTCATGTAAAAAAAAGAGCCAAAAAAACCCCCCCCCCCAACCCCTTTGTTTTTGTTGTTTTTTGTTTTTTGTGGTGGGTTTTTTGGGTTGTTGTGTTCTGGGAGGGGTGGGTTTTTTTGGGGGGACACCCCCAAAAAAAAACCAAAGAAAAACACACCCGAAAAAAAAAAAATCTGTTAAGGGATCTCCGAAAATCTCTGAGGTCTACCATCGCGCGGCCTTCAGAGGAAACATCTCGTACCAGTTCCTCCAAATTCTAAATCCAAGAAGAGAATCTGAATGAAGGGAAAGGGTCCTCGGGGGATTAGCAAGAAAGGAAAAACTTCATAGGCCTCACCACGACGATCCTCTACTGGACTACAAAGGTTCTGAACAAGGGAAGGGGACACAGGGAAGGAGAAAAACCCGAGAATTCACGGGGAGGAACCGCATGACAAACTGAAAAAAGCTTAGTGCGAAAGAACGTGTTGCACTTCCTTGCAAGAAAAGTTTCATCTCTGGAAAAAACTATAAAGGAGGAGGGACCAAATGAAGTTTTTCTAGCTCGGGGGGCAGATCTCGGGGAGATAACTTAGGCCGCAAAAAAAAAGGTGCTCATCATAGAGTTAAGAGGAGGCTCATCGTAGATCGGGGAACACAGTCTGGATATGACTGGAAGAAGAACCCAGCGGTCTTCCCTACCACGAGGAATAGAAAAACTTACCACGAAAAAGGGGGGATCTAGGGAAAGCTTAAAGAAAAATAGGAGGGACTTCAGAAATAGGTACTGTCTATTCCCGGTTTTAATAAAATCTTCGTCACAATCGAAAAAGCCAAACACTAAGGAAAAGAGGAACGAAAAGAAAGGTCCTATGAGGAGGGGAAGAGACGTCAACCTTAGCTCAGCTCTCCGAGCTCAAGGGGGGGGGACAGAAGGGATGGTGAGAAAAATCCTTGGAGGGGTAAATATTCTCAAGAGGGCGAGCTACGCTGAAAAAAAAGATCGGGTCGGCGTGGAAGCGACTACGACTATGGTAGCAGATCCAGAGGAACTAAAGGGAACACCTGGGTTGAAAAAAAAACTATCCGTCACTCGAGGAAAATCTCGCCTGGGAGAAAAGGGTACTTGTAAAATATGCCAATAAAAGTTCTTATTGAGAAACATCCAAAAAAAGATTTTCTCAAGCTAATGGACACTTCATTATAGAGCCCACGAGATCAGCCGGGACTGAAGAAGGCGACTCTGGCTGGCTCTACAGGGGAGCTCTAGGGGGAGACCGGTAAAAAAGAAAAGAGAAAAAGAGATTGATAGTAAGTTCCCGGGGGAAGCAAGTGGTGAGGATTTTTTCAAAACAGGAGCGTAATCGCGCAATCGGAATTACTCTCCTAGGCTTTCCCCTTGTGTCAAAGTTGAGAGGAACTCTCAGAATGTGACAAGGTTACTCAGAGCGAAAAGACAGTAGATCCTTGTGGAGGACATGCGGGAAGTGAAAGGTTGGACCCCAGCGAGGGGAACCGTTGGATCAAAGAAGGGACAGCAGGACTCTTGAACGGAAAAGGATATGAGCAGGGAGAACTGGAAATAGGGCTTCGGAGTGAAAAGTCAGAATAAAAAAAAGGAGGGGTATTAAAAGGGAAGAGAAGAGGAAGTCCTGGCAAGGGGGGGAAGCTTATACAGGGAAAAGTGGCAGAAAAAACGAAAAATATCGAAAGGAATGATACTGAAAGAGAAAAGAACGCAGAAAGGAAAGAAGGTCGACGGACCTGCAAAAAATCTTGAGCTGAAAAAAAGGTCTAGGCAATCCTCAGAAAACAGAGAAAGATTGACGGGAGAAGAGATCTTTCTGAGAGGCTCGGGGCGGAGGGGAAACTTGGCCTTTTGATCCATGAGAGCTCTCCCGGATATAGCTGAGGGAAGCGAAGAGGCAACTTGAGTAGTAGGACTCGAAGCATAGAAGAAAAAAAAAAAACTTGGAGAGGTTCTTCAAAGAAAAGGGAGGACTACTCAGACTTGGGAGGAAGAAAAAGTCTCCTCTAGGGGAATCGAGGGGAACTCTTCATGGAATTAAAGTGCCTAATCTGCATCAAAAATACTACGAAAAAGAATCACCGACTTCCTATTCTGCAAGAAAGAAGGAGAGTTTCTTCGAAATGGAAGAGCGGGTTTCTCTTACAGGGAAAAGAAATAGAAAGGAAAGGAATCTTCGAAGAAAAAAAGAGAAAAATTAGAGCGAGAAGAACGGCGAAGACAAGAGTCCAACCAGACCACGGCTATGCAAAGACCAGGAAAGGGGGGGGGGGTTTGAAGAGAGCCCTTCTTAAAAAGAGACATCCGCTGAAAGAAAGATCATAGAGAAAAAAAAAGAAAGTATTGATAAGAAACACAGAGAGGGAGCTTTCTCGGTTCAGAAGGGAAGAAACTTGCCGAAATCAAATGTGGAAACGGAAGGGGCTGCAAGACTCCTACCAGGAGAGAAAACACCTAAGGGAAGCTGAAGAAAAAGGGGGAAGCCTAGGTATGATAAGTTGGACTGCTCCTACGAACATTTTGAAAAGGGGAAGGACGGCCCAAGATATTCACCGGGCGGGGAGCTTGAGACCGAGGAAAATCCGAATAACCCGGGGAAAAAGCTGAGAAACTCATGCGAGGGGTGGATATTTGACATTTAAAAAAAGGGAGCCCAAAAAAAAAAAAACAATGCCAAAGAGGATCTATTCCATAATATTCCAACCGGCGGGAAAGGATGTCAAAGAGAGTAGAAGGGGGGGGAAATTGTATCATAAGGGTTAAAAAGAGAAAGAGATACTCATCTATGTGGTACTCAGCGAGAAAAACTCCAATGGAGTGGGAGGGAATAGTAGAGAAAAAAATGAAAAACTTAGCGTCAAAAAAAAAGAGAACTGCTGGGGCATCAGGGATGTCTTCGGGGTGTAACCGTTGTAAAACTCCTTTCTCAAGCTTGATGTCAAAGCTTCCTAAAAGGGGGAAGCTCTGCGAAGACGAGGTGTTGAGCACCAGGAGATTTTCGATGAATCTGGACAGAGAAAAGAGAAGTGACGGGGAAGCCCCACCCCTTTACTATGGGGGGAAAGCGATCTCCAAAGAGAAGGCACGATCAGAGCGGTTTACGAGCTGAACCCGCCAATGAATTCTCGAAGCGGACACGCGTTTCCTGGCTGAGAAAAAGGAATAATGTGTGGGAGTCCCCGGCCAGGGAAAAAAAGGTTCAAGATGGAGGAATCGATCGTAAGGGGGAGGGCCCACTATTAAAGTGCCAAAAGTTTTATTTTTGCCGAAGAGGGAAGCGTGGGGGACCTATGGGGAAAAGGGAACAGTCCTCGAAGGAAATCCTCTCCGATTCGACGTAAAGCTCAGAAGAATGTGCGTAGGAGAACAGTTTAGAGCATCCTCCTAAAAGTGGAAGGGGAATCCTTGGAATCTAAATTTGAAATATTTGAGGGGGGATTAGGGGGGAATAGCCCGAAGTCTATTGGACCGAACATGAAAGGGGATTGACGAAAAAGGGAAGAGCCTGCATCATGTAAAAAGAAAAGGATATACTTAGGGGGGGGGAACGCCCTGAAGTGTTCGGCTTTCGTAGGACTTTTAAGGAGAGGGGGGAAAAACTATAGGAGGGGCCTGAGAAGGATCGTCGGTTTTTCACTGGCGATGAATGACATCCTGCGCAGGAAAGAAAACCAAGAGGGAAATGCCGGTCATACTTCTCCTCCACTTCCGAGGGGAAAATCCCAGATGTGGAGAAGGATTAGGGTAGAGGGAGAAGGGAGAGAGGGCACTCTCACAGAATATCTTCGAGGGAGGAGACTTAAATTCCATCTTCGTCAAGGGGAAGCTGAAAACTATCTTAAACATGCAACGAGAGAAAGGGGCTCTTCTACGAACCTTGAATGAAAAAGAGCCCTTGGATGGGGGGGGGACTTGCTTGATCAGCCGCCGAATGCCCAAAAAAGGTGTGCAGTTCAGAGGGGGGAGGAGTGAGAAACGCTTTTGATTGGGTATAATTCATCGTGAAAAAAGGTTTTAGTACAAAAATCGAGATCCTGCAAACGGGGAAAAAAGGCCATCAAGAGGGAGAAGATCATTTTCGGAAGAACATGCACTTCAGAAGGGCTTAGAAAAAAAGGGGAAGCGACCTCTCCCGGCTGAATGGAGGGCTAAAAGAAAACGATAGGGAATATCTAGTGAGAGGAGTCGAGGTCAGTGGCGTTTTGAATCGCCTCATATCGCGTCAGTCCAGTTTGTCGGGTTTTTTCCGGAGGGGAGGGGGAACTACCAGAAAATGTATAACAAAAGAAAAGCACGTACTTGTCCAAGCGTTGGAAAAAAAACTCCCCAAAAACTCTTATTATGCTGACGGAGAATCACTCTGACGGGAAAAAAAAGTCCTCATTCACATGGGGGAGATACAAAGAGGGAAAATAGTCTCTTCCTCCACCCTTGGTAAAATAACTCAGGGAAGAAAAGAACAAAAGGTAGGAAAGGAAAGAATAGATTCAAAGGACTTTCTGGGAATGACTCGAGGGAATAAACCTTTTAAGACGAAAGAATTGCAATGCGGGCGGCGCAGAGGGGGGGGGGGGGGAATTTGGCATTGACGATCATCCTAATAAGGCCTATTTTTGGGTCCAACAAAACGCTTCGAGACTTATATCTGGAGGGGGACAAAGCCTCGGCGAACCGAATCCCACAGAAACAAATTTATGGACTTCAGAAGATATTAAGAGAGGGGCAATACCGGGAAGAAGGGACTACTATAGAAGACCCATACTAGTTGTTGGGAAAAAACATACCATCAAGAAAAAAAGGGGCCTGACTACTTTTTTTTACAAGGGGGGCATCGCCGGAAGGAGTGATCTGGCCACGACAAAGTCAGTTAGGGAAGGGGGGCTTACGTGCAGTATCTCGGCCGATGGGCACACCGTGGTGGGGGGAGGAGAGAAAGAAGACTCTCACTACCTGATTAAACACCCCCTGCTGGGGAGCCTTCGAAAAAAAAGACTTAAAAAGACGGGAAGACCTTCTTCAACCAGGCAAGAAGGGGGACTAACCACCGCAGAAAAGGAAGAAGATCATATCGTTGCGACTTGGAAGGGGCCTCCTATTTGGTGAATGGTCAGCCCTCTAGATATCTAAAAAGGACGGGGGAAGGAGAAGAGCAATGAAGAATCCAAAAGACGGAAAGTAAAATCCGAACGTCCGGGGGCGGAAGGGCCGTTTTCGGGGGAAATGTGTAATCTTCTCGAAGTATGACCAAAATAGGAAGGAACACCAAAACCTTCTCGACAAGAGAGGGATCACGATATGGTAAAAAGTACAAATCGTCGAGAGAACACTAACGCCCCTGTTAGAACAAGGATCGAGAAGATCTAACTCGGGGAAGGGGGGAGAGAGTTGTAGAAGGGAGATGCCGTCTCATCGTTCCTTTGGGAGAGCTATCTCCTTGAGTATTGGAAATCAAGAGAAGGGGCGATCATGAGGGAAGGGGATCTCTGGAGAGGGGGTTCTATGCCGAAACAATCCTATGAGACCAACTCACCTCGGAGGTCATGCTTCTAATCTTAGCTTCTGGGTCAAGAGGGGGACTTCTCAAAGGAATCTTCCTGGTGCTACAAGAGATGACACATCAGCGGCCTCATAAAATGGGGGGAAAATGACCGCCATCTACTGGACGTCTGGACTCCAGGGAAAGACCGGGGATTATTCGTAGGGAAGACTCGACCGGAAGAAAGAAATTCCCTCTATCTGTAGCACTGCCCTATTAGGGGAATAAACCAGAACAACCCGTTCTCGGAAAGCGCTCTAAGGATCTATTAGATCGGAAGGATCTCCCGGGTGGGGGATGACTCACTTCAGGGTTTCTTGAAGGGGGGAGAAATCTTCAATCTGAAAAGGGGGGGGGGTCCGAACTCAAAGGATGCTCGACTTCGTGCAGGACCGATCAGGGTCTAGGAGAAAACCACTTTCTACCTGTTCCACCTGTAAACGACCGAAGAGAGACTATCACACAAAGAGAGTACTTCCTGGGTTTCAATTCTTCAGGTAAGGGGGGGAAGAGAGGTTCCCATCACCAGCTAGGAAGTCTTCATGTACAAATTATGGGAAATCCACAACTAGAGGGAAAGAGGTGCCATCGAGGGGCCTGAACTCTTCTGCAATTTGAAATCCCCTGAAAAGAAGCACGGATTATCTCCTTCCCGGAACGAAGAGTTCTGGGGGGAGGAAGGGGGCTGCGAGGGAAAGAGGCCGAATCGCAGATTTGTAAGGAGGGGGGAAGAGTGAAGGGGGGGGGGTGAGAGATTACACTTCTCCGCCAAAGAACCATTGGGAGAGAGAGGAACTAACTTTTGGGGAAAGGAGATGTTTCAAGGCGAAGCAACCGGGGGTGGGGGGGCAAAACTAGTCTCAATTCTAAAAACTCAGTCTCATAGAGGAGGGCTGCGGACTACTCAGAGACGTATGAAGCGTATTAGGAAAGGAGGGGTCCCTTCTGGGAGGGGGAATAAGCAGCCTTAGGGAAAAGAGTCTTATGGGGGCCGGCAGAAGAAATAGTAGAAGGGGGGAATGGTTATCCTAGAAAAGGGGTAGAAGGGCTCTAAGTATTGCGAGGCATTGAAAAAAAAAAATTATCAAAAAGGGCCAAGGGATGCTTGCAAACTGCACCGGAAAAAGAGATCTGAAGAGAAA
>Ga0179593_1350710_pt1 | contig 13001 bp, 9 predicted proteins | sample CZODoug2_1_08_16_FD_185931 | JGI IMG/M metagenome (GOLD analysis project Ga0179593, IMG submission 185931) | Vadose zone soil fungal communities from Angelo Coast Range Reserve, California, USA - CZODoug2_1_08_16fungal (PacBio error correction) | ecosystem: Environmental > Terrestrial > Soil >...
TTGGCGGACAGAAGAACATGACGCATACTCGACTCGTGCTTCGAATTTATCGGAGGGGTCGCCGCTAGAAGTCATGGTACGGGTCACACTGGCAGGAATCGAACTCGGGTACTATAGGGCTTGCAGAGGGGAAGGGATCAGCCGTAAGGACGGCATCACTGTTTGAACCACCAGCCAGGGCGGGAGCCTTGCTCGAGAGCTCGTCGGCAGTTCGACGCGATTTCGCCACGAGTGGTAAAACGAGACTCCGTAAGAAGGATGTGCAGCGGAATATCACGACGAGGCGGTGACGAAATCCTCCGTTCCTGAAAAATACTGAGAGGAGAAAGAAACCGAGGGAGGCTACGAAACCGGTTTGAAGCAGCAGCAGAGAATATGCTCTCTTTGAAACTCACGGCTCTAAAATGTCTCGATTATACAGCGAAAGAGCAGGCATCGAATACCTTCAGAAGGAACGTGATGCACCAGGCCGAGGGTCGACAAGAGGCATCGAGAGACCAAATGGCGTCACAAGAGAAAAAAGCGGAGGAGGGGGTCAGCGCAAAAAAGGAAGGACTTGCAGGATGACGCAGGTCAGACATCAGAACCTGAAAGCAGAATGGCGGCACTACAAGAAACCTGGCGGGTAGAAAACGCAAGCAGAAATGAAGGCCAGCCGCAGAAAGAGAATAGAAGCGAAGTTCGCGAAAAGGACTCTAAATTCGAACTTGCAATTTCAAAATTGCCTTTAAAGGGGCCCGGGGTACGGACTCTGAGCTAGGCTAGCACGCCGGGCGCGCCCGTTCGTAAACATGGGGGAGCGTAGAACTCTCCGAACATCATCCACTAATTCAGGAAAGGAGATAGGCGTTTCGAAAGAAGGCCTACGGAAATTTTTGGGTAGAGGCCTTTCACGGAGAACCTTCGTTCGGAAAGGGGGGTGCAGGCTGCAATATTAGCTGGTAGACTAGAGACTGGCTAGAGAAGAAGAAAATCACCGGGGGGCGTGGTTGGCGACAGAAAAAAAGGCTGTGTAGGAATTCGAAAAGCAAGGGTTGCAATCCGTAACGGGCCCTTGCAGTACGCGGAGATGGGGCAGAGACGATAGTTAAAGACAACGGAAGAGCGTTTACTGTAACAACTCACAGGGGATTAACAACTGTCATGCTACTCGTATCATATCCGACAGTGACATTCAAAGGTGGCGAGGGAGGACGGGTGCGGAAAGCGGAGGGGGTCAGGATCTTTGATCTCGTAGAAGAATCTCATCAGTAGCGACAGGAGGGGGGGCGACGATAGGGAACATACAGATAGTAATGTCGGAGAGTTGGCGAAACCGTAAAGTACACTTGGAAGGTTTGGTCCTGGACAAAGGGCCGGTCATGATTATTCAGTCTTAAGGAAACTATCTGTGGGAGTCTGGTTAGACTCGGGAAGCAGGCGTAATGGTGAAGGGTGAAGATTAGAGACGACACACTCGAGAGCTTTCGACTGGGGAAGCTATAGCAGGACTAAAAGAAAACAACGAGTGTAGGAGAAGAAATGACCCCATATCTCTCTCGGAGGCGCCTTTAGGCAAAGGATCCGGAACATCTAACGGTTGTCACGAGCTGTGGCAGACGCACCTGGAATTACTCAAGGCAAAAGAGACAGGCCGTGAACTACAAATAAAAGAAAAGGTGACAGAGGGGGGGCAGAAAAGTATAGACGAGCTATATCAAGGGGGGCAGAAGAGCAAAGATTCGTCTCAACATCTTATGGGGGGGGGGGGGGGGGGGTGGTGGGGGGGGGGGGGGGGGGGGGGGGGGGGGGTGTTGGGGGGGGGTGGGGGGGGGGGGGGGGGCGGACAATGAGATAGACAAAAGTATCTTATTTTCCAGCCTGGAGTACCATGTCAACGCAGAGGGACTAGGAAGAACGAGGATACTCTAATCAAAAAGATATGGTTATGTCCAGAGGGGACATTTATATTCACTTGTTTACTCAATCTAATAAGGACAGGAGAGTTTGCCGGTATGATAGTTCAGGCGCGTCCCATGACAGATAAGTACTTCAAGGGCGTTCAAAGGACAAAAGCGTATTGGGGAGAAACGCAAGACGGGTAGGGAGCAACAACAGTCAGAAAAAAAGGGGCTGTGTCTGGCTCGACCACGAGAAGGGGCGTACTAAACGCTCAAGTGGTAAGGCCTCTAAACAACTGCAGCAGAGCGGAAGGGGGTCAATAAGGAAAATGGGCGACACGCCTGGCCGGAATCGGGAAGGCAAAAAATCAAGCGTGAAGGGAAGATAACGAGCTGGAGAAGAGACCTTATACACTGTTAGAGGAAAAGGAGCGCGGCGGCGTGAGAAACGCATTAATTTGCGAATCGGCAACGTGTAAAAAAACCAACCGGTGGAATAGACAGGAACAAAGTCTACCGATAACGCAGCGACGACTGATCGGGGGAGGTCAAACGTACGGGAGGCGAGCAAGAGGTAATTGTGAGCTGGCGATCTCTAAAAAAGCAGGGTAGAAAATGGAGATTCACCCGGGTAGGAACGGATGCGCGATCCCCTTCTGATAAGGGGGACGCTTCATCGGCGAGGGAAGAGGTAGACGAAGTTAGTCGCAAAGGGGCGATGGGTTCGAAGAGCAAGGTCAAAGCACTGACATATGTGACCGGCAAAGGTAAATTGTCGAGAGCGCTTAGGAGTGTGAGAACGATAATTGTCAGCACTTAATACTGGCCGTCCAAGAGGGTCGTAGGGGTTGCGGTGAATTGAACAGTGGCGACTAAGCCGAGAGGAGGGCGGGGGGGTCTTCGAGAGACGGGGCAGGAGGTAAGGTAGACGCAGGATCCGCGGCTTTCTTGGAAGCTTCAAACTCACGTCGGGAGTATTAATGATTATAGGGGGGAACCTGACTCGGCGGGACATGCTTCTAACTTCGGAGGAGCAACAAAAGGGAGGAGAGGAGCTGGCGAGGGGGCGGAGGGGGAAGGGAGGTACGTTACACAAGGGCATTTTGAGCAGTAAGAAATCTCTGGTACCTCGGTAGAGGACAGGCGGGGGAAAAGCCGATGGACAATGGCTTAACGACTCATCCGGTGTGCGCGCACAAAACACAGCAAAAAGGGCGAAGAGGACAACTTGTGTAAAGCGAGGGCTAAGAGCGGTTCATCTAAGCAAACTTGCGCGCGGAGGGGAATCAAGGGCCATAACGGAAATGTAGTGGCACGGAGGTATATGCAGAGCTTGGGTCACAGGCCACCAAAGTTGGATCATGACCGTCCGGGGGGGAAAGGGACTAGAAGTAGACGGAGCCGCTTTTTGACGCTGAAAAGGGATGGGAGGGAGGGTAGACATGGACATCATAACTAAACCGGATTTTGGAGGAGGGCTAGAGACAAACTCACCGGATGGAGCGTCACTTGGATCGGGGGGCGAAGGGAGATATATTTAAATCTAGGCGGGGACTGGATACAAACGATTACCAGGGCGATGAGAACAAAATCGCAAAGTGCACTGTCGTAATTCGAGGTCGAAGAGGGAGGGGGGAATCTACAGAGCAAGAAAAATCCGCGCCACGGTGGTCGGTACTAGAGGAAGCGTGAACCGGAGCGTTCTCCCGACGGTTACTTCAAACGGGCTCTCCTAATAAATTTGGCGTGCTCGCAGTCCTCTGTTGCATACTGCGTATCATGCCAGTCGGCCTTCTGGTCGGTCTGAGGACTGGGAAAAGTCGGGTTACTAAGGAAAAATCATGTCCAGTATGGAACAAACGGAAAAAAGGCGAGCATTGAAAGCCCAACATACTAAAAAGAGGAACCCTGAGGGGAGAAATCCTACCGGCAACCAGGTCATCAGGGAAAAACAGACAGTGGGGGAGAAGGACATTAGAGAAAAGGACTTTAGGAGGCGAGAAGGGTCACCAGGTAGGACGGGACACCTCGCCTGGTGCGTGCGAAAACGGTTGAAGGGGCCAAAAGGGCAAAAACGCTCCATGAACCTCAAGAGAAAAGGGTAGGGGACTCGGGTGGGGCCGGTCACATAAATGCTACTTCGCAAGATGGGTTTCTCGCCGGATCAAACTCTCAGGAAAAGTAGACCGGGATCCTTCGGGTCAAGCGAACGTTGAAAGCAGTGGGCGAACGTAGTCGCTTCAGAAACGGCATAAAAAAAAAAAAGAAGGGAAGGAAGGGAAGAAGAAACGGAGGAGTCTCTCTGTCGAGGGCAGAAGTATCGAAAAACAAAGGCAAAAGCGCAGGACTCGTACGGGAGGAAAAAAGAACGATGGGAGGGTGGAGAAAAAGATATCTTTCCGGCACGTTTAGGAGTTGGAAAAGCGAACAATAAAATGAAGGGTACGGGGGGTGGCAGGCCGGTCTGAACGTTGCGGTGGGGAGAAAAGGGATAGGAAAGCCTAAAAAACCACACACACAAGGGAAATAAACAAGAAAAGACAAGAACACGCGGAAAAGCATAAGATCGAGCACGACCGGGAGGAAAAGAAACAAAGGAGAGGCAGCTGGGGAAGGAAAAGAGGAAAAGTCTCCAAAAGGTCAACGCTAAGAAGAAGGACGTCAGGAAAGTTGGAAACGTGGGGGATTGGACAAAAGGGGTCTCGAAGGAAGAAGGCTGGGACAAGAACTGGAACGTGTAGCGCACCCGCAAGGGAAGAGGCTCTTGCAAGAGTTGAGCCGATCTGGACACTTAGAGTGGCAATCGAGAAAGGGGGGGGGACGTGATGTTCGTGGGGGCGCACAGACTCCAGGATCAAGGGGGGGGGCACAGAGGGAGAAATCGTACTTTCAACGGCAGGAGCCGCACAGAGGCCTTATAAGAGATCGGATGGAAGGACACACGCGGACGGCAGAAGAAAAGAGAACCTCGAATAGAACCTCTCGTACAATCACTACTCAGTGCAAAAAATAATATAATGTGGAGGGGGTCGAGAGATTCCACTAGGGGGCGGCAGGGATGAATACAAGCGGATCAAACACGATCATGTCGGGCACAGTCACACGATCGTGTGATCGAATGGTCCCAATGGTCAAAGCGAGACAAGGGTATCAGATGAAAAGGGAGGGTCGCAAGTCACCTGTCGACCTGTCTAGTACCGGACGGGAAGATGAAAAGAGGAAGAGTGTCAGATTCAGGAGGGGGCGGGGAAGTACTCCCATCCGTTCCCAAAACTAGGGCAGAAGGGAGCTGAGGGGGAGGAGTAGCTCAGGACGGAACGAATATGTCTCAATAAGACACTGGTGGGGTCGGGAAAAGGGGGGGCGTGGGGTGGGGGCGCCGCAGTCAAACCTGAGCCGGGGGGTTCCCATGGGGAAGGTTCAGGTCATAAAGAATCGCGCGGATGGGGGAAAGCGTGGACTGGTGGAAAGCGCTCGCCCGTCAAGGGGGGGGGACATGAAGTATAAGACTCTTCAGGTGCGCGGGAAATGACAGGAGAATTCCCATTCCAAAAGGACAGGGGATACAGCGGGAACAAACTCAGTCACCTACGAATGTCTTGGCTAGGCCAAGAAGAAAAAGGGGATAGTCCACAACCATCGACAGTAATCTCTGTGGGCAGAAAGAACCCGTCATCAGGGTAAGACATCACTTCTGCCGCTGAAGTACACAAGTACTGAGAATGAATTTGGTCTTGGAAAGGAAAAGAGGGACGGGGTGAAAAGAAAGAACTCTACTGTCGGGGGCTCTAGCAAAAAGTGCGAATCTAACAGACATCCGTCGCCACTAGTCGGCCGTTGAACATCAAGCCGCAGACAAAAAAGATGCAGCTCGGCTTCTGAAACGACAAGATTGATATGCCGCGGGCTCATAAACAGAGAGCGCTCGAGAAAACTGGGGGGTCTCAAGTACCTTAACGCGAGAAAAGCGGGAGGTGGTGTCACTTGACCGACTCTGAACACTACAGAGATATCACTCGTCAAACCCTAGAAAAGGAGATTCAGAAATAACTCAAAACTGTGATAAAGGCTACTCGGGCAGATAAGACAAAAAGCTCGAACCGTGTGATAAGATTCAGAACCCTTCGTGACGACAGAAGAAATCGATCTACCAGACAGTATGGATGATCAGCCAGGAACAGGGCCGTCCAGAGGGAATACGGTGCATGCGTCATTCAATTCCGAGGAGGGGGGAAGAAACTGTGAAAGGGGAGACTGGGGGAGATAAGTTTGAAAATGCGGAGAGATAGCCTCCGGAAGCCGTGGGGGGCAAAAATAGTCATAGATCGTACAAGCGCGCAGAAGAAGAAACTCGAGGAAAAAATGCGAGGTGGTTTGAGGCCCATCCCCGATAAGGAAGAAGTTTGAAGAAGACTGGCCTTAGCCGGTCTAGGGACTTGAGGACCGAGGATCCCAGGGAAGCGCCATACCTTTGGAGGGGTAAAGGGGCCAGCGAATAACCAGCAAGGGTGTGGCAGGAGTGTGACTGTAAAAAAACTTTGAAAAGGTGCCGCCTCAAGTGGGGCAAATCCGGGGTAACTGGAAAGACTGCCAAAGGACGCGTTCAGCACTGGGCTACTATATGTAAAAAGAGCCGCCGGAGCGGGGCTTGACGTAGACCGAAGTTACTGACTCAGGTGTGACGCGTCGGGCCTACAGGGGAGATGTGATGAGGAAGAAGCGATTTTTACTGCTCGAAAAAAGAGTTGTACGGAACTCGAGGCATGTCGAAAGGGAGGGCTATAAATTGATCTTTGGTCTGAGTCAGAATTGCTCTTCGTGGACAGCATACACGCGAACAGGTGGAAAAAGCGGGGAACAGCGCAGAAATGCAGATAGCGTCTAAGCTTGGAAAAAAAACCCCAAGGTAGTAAATGCATGAAACTGATTACGAGTTGGGGGGGAGGGGGGTCAGAGTGGCAGCTGGTTGAGGGTAGGGGGCGGGCCAGTGACAAAAGCGTACAGGCCAAGTGCCGGAGGCGCCAAGTAAAGCTGTCAAAGGTCACTCATCGGCTCGGGGGGATCAATCGTAAGCGTCTCTGCAACAACACCTGTCAATTGGGATTGAATCAGAGCTAGAAAGGAAGGTCACTGATCACTACAACCGCTCGAGACTGAGACGAATCGGACTGGCGGAAGAGGATACGTCGAGGGGAGCCGCGCAGTCATGCAAAAAACAGCAGGGAAAAATCCAATGATGAACTCCGGCCAACGACTGACCTTCCTGAGGGGAGAGTCGACAAATAGCGGGCCCAGGTGAGGGGGGCGGGAGGGAACAATCGGAGAAGTAAGGGACTGTGCTCGATCGGGAAGGGGGTCTAGCAGACAAGCTTTGAGAGCATGACCAGAATTCGAATCGGGTCACTCAAAGAAAAGGAGGAAAAGAAAGCTTAAGGCAACATGGGGTAAAAGCAAAAAGTTCTAAAAAGGACATCGAGATGTGGAAAAGCTCTGGATGACATGTAGGGCTGTTGACGAAAGCAGGAGAAAACTTCAAAACGCGTGCCTGTTGGAAATGGCTATCGCGCCCACCCGGAAGTCTAGCGTGAAAAAGGGGGCCTTTCGTCATGGAAACGTACTACTTCAGCGGCAGGATCAGGGAAGGGTGGAAAAAAAATCGCCAAAACCTATGTCGTGGGTCGGGACTAGGAGCCGCTGCAGAGGGGGCCATAACAAGAGCAAGTTATGCGCCGTCAAGCAAAAGCGACCTCGAAATAAAATCGAGAGTAGGGTAACAGCGGCGAAGCTCAAGAGGGTGTCGAAACTATAGGAGGCAAGTTATTGCCGATCAAGGAGATATTCGGATGGGCGACTAAAGGAAGGTGCGGGGGGAATGGAGGAGACGTACGGGAGAAGAAGAACGTCTCTAAGATCGTAAAAAAACGTGAACAGCAACGGCAATCAATAGAACATTCCAGTAAGACGGAAAACGTATCACAAAGAGACACAGGCTGATAAACGGCAAACGCAATGTCTGGCGACACAAAAAGAGATGCAAGGACGGGAGGTCAGGGGGGAGACACATCCGCCACGTGCGCAAACATGAGGGAAAGACAGGGTACGACTGTTAGCGGTATGACAAGGACAGGGCAGCGAGGGACGAAAACATGCTAAGAAAACGAAATCGTGACTAGTGTTAACTAAAGTAGATATCTCGAGGGGGCGGCCTAGTTCGAAGGGAGGCATAAAAGCCTGTAGAGGAAAGACGCTAAGGAAGGAAAAAAGAAGGACGGAAGCATTCGGGAGGGAAAGAAGTGTCGAGAAACGGGAAGAAGGAGATGGATGAGCTGCGGGGGTCTCAAAAAATGGGGGAAACGGACATGGTGGGCGATCCATGGGTCGGGCGGGGAGAGCGTGCGCTGACACTCAAAGGACAAGGGTGGGGGAGGGGGGACGTAAATGAAAGATCAAACGGGAGGAATCTATTGTTGCTGGGCGGCATTAGTCAGAAACACACTAAGGGTATACAGAATGTCGGCTAGAAGACCCGGGGCAGAGGAAGGCTAGGGAGTCCGGGAGGACCCGCCGGAGTCGTGGCGGAGTTCCCGTCGTCTGGGGGGACATGACGATAGAACGGGGCCGTATGGGGAATAGGGACAGCAGTTTTCAGGGTCTGTCCGGTGGAAAGGAATCCGCATCGATGAAATAAAAAACTCAGGGTGCGAAGAGTCAGAGTATTCGGTTTCTATCGGCGGGTGAGAAATGGTGTCACCGGGGGGGTGGGGGTGGCATACTTCTATACTATTCCTGGAACTGGGTAAAACTTTTAAAGGCCATAACTGTCGCTGAATCCACAGAAAAAAAGAAACTGAAACACACCAAAAACACACCAAGAAAAAAAAGGTGGAGAAGACCGAATTGGAAGCTAAGAAATCAAGAAATCTCGGGCGGAACATGAGTTGGGGAAATGAGGGGGGGGGGAGACCATTGGTCCTCCGAACACGGAACAGGCTTGTATCCGGGGAGAGTTCGATCAAGTCCAACAGCGGTCACCATGTGGTGATAATAGGTCATCCAGGATGAACGTGCACACACCGGGGAAAAAGGGCCTGTCGACGCCTCCTCAAACACACCAAGGGACCGAGGGGTTCACTACAGCGCGAGGCGTGTAGAGGGGGAGCGTCGGGGAACAGATAGAACACGAACGCGGAATTCCAAGCTCTATGGAAAAGGGAGGAGCGGTCAGATAAAGAAGTAGGGTCCAACCACGTGGGATTTGAAAATGATTCCAAAGTGCGAGCGAAGTGGGGAGAATCGATAGAAGCTCTTGCGGGTGCAATGGGTGCTGTCGGCGATGAGTACGGAAAGGGACAAAAAAAGGAACGCGCGGCAACAAAGATAGAACTCCGAAATAAAGGAAATAAGAACGACCCGTCCGCGTGCCAGCAAAGGGCACGAGAGGAGAGGAGGGAAAAGAGGGGGGAAGGAGCACAAAAAAAAAGATACAGTGGAAAAAGGGCTTCAGACGCTTGAAAGGCGGACAACGCCTCCTGGGGCCCAGACGGGGCACACACCACAAAAAAAAAGAAGATACCTGTGGGGCGAAAAAAATAGGACGAGAGCGGGGGGGGTTAACAGCGCAAGCCGGAGCGCGAACAACGCACGGTAAGCAGACGGGGAAAAAGAAGGTGGTCGTCGTGGTCTATCAATACCGGTGAAAAAAAAATCTACAGGGAAAGGCTAAACCGAGAGGATATAGAAAGGCAAGCAAGGGGAGAGATAGAAACAAACAGAGGCGTGGGGGGATGGGAAAAGAGATATCGTTAGAGCTCAGCCGCGGGGCATGAGCCAGGGACATCAGGATAAAAGTGCGGTGGGGAGGAACCCCAAAAAAACACCTGATAAAATTACTGGTCTGAGAAAAGTGATAGGCCTCAGAAAGGCGAAGCCTAAAGAAAGAGAAAAAAGGAGACGTCGACCGTGAGGGAAAAACGGTCTCACGCTCCTGCGGGGCCCGGAGGGAAGGTAAAGGGCGTTTGAAAAGTGTGGAGGGAACCAGCAATGAAAGAACGAAGAGAGGAAGGGACAGAACACCGTAGCAGTCTACTGTAGAGAGGCGATCATCAACTGTTACAAGCGGGCTTAAAGCAATCAGGAAGAAAGGGATTAGAGTGGGGCAGAAAAATGCGCGCTTGCATACTTGCCGGAAGCAAAAGTACTCGACGACCCGGGACACGGATCTGAGGGAAAGCGGATATCAGAAGGAGAACACGTCGCTCGATGAATCCATCCTGCACATACGAACAGAAGTGGACTCTTCTGTTCGGGGCGAAAGAAGATCTATCGAAGGATGGCGTCCATGGGATGGGGCCTCCTAGAGAGGAGAACAGCAGTTCAAATTGAAACGAGGGGGGGAAAAAGACGGGACAATAACGGAATGTCCACGAGAGGGACAAAGGAGCTAACCTTCGTGCGCTTTACGGAAGAACGTAAACGATACCGCTCGGGGAAGCAGGAGACATGTCACCTCCCAAACTGAACCAAACAAAGAAAAAGGAGGGAGATATCAGAGGAAACGGAAAAGGTCAGTATCAAAAAGTGGGGGGGGGGGTTTAAAAGAATGTCTTTCCTCTTCGTCGAAATCTCACTGAAACGTTGAGAAATCCAACAAATTGCGGGGGGGGTTTCCAAAATCGTGGACCTCTGCGCTTATCAAGGTGTGCGTGGGTGGGGATGACGGAAGGCGAGACGTCGCCGCGCGTGCGACAGTGTGTGTGCAAAAAGGAAGGGAGGGTGACGTCTGAAGGAGATGTCCGTCAAGGAGGAGGGATCGTCGTTAACCAATGAAAAAGGGGGAGGGAGATCAATAAAAGGGGGGGGACGGAAAAACAAACACCTCGCCAAAGGGCGAGGGGAATAGAGGTCGACGAAAGTGAAGGGTCCGGACACCCGATCCACAGCAATGGTGAGACTTGGCAGAAGAAAGGGACGATGCAGTAGCACTAAAAGATCCGGTGCAGCGAGAGAAAAAGAGATCGGCCGACGAGTCTCCGAACTGCCGGGGAAGACCTCAGCACAATCCCTCTGAAGCAGGCGTTCTCGAAGAGTTCGAAAAAAGGAGAAAAAAAGGAAGGAAGGGCAGACTGGGAGAAAGTAGAAGTAGGAGCTAACCCGGGATGGAAAGTTCCTTCAGAGGAAATAGGGGGGAAAAAGAACTGCAGGCAAAATAGGACCAACTCTATCATCAAGGCCTGTCGACTAAACAAAAAAATAACACCACCGGTAGGAAAAATGTAAACCTGACATTTCTCGACCCTGGAGGGATCAAAGAAGAACGTCCCCCCCCCTGCTTAAGAGCAGAAGAACGCGTAAGCTCAAGACTTCCTGAGAAAAAGTCTTCGGATAGGAGTTCCTGAGGACAACGCATTAAGGATTGGAAATCTTCACATGAGATATTCCTGTCTGGGGGGAACAGGGTGCCGAAGTACGCGAGCTCGTTGGAGAACGGAAAAAACGCCCGGGGAGAATCACATGGAGAAGCCAATCTAAAAAAGAGACGTGTTTCCCCCAGCAAATCAAGCAGGAGATGGGGGAAGAAAAGGAACAGGATCGTTTACGAAGGCCAAAATGGCCGCGCGCCTGAGGGAGCAGAAGAGCGGAGGCGACAGGAATATAGATAGGAGGATGATAAGACCACTCGGGGGTGAGTGTGGCGAAAAAAAAGGAGGGGGAGAATGTCCCTCGCTTGGGGCCATGCACCGTCCCTGTGCCCGACGCGGAGCTGGGCGCGGGAGGGCCTACACCGGACGCAGCTTGGGAACTAGCTTTACTGACCGGACTCAGATTTAAAAAGGGTCAGACAACTCGATGGGGGAAGCTAAAGAGGGGGGGCTATGAGTAATTAACGTAGAAAATTGATCTTTGATCAGAGGAGGAGACTACTTGCGCAGAAGCTCTGGAAACATTTTCTAAATCGGAAAGAAGGAGAGAGTACCGTCAATCAGCTTAAAAATCGTCCTGTTCTTGGTGTCGCGTTCCCACAGGCACGGTCAGTCTTGTCAGAGGTCTGGGAGGGATTATGGAGACGGAACTCACATAGGAAAGGGGGGACCTGGAGAACGCAAAACGTAGAGAACGAGAAAGCGATCAAAAGACTCTCTCCCCAACAAAAGAAATAAGGATATCTAAAACTATCTAGTCCGTGGACGTGGAGAAAAGCGACGACGGCACCTAAAGGATGGACGAGATGGCAGGACAAGAAATCCTGGAATTAAACGCATCAAAGAACCGTAAACTACAAAATCGCCCATGAGTGAAGTATTGGGGGAAAGCTGAATAATTGCTAATAGAAGAGGAAGGGCAGGGGATAAGAAAAAAAAAAAGATTTCGTCTCTTAGGTCGCAAGGAGCAGAAAGAGGAGATCAAAAAAAGATCAATCGTGCAACGCTAAGAGTAGGCACCGAAAGAGTCAGCGAAACTAGGGAGCTCCTGGGCGAAGATTTATGAAAGAGGAGGAAAGTGCATGTCACGGGGAAGAGGAGAAAAAAAGGAAAACTGAACGGTGTTCAAAAAGCTCAACACCCCTCTTCTTCATGGCCGTCCGGCAAGGGCAAAAACGCGAGGACACTTCGTCGCCCAACCGTTAAAAAATAAAGCAAAAAAGCAAACCCCTGTTCTGTTAGGAGAGGGGGGAAAAAGATCGCTACAAGAGAAGGGAGGGAGAATTCCTCGGGTCGCGCAGCAAGTCTCCAGGCATTCCAGGAGTCACAGTAATGCCTCTCGAGAGGGCGAAACGATCAGCGCAGGTAGCCGTAGCCTTCTCGTTGGGAAACCGAGACACATGTGAAAAGTGGGCAGAAAAAAGTCGCGCAGAGGAGGTGTCCCTAACAAGGAGCTCATCGACTTTCGGAACCGAACGGCAAGACGCCAATGAAAATGAACGAAGGCGAGGACTCCGTGAAGAAACAAGTCTGAGTCGCTGGCAGTTCTTCTAGACAGGAGGGATTGGAGGCCGAACCCGAAAGGGGAGCGAAATTCTCTTAGAGTGACGACTGTCGTTCCATATCCCGAGAGGAGAACAGCCGTTGCGAGAAGATGAGCAGGGGCAGAGGGGGAAATAAGTTATAGATCAAACTTGCTAAA
>Ga0179593_1436859_pt1 | contig 13001 bp, 11 predicted proteins | sample CZODoug2_1_08_16_FD_185931 | JGI IMG/M metagenome (GOLD analysis project Ga0179593, IMG submission 185931) | Vadose zone soil fungal communities from Angelo Coast Range Reserve, California, USA - CZODoug2_1_08_16fungal (PacBio error correction) | ecosystem: Environmental > Terrestrial > Soil >...
TCGTGTATCCGATCTCAGGGCTCCCCCTCCTTAAAAACAATAGAGAGGGAAAAGGCAGAAAAGCGCTTAAATACCCGAGAAGGCAGCCAGGGGGGGTCAACGAGGCGAAGTATGTCCTCTTCGATTATCCACCAATACGCAACCGGCGCATAAAAGAAGCTGGGAACACGCACGAGGGACGCGACAGAAGGACGAAAAAGGGAGATTCCCGCAATTCCAATGATAAGTGACGTAAACTGCGTGCATAGGAATCTAGCTTGTCGGACCGGCAGAAAACGGAATAGACAGAGTCTATCTCCTAATCGGAACGTCTATCGTAAAAAATGAACGAAAGAGAAAAGAGATCAGCTGAAAAGGAAGGGACTCCCAGGACGGTCAAGACACGCTTCCTTGCGTTCGAAGGAGCACGGGCCGGGAGATGCTGAACGAAAACTAAAGAACTCTGGAAGAGGGGCCGAGAGAATCTCATGAAATCAGTTTGTCCGACTTCGGCTCGACGGACGAGTTCGGAGCCAAAGGGGACGGACGAGGGGTCGGGAAGGAGAGGGCCGAAGGGGAGTTGTTCGACGGAACTCGCAGCCCCGCTAATCCGCGTCAAAAAAAACATAACGTCAAAAAAAGAGGGAAAAATTTTGGGAAACCTCGGGAAAGGGTCCGGTCGGACGTCTACGTCCGGAGAGGGAGAGGTGGGGGTGACGACCTCGAGGTAGAAGACATGTACGTAAAGGACCAGTCAGCAACGTAATCGCGCGATTTCAGGAAAGTCACCCAGTAGGCCGCTCAGCTCGTAATGTGAAAAAGCACGAGAATTTCAATGGCCCGCATAGTCTTTTGTTAGAGAGGGGGAAGGAAACTAACTGAACAGAAGAAGAGTAAGAGAGCAGAAGAAAGAGAGCCGCAACCCATCACGTCCTCAAAAAGCGGAACGCGAAAGAGGCGACCTACATGCGCAAGAGTTGGGAGACAGCAAGAGAGACAAATGCGTGCCTATATCTGCGGCAGAAAAATGGAAAAAAAAGGAAGACAGGAGGGAAGAGGTCCACAAGAAGCGTTTAACACCAGGTACGGGGGGAGTCTAAATCCCTTCCGTGACCACTGATATCCGAGGACTAAAATTCAAAAAACGGGACATCAGCAAACGTTCCGATGAGCGGCACGGAATCCTACTCCCCCGTGTCCTGCTGCATCTTTAGCACGATCGCCTCCAACGCTTTCCGACGCGAAGCGGGACAGACTCACCGAGAGTCACGAGAGCGTGACGTGGGTAACAAGAATATTATTCGCACTTTGTCGCAAGAGATGATCAGAACGAAAAAAAAACGAGGAAAATCAGGGCTCTCAAATCCGCCTCATTCGGCGAAGATAGAGGGAATAGGAGCGACGCAGGAAGCACGCCGAGGAGGGATTGAAGAAATTTTTCAAGCGTCAGGGAACCGGATGGCACAAGGGGGGACGGGGGAGAATCGCGGGGGGGCCAGGGTTGGACTTGATAACACTTGAACAGAAACAAGGAGCGAGGGTGGAGACAGTGAAGCAAGGAAATTACCTCAAGGGAACTCTCAGTCACATAAGTACTGGAAACAGGCTAGAACCCCGGCCAAGCGGAAGACCCATATAGGCGATGTTGCGAAGAAATTCACCATATCCTAGTACAGGGAGTAGCCGTCCGAGAGGGGGAGGGCCAACTGGGAAGAAGGAGGAATCCGATAAACCTGTTGTCGGCGGGAATCTGAAAATGTGAGGCCCTGGAGAGAGCGACTTAGTCGCTTGAGTATGGGGGGGCGGGGGAGGTGGAGTCGAAGTAACGGCGCCATTTCATACCGAGCTCGGTTCGGGCGGAGAAACGCGACTAATTTAAAAAAGCAACAACCTCAGCGCCAGGCTCATTTCAGCAAAGCCAGAGCAATCGGGGGGGTAGGCCGACCGGGAGGAGGGGGGCCTTCATTTCCGCGGCGTGAATTGTGGGGAATCGACAGCTGTGCGTGAGAAATATCAAATCCTAAAAGGACAGCAGGGGTTAAAGCGTAGGGGAACTTTGTGATACTCACGCACCCAACAGAGGTCCGGAATTCCCTTTCCAGGGGGTCTCTTCCTAAAACAGGGGCTCTCATAAATAGAGAGGTCTCTGTATCCCCTTCTTCTTCGTTTCTGCAGCAGGTCACAACCCAAGGTCTTCGCTTGAAACCATCCGAGAGTTTTACAAACCTACGGCGGTTAAGATCACCGCGCTCGTTACGAGTCTGGTTAGCGGAGAAAAAAACGGAATGGGACGAGTCGTGAACGGTGGGAGGCTCAAAAAAGGATTCCATACCTATTTCTGCTGGTGATCGGGAACTAGGACACGCAAGAAGGTAAAGTCTTCTAAGAGTAAGACAAGGGAATTGACCATCCTCATCTAGAGGATGCACGCATGATCCTCAGTGGGGACGTCCACCACTCCAGACGACACGGGAGGAGGAAAGGGGGGTGACAGAATCAAGGGAAGGGCGCGGGGGGGAGACGCAAATTAAATTCATAATGGGAGGAGGGCAGGGAATGGGACGCTAGCACTTCAACGCAACGAAACGCCACGCCAAGCGCACTACTCTTGGCAAGGGCAGAAGGGTACTCCTCGCGCCCCGAAGCAAGAAACCTTTGGCGGAATAATAGCAGACCATGGGGGGGGGGAAGCGGGGAAAAAGAAAGAAGGGGAGCAAGGGAATCAGCGTCAAGTGGACAACGGCACACAAGAGTGCGTAGCTGGCGAGTTGAGAAAGGGACTGGGGAGGGGGTCAGGGACACGGAAAAGGTGAAGGGCGAGGGTCCCGAGGAATGGGAAGTAAGATCACAGAGGAGATGGGGACGCGGATCCAGTGAAGGGGGGTCAATTAGGAAAAACGGACTGGAAAAGGTCCAGAACGAGACGAAACCCGAAAAGGGGACAGCCTATACTCACATCTCGTCGAACCTGCGCTAAACTGACGAAGAGAAAATACAGCAGGAGTTGATGGTAAAGGCGTCTAGGCCTTCAAGCTAGAAATAAAATGACTCACTGTAAACGAGATTGAGAAAGTCGGGGGCGGGGGGGTTTTCGGCTGCTATAATATCGGGGAGAAGCAATCATGGCTAGGTCGCCTCTCTACTAGAGCGTGAAGGAAGGGGAGGGAGAACATCTCGGGCAGCCGCGGCTACTCCCATGCAGGACGGGGTGATGGGCGGGTAGGCGGGCTCAAAGACGACTCGGGAGCGGGGGGGAGATCACTTTTTTGGACTTCTGAGAAGGAAAAGGCGAGCGTAAGGAGACGAAAGGACGGGCGGATCTACTCGTCATGGGTGGAACGGCTCGCGTGAAGCAGGAGGTCGGAGCGTCCAGGAGCGGCCAGAGCGCGCTGCCCGAATTTGATCGTACTTCGGAAAGCGCTCCCAGGGGAGAACCTGCTTCTAAAAGCGTCGGGGGGCGGAGCATGAGTTCAGGGGCTGATCAAAAGGGATCGGGTTACTGGTGTGCAGATTAGGAAAAAAAGGAGAAACACGAATCCGGGTACTATCCTACACGAACGTGAAAAAGGTCGGGGAAACACGGAAGCGCAGTCAAGGGGAACCTGGCGAAAAAAAACGCGGGGGGGAGGGGGGATGAGAGATGACGGAGTACATTTGGCAAAAGGGTGTGACTCGATTGCGGACAAATCTTCGCTACGGAAAGGAGACGAAGCAGGGATAAGCAAGCAGGACGAAGCTCCAGTACGAAAGGGGGGAGGCGAAGTCGGAGGAGGGAAGAGCGGGGCGATGTTCACTTAGGCGAAAACATGAAAGGCCTCTATGCGATCTAACTACAGCAGGGAGAAAGGGGTAACGGGAGGGGAAAGGAGGCGCCTGAAATGGAGAATCGCGCTTAAACCCGAGTGTGACATCATCTGATTCGGAAGAATGAGGAACAGCGGAATCGCGGAAGGAGGCCTAGAGGGAATGAAAAGAAGGAGATTCGCGTTTGTAATCAGCTCGTCGTTTGGAACTTTTCTCGACGACTGCGCTCGACAAGGACGGGACCTTGGGGAGGGAGAACCTGGCGATCCGCAATCGAAGAACTTTCTCACGACATTCCCGCTTACATGACGTGCATTTCTCCCAAAAAGTCCGGTTATCAGTCCTCGGGGTGGACGGTGAAAAAGACAAGGGGTAAAAGGTCCGATCGCTATTCGCAGGCACAAAAGTGGCGGGCAAAAGCAACCGAGGAGACTGAGGGCTTAGGGCGGCGGATAATGGACAGGAAATGATTACGACTCTTGATCACACATGATGCGAATGAGCCTCCGGTATACTCTTACTCCTCTAGGAGAGGAAACGGGGATGCAGAGCTACTTTGGGTGGAGGGAGGAGACCGAAGGAAAACTTAAGAAAAAAAAAAAAAGGAGGAGAAATAAGGGGATATTTAAAGGGGGAACGGCGCGACTCAAAACAGCTCTCTACACCACGCGAATTCCGAGAATAGTCCTGGACGATGCAAGAGGAGTAAAGGGCGATTAAATGGTAAGCAGAGGGAAGATTTCGTCACTTAGATGATCCGAGAGAACCCGACCCTCAGCGGTGAGCTGCACAGAAATTGAAAGGGAGAGGACCGGACTCCGGACAGCAACACTTCGATGCAAAATTCCAATGAGAATGACAGAAACGGTCTTCGCTCCAGAAAGGGAAGGGTAAACACGGAATGTAGCGCCGGGGGGGAGCACGTATCAGCGTAAGAGAGAAGGGAACGCCGCCGGGGGAATTCTGGGAGCCGAGGAATACCGGAGTACTACTCTCAAACGACTATCTACTCTTCCACCGAACGAAAAATCGTAAGAAATTAGTCAGCAGGAAGCTCGCGAGTACCGCCGCTGATGCTGCTAAACGATTAAGGGATCCACGAGGGCGTGGGGAAAAAACAGGGCATGAAGAGATCCGTTGGAAGGGACTAGGGAACTCGACAGAAAAAATGGTGACTCCACGCAGACTGCGAGGATCTCTCTAGCTTAATTGGGAAGGGAAGGAGGAAACCTCGAGAACAGACCGGTAGAACTAAAACGAGTAAAGAGGGGTGGAGAGGGCCTGCGGATGTTTCCGGAGACGTGACGGCAGAGCTCGTGGCCGTCAGGCAAGACGTCAGCAAGGGGGGAAAAGGAGGAAAAAGCCCTCAACGCAACAGCGCGTTGGTGTAGCCAGTTGACAAAGGCCTGACGAGAGGCAAGGGGAGGGAAAAGACGGAAAACGTTGCAATGCCCGGTCGTCGTAACAAAAAGGGAATTCGGTCGCGGGGGACAAAATACACGGGAAACATAGGCAAAAGGAGCAGAAGGAAAAGCTAGCCGACCGACCATAAAAAGGACGAAAGGGAAGAAGAAGGAGGAAAGCGACTAACGACCATGCGACCCTAATTTGGTCAGAGCCTTAAAATCGGAAAAGAAGAGGCGTTCGCATGGCGAGGGAACGATAGGAAGGAAAAAAGAGAGGGGGGTCGGGGACTCTATCCACTATCATAGTGAAAAGGACTTTTATTACCTGAAGAAGGGGAGAGGTCTCCGCCTCGGATACGAGTCAAAACAAAGGGATACGACCTCTCAGGGGAGTGTAGCTCCTACAAGTACCTAATGTGTCCGGAGTCCAGGAGACGATGCCATCGGAGTCCTCCTAGCGCGGATCTCACCCTACTCGATGAAAAAGGGAGACGGCTACAAAATAGAGGAGATTAGAAGAAGTGGAGCATGATATTATCGACACTAACACACCACGAAGAAGAACTATCTCCAAACGTAGGGACTAGATTACTCTTTCCATGCTTCGAGGAACGGAAAAGAAACGACAGTCGTGATTAGGATACGGAAAGTTTTACGAGCAAGTTAAGACTGCGAAACGAATAAACCTGGGAGTGCGAGGTATCGTCACAGGTGTCAATCCGTGATCAGCAGATTGCTAAAGACCACCCAGAGAGAGGGGTGAAAAAAAATAGGGACAGCCGGTTTCCTGTGACACTAAGTTCGTGCGAGAAGGGGAACACACAAGAAAGCACAGGGCCCAGAGGAACTGCCCACGAGATCAGATGGTTGCCGCCGGGGTAGGGTCTTTCCAGCAAGGATGACAACAAGCGGACTGAAAAAAAAACTGGTAGCTGATGAAATTCCTCTACGTTTGGGAGAACTGGGGAGGGCACGAAACGAGGACGAAAATACGGAAACTGGAAGCGAGGGCGGAGTCGGGGGGAGAGCGGCGGGGTATCTTGGGGGAGCGAGGGCCCTAATGAGAGACACAAGGGAAAGGTGAATCAGGGTATCGACCGGGCTAAAGGAGGGAAAGAGTTCACAGAGTCGCCCAGTTTCTTAAGGGGAGGGTGGGGCGGAAACAGCGTATGTCAGGGGATATTGGCCTTACTGAGTGATGGTAATGCGGGTAACGTGGAATTTGGACGTTGACGTACTATTGTTCCTTCGCAAGTTTCCTCCTCATCCAACGAAAAGTCTAGGGTTTCTTCCTGGCTCATTGAGGTGTGGAAGCAGCAAACGGGCGTTCACCGGAGAAAAAATTTGGGTACTACAAACCTAGAGGGAAAGTCACGAGCAGGGGATCGCGAAAAAGCCGGATTCTTGGAAACATAAGACAAAGAAACACAACGGAGGAGAGTGAAAAATAAGAGGAAAACTAAGAAGCCGACGTCAAAGGGAGGTTCTCTGTGGAACTCTCGCGCAGGGGGTACGCAATTCAAGGTTCTCCTGACGTGAACGGTGACTGCGCAAACCGCTGACCATAGCAGAAGGCAAGGGAGGGGGGGAAATCGTTAATCGGACATGAGCAACCGGAAGTACTTCCCACAGAGGAATGACAGGACATCCGCGATCAGGGGATCGAAATCGGCGGCGGGAAACACGTTACCAAGACGCGAAAAGGGGCAGACGAGTAACCCTTGAGGGGGGGCGACGACAAAAGTTTACGGTCCAGGGGGAAGAAGGGGGGGGACGCGAAGGACGCCAGGACACACAAGCCAATAAGCCGCTCGGCGAAGGGGGGAAGAAGGTTCAGTACGGGTCGAAAAAGTCCAGCCAAAAACGTGGCAAGGAATCCAGATAAATCCCCTGTTTGGGGCCGCGAATGATAGGGCGTGAAGAAGGGACGGCGAGTGCAAGTGGTGAAAAGACAAATAGATCGTGGGGATCCGCTGGTGGAAAAAGGGAAGGTCGGAGGGGCTGTTTCCGTGACAACATGACAAAAAACACCAGAAAGGAAAAAAAAGTGGCACAAACCAACAAAAAGAAAATGGTGAAGGCGGTTCCACGTGTAAGTTCAGGCTTCACGTAACCATCGCCATGGTCGAGGGGATACTCCGTTGGGCCTCGGGAGCGAAAAAGGCGGAAACCTGGCCAGCGATCGAGAAATCCATGGTCAGCTCGAAGGCGTAGACCAAACAAAAAGACAAGATCACAAAAAAAAAAGAAGACCGGCGTGTCTATCCGCGTCGATGCACATCAAGAAAATGGTAAGATCAGGGCTCAACACATGGGCAGGTTTTTAGGGGGATAATCGCAGGCGAACGTCGCAGAAGAGCTGATCCAAATCTCTAAACGGGGAAAGGTGACAGCCGCGATCGAGAAAGGAAGAAGTACAGATGAGAGGAAGCGAGGGTGGGATGTAGCGGAGAAAAGGACTCGTACCGAGCTCGCAAAAGGTGGGGACTCTGCTGCGAGAGGAAAGGTCTTCCGGTCTTAGGTAATGGACGCTCGTGCGCCCGGAATGTTCAAGGAGAGTCGCACTCGAAGCCGCCGCGATAATTTCGGAATCGGTGCCTGCAGCGGGGGCCACGATTTGACGGGGTCAAACACAAGAGCCGGGGATAGGGACGGGCGTGCCGACGTGCTTCATCAATTATGTGTCGGGGTAACGAGAGGAGTTCGTGAGCTCATCTTAGACGCTGATGTTCTGGTAGTCTCACCACTCAATAGCGGGGACGAAGAAAGGGGAAGTTCAAGTTGGGGTTGGGAAAACAGACGGACGACGAGAGCGTCATGCGGTGAACCGGGCAGAAAAAAACTACTTCAGAAAATGAGTGACGGGAAGTCGTACATGAAAGGGCGGAGAGGGGGCTTCACCTGAACAAATCGTACGGCCGGAGAGAGGACACAGATCACATTCATCGCAAATCACAAAAGGGGGGGGGGGGGGGGGGGGGTTGAGGAGGGAAAAAAGGGAAGGCGGAGGGAGTTCGAGGGGCGAGAATTACGGAGAACATGAAGGCCTCTCATTCTATCTACATTAATCGGGGGGACAGTTAAAAAGTCCAAAGTTCTCTTCATTAAGGGAGAAGAACAAAAAAGAGTGTGATACATCAGCGGTTCGTGCAACTCAGCGGCCGAAATGGTCAGGGAAAAGTACAAGAAAAGCGGTTCGGACGTTGGGGGTAATCGGCTAGTATTGACTTAAAACTGTAAAGGAGAAAAAGAAAATTGACTCAAGCAGCTTCGGCTGTAGGATCACACCGAAAGGAAGACGAGAAAGCTACCTTTCTCAAGACTTAAGCCTAGGACCAAAATGACACAGACTCTGCTCTCTCAGTAAAATGGAGGTTTGGAGGGCATCGACCGGGTTGATTGGGGGGAAAAAGAGGCTATAACGTGCTTCCAAAAGGTCGTGCTACACCGCTCTAGCGATCTTAGGGGCACTGCGAAAGGAACCGCCTCAGTGAAGAAGGAGGAGGGGGCCTAAAAAAGGTATCGGACGGACTCGGTCGAGGATTCGCGCTCACTAGGTGATGCAGCATCTTGTTTCTGAAAAATGGAAATAATACTCAAAAAAACCAACTTGAGAAAAATAAGGAAGGGACCGGAGAATCGGAAACTCACACCATCATATAGAAATCACCACAGTGGGCGAGGCGGTGATTACAGAGAAAAAAAAAGATTCTCAGCCGTACCCTGGTAAAAGAGAATGAAAGGAGGACTGCTCTAGGAAAAAAGCAAGACGCGAAACGCCGATCCCGGCCGGTGCTATGATTGGGCATCCGTTAAAGACCGCTCCAAAAGGAGCCCGCAAAAGTCCCATGAGAAGGAGACGAAAACGCGGTCGGCGCGATCAGCACTACTGACGGCGGGGGAAGGAAGACGAGAGAGGGCTACAGAGGAGATGAAGAAACAAGCACGCTGACGAGAGAAGGACGGAGGACGAATCAACCAAAAAAGTCAAGACGACCTCAAGTTACCTTGTGGAAAAAGGAGCCGGAACTTCGAGGGAAGAAGAGTGACCTGCTATCGGGGAAAAAGAGTGGGGGGGGGGGGGGGGGGGGGGGGGGGGGGGGGGGGGGGGGTGGGGGGGGGGGGGGCCATACACGGAGGGTATCGCGAGCTAATTAAGAACTGGCCAAAGACCCGAGACCAATAAAATGTGTCGCCGCGAGAAAGACTGTCGACTATGAGCATGCGATGCCGGAATGTTGTCTTCCCCTGAAAAACAGAAGGCGCAGCAGCATTACGTGATAAAGGAGGAAAGAAAAAGGGATAGCACTGCTTGATGGGGGAACGGATCGGTGAAGGGCGCTCTCCGGGACGGATCTAAAGTACAAAAAAAGAAAAAATGTACGCACGGACGGAAGCGCAAAGGTCTCCTCGCATTTCAGTGAAGAAATTGTCACACCATCCGTCTCTAAGAAAGAATCCGATGTTGAAAAAGACGATGAATTCCCTGAAAGGGAAAACGGATTCGGAGAAGTGGGAAGGAAAACTCCTGAACAGTAAGAGCTCGAAAAGAGAAGAAGAGGACCGACCCACGACCAGTGATCAAGGAGGCCCTCGACTCCGAGCCCTACGAACACGAGGCAGAGGGGAAGAAGGAAGGCAGCAGCGCGGGAAAAAAAGAGGTCCGAAGATCGAAACTGGCTATTCCCAGCGATTCCCCCTAAGGTGGAGTCCAACACTCCTGAACGGACTAAGATCGCCCTTGAAAGGAGCAGAAGAATTCCAACACCCGGGGAGAAAAAGCTAGAACAGTTCGCTAACATACCTACCGGGCAAAAAACTTTCGGAAGCGGAGGGGACGATTCGAACCCTCAGGCTGCACCGATTTCGTCCAAATTTCAGATCTCTGGAGAAGGCAAAGGGGAAAGGGAAAGGGAGGAAGAACTTTGGAGCCATTCGAGGGAGAAGAATAAAAACCACTCTACTATCACTAGCGGAAGAAGAATGAGAAAAGAAGTCTATTGAAGAGGGCGAAGCGAAATACAAAGGCCGCGGGATTGAGGTGTCGGAAATTTTTGACTTATCCATGGGAAAGCGAGATGAAAACCATGTAGGTGAGAAAAGGGGAGTTCAAGGTTTAAATCCTTGGCGACACCAGCTGGAACACGTTAAGTTATAACATACCCACGAGATATAATTGCCAGGAAGAAAGAAATCGGGAACGGTTCTTCAGACTTCGCAAAAAGCAGCTAGAAAATACAGGGGAAGCCCAACTCTGCAAAGATTTTCGCCGGAGTTCACACCATCGTGGAGACGAAAAAAGGACGGCACAAGGGGAATGGATTCAGCACGTTTGACGGGAGGAGATGCCACTGGGCGATAGACTGATGGATTTTCGAGGGGGGGGGGTCGGGGGGATCGATGCCCGACGTCCATCTGGACACAAACCGAGAGTGACAAATTTTCAAACCCGGCAAGTGTAATCGGGTTCACTCTGCAAAATGATAGTCGAAGGGGGGAAGGCCCGCCGTCATCTAGGTCGTGACCTGTCGAGGTAGCTGCGTCCTCTCGTGATTTGGGAGTCGACGGACTGGTTCCGGTTTAGTGCAAGTCGACGAAAAGCAAAAAGCCGGTGAGCGGACGTAATGGCCAGCGGTTTGAGACCGAAAGAGGTTCACGAGCAAGACCTGAAGTTTCGGGAGAAGGAAAAACATAGCAGTCACGAGAGGATGAGCGCGAAAACCATTCTTGCCATTCCAACACCACAGAGATGATTAAAGAGAGAATTCGGAAAGAGAAAGCGGTCGTCGATCACCGGGGAGAGAAGGAAGGGAATGCGCGAAAGCCGGCAAGGTTCTCCGTCATTGGAAGGAGGGTGCAAACCTCTCGAGACGAATTAACGACCAAATGGTTGAGGAAAGTAGGAAAAGGAAAAAACGGGGTCGTCGAACCACATAAAACTCCTGGTACCTTAAACCGCCGCGAGGGGATTAGAGTCTGGGGACGCGGGCGTCAAAAGTACAACGCAACCACGGCGACGGGGTGAACGGGGATGCAAGTGAAGGCCGGGGGAGACTAAAAAACTAAACGGATGGGGGGGAAAAATATTGACTCTGTAGGAGAGTCAACAACGAAGCCAAATCCTCCTAACGACTCCTAAGATCAGCATAAATTTACGCTCGTCAGAAAAAAAGCAAAAAGTTGAGAGGAAGAAAGCACTAAACAGTTTTGCAGCGGCCTCTCGAGGTCTGAAGAGTCAGAGGGCACGATGTAAAGACTGCTGACAGCGGCGAGCGGGAGGGGAGGAGGGGCAGGGGAGTTCGAGCTGCTGGTCCGGCCGCACGAAGGTCCGCAGCTTAAATCCAGGAAGGCGTAACATCACCGAAATCTGGGGAAGAAGTAAAAAGCAGGGGTTCAATGTCGAAGACTGAACCTGGCCAAAATCAGATCTACAAGTATGAAACCACGGAGGGGGAGAAGCTCAAGTTGACTGATATCAAACAGGGGGGGGGTTTCTTCGAGCAAGATGCTCTCGTCGAGGAGGCAATAGATACGTAAATGAATGGCGGGGTTTTTTCGTGCTGGTCAGGGGAAGGCGCCAGGAGGGAAGAGCATGACTGCGGGCGCAAATTCACGCGAGAGTGAACCTTTTCAGAAAGTCGGGCGCAAACGAAAGGAAAAATCGGGGAAAGAATGAACTCGAGAAAGGACGAGGGTGCATAGTAGCGGAAAAGACTCGGCCTCGTGCGAAGGATTCAAGTTCTGCGAGGGGTACTTAGGCGAAGCTTCCGCTTAACTGAGAACAACTCCAAGTGTGGTTCCGAGAAGCGGGAATCGAGGCAAATCAACGCGATCTTCGGAAGGGGGTTCAAACACTGTGCGCATCGGGCCGCTTTCTAGTGCCTCACAAACCGAATGTACGGAAAGAAACACGGAGCCAGGGGGAGGATGGGCGGAGGAGCTCGATCGTGATAGACACGCAGGAGATTTCTGGGAACGCGCAAAAAATACGAAGGGACGGGCTTGATAGGTTAAGCGGAGGTGTTAAAGGAGGCGGGAGAGGAAGAGGGGGACCTGGGGACTCAGAAAACCTCGAGTCGATGACGGGGGGAAAAAGTGTAACGGAAGGTTAAGGAAGGGGGTCGATGGGGAGAAACACCTCACCTGTCAATCCCTGGAGGAACAAACACCGGGGGATAAAAGAAGCGGGAAACAAAGCGTGACGAAAAGTCGTGCGATCATAAAAAAGGTTATCGCGGGGGGGGGCAAAAATTTCCGAAAGAAAACATTAGGCCTCTCTATAAAATGCTCGAAAAGTGTAAAAAGGATAGGGCGAAGGCGGCACACAAAAAAACGGGGGGAAGAGCGCGCACGGAAGATCCAGGAGGGGGAAACATAGCGGGTCCTAACAGCGGCAAACAATCGACGGACGGAACTAAGCGGGGGAAAGAAAGAAGGAGAGGAGATGGAAGGGGCATCGTTTGCGAGGACAAAGTACGAACGGCAGAGACACGTCCCATACGAAGGGAGGGACGGGAGGAAATAAAAAAAATGCGGGTCCAAAAGTCTAGAGAGGAAAGGAATTAAGTGATGCCGCGCGCAGAAGTTTACGAGAGAATGCTAGGATTTGTTTTGGATCGGGAATTGTTGTCCGAACGAGTAGGCTATGGAAAAGGGAGGGCGAAAGAGAAAAGGGGGAGATAAGGTGCGTAAGGATCGGATCATCGAAGAGAATCTTCCGCCTCGCACACCGGTAACTAGCAGATCAGTCACTCTAGGAGGGGGAAGGCCGAGAAAAAGAGGGGGGGGAAGAAGAGTCCCAGACAAACTGAA
>Ga0179593_1287301_pt1 | contig 13000 bp, 12 predicted proteins | sample CZODoug2_1_08_16_FD_185931 | JGI IMG/M metagenome (GOLD analysis project Ga0179593, IMG submission 185931) | Vadose zone soil fungal communities from Angelo Coast Range Reserve, California, USA - CZODoug2_1_08_16fungal (PacBio error correction) | ecosystem: Environmental > Terrestrial > Soil >...
TCAGCGGACAAAAAACGGGGGAAAGCTGTAACGAAAACTGGGGAGAGACGAATCTCGCGGGGCGTGAGAATTCGGTTTTCCTCGCAACACCTTAAGGAAAAAACAAAAAACCGCCGCACTGTCGAAGTTTGACAGACGAGTGAAACACCAAGCATTTCCCGCAAAGGGGCAAAACACCAGGGGGCCCTCGGTAATTCAGCAAGAAGGTCACGGGGCCAGGCTGTTGTCGACTTCCTGGCAGGAGGGCATCCTGGGAAAAAAGCAGGCGGCGAGGGCGTCATCGGACGGGGCGGCTCTTGCGGGGAGATCAGGGACGAAGAAGTTTTGTGAAGCCGGAACCAAGCCAAGGGCGTCGGGGCAGTCTCGGACAGTCAGTCAAAACCGCAAAAAATCGGGGAAAGATACGTCCGCACTTGGTGGGGGGTCGCCAACTAACACGTCAGAAACTAAACTGCTGGGGAAGGCGGAGCGTTTCGGAATTAAGGGGGAGGGTGTTAAGCATCGGCATGTGGGTTCAAAGGTTCGCTAGGTGGCGAGGCAACCCTAAGTCGCCATGGTTGCGAGGGCAAGGGGAAATACAAGAAAAATTTGTAACAAAACTGAAAGCTATATAATATCGAATGTGGAGGGGGAAGAAGAGGGTGGGTGAACACCTGGGGCTGCACCAGGTGCTAAAGATTATCGCCTCGTGCCATCAGGCCGGGAAGGGGTCCACAACGGGCAAAAAAGGATTGGCGCAACCAAAAAGAAGCAACTGGGGATGCCCAAGGAGGGGCTCAGGGGTGACAGGGTACCTGGCAATCACGAAATTTGAGCACTAAGCGGCAAAGACCGGGTTCACGGTTGTGTGTCACGGGGAAAAACAAAACCACTCATGACCAGAAGCAGTGGGGCGAGGAGAACTGGAGACCGCGACCAACGTCAAAATGGTTCGGAGAAACCCCCCGCCGAATCGCCAGGCCCACAAAAGGGCAGCGAAAGGGGGCGACCGCCTCCAGTGAAAACAACACGGATAAAAAAGAGAATGGTTGTCTGCCTTTCAGGTCAACGATCGTAGGAGAAGATGCGGCAAACCGGCGCAAAGACTACGGCGAGGACTACCGTGAGGGGACGCAAGAAGGGGGGTGAAGCAGGGAGGTTAACCCAAACAGGCGCAAAGGCGCCATAGGGCGAAAAAAGGAGCCGAAGGGGAAACGCGGGGTCCCCACACTCTTCTATGATACCAGTCCTTCCACGGGAGAAAAACAATGCAAGCCCCTGGGAAAAAAAAGGAAAATCGTAGAAACGATCGCCAGCCAAAAGGTACAAACAACAAACAAGTGAGGAGGATTGAAGAGAACACAAGGATCGGTCCACGAGGAGTTACGAAACGAATCGGCCGGGGGGAAGACGTCGAAGGGAGAGGAAGAGGGAGAAAAGAAAAACCAAGAATAGATCACCTCGCCAGGATCACATGCAGCCAACAAAACAGAAAAAAAAAAAAAAAAAAAAAAGAAAAAAAAACAAGAAAAAAAAAAAACAAAAACCAAAAACAACACCAACAACCCAAAAAAAAAAAAAAAAAAACAAAACAGCAGGGGCCCCCCAAGCCCGACACCGGCCGAAACAACAATCAAGCCAGAACGGTAGGGATCCGCAAGAGAAGAGACTTCAGGTTGTGGGGATCGCATCGCTCCGACGATCCGACAGCATCAAATATACAAAGGCACACGTACATAAAGATCGGCACAAAAACGCGTTGGAAATCGCTCAACCCACCGCGAGCGAGGTGTGGGGCTAAAAAAAAGAAGTTGGGGCCGGAAGGAGCTACGGGGAACGGGGGCGTACATGCAGAGGCCTGAACAGGGCCGTTTGGGCCATGCGAAGCCACACCAGAGACACAACAAGACGCCCAAACCGGGGAATCTGGGGGGGGGGGTGAACAGTCGCCGAAACTGCAACCAACAGGAACAGGAACACGCTGGAGCCCGAAAAGCTGGTTTTCCTCTTAACATAAAGAGAGAAACCCGAAGCAACAAAATTCTTGCGCACAGAAAGAAAGGACTCTGGGAAAGACCCCCGATCATTTGGGGGAAAGGAGCCGAAAAAAAGACCTGAAACGGCAAAAAGCCGAATGGGAACGAAGACAAAGGAACAGGTTCCAGGCTGACGCAACACCTCGACTACATCCAGAAGGACGAAAAGCAAAAAACCGCCAGAGGACGGGGAGTCCGCCTAGCACGAGCGTTGGCTAAGGAGTAAGGAGGAGCAATAAAAAAATTGACCGACTTTCAGGGCCCTCGAACGCTACAGAAAAAAAAGAACGGGGGAAACAGAAAGGCCGACAGAAAAAAAAGCACCAAGCAGGGGTAAACTACCAAAAAAAGCGCAACAAGGGGGGGGGGGGGGGGACCGTCAATCAGGAGGTCGGGGGGGCCGATGGGCTGTGTCGTACAAGTAGAACGCCAAACGGGCCGGGGGCCACGGAGCATGGGGCAAAAAAAACCAGATGGAAAAAAAAACGAGCGCGAATCGAAAGCTGGGCTGGGGTGGTCGTCAGAAAAGAGGGCTGGCGCCCCGATACTACCAAACGCTCTGAAAAAAGAAAACAGGAAGTGTGTTCCACGAAAAAAAAACGCCGCGCAGCAAACCAGAAAGGGTACTACAAAAAAGGACCTGGCAAGGAACAATAAAGCCAAAAACAAAGCCTCAGGAACGTCCCATGCCGAAAGAAAAAAAACCAAGAGGAAATTGAGGGCGGAAGAGACCTTCGGGGGAAAGCGGTGAAACACAAGAAAAAATGCGGGCGGGGGAGGGCGCGATCCTTGTCCGCAATCGGACCCCCAGAAAAAAACAAAAAAAAAAATCTTCAAATCACTGAAGGAAACGAATCAAAAAAGGGGAAGCCCAGCGTAAAAAAACCTAGCCGATAAACATCAAAAAGAGAATAGTAAAAAACTCGACCACAAACCCTAGATCCCGGCACCCAGACCAAAAAAGGGGAAAGGACGAACAGTTACTGGAAAACCGGAAGCTGCGGGAAAGAAAAGGTGAGGGAACAAAACTACCGTCCCAGGAGACAAAACCAAAGGGACCTAGAACTTCAAGACGGCAATTTAGACGGGTGGACTGGGCTTACGTCCATACACGACCCTACTCCAACATAGTTGGGTCTACCCAAAGAGGAAGCAAAAATGGGGAAGGGGTCCCAAAAAAGGCAAAGGCAAGGCCGGCTTGGAGAAAAAAGGGTGGTCGGTTGAAATTCTCAAGGGGGAGAAAAAACGACCCGAAAAGGGGAAACGAAGATGGCGCGGCTTCCGGTCACCAACAAAAAAAGTCCCGACGAAAAAAAGGGAGGACAAGATACTCTGTCAAGCTGGCCCGTTAGGACTAGCGTAAAAAAAAAACACGGGAAAGAAAAAAGGGGGGGCCTCTATCAGGGGGAGTACGACTGCAGAGCCCCGATGAGGCATCGGCCAACGTGGTGGGAGGGGGTTCCAGACGCCGCGCAAACGAACGTTCATCCCAACAGAGAGGGGGGATAGCGACCGGTAAAGACCAATGCCTTGGGTACACAGCAGGAGAGAAATAGACCGCGGCTGCCGCGGTCGTGGCGCGGCAAACGAAGGCGGAGGAAAGAAAAAGGGGAAAAGACAGTGACCCTATTTATGTCAAGCAATAAAAATCCAAAGGCATTCCATCGCGAAAGAAAAGGCACTGACGCTGAAGGGAGACAGTGGGTTGCGCCCCCAACCACCGGGAGAAACGGAAGGCCTGGGGACGACGACAAGCAAGTCGCACGCCATCGGGCCCTGAGCGAAACACAAAGAGCGCTCCCGGACGCGCACCCGGTCGAGGGCCAAAGGGCCGAGAGGGACAAGGGTTCAGAAGGCGTTTACGAGTGGAGGAACCAGTGCCCGAAGGACAACACATCGGTTCGGGGGGCGGAGGGTCCAGAAGCGTGGCGAACGAGTCTGGGTGAGGACTGTCGGAGGGAAACCGCCTTCAAGGATCCAGTGAAACCACAAAGTGGGCTCGCCGGATTGGGGAGAGGGGGCGTGGGGGACGGTCACCAAAGTCCTCAGCCCAGAGAGTCAAAAGAAGGCAGTTTTGGCAAGAACAAGACGGAGAAAGGAGAGAGAGGGGGGGGCAGATGCTCGGAGCGTGTTTTGGCGTACGCCACAGGGGGGGTGTCAGACACCTGGGCATCGGACCACCAGAAGAGAGCAACAGGTCGCAAAAGCATACTAAGTCAAAGCGACTGCTCCAACGGGCATTTTCCTACAGGTTTGTCGACGTCCGAAAGAAAAAACAGGAAGGGGAACACAAACGATGCCCCTCGGGGGTGATGATGACCCCAGAGATTAGGAAAATGAGCAGCTGAGTAGGGGAGAGGGGGAGGGCGGAGAGGGAGAAAGTGGTTTCGGGGGGGAAGGGGGGGGGGAGGAGCGAGGGGCGGGGGGGAGGGGGGGCAGGGAGCTATAGACGGAACATCATGGCTGGGGGTGGTTTCAAAATAAGGCCGGGACACAAACAAGATATTATATTAAGATATAGATTTGCCACACATCGCAGACAGTGGGAGGATAAAAGCATGGGACTAAGCGATACTCTTCTGGGCCGTGCGAATTCTAGTTACTTGCCTGGAAGAGATAAAGCAACGAAAAAAAGAAGGGGCGGCGAAGAAAAATTACCGAAGGATTCTAGATAGCTTTAGGCCCTTCTCAAAGGGGAAGAAAAAAGCTCGAAGCCAACGCAGCGCAGCTGCACAGTTAAAAGGGGGTACCTAAAAAAAAAACAAAACTGTCGGAGGAGGCGACTGGAACGCGTCAACACAACGCCTAGGGGAACTCGAGCCAGGGTTTTTCACGGAAGATTTAATGGGTGCCATGGAGGGACGCGAAAAAAAAGACGCTTTGCCCAAAAAAAAAACGCATCGACAGCAGCGGGCTGAGGTCGGCAAAAAAAGTGAGGGGGGAAAACAAGTGCTAATATCGGGACAAAGAAGAAAAAAAACTAGGAGGGGATAGCACCCGACACCGGGGCGTAGGAAGGAAGCGTGTTGTAAGGGGAGAGAGCTGGGGATGGAAGAGGAGACGCGTTTGTCGATTCGAGAAGCCGAAGGGGGGAAGACTAACCCAGTCCATCCGGGCGAAGACGCACGAGAGCATACCCTTAAGGAAAGACAAAGCAAAACTGCAATACGGTCGGGTCGCCAAAAAAAAACCCATATCGTCGTCCCGGATCAAAGAAGAGGCCGGCCACCGCCAGGTGGGAACACAAACGGGACGTTCAACCAGGGCGCAGGGGAAGAAACCCTGGGTTCGCTAAAGGAAAACTATCCAAAAAACAATCGGAGGGGGAAGGCCAGGACCGTAGAACTGGCGCAAGGGCCCGTACAAGAGGGACAAGGCAATCAATCAGGGTAAAAAAAGAAGCGTCAGGGGGAAAAAAAACAGAGCGAATCCACCCCCCGAAGCTGCCCGGGTGGTTGTGGGTATCTGGTCGGAAGTGCCGGCACAGGTGATCCCTCGGTGGTACAGAGGAAAAAGAGACTCCAGCCGGGATGAACGGGGAAAAGGCAACGGCGTCCAACCAGAGTACCCGTGAAAGATGAGCAGGAACTGGAGCGTCCCAAGCCAGAAAAAAGTCACAACAGGAAAAAATGTGGGGGGGGGGACCCTAGGCCTTCGCGGTACAGGACACATCGTGAAGCCGCTGTTCTGAGTCTGGAACTTCAGCATCGTCAAAGTCCAGGAATGAAGTGGGAAAACTGGGCGGTGGGTCGGGAACGCTAAAAAAAAAAAAAAAAAAAAAAAAAAAAAAAACTAAATGGACGTGGTCAAGAAAACTGCGTGACGCGCGACAACCAACCAGGAGCTCGAGTCGGACGGCCGGTCCTCAAACGAAATCGGGACGAGCATGCAAGAACAGTCGGTAAAAAAGTGCGGTTCGAGGGGGACGTCGGCACGCAGGGCGGGGAATCTCTGATTCACCCAGGCAAAAAACACAGAAAGTCAGCGGGAGGGGAAAGGGACCGCACGTCACTTGATCGTCGCGACGCGCGTCGATGCCGACTAGTGTAAAACCGCAAACGCACACAACCGCCTTCATCGGGATGTTAGCCCGAGGCCGGCTGGGAAAGGCTGCACGGACGGCGTGCATCCGGTTGCACACAACGTCAGGAGGAGCGCGGGGTCTTCGAAAAGGTTGGACTTTTAAAAAAAACTCAAAGCTTGGAATCCAGAAAAAAGCCGTTGACGTCCACCAAACCGCCTGTGCCGTCTCGCACGTCGCGACCTTCGGAAAACCCTAACAGGGGGAAAAGTGGACGGAACGAAACTGTTTCACCAAAAAAAAACGCACATTCAAAAGGAGGAAAGGGGGAAATGCCCCGGGTTAAAGTAAGTGCCTGCTGGTGAGCGCGGGGGAAGTGGGCCCATTTAAACGGCGGTCAGCCACGAATGTCCCAACCGAGGGGTGCCGGGGAAAAAAAGAAATGACTCATCAAACAACGGTGATCTAGAACAAGGGCTGAGACACGGATCGCTTCCGGTGGGACCACGAGGTGGTGGGGGAGAAGAATTTACTGCCGCAGGTGAACGGCTATAAGAAGTGTCAGGAAGGGGGAGGGGGTGACAGCTTCAAGGCAGAGGGGGAGCGACCAGGCAAGAATCACGGAAGGTTATACCAACTCCGGGGGGTAACAATTAACTGGGGGGAACGAATTGCGAAAAAAACGCAAAGAGTGGAAGTGGGGGGGAAAATCGTTCCGACGACCCACTACAAAGTTTGGCGTCTGTGGGGGGCCAAGCGGCGAAAAACTCTCAAATAAAGGTCCGTGTTAAAAGGATCGAAAGGGCGAGGGGGAGAAAAAAAGGCCAACAAACGCAAGGGAGGGGCGCTGGCGCAGCCTAGGACAACGCAAAACCGGATAAAAGAGGTCCCGCAGGCCGGTCTGCTGCGGAGGACGCGAACCTAGGAACAGGAAACGGGTAAAAAGGCGGGGGGGCAGGGAAGGCTAAGGGGAAAAGTGATTTCGCGCTTGGAGAACCGTTCTTGGCAGCACGAAAATGCTTCGCCGGACGCGAGCAAAAGGAAGCCAAGCAAGAGCAGGGGTTCTAAAAAAAAGCATACGATCTAACGTCAGAGGGGCTACCAGGACGAGACCAGGGCCCGACCTCGTCGAACGCGACACGCCGAAAAACTCAAAAACTCACAACAACGGGAAGGAGGAAATTAAAGATAGAGATCAACCCTTATCTGAGAAAAGGGGGGACGATAGCAAAAAACAACTGGGGAACCCTGTGTAGAAGACCTAATACTTGTATAGAGAAGATGGGAAAAACAAGCAGACCACAAACCTGAGGAAAATCACTCTCCTGAGGGACAGGCTGCACAGCGTGGGGGCCAACCAAGAAAGGGGGAAGGCCACCCAACCCACCCCCAAAAAACCACCAGAAAAAAACAAAAAAAAAAAACGCTCAGAAAAGGGAGACAAATAAAAAAAATATTCACGGCAGAAGGGCTGTTGTGGACCAAAAATGCGCGGAAAAAAGATCGGCAAAAAGGCCACCGCTACAGAATGTATGTGTACCGGCCCGATAGGAAAGAAGGAAATGCCGTCAAACAAGCGGTATACGCTTCCAACAAACGGCCTAACTTCCTGGGAAAAGTTCGCAACTATAGCGGTCGAACGTCGCAGACACGTGGGGGGGGGAGAAAAGACCGAGAAATATAAACTAGAAAAACGACGGTCAACCAGTAAGAGGGGTGGGGAAAAAAAACTGGAACCGAAACAACATTGAACGGAGGGGACTACTAAAAAACGAGGATTCGCAAAAAGGAAATACCCTTGACCAGGGGCTATCCACCAAAACAGACCGAAGAGGAAAGTACACTCTCAATTTAAGGTGAGCGCGAAATACCAGACGAGAGAAGAGACAAAAAGGAAGGCGTAAAGGCAAAACAACACCTCAACGACATACAATCTCAAATGGACACGACCAGATCAATACAGTGGTCAGCGATCACGTGCGTACGAGAGGAAGAAAAATCCGAAAGGCAAAGCACGTTGGCCGACGGTGAAACAAAAGGAACACGCGGAAACAGGAAAAAAAATCGGCTAAAAGAACTGGAACGCGCTCACCCAACATATCCTACGAACCACTAAAACCGAGTGAACCAAAGGCCAGGAGTGGGAGGGACAACTATGTCGTAAACAAAGTGGGGCGGGCCTGGTCCCGCGTAAGTGCAAGAAACCCATTCGGTCTACAGAAGGGTCCGAGACGTGAGCCAAAAAAACAAAGGGCGGTGTGGTACAGAGCCCTGGACAAAAAAGGAACGACGCCCGACGGGGTAAATACAGCGGAAGGGGCACACAGGTTTCAAGAACGTGGAAACAAGGGAAAACAAAAGAAGGTGGGTGCAAAAACCCAGATGCGGGAAGGCAAAATCAACCAAAAAGCCGTGGACCCGAGGAAGGGGAAGACAGCCCACGAGGAAGCGGGGGGTTACCTGGCTGGAACTTGTGGGAAAACTCGTCAACAAGTCCTGGGACAAAGGGGCTTCACTTTCAAGGGAAAAAAAATCAGAAAAAAACACCATTCTGAAAAAAGACGAAAAGAGAGTAGCAAGACAAGGGGGAAGCTCCAAGGCGGGATTTGGTTAAGGGGGAAAGCCCTCGCCTACGAAAACGACCCGAGGGGAAAAAAAAAAAAACCAAGAAAACAAGGAGAACCGACGGAAACCTCATCTCCCGCAGGCAATAATCATTGAAATCCCGGACAGACCGAGCAAAAAAAGAAAAAAAAAAACCAGTAAAAATCTCAGTGGTACGGGGTCAGGGTTAAAAAGCCCAACTAAGTCCGTCTGACCAGAACGACCAGATCAGACAACTCAAATCTAGAGGGAATCAGCTGAAGGTCTAGAATTACAAAAGGAGACACAGATAAGCCCCCAAACACACACAAGAGGATTTCTAACCTTATGCAAGAAAATTGGAAAAACTTAGAAGGCGTGGAGTGAGGGGGGTACGATGCCTTAAGCACGAAAAGAAGAGAAATGACGACGAGGGCCCTACTGGGCAGGGGTAAAGTTTTTGCCCGTGAAAACGGACCAAAAAGGCAAAATCCCGGAAACGGGAAGGGAGAAAGGGTCGAAGAAGACCAGAAACAAAAAAATCCCGGGATCGGAAGGAAGGGTGAGACTGAGATAGGAAAGAAGAAAAAAATGGATTACTACATCCTATTCTTTGGATACGGCCACAAATTGTTACGGAATGCGGGGACCAAGAGCAAGAGGGGCTCAAAAGGGAGAAAAAAGAAAAAAAAGAGAAGGTTTGGGGAATCGCGAAAAGGCAAGACGCGAAACAGGGGCCTCGTAAGCGGGAGTACGTGGGAAAAAAAAAATAAAACTTCCGACTACCGGAAAAAAGCACGTCCTCTAAGGGCTAGAGAAGAAAGAGGTGAACGAAAAAAAGGCACCGGAGGTCTATCTCAAAACCGAAAAAAAGGGAAGGCAGAGGGGGGAATTTTCAGGGGGACTCCCAAGGGGGAAGAGAACTGGGGGGGGAAAAAAAACACGATGGATGGAAATCAGGCCATAGAAATCGTTAGGATCCCGACAAAACTCAAAAAAAAAAAAAAGGGACACGAAAATCACAAGGAACGCGCCAGGCTCTTGAAAAAAACAGAAGGGACTTGGGTGGTGACAATCTGCAGAAGGAAGTTGGGAAAGGCAAAGTGAAAATCGAGCGTCGAAAAAAGGGCTTTCAGGGCAACGCAACCGTCTTGGGTTCTCACGGTGAAGGGGGGGGGAAAAAAAAAGGTGGGCAAAAAACACCGACAGAAGAACATTTCGGAAAAGAAAGTCGGACCTTGGGAAACGACATACGAGAGGGGCGAGGAGAAAGATAAGGTGGGCAGTAATACAGAGACCTTTCCGAAGAGATGGCAGGGGGTTAAACCCCGCTTAACAAAGACGAAAAAAAAGGGAGTGCAGTACCGGCCACCACAAACCTAAAAAACCACGTCAGAATACAATAATACGAAAGCTGAGAATAAACTGTTGGGCGCGTAGTGATCCAACCATGACAAAAAATTGACGTGCAAAAAAGAGCAAAAACTAGGCCGGGCCTACAAAAAAAAGCTGGACTTCGCATGAAAATCTGGAATTATTGTGCAAGGATATTAGAAACACAAAGCAAACGGGATAGGATTAAAGGAGATATTTCCCCTAAGCCAAAACGGTCCATAGCGTGCGAAAAAAAGCGATCAAGACAGGAGGGGGGCCTCTCCGTGATCAAGGAGAGGAGAGACGAACAAAAAAGAAACCGAGAAGAAGTCGGGAGCACGTAAGGAAAGGAGAAAAGACAACTAGCGCCTGCCATGGAGAAGAGCTCGGATAAACATAAAAGGAAATCACGCCCAGTTCTTCGGGTGACTATTGGAACCCAAACGCCAAGAAGGAGCGAAGGGACTCAAACACAGCAGAAGGCAAACCGAAAAAGAACAAAGGGGTGGTTTCACGAGGTCTGGCTGCAGGGTTGACCAGGAAAAAAAAACAAGACCACGCCGAAGCGCCAAAATCGAAAGGGGGAGACTATTGAATCTGATCAACCATAGGAAAAAAAAAGGGAAGGCAAATAAAATAGTCAACTGACAAAAAAATCCTCAGGCAAGTCCTTTTGAGCAAACGAAAAAAAAAAAATGACAGGAAACCGGGAATTGGAACCGGGCAAAAAAACCCGAGGGCTGCAAGTTCGCGACGAGGGAGAAGGCAAGGGGGGGAAAATCCAAAAAGATCTGAGAAAAAGAAAAAGAAGACGAGACCAAAACCTAAGCGAAACGAGACCACCAATAAAGGGGCGATTGAGAAATAACGGAAAATAGGATTCGTCAAAACAGACGAAGATGAGGAACTAAGTAGCCGAGGGCAGGACGAAAAATTGGTAAACCAACCCAAACCACCCCCCCTGCGCCTTCCTGCAAAAACGGACGGGAATTGACAGTCACTGGGTCAAGAAAAGGACGCAGTATTCACAGATCTGAGATAGGAGGAGGAAAAAAAAAAGAAAGAAAGCAAAGAAAGACCAAGCGGGGACCGGATACACCAGAGAAGCATGCTCAAAGAAGGACCATGGCTCAGTGTAGCAGATCAAAAAAACCGCCGGGAGAACCCGGTTGGTTTGTGAAAGTCAGAAGGCAAGGGGGAAAGACCGGGAAAAGGGGGAGGTAAAATAGGGGAAAACGTTCGCGGATGAAAAAAGGGAAAAAAGGCGAGGGGGAAAAGACGTAGTTCAGGCGTCGTGAGACAATGGGAAAAGAAACCAAAAAGAAAAAGGGAGTGAAAGAAAAGTTGGGAAAGCCGGGCATCGGAGGGCCGAACCAACGGGGCGTCGCATAAAAGATGAGGGACGAACAAAAAATTCAACGTCCGCCAAATGGAAGGAGTTGTGAGTGTGAAGGGGGGAAGTTGGTCGGAGAAGGAAAAGTCAGAAAAGTGTTAGCAGGCGAACCGATCACCAAAAGGGAAAAAAACTGGACCCAGGGGGGATACCAAAACAAAAGGAAAAGGGGCCACCAGAGTTCTTGAAAAGGCAAGTCGGAGGGAAAAAAAGGGCCGGAAGGAAAAGGGCTCTGTCGCAGGAGAGGGAATCGGACGGAAGAGCTGGGGCTCAAAAAGCTCGCCGGTCTCGAGGCCGTGTCCCATTGGGGGGGAGGAAGGGAGGGGGGAAAACGGTATGTGAAAGAACCCGCGGTAAAAAAAAGACTGGGGGAACGGAAGAAGGAACCAAAAGAAAAAAAGCCACCATCAACAAAGCGGGAAGAAGGGGTAGGTGCCAATGAAAAAAAATAGGCCGCGGCCGACATGGTGGTTGGAGAAAAACTATGGGCAAAGGCTCAAAAGCCCGGTAGACCAACGGTGAGAATTGGCATGGGAAAGGGGAACTTAAAGTGAAAACATTGTCCTCTCCAAACTTGCGAAGAGGAGGTTCTAAGAGGTTCACGGAAACAACAAGCAGACGGTGGGCCGCGAGGCAAAGAGAGACAGTTCAGCGACCGCCGCAGATGAAAAAGGGGGGGACAGGGTCCGGGGAACGACCGAAAAAAAAAGCTTCACTAAAGATGCTTTGGGGAGGGGGAGGGGGGGGGGTCCATGGAATAGCCTTCGGGTGAGAGACGGGTACTCGTGTTTAGGAGGAGTGACGTCAAAGAAGGCGAATGAAAAACAAGAATGGCAAACCGGGCGGATCGGTCCCTGCCAGAAAAAAAAAACCTTGGTCAGGGGGGAGAAAGACTGGAAAGGGATGCGCAGCATGGATGGCCGTAAAGGTTGGTTTGTAAACCTGTAAGGGGAAAAAAACAGACTAAATCAAGTCGCAAAAAAAACCGAGGGGGGCGGGCAGGGGCTTCCACAGGGAAAGAAGGGGTCTAAAGGCCTGACCTCAGGCGAAGGGGGGGGGGAGAGACAGAGGGACTAAGGGCCTCATGGTCAGCGAAGGTGACGCAAAAAACCTAGAAGGCGCAAAACGAATTTCAATGTTGGGTTTCGGAAAAAGACACCCCACCAGTAAGGGGTTGGGGCGACAGGGGGGGGGGAGGTAAAAGGAGACTAGTGCCCCGACAGGACGGGGTGTGGGGTCAAAATTATCTGAGCAACGGCAAGGGCCAAACGACGAGAAGGGCAAAAAGTCCGAGCAGGGCCGGCAAAAGAGGGAACGGCGAGAAGGATAGGTGGTTCAGGTGGCGCAGGGGGTGCAGAAAATGGATCTAGGCGACCCTGAAAAACGAGCAAAAGACGGCTGCGGAAGGAGCTCGCAGGCCAGAAACGGAAGGGGGAAACTGTGAAGGGACCAGGGTCCTGAGGGACGTGGAAAGGAAAAAGGGGCCATTTCCGCATACAAGCGAGCCGAAAGAAGGAAAGGCTCAGAACCACTCTTAGATCAAACAAAACATCCGGGAATCTACAAGTGCAAAACATGGGGAAAAAGAGGAAACGGAAAGAGGCCAGGTCGGGT
>Ga0179593_1287577_pt1 | contig 13000 bp, 23 predicted proteins | sample CZODoug2_1_08_16_FD_185931 | JGI IMG/M metagenome (GOLD analysis project Ga0179593, IMG submission 185931) | Vadose zone soil fungal communities from Angelo Coast Range Reserve, California, USA - CZODoug2_1_08_16fungal (PacBio error correction) | ecosystem: Environmental > Terrestrial > Soil >...
TTGTCTCGCAAAAGAAGCTTAAACATCGGAGGGGTCATGTGCCATCCTCAACTAAAAAAAAACAAGAAAAAACGGAGGAAAGGGGAAAAAAGAGAAAAGAGAGGGCCCGCCCCCTGGAGGCGCGACTTCAGCCGGACTGGTCGTGCCGCGGGAGAAAGGCAAAGAAAGGGGAAAAGTACCATCAAGTCTCGAAACCGGGGAAGAGCGGCAAGAAGGGTCCACGGGAGTGAGATCCTGCGGTAAAAAACAATAAAAAAATGGGGGGGGACATGGAAGACTTGGGTTCAGGACAGTTTAGGAACTGTTAATACCACGGTCGATAAAGCAAAGGGTTCGGGGGTACTGGGGTTTTGTGGGGGGCCGGGGGAAGGGAAGGCAGTCGGTGCAGAAAACTCGGTGCCGGGACAATGACTTTTTTTAAGGGGATCGTCAATGGCGGCCGACCAAAACCCAACAGGTTAAAAAAGTATGAAAAGGGGAATTGTGAAGGCCCAACTGAGAAAGAAAAAGCAGAAAGGGAGGGTGTGGCTGTCACTCAGAAACGTCGGGGAGACTACAAAATGAAAAGTCAGCCTGGAAACGAAACGACAATTCGGAACATGTTTTCAGGAAGAGCAATGGGGGAAAAGGAACAAACGGGTAGCTCGGGAAGCGTTTCACGAATGACGAGATCGCCGTTGCCAGCGGGAGGCCCTTCACCTGGTACGATGGGAGACGAATGAAAAAGGGAACCGTTGGGAGAAGGGACGAAAAAAGTTCTAACGCTTTTTGGGTCAAACGGGCCATGGGAGGGGTTTTTGGAGAAAGGCATACAGGCTGTTCGACAGACGGAGGCACGGCAGAGAAAGACCCAGGAAAAGAAAAAATACATTGTCAGTGTCTAATGGGTCAAGTGGCGTAACGACTGGAGAGAGAAGACAGATACAGACACAGTTCCTCCATATCACAATCTGTTGCGGCAGAAAAATCTGGGGGTTTTGATATCTGTCCAGGAGCGGGTGGGAAAAAAACTGAGCCTTGGGACGGAAGGAATGGTACCGCAGAAAATTCCTTCAAAAAAATTTAGTCTGACCATCCCCGCAAGGAACTTGCCTGAACGATGAAAGCGCACCCCACCTGGCAACGAAGAGGAAGCAATCTTCAACCCCAAATCGCCAAAGGGCCGTGGATCTGGTTGTGGGGGACATTGGGGGGGGGATCATGATGGGAAGAAGAACTAATGGTTGCCACGGCACCTAGGGGGTGCATGAAGCACCAAGAATGGGTCCATCCTACAGACCCTGGATCCCTGGGGAAAAGGGGGTCAGGCCCGCAGGGGGGAAGAACGTTACCCGATTCAGTTCCCCCGGGGCCAACCATGAAAAAAACAGCTGGCCTGGTCTTCGCGGCGGGGGGGGGGGGGAAAGACTTTACAAACAAAAATCAAAAAACCGGAAGATTACTGCTTCCAAAGAAATCAGAAGATCCGGAAGGAGAAACAAGGGGTTGGGAAACACCTTTCTCATTGGCAAACGCGGATTCTTGGGAGAGGGCGTGAAAACATTAAGGACACAATGGCTCGCATTGGAACAAAAGGGGGTTGGCGAATTCCGGGAAAGTGAGGTGGAACTGATCGATTCTGAGACGGCGTGAGGAAAAAGAACTCGAAAGGGACTCAAGGAGGGGTCTAGATCGCGCCAGGAAGCAACTGCCAGGGGGGGGGGGGGAGTTGTTGAACAACAGCGGGCCTGGTCGACAGCGGAATGTTTTCGCCACTAATGGCAACTGCAGGTGCTGGGGGAGACAAGGGAACTGGGCCAAGTGAAAAGGCGGGTAAAAGAAAACGACTGTTCCAACCCCTTGGGTCCGAACTTTGGGACTAATTGGGGGGGAAAAACCAGAGGTGAGACAAAGGGGGGTGATTGTAGGGGAGACTGCGCCCAGTGGAACCTCAAAATCCCACTAAAATCCTGGAGAGGAAGGAGGGTGTCGCAAGGGGAAGATGATTCCGAATTCTATCGGATGAGTATCGGAATAAGGACATCTCAGACGACACCAAAAAAACTGGGGAGGGAGGGAGTAAAGGATAGGAGGGTCCAGGAAAAGAGAAGGGAAATCAAACCCAAAACCGACCCGAGGTTAAAAAAGCGCGAAAAGCTCTCAGAAGGAAGACAAGTCAAAAAGTATTGTGAGGTCACAAAATGGGGGGAAACAAGACAAAAGATCAAAAAACCGGCGCCCAAGATTTGGGGGTGAAAACCAACCCATCGAATCGTAAAAACTAAAAAAAGAAAGGCAAAAGACGTATAAGGCATGGGGGGGGACCAGGACCCCAGGGAGGTCAAAAAGCCAAGTCAAATCAGCTGAAAAACATTGAGAGAAGACAAAAAATTGGCAAGGGGAGGGTTGCCAAAAACACAAGTGGAAAGATAGCCAGGAATAGGAGGATCACTTCTGCCTTAAAAAACGGGGGCAGGGTTGAAGACGACCCGCATCAAAAGGGATCAGGGCAAACGGTAACTTCAGGGAAGGAAACACAAGCAAGGCCCAAAAGAAAAAGCATCATAGTGCACGGAAATCTTAACTTTCCGCGTTGAAAATTAAATAAAAATTAAACAAATGCCGGGACGGTGAGGTAGAGATAGTGGGTAAAGGGGGCCAAGTAATAGTCTCGGTGGTGCTGTTTTTAATCTGTTCCAAAAAATCCGCGACAAAAGGCCAGATTAGAACGAAATTTTTAAAAGGATAGGTTAAAAAGTGGCGAGCAGGGAAAAACCCATGGAAAACTTCCCCTACTAAGAGGAGGAGGGGCGCTGGACAACGGGATCAAAAGGAAAAACACAAGGGGAAGGAGAAAAGAATCATGATTCCCAAGTCCCAGACGAAGCCATAGGAACCGAGGAGAAAAAAAATGGTACGGAAACTAAACGGAAAAGGTGGGGGGGGGGAGACTCCAGAGAAGAAGAAAAAGCAGGGGGATTTAGAAATAAGGAAGGAATGGGGCTGAAAGAAAGAATGAACAAAAAAAATCTAATTTGGTCACACATCACCGGGAAACAAAGCCCGAAAAAAACATAAACAAAAGACAAAGATGAATCCAACAAAATAAAAGAGGGTGGAAAGGGAAACTGTGGGGTCGTCGTGGGGGACTCCTCAAATTGCACAGTGTCGAAAACAAGGAATTTACTAACAATATACTCCGGCAGTGTGGGAGGAGTAGCAGGCGGTCTCGGGTCCCAAGGGGGTATAGAAAAGGGCCCCGGCGAGGAGGTCTGGAAAAAAGCCGTAAGAATAAAGAGGGGAGAATGTGGGGAAGCATTAAAATGTTGTGACCTTCCTGCAACAACGCAAAAGGGGGGGGGGAATGTCGCCGTCTTGATCTAAAATGTTAAAAAAGCGGAAAAGCAGAGGGTGAGGTGTCAATGTCCCCTCACCCCAGATAGCTAAATCTGCAAAATCTGGACCGCGAACCATGTGCCCAGGGGGATACGGTTTCATTTGGAGACCAAAACCCCTTAGTATTCGGAGTGAGACATTTGGCAAGGACGGTCCGGTCGGGGGAAGGGAAAGGGTAGGTAAAAAGGGACCGCCAAGGGTAAGATTTTTGCGCTTGGGCCCGAAAAAAAAAAAATGCACAGGGGAATCGGGAAAAGAGCCTTCAATAGCAACTGCTAATAAACCGGTGGAAGGGTGGGGGAACTGGTCGCCAAGGAAAAGGGGGGGAGAGAAGTAAACATAAAAATGTCCGGGGGCAATACCATCGAGAGGGACCGCGCCAAAAACAGAAGAAAAACCAGATATCATCAGTCCAGCGGTAGTGGAACAGTTACTAAAAACTGACCCCGGAACAAGATATAAGCAAGAAGGGGGTGTGTGAAAGATCCACCCGCCGAGCACATAAAAAAAAATGATCCAGGAAAAAAAGAAAAAAAAAAAACCTAACGGTGGAACGAGGAGGGGATGCGGCCGAAACTCGCTCCAAAAATCAAAAAGTGAGTGACAGAATTCCAGAAGGGCGGATCATAAGAGAGCTCAACACAGACAAACGGAATTAAAAAAGGAAAAGGGAAAGAGTGGAGACACCGAGGAGGTCCACTAAGTGCATTGCGGTACGGTATCTCAAAGCAACTATGTCAGGGCGGGACAGAGACTCGGCAGGCTCGGGGAAAAAGGGAAAAGGACGTTAACCTCCGAGTGGGAACAAGTCAGGACCGTCCAGCTGGTTTCCGGGAGGGGGGTCCTGTTACTGACGGCTGACGAGAAGCTCTGTTTACGTGAGGGGTTTTCAAAAAAGACCTAACAAAGAACCGAAGTCCGGACATGACTTTTTCCAGGCTCTCAAGTGCAAGGAAAACAACAAAAACCACGGGAAAAAACCGTTCGTGAAAAGGCGGGGAGGCCACAGAAGGGAGCGGGGGGGAGCCCACGCACCGGGGGGGGGGAAGGGGCCTCGTACCGAAAAGAGAGACGGGCAGTCGGGGAGTACAACAAAACTGAGAAAAAACAAAAAAGGGCATCCAGGGCAAATGTTTTTGCACTTGAGACATGGGGGAAGAACACCAAGCGGATCAGAAATGGGACCATCGACCGAGAAGACTGGCCCCTTGGGGACAAACCGACTGCGGCAAAACCCGGAGGGGTGGTTCGAGGGTCGGGAAGAAAAAAAAGGGAAAAAGTTGCGGCCTTAAGAGACTGGGGACGGCGACAAATCCGAAACACCCCTTTACGTGGAAGGAAACAGGAATTGTTGTAAAGAGACAAGCAATCGAAAAGAAAAAAGAAAAAGGAAGGCAAGGAACAAAATCAAAAAAACAGGGTCTATGTGAAAAAGAGGTCATGGACGGTCAGGGGCAGGAGAACTCAAGAAAGGAAAAAAAAGGTGAACTCCGTGGATTGGTGGGGAACGGAAGACGGGTGGGGTTTCGGTTCGGTAAAAACCCTGACGCATGGGGGACAACGCCAACTGTACGGGAAAGGGGCGGGGCGGAGAAAGGACAGTTGAAGGGCCTTAACATAACAGAAAAAAAGACCGGTCCCTGCCGGAACGATAAACGACCAACCCTGCAAGAAGGAAGGAAAAAAGAGTCATCAAACGCGTGAAGTATGCTCTCAGGGTGGACTTGGGGGTATAAAAAAGGGCACCGAGGTTGGGCCTAGAGGGGGACTTTCGGGGGGGGGGGGACACCTCGAAAAAATCCAGGCCGCCTAGGTCGACGATTGGTCATCAAAAGGCAGAAACAACTTTACCGGGAGATGGGTGAAAGGCCACACAAAGAACGCTGGGGGGGGCCTGGTAATGAAAAGGGTGTGGCAATACGGGGACAAACAATACAACAAGTGGGAGTTGGGGAAAAAATATCCAAGAAAAAAAAAAAAGAGCGGACGCAATTTTTGCCATTTGACGGGGAACATTGGTCCCACCGAAATCTGGGGAAAAACGTTGAGAGGAGAGGGATCAACCCTTGGGGGGGTGAAAACGGAATGTGGGGGACTGAATCCACAAGGCAAACTTCTTGCCATGAAAGCGTATTGAAAAACGCCCCTTCGAGTACTGGTTGAGTTAAACGAGACTTCTAGAACGCTACAAGTGGTAGATAAAAATCTGCACAAATGTCGGCAGGGCTAGGGTTGCGCTGGAATTCTGCGTAAACCTGGGTTAGACTGGTCAGTGCTAGAAAAACAGACAGGGGAAGGGGGTTCAGAGAGGATTGTTGGGGGCGGGGGTGGGCAAGAAAAAAAAAAATGTGGAAAGCCGGTTTGGGATGACTGGATAGGGAGCACATGGGACCAAATCCTGCCGAGGAAGGGGGTGTTAGACTGCCACGCGCGGGGAAAAAAGGCGTCCCATAATGAAAGAAAATGGTGGAGTTTCTGGAAGGATGCCCCTTATAAAAATCTAAAAAAAAAACACGAAGGATGGGAAGGGGGGAAAAGATAAGAGTGTAAGGACTATAACGAACCAAACCGCAACCGAATAGTAGGGAAGAATTATCAAAACGCAAACAAAAAATATTCAAAAAGGGGCGAAGAAAGGGGGGTAGTTCAGGGGGGAAAAAATCAGATAAACAAGACCAAACCGCGGCCAAGAAAACAATATTTTGTTATAAAAAAAACACAAGAGGGAAAAAAAAGAGAAACCAGAAGCGCAAACAGGGAGCAGCCAGTAAGGGGAAGTCCCACAAATGCCCAAGCATCAAATCCATCGACGCAAAAATGCAAACGCTGGTTGGCAATCTGAAACAGGGGGAGCGGATGCCAGAGATAGGCTAGGAACACTACGAACGTCCCGGAGGGGAAAAAAGACTTGACCAGAGGCCAGGGAAGCAAAAAAAAGTCAAGTACAACGTTAACTGTGACCTAAGGGGCACCACAGGGGCCTCAAACTCAGTGGGGAAAAAAGAGAGAACCAGAAAAAAAAAAACCTTTTACAAAATACTTGCGAGAACGCCGGGGGGATAGAAAAACGTGAGAAGTCCAGTAGGGGGAAAGGGGAAAAAAAAAAGTGTTGGGGTAAGGAAAAACCAACCAGAACGCAAGCAAACATCTCGGGCCCCCCGGGAAGGCGGTTAAAAAAAAAAAAAAAAGTTTTATAGCACCTGAAAAAAGGGAAGGTGAAAAGAATAAAGGGAAATGTTGAGGGATGGGGGTACAAAAAACAAATAAAGAAAAACAAGCAACGTAGGGCTCCCTCAAGCACACACAATTATACGCCCTTCAAAAGCAACAAGAAATGAAGAAGGGATTTTGGGAAAGGGAGTCTAAGGGGTGGTTTGGTGAGGCGAGATTACAGCACAACCCCGATGTTGGGTGAAGAGCAAATGGGAATGCCAATTTGTCGCCTAAGCACATCTAGAAAAGGGGGGGTGAACCAATAGGTATACAGAAAGAAAACAAAAACAAAAACCGAATGACAATTCAAACAAAAAAGGGGAAAGGAAAGTGGTGGGGGGGGAAAAATCTTACGAGCATAGTAAATGGACCCCCAACAAATCGCAGAGGACACGGGCCCCCCCCCCAAACCACCCATTTGCTTCCAAAAGGTTCTTATCAACTTTGCTGGGCAAAAGTAAGGGGATTAGGGAGGGCAGGAAAAGGGGGAAAACGGGGGGGGTCAACCAAAAAGAACAGGAAAAGAGGGTCGATGGGGAAGGGGGGCCATTTTTTCTTACCGGGGAAAATAAAAACTGCATTGTCCATGTCGGGAACGACCAAAGAGATTAAACAATGCGATTCGGAAGCAAGCGTCGTGGAAAGTACCTCTCTCGGGGGGGGAAAGCGAAAGCCAAAGGGGTGAGGTCGGGGGGCGAGCTAAGACAGGGGGGGTGGTCCCTTGAAAGTCGCGAATAAATGAAACAATGGAGGCGGGAGTTTTCAGGTTTCAGGCCGACAAAAAGGGGTAATCAACCTCGCTAAAACAATTGGGGAAAAGAGCAGAAAAAGGCAGAAGGGGAAAAAAATCGCAGACAGAAAGACAAGAAAGAGAAGGTAAACTAAGAAAAAAAAAGGGGGTTTCCAAGTTGGTGGTCCTACTGGATGGAACGTAAAGGGGACTAAATTAAGCCCAGAAAGAGAGACAAAAAAAACAAAAAAGTAATTATAACGAGCAGGGAAAGGGGAACAGGACAGAAAACACTCCCGTAAAAAAGAAGGAAAGGGAAATGAATTTGGGTGGAAGACTCAAGCAGGAGATAGAAGTTCAACTCAGCCCTGCAGAAGGAGTACGTGAAGGGAATAGATTGATGGGGAGGAGAAAGATCCTCTCATAAAATGGGCCCATGGAAGGAGGTCCGAAAGAAAAAGGGAGACAATCGATAAAAACAGAACAAATTGATGGTAAAGAAAAGAAGAGAAAGGGTGTCAACGCTCGGTAATGAATCAAGGCTTCCTCATAGACGGGTAAGGAAAAAAAGCATCGAAGTAACGCCTCAGATGAGGCTGACTCGGATGAAATATGCGACCAAAGGCAGGGAAGCGGGGAAACAAAACATTGTGTGAAGTTTAGTAAGAGGGGAGTAAACAGGCAGTGGGAGAAGGAATCGTGGGAAAAGCTGGGTTTGCAGAGAAACTAAGAACTCTTAATACCAACAAGGGAAATTCCTTAATGAACTTGGATGCTTAAGTGGGCAAAACAATGAGCAATTTGTTGGGGCACCTTAAAAGGGTGACAACCTGGGAATTAGACGAGAGAAAGAGACCGTGGGGGCTCTGTCCCATCAAAAAACGAGGCTGAAAGAAAGAGTCTACAAGAACCCAATAAAGTTTTTAACGCCAGATCAAGGGTTAACTTCACTGTGTACAGCAAGCACAGGAGCAAGGGCGGACGGAAAAGAAGAGCCGTCAAACGAAGACAAAGGGGGAGTACCCGTAAAGATTGTACGGAAGCTGAGGGGAAACACTGTACTGTTTGGAGGATCAAACTACACTTGAGATTACGACGGTAGTTGCTGGTGGGTAGGGGGGGTGAACAGACATTCGATAAAAAACCATTCTAAGAAAAAAAGCAAGGCAAGCCAAAAAAAAACTGAAGGAAAAAGGCACAGTGGGGGTAAATCAAAAGTTGAGGGTCAAAACGGGAAGGGGTAGCGCCCCTCACAAGACAGACATTCCCGCTTATCAGGGCCCACGCAAAGAGGGGGGGGTGTGTGTGGAAGTGTAACGTGACAGTAAAAAAGGAGAAGGGGAGAGCTGGAAGGGGGGGGACAAGAAATCCTGGCTCACCTACCCAATCAATGGAACCCGGAAAATAGAAGCTAACAAAGGGCAAAACGGAGGGTAAAGGAAAAATCGAGAAAATGTGCACGTAAGGAAGAGAGGTGGGAGGGGTATGAAGAAATAAACATGTGCTGGAAAAAATGTGGAAAAAAAAAAGAAGAGATGGAACAAAAAAAATCTATCTATATTGAAAGGGTTCAAGGGGAACAAAACGAGACAAGAGAATTTAACCGCTAGGTAAAAATAACAGGGATTGGTGAGGGGGCCAAAACGGGGAAGTGGCAATCTTTCCAAAACGTCAAAAGGAAACCGGACAAAAAGAAAAAGCACGGCTCGGCCGAAGTCAGGCTGGTGATAAAAAAAAGTTCCAAGTGAGGGAGGGTGCAACTAGAATAGGGAGAGAGACTAAAGGAAGTCGAGCATGGGATGGGGGAAGAAGGCCGTTAAAGGGGGTCATTGAAATGCTAAAGCAGAAAGGAAAGCAGTAAGGGAAAAAAGACCCGGGAAGGAGAGTTGGGACTAGGTGGGGGGGGAAAGAAGGGGCGAACCAAAAGTTGGTGGTGGTCGGGCACAAAAAAAGGGGTCCGACGCGCGGGGTGGGGGGAGAATGGGGGGGAAGAGGTCTGGGCAATGGGAAACTAAAAATTGAAAAATGGGGGAGAACAAAGGAGGGAGGCCCGGAAATTGTTCGCAGGACCTGAGATGGTTGGTCAAAAATATTTGGGGGCCAGAGGGGGCTGGGAGGGCTCGGAAATACGCAACTCGGGAAGAAAAAAAGAAGGGACGGGCTGTCGCCGCAAGTTACTATGAAAAAAAATATACTGGAGGTGGAGTTTGGATTCCTGAACTCGCCTAGGACCAAAAAAACAACGGGAGGGAGAAGAGTAGGGGAAAGAGAATGACGAGAACGACAAACAACCACAATTTCAAAAAAGGAGAAAATGAGAATCAAGAAAGAGAAGGGAATGTTGGAGTCCAAAGGGAAAAAAAACCCACAGAAAAGAGAAAAAAATTGGGGGGGGGGGGAAAAAAAGACTCACAAAGACTCAAAAATGCGGCAAAAAAAAAATAACAGGTGGGGAAAAGTAGTGTACAAGTCACATGTCCCAAAACAGCATCTAAAACCATTAGAAGCCGATGTTAGTACCAAGGCCTTGTGAAAAAAATTCCCAAGAAGGGGTAGAGGGATGGAAAAAGGGAAGGAAAAGTAAGTCGCAGAGTAGGGAAAGAAAGGGGACTGTTGTTGCAGACTTCTCCAAAAGCAATGTCAGTACAAACAGGGGGAAAAAGCCTGAGGAAAAAAAAGTTCCTATGAGAAGAAGAAATAGAATTTCAACCAATCAAAGACCTCAATACCCACCAGGGCACCGCGTGGACAATGAATCCATCGAGGACAGAAGAAGTCGGGAAGATGACTCTGGAAACGGATAGGGGGGAACAGGGTGTTAGGGGGTGGAAGGTGGAACCAGCGAAAAACAAGAAAAAAAAAAAAAAAGAGACATATGGGAAAAGAAATATCGCAAAAGTGTTGGAAGGAGGGTGGCCGGAAAAAACCAATTGGACTGCCCAACAAGGAAAAAAAGGGGGAAGATTGGTCTAAGGTGAAAAAAAGTAGGGATCAATAAGCATCAACATAGAACCTCCAAGAAGGAACCCACAAAGGAAAAAGACGGTCACCAAATAGGACAACGCTTATAATGTAAAGCGCCCCCACTACAGAAATTGGGGGTCGGGCTGGCCGAAAGCGAAGGAAAAGAAAGAGTTGATGGGAAACCAACAAACAAAAAAATTGCCCAAATTGGGTGCCCCGCAAGAAAAGGCAGAAACGAAGGGATGTGGAAACAAATCTTCAAAGAAAGGGGGGGGGGAAAAAAAAAAAAAGATGGACCATTCCCCAACATAATGAAAAGCACTAAAGACAATTGGGGGGCCGACGAAAGAGTCAAAGGACAAAGAATTGGTATACGCAAATAGAAAACACAAGGGGGGAAAGGGCCAATTCGAGGGGTCAGAGGCAAGGACGGGAGTACTAAGGGAAGGGAAGAGTGGCCGAGCAAAAATCTAAGAAACTAAAAAAGGGGAAAAAGTCAAGGTAAAAAAGTTTAGTCCAAAGACACCCCGGGGGAAGTTGGGAAAAAATGCAAGTCGAAAGAATGAACCATTCCGGTAAATCATCTGGGAGGGGAGAAATGAGAAGAAAGATCTCCAAACGCTCCCCAAAAATGGAGGGAGTAGTGTGGGGGGAAGGGACCCAAGTGACTAGGGACTCCTAGGATGGAAAAAAGGGCCGTGCGTCTGGGTAATGGTAGTAGCGGACAGGGCCCCGGAGAAGTGGTCTTTACAATCCACCAGAAAAGAGTTTAGCCGGCGAGGGAGGGGGCCAAAAGAAAAAAAGCAATAAAGAATCCCAGTAATAAGAAAAACTGGGGGGTTGTGGTGAAAAAAAAAGGTAGGAAAGGAAAAAAGGGAGGTACATTCAAAGAAAGGTAGCGCCAGCAGTTAAAGCGCAAAAGAAAAAACGAAAAAAGGATCAAACGAGTACAATCAGTGGAAACCAGAAAAACGACGTCAAAATACAACAATGACGCGAATGATGTGGAAAAGAAACGCACCGGGCAAGGGAGAAGACGGGAAGTATGCCTCACCTGAGAAAAAGGGATCAAGTACTGGCAGTAACTTTGGGAATCTGGGTCGTAAACGTGAACTCACAGAGAAAAGAGCAGCCGAAAACTGAAACAGACGAGAGGGACATCCCTACGGCAGAAAAAACAACCTTAGGAAAGAGAGAGGGGGCCCTCGCCAGTCAGGAAGGGGGTCCGCCAAGTTCGGGGAAAACGTGAAAAAAGGGGCAATAGAGGGTCAAGTACCGAAAAAAGGGGGTCGCCAGAGGGGGGCCTCCGCGAGAAAAAGATCCTATTGAAAGGGGAACGGACGGGGAGCGGGAAAAAATCATAAACAATTGTGTCACATGGGGCTGGGAAAAGGTTAAGCACAGGCTGGAGAAAAAAAAGGAATCGTTTTAAGGGGGGCGGGGGGAGAAAAAAAGAAAAGGAACTCCTCCGTGAAGGTCACCTGAACGGAAATGTGGACCTTCTAGGAATGGGGGAAAACAGGCCCAACAAAGAAAAAAAAAAAAAAAAACAACCCTTGGGGGGTTTTGTAGGGGAAATTGTGATGAGGAGGAGAGAAGGGAACCGGAGAGGTAGGGGGGGGGCTAAAACGGGGGACCAAAAAGCGGAAAAAGGCCGCACACGAATAAACGATTCGGTAACGGGAAAAAAAAAAAAAACGCAAAACCTGGGGGGGCAAGAAAAGATCTCATTTGGACGAGCAACAGGGGAAATCAACACAGGGGAGCGCGCCCCAAGGCCGGACTCAGTTAAATAAGAAAAAAAAAACGGGGGGGTAAAACCGGAGGTCCGGATGGGGTGAACTATCGACGAACAGGCGGGCAAGTTGGATGAAGGAGGGCACGGCCCCATGACCCTAAAGTGGGGGGAGGAGGTAAGGAAGGGTTTTGCTCAACAGGGAAAAAAGCCCCTGCAAAAAAAAAAACGGAAAAATGAAGGACTAAGAAAGAAAGCCAATGCCCAGTCCGAAGGACGAATTCACAGGCCGGTGAAGGGACGGGGGCTGGAGCAACCCAGACCTCAACTAAATGAGCCGTGCCAATCTTTGGGGGGGGGGAAAGGACATCGGTGGTGTTTGAGGCAAACATGAGGACTCTGTGACCAAGGGAAAATTAAGGGGAGGCTTGTGCGGAGGGGAAAATTCTTCGGGCCCCCAATAGAGAAAAAAAGACCCTAGGTCACAGAAAGAAAGAGAACAAAATGCCCGAGGTACAAATTAAAAAAGAGGGAAAGTGGGGAGATGGGCTCTCCCGGGGGGGAAAACTTGGGGGGATCAGACGGAGGAGGGAACACTAAAGGGGGCCATGCTAGGGGTGATAAAAAGGTTCAAAAAGAAAGCTCGAATGTACTGGGGGAAAAAAAGGAAATGGGTCAGGGAAAGACTTCAGGCCATGGTGAAAGCAAGTTCAACTGCCAAGGATACAAAGGGCCCCCTTGGCTGGAACTCAAAATGGGGAAAAAAAAATGGAAGAGAACAAAAGACAACCCGGGCGATACCGGCGTGACCCCGTCCAAAAAGGTTGGGTACTTTTGACGAAAAATTGTAAAACGATCAAAAAAGGGGGGATACTGACGAGGACTGGAGAAAGGGGGGAGGGGGGGGGACGAGCCGTGTTACAGTTTGATATGAGCTGCTGCGGAGGAGTGAAACCTCAAACGGGGGGGAAAGCCTTGGGAGG
>Ga0179593_1307447_pt1 | contig 13000 bp, 9 predicted proteins | sample CZODoug2_1_08_16_FD_185931 | JGI IMG/M metagenome (GOLD analysis project Ga0179593, IMG submission 185931) | Vadose zone soil fungal communities from Angelo Coast Range Reserve, California, USA - CZODoug2_1_08_16fungal (PacBio error correction) | ecosystem: Environmental > Terrestrial > Soil >...
TAGGCTGAAAATCGGAGCCACGCAGTACGGAAAAGGGGGCACTCTCTCAGACCGAGGAAGACAGTTTTTCAGTATTACCCTTCTCTAACGACACCACTACGGCGGAGAAGATAGCGCTTCTGACGCTCTTAGGACTTTTTGGTAGGGCACCACTCGAGCATGTCCGGGGCTTCAGGTGTTGGCGCAACGGGGTTCAGCTTACGGGCATACGACAAGGGAGGATCTCTTTGCTCAAGCTCTTGGGAGACAGTCCGAAAAACAGGTCCAAGTCGAAAGGGCGTTCCTGTGTTGTCTATACTGCAACAAAAGGGCGTACAAGTATCCTTGCCGGGGACTCCTTTACCAGGTTACTTCATCCAAAACGCATCGATTCGGACCATGCTTAGGCCGGACTGTTAGTTCTTGAGCCTTTTGGACTGGCCTTCGCCACGGGCCCAATCTATGGGGCTCCTATGAATAACAGCGGAATGGTGTGACAGGCAAGCGAGGGCTGAAAAAACTTGGGAGGCGACGCCGGAAAGGATGACCGAACGAGAGACTGCAGTCCAGTTAACGGGGTGCAGACACGTGTAAGCGTACGGGAGAAACAAAAAGGAGCAGTCCCAGAAATCGGAGCGGCGGGGGGCGAACGTCCGACGGCAACGGAATGTTAAAGGGAGGAATCCACCCTGAAACACTGATGTAGAACCGCATCATACTGACCGGAAAAAACGATGTGAAGGGGATTGTCCAAAGTGCTGATAAAAGGTTGTTCAGAAGCGAATTGAGAACTCAGGGGTCTCCTACCGGAGAGCCGGAAAAAATGTAGAGAAGGGAAGGCCTTGGCAGCATGAGAGGTTGTGCGCAGGGGGGACCACCATAACCGCAAAAAGAAAGAAGGGAGGGATATCACGCGGACACGTGGGACAATCCGGAGGAAGGGAAAAGGAACAGGCAAACCGCTTATCAAATGCCCCGCCTGAACATTTGTGACGGTCTCAAGAACCGGGCAGGAAACCAAGGGGGGAGTTGGGAGGAGTTCGTAACGCATGGAAAAACGTGAAGGGGGTGAAGAGGGTAGTCCCCCGGACAAAAGTGGAAAAGCAGGGGCAGTGCAGGGCCAAAACGTAAGGGATTCTTTGACGGAAATCCAATAAGAAACACCGAAACCCGATGAAAGAAAGGAAAACGAGCCCGCTAGGCTCCGAAAAAAAGAGTCCAGCCGAAACTCACGCCCGACCACGGCCTGGACGAGGAGAGAAAAGTTAAAGAAGGAGACCAAGGGGAAGGCGCGGGAGGGGGGAAGCGAATAGGAGGCCCGGCACGCGAGGGGCGCTAAGGCGCGGGAAGGAAGTCCTCACAAAGGAGCTCCACGAATGGTTCCTGCTACCCCACGAAAAGAAGACCGATACACGCTACAAAACGAAACGACAAGGAAGAAACTGTCGTTGGAGAAAAAAAAAAACAACCTCACTCAGAGCGAAACACTGAAAAGAAACGATAAAGCAGGCTCTTAGCTCTTCCTTTCACTCCACCGACTTACGGTGGAAAGATCACTATTGGGGGGAGACGAGCTCCAGTAACCAAGAAAGTACATTGCGTGGCAGAAAGGATCTCCGCGGCATCAGTTCAAATATACGAAACTATCCCCAGAGTGGAACACAAAGGAAGACAATTCATGAAAAGGTAAAACATACAGTGGAAACGGTGGACAAACAATTCCAAAGTCTTCTAACCAGTACAGGGCAGTCATTCCACAATAGGCCCATACGCTAAAAAGGGGGAAAAGGACCCGACACACCCGAAAGGAGGGGGGGCGACTCCCGATAAGAGAAAAACGGGTGGCCTCGAAGGCTGAACCAGGGGAACACGGCTAGGGGGGGGGATAAGAGACCAATCAAGGTGCAAACGCAAATGAGAATAAAACCGGTTTACGCGGGTGTTCATCTCCTCTCAACAAACCCAACATGAGAGCTCAAAACAAACGAAAAAAAAGACCCAAAAAATCAGGGCAGGGGGGACACCGCTAGTGAAGCTTGCCGAGAAAAAAAACGGGAGTCGCAGGCGCAGGGCAATTAACCGGAAAAGACGTTGACGATAGAGGGGTCGTCTCGCGGGGGGGGTGGGTAGGGGGGAAAAAAAAAGGGGGCGGATTGAGTCCGTCAAGCCGTCGTCCAGTTGAGGAGGTACTGGGGTGGAAGAATGGGGGAACACTGATGGTGGACCGGTTAATGGGGGACAGAAGAAAGTGTAACGCCTGTATATCGTAAATCTAAAAAAAGTACGAGATTCAGGGGGAGCGTAATCCCCGCCACGGGGATGCAAGAAAGAGGTGGTGACGGGGGGAAAAGAGAGGGGTCACCAAAGTCGGAGTATGTCCCGTCACGCGGGGGGGGGGAGCAAGACTGCTCAAGGCACTTGGAGCGGCTTGGCCAGTCTAAGAAAGGACAATGGAGTGTAGAGGAAAAAGAGGGGAGGTGTCCCTCCTGTCGGTGTACGGGGGCTCCGGCGTGTCAGAGTAAAGAGAGGTGAACGGCCAAGTCCTTTATCTCTGGGTCGGAGGGATTGAAGGCGCATGGAAGAAGAAGAACTGGACCCGGCGCCCAGAAGGGCACAGGGGACCATCGCTGCCGAGTGCAAAAAATGAGCGTATTTCGGGCGCGAAAAAAAGCCATGATTCGGAGGGAGCGATGCGAGAAGCGTGAGGCGCATTGATCGAAATACTAAGGGGGACTCATGGCATCGGCTCATCGTAGGGCCTGAGAATGTTGAGGGAACGTAAGAGGCCGGACATGGCCACGCCGAATCTGCAGAGGCCACGTTTGTCACGGATAATGAAGTGGCAGGAAAAACAGGGGGAGTCAATCAACGGGTCGTTCCGGGGTTAGAAAAAAATAGAACTCCAGTGGGGTTCCGGGCAACGGGGGGAATCGCGAAGTAAGGTGTCTCAGCGGGTCAGCTGGCTGTGCAATGTACAACTGCTCAGCGGAGGAAGAAAAGCTCCGTTAAAAAAAGCGGTGAGTACAAGAGACACGGAGAGGGCGGCGAAGGAGCGGTCCGGTCAAGGCGAAACTCTCAACACAGGTTGTAGAGGCAGCGAGAAGAAACACTGCGGAAAAAATTTCCCGTTTAGACGGTAAAAGGGGGGAATATACTATGAGCGAAGGACAAACCTATCAGCAGCGGAAAATGAGCCAAATAAATAAAAAACTGCGGCAGTAAAAAAACGAGGATCGGGGACGACAGCGTGTCATTTCAGATCAGACAATGGGTCCTGAGGAAGTGAGGAAACGTGCAAAGAGAGGGTCTTTAAAATCCCTTTAGGTGTTAGAACCTCCTCGAACGGATCGAAACCGAAAGTTGAAGAGCGTCGTAGAGTTCAAAACAGAGGGACCCGAACCCAGAATACTCGCATGGCTTGAAAGTGAAGAAGCAGAGTACTGGGAAGGGTCGGATCAAAAAATCGAGGTTACGTTACCGGGACAAGAAACCCACCTGAGTAAGGCCGGCGAGAAAAGAAGAAGTTATCGTGCGGGGCTCCGAAGGAACATGGTAGCAAGTTGCAGTGAAAGTCGTGTAGCCTGGTCAGAAAAATAAAGGAAAAAGGTCCTGCCCGATAAGGGAGGGAAGTCAGTCGAAACGGGCGCCAAGTAGAAGGTTATACCGAGCGAGAAGAACCCGGCCCGTGCAGTACAGAAAAAAGCCCGTTAGTCACAAACAAAGGAAGGGGACTATAAAGAAAGAGCAGGAAGATGGTGTGCCAGAACCCCAATGTTCCGAAAAAAAAGCCAGGAGGGGGAATGGTAGTTTGTGAAGGTGAGGGTCATAGAAAAAGCACGACCGGAGGGAGGGAAGGGGGGCTTGGATCTGGACTTCATTGCAGCAGTGTTAATAGAAAAGGGAGTAGCTCGCGCTAAATATCACACAAAAAAAAAAACGGTAAATATAAACGATCATAGCACATCGGGAGAAAACAAATACAAGGGATTGCCTAAAGGACCAGCCCGAATCTCGTTGGAATCCCTGGCAACGCAGGACAAGCTCCGACGCAAGCCACCGCGCTACAGGAAACGGGGCAGCGGGAGGCGCTGCCGTGCGGGCTGAACACATAAGCCGTAACTGGAGAAGGGGAAAGAAAAGGGGTGTGTCGGGCGGTTACGACGTGACACAGGGGAAGGGGAAGGGCGAAGGATGAGAGTGACTCCACGATCATGGGCGCCGAAGATAAGAGAGGGAAGAAAGGGACCCCGTCTCGTTCTTCACTCGTCAGGTACGGACCGGAGTGAAGCCTCACCCAGGGGTCCGAGCGCCACATCGAGACAAAGAAGGGGGAGAAAGGAGGAGGTCGTATGCACCTTCGAGGGGTACTTCCTGTATCTTGGGGAAGGAAAAACCTCGAGGCTGGCGCCTACGTGTTCTAAGGCTGGGGACCAGGCAAGTCACGTCGAGGGTTTTTCGAACTCCTAATCTAACGAGATCCCGAGGACAATGAAAGAGTGTCAGGTGCTCAAGGGGCAAGCAGGTGGATAAACCCGAAACGAGGTCAGTCTCAAACATCACAAGCTTAGGCGAAGCCGACGGACTTTGGCCTTTCCGTCAAAGGGGAAATTCGCCAAAAAGCCCGCACGGGTCCGAGGGACCTTAAGAGGGGGGAGCGAGGGTCGATGCTGCTCGGTGTCATACGTCATTCGGGGTAGGAAAAGTCTAACGATGACACTGGCAAGGAAGGAGGAAGGCTGCAGAGTAAAAAAAAGGGTGGGGGCGCGGTGGAGGTGGAACACGAAAAGAGACGAGGCAGCGGGTGATGGCTTTCGTCAACTCTTAACGATCAAAGGGGAGACTCCTAAAAAGAAAAGCCTTCGAGGGGAAACTAAAAAAAAGGAGGAAGAAACGGCCATACACCGGGTACTGGAGGGCAAAGTAAGTTGCCGTTACCCCACTTGAGTTCAGGGGGATCGGGGAAAAAAGGACTAAAGTATCGATCAAGGTTGACGAAAGGTCGATTGACAAAGGTAACTTGTCCAACGAAGTATGGGAATTCTTAGGAACCTCAAATCGCAGACTCCGCATGCGAAGGAAGGGAAAAAGGAATTCGAAGAGAGAAAAAGAACGAAACGGGCCCGATAAAAATCAAAATCCACGCCGCCGGCCTCGGCTACGGACTCAAGACTCCGGAGCCCTGGCATAAGGATATCGTAAGCGGGTCTGAATGAAGTCTGTCGGAAATCAGCGAAGTTGAAATGTCCCAAACGCTCTCAAAAAGGGAAAAAAGGAAAAGAAACTCAACGAGCCATCAAGACAAATCAACGAACGGAAACAAGGGGTACGGAGATGGAATCTCACCAACGGAAAAAGGACGACCCTTGCAATCCTATGCAAAATCGGCAAAGGTAGGCTCGGAAAACGCGGGAAGGAAAATACTCAGGACTTTGTAAAAAGCCCATTACCGGGGAAAGGAGGAGAAAAAGGGGAAGCCGCGAGAGGTCCCGCGATCTATCAGTCGGTAAAAACGGCCCGGGCGGGCCAGAGGAAGGGAATTTCAAAATCGGGGAAAAACAGGACCACCAACGGCACAGAAACTGTCAGGAACCAGAGATGACGCGAAGGGGAGAAACAAATGGGGGTGATACCCGTGAACCAGAAAAAAGGACGAAGACGACGCATACTCTACGTCACGGAAGGAAAGGGGGATGCGAGCTGGAGGAAAAGGGAGAGGTAACATCGGCACATCCATATTGAAATGCACACGGCCTTAGAAAAAAAAAAGGGGTACGGAGGTGTGTTATAGCTCAACCAAAAACGAGGAGGGAACGAATATACACACGGAACCTTCCCCGGGGGGAGGGCTAAAGGAAGGTTGAAAAAGCCCCACGTGATCGTAAGATGGTGCCAAAGCCTTGCGTACCAGGGAAAAGGGGCCCTTCAGGTAAAGCCTTCGTAAAGATCGATTAAACGTGCTCTTGGATTTGGGTGGAAGGGGGGAGCAAGCGGGAAGAGGGCCACAAGAGTTGGGGAGAAAACCGTTCCTGGGGCGGGAAAGGAGCTGGGAAAGTGTGGACGAAGGGAACACTGATGTGGGTCCTTTACGTGAATAGGGGAAAGAATAGGGACTTACGTTAAAAGGGAAAGAGAGGACTAGAAGATCGCGAGCGCCGTATTTACTGAAAATTGGGAGGGACAAAACAAATGGGGAAAACTTTATCGTCGCAAACGGTCTATGGGGGGAATCCGCGTTGTCTTGTCAAACAGTGCGGGGAAAAAGCAGGGGGCTTGATATTGCATTGGATACTGCGGCTGAAGAACGGGGGGGCGACACAAGAGGGGTTTAACTCAGGGGAATGCTGCGTTGGGTCTGTAGTAGGGAATTACCTCTTTCGGTGAAAACGTCCCGGAAGTTCCACTTGCTGGAGCTGCAAGTGTAGAGGAAGGCAAATTTTCACGGCGTAAGAGCTCAACTGAAAACGGGAAAGCGACTATCGTAAGGGAGTTCACCTCAGGCTACCGGATGTAAGGAGACTATTCATGAAAGGACGAAAGGGACCCGCGAATTGTCACGAGAAAAAGAAAAGGAATTCTGGTAGAGCGGGTTCTGTCCTAAATGGTCCGGCGAATCGTATCGGGGTCATTGGGAAGTTAGAGAATATGACCCATCCGTTACCGAGTAATGACACGCTGGGAAGGGTCCAATTGTGGGACCCCCAAAGAGACGTTCACAAAAATGCGGAACATGTATCGGATGGAAGGAAAAAAAAGGGGACGAAACCTCCGTGTGCAGGGGAACGGGTGACTGACCAATAAAGGTTCCTCATCTGGGGGAAGGGGAAGGAAGTGTTGGCCCCGAAAAGGAACTGGACTCGAGGCGAAGGGGGATAAAATCGGCAGAAAAGGTGGGGGCTAGAAAATCGTCTGCTGGCGAGGGAGTCTGGGGCCGGTAAGATGAGTCCAACGCACACATCAGAGCTGGGTTGGGCGTGAGCGCTGGGGAGCAGCCCTGGGGCCTTTGCCAAGAAATCGGGAAAGAACGAAACGGTGGCCTAGAAAGGGGCAATGCTAGTGACTGAGGGCAGCAGACCAGGAGAAACAGATAATGAGCCGTCAAAACAACACTTCCGGACAGCGAGAAAGGGGGGGGGGAGAAACGTGGAAAAGGTGTAGTTAGAAACGGTGCAATGGGCGCGGAGATAAAAACCGCCCGGAGAGGTAGGGAAGAAGGGGGGGACTAGTTCCTGGTTCTCTCTCAAAAGTAACAAACCGGCAACGCATTAAACAACAACTCTATCATGACGGCGGAATTGTTTAGGCCCCCTATTACACCCGACGTGGGGGCGGGGGTAGGAATTCATTCAGACTGGGAAGTGTCGTGCGCACCAGTGGGCGGTGGAAAAACACAGACACGAAAAAATACATTCAACTGCAGAAACGAGGCGAGTAGATCGGGGTGGGGGGAGGACGACAAATTTCGCAGGAGGGGAAGCAGTCAGGAATAGGGAAGCCGGGGGGAATACCGTTCAGCGCGACACGGCCCTGCTGGAGGACTTCTTCTTGGCAACATGAGATGGGGGTGTGTTGTTGGTTTGAGGAGATCGCACCATCACACCACGCAGGGGTCAGAAAGTAAGAGCTCTCCTAATTAGCAGCACACAAGGGACGAGACTGCTCTGAAGTCCATCCTTGTGACGGTGGGGGCACCGTTACGCAGCATTCAAAAGTAACGCCGTTTGCTGAAGGCTGGGAGGGGGAGGGGAAGGGGGTAGCGGTCGTCGTTCTAGCGAGACACCGACCGAGGGATTTTCTTGCCTAGGATTGGTAAACTTGCGTAGTAAGATGTCTTCTCGTCATACTCGCCACAACAACAATCACCTTGTATGATCGGGAAAAGGATGACCCTCTGTCTCAACGACTCAAAGGGAGACTGAATTCGCTCTAGAAAGGACCAAGGAAAGAAGGGGACCGTATGGGAGGTCCCCGGCTCGAACGAAAACCGAGAAGCGATGCAGAGGGCTATCAGAACGGGCTGCTATCTAGCTGGTGGCGTTCTGGCACAAATGAGCGGCAGGCGGAAGGTGAGACGGGAAGTGGGTGTAAATCCTGCGGTTGGAAGCGGACGACTAGAATGCAGTAAGGGGGCTTCACGTCTCAGGTTCTACATCAGGGAACCGAAAAGGTAAAAGACTTAGAAAGGATGCTCCGTTCTATGGGAAATCAACGGGCGGCCCATTCAGGAAAGGGGGGAAAAAACAGGACAAGGGTGACTCGCAAAACAACATCGGAGAGCCTGAGGGGCTGGCCGTGACGTTGAAAATCAGGAAGGTGGAGAGGGGGGCCGGCACATTCTTTCCCAAAGGTTGCCAGGTAGACCGCTGATCGTATCTCAGTAAGAAGGCGCGTGGTTGGTCGACAGCCTACGCTCCTCCGGAGCAGGAAAAATCAGGGGTGGGGGTGCAGCACACCGTTACGACGGTTCTAGAACCCAGGAAAGGCATCAAAGTCCCGATGCCGCGTAGAGAACAGACGACGGGTCTTTTGCCTGAAAGGGGGAAAATGCCACGCGGGGCAGACCCAAGCTCCAAAACCAAAAAAAAAAAAAAAAACGGCGCTCATTGCTGCGCGGGATGACTTGGGAGGGGCTGTCAAGGGGCTGGGATCCGTTTGTATGGGTCATGTAGTCGCAGTCCGGTAAAACATATAAGGGTGCGGTAAGCTGTTGCTTATCGAAAAGCGCGATGAAAGAGATCTCTTGGAGAGGGGCAGGGAACCGTCCCCCCGCCGAAAATCAGCCGCAAGAAGCAGGTAGATTAGCGCAAACGAATAACGGGTGCGACGACCTTAAACGTTCTCGCAGTTGAAAACAGGGGGGAGGTTCAACAAGACGGGAGGATAACATGACCCGCTGAGACCATTTACCTTGTTCGACTAGACCCGTTGGGGGGGGGGGGGGTGTGTGGGGGGGACTGACCACACTTCGTGGGCTGGGGGATTTCTGAACGAAAAGGGGACAAAGAGATGGTGTGACGCATGGTGAACTTGGTTGAGGCGCTTTTAATGCTGTGGAAGGGGCGCGGCGCAAAAAGAGGGGGGGATATTTTCTAAAGAACCGGAGACAACCGTAGGTGAGAGATGCGCCGATGAACAATTAAGAAGACGCCTCAGAAGAACAAAAGAGAGGGAGACATTCGACCGGTTAGCCATGAAACTCTTCTTAATGTGTCCGCAACCTAAGGAAGGAGATCGTGTGCTATGAGCTTCGGGGCGGCCTGCCCTCAGGCAAGGAAGGCCCGTGGAGCCTGGCAAACTAACCAAAGGAAATCAACAGGAAAGTGACGTTCTATCTCTCCAAGACGAGCCCTACTCGAAAAATAACACTCCCAGGAGGGGAAAACAGCGACGGAGTGCAACAACGCCAAAAGTTCGTCATTAAAGGAGAAATGCTCCGATAAAAGACGAACTGCGACCCTTATGGGCCTCAAACGTAGACGAAACGGAGAAAAGCCCAAAATTAACCCCTCCTTTTTCAAACGTGGCAGCAATAAGACTGAAAGAAGGAAGGAAAACGTCTCTAGGAGGGGTCATCAGGCTGGTACACGACGGCTTCAAGGTGAAAGAAGTAAGGATACAACCGGTCTTGAACAGCAACTAAAAAAGGCATCGGTACTGGGGGGGGGGGGGACTTGCGGACGGCCAAACAGAACAGAACTTGATCTGCGTCAGATGAGCCTTGGACAAGCACAGACAGGGAGAAACGAGAGACATGGCGTGCACACGTCCTGGGGCAAACGAACTCGTTTCTTGGGGGTTAGTCTCAGAAAAAACAACAACACGGAAAGAGGAAAGCAGATAACGCGGAAGGTAACAGTTACATTCTTCATTCTTGGGGTTTGTCAGCATCGTTATGGGGAAGATGTAGGCAAGAGAGGGGGAGGCTGAATCTCATAAAGAGGATCCGGGAAGGTTGAACGTGAGCGATTGCTTTCCACGGTGTGTCGTGGGGGGAGCCAGATTACAGGTTGAAAGTAGGAGAGGGCATTCGTTCTTTGAATACAGGGAAATTGACGAAAGGAAAAGGTATGGGGGAACAGTGACGTGAAAGAATGGGTGAACGCGGTCCAGGAGTGTATACTCTATACCTTGAGGGAGGAGAGAACGGGGAAAATCTGGGTAAGGAAGCTGGGCAGCAACTCAAGAGGTTGACGGGCCCAAGTAGGTTTGACCCTTCCTCGTGATGGGGGCCCATAAGATTCATCGTACCGTCGGTTGCTGGTACTTGCAGGTCGAAGTGGCAAGGACGCGGTGGCTTGGTATCATGCATCTGTGTCAGACCAAAAAAAAAAAAAAAAAAAATCATTCTTGTCGTGATGTAGGTCGGAACGGGGATAGTTCGGTAGGTTAGAACGAGCCGTAATGAGAAATCTGGTGTGGCAGGTCGGTCGCCTTATGGACTGAATGAACGGCGTCCGCTACACTTAGGAGGGACTCGAAGGCCGACGGACCGAGGGCAGATTAGTGGTCCGAAGCGGAAAAAAAAGAAGGAGCGAGAGCGAGGCACCCGCTCGGCGTGTATTCTCTTAAGCCTTGTGCTTCGTTTCCTACCGGTTCAAAGCTTCGCAGCTGGGGAGGTCAGATGGGGAGGTTCAGGGAAAAGAAAATGCGCAGAAAGTCCGGACTGGTCGAGTGAAAAAGGTGTGGAAAAGACTTCACCCAAGTCACACATTGCTCGCTACGTGTCGTTCCCAATGGTTAAAAAAATACTCAGGGGGGGAGGCAAGGTTCCCCTCGACTAATAAAGAAGGGGCGGTGAGAAGGAAGGGGTGAAACTCACGGCGAGAGGCGATGGTCGACAACGCCTCGTCCGCGTTGCGGGAAAGAGAACGCGGGGAAGGCGCGGCGGTGGGGAAGTCACGACTGCGCCAACTCAAAGCGAGCGGTGGGGGATGGCGGGGGGAGAGAAATGAAAAAACACCTCCTTAGGAGGGGGAATTAAAGAAGTATCAAGGAAAGAAAAAAAAAGGTGTGAACGTGCACGACTGACACATTCTTCACATCGACGAGAAAAGAATAGGGCGCCCGGGGACGGAGGACCTAGGAGCGTCTACTGTCATGGTGAGGGGCATAAAGACAAGAAGTTCCGGGGTCTGTAATCTACTTAAGGGCGATCGGGGTACTTCTCCCAGGGCTTTCTCATCCCAAGATTCGTAACGGAGGCAGAACTCTGCGCATGGGAAGAGAAAGAGGAGGCCGCGGGAAATTTCGGAAAGAGCCGGCGACAAAAAAATCGTACTTTCTTGGGACTGAGACAGCGTTCTGATCCTGTCAATGACTCCCTACGAGGGGGAACGTTGTCACCACACGATATCCAATGACCAACGTAAAAAGGGGTAGACCCGAATACGAAGAAGAGTCTTTGGGCAGCGAGGCCTGGGAGCAGGAATTGCCTGAGGGAAAGGAATTAAGTGTGCAGATAAACGAAGAGGGCGGCACTGCAAAAACCGCCGGAGGAAGGGTCGTTCGACGGGCAAAAAGGGACGGGGAGACGAGAGAAAAAAGCATGAAAAAAGGGGGTCTCAGAAGTCAATAAACCAACCCAGGGAGAAACCCAGCGGCGAGTATCAAAAAAAAAAAAAAAAAGTCTCCAAAAGAGGAAAAAAAAAAGAAAACTGGGGCCAAAAAAAAAACACAATTCCCATCGCCGAGACGGGAGAGCCGCGAAGAAAAACGCGTTTGCGTCGGTATGCGAGCAGGGAACGAGACACGAATGATGCTGCGAGAGGTCGTAAACGTTTGGCGGCGGGGGAAAGGGAGACGAGGGAGGGTGGGAAGTAATACGCGCTCAAACAAACCGGAGTAAAATAATAAGAAGTGCAAAAAAGAAAAAGATCGACGCGGCGTCTCATCTCAATCGCACTTACTGAAGAAGAGGCAATCGATATCGCCGTGGGTCGTCTGTCGCAGGGTAATCATGACCGCGGAAGAGAAATCATAAAGAGGCTCTAATCTCGAATGCCTCTTATTTCCGGGAGGTGGATGTGATCAGAAGCTGCACGGGAGGAATAAGGTGGTTCAAACTGGGCGGGTGTGCGAGAAAAAGCAGGAGGGCATTTTTTTTACTCGTGTTATGACCGCAAGGGGGAATCCGTAGATCTGAAGAGCCTATCTACTCCGTTCACCGATGGCTTTGCAAACCTAGGAAAATCTTAAGATGCAAAGCATGGGAGAAAAAGGGGTAAAAGGAAAAGTCCAAAGGATCAGATCGAAGCGGATCGTGGGGCTCAAAAAAAAAACGGGGGTGTATCGTCCGTCAAACCAGTTTAAAATGATGTGTGGGAAAACAAATCAGAAAAGCTGACGTATGCCGTTAAGAAAAGCGGGAAAAGGGTGACGGCGGGGAATCTCCGGTAAATGTTCGTCTCCTACTAGAAGGGAAAAAGTCACTCGAGTGAGCGGTTGAAAGAGGCGGGGACGAGAACCCTCCTCCGAAAGAAAACCTTCGACCTACCGCTTAACGAGATCCCTAATCAACTTCTTTGGAACGGGAGGGAACAAAAAGAACAAGATGTCGTAACCGTAAACCAAAGAAAGGGGGTAGCCGAGAGAAGCAGCATTATTCGGGGATCGGAAGGATGATACGAGGGGGTGGGAGAGGGCAGAGCAGCTGGTCTTCCATGATAACCTCTATTGCACAGGAAGGAGAAGGGGTCTGGGAAAACTGCCACCGAAGGAAAAAGTAGATCATAGGGTTGGAGGAAAGGGACCCTCTCCTCTCCTCATCTAAGGCTTACTTCAACTCTTACTATCGGTTCTGAAGAATTCTCCTGGCGAAAAAGTGGGAAACAGTGAGGCAAGCTTGAGGAAAAGAAGAGGACACCTTGAAAACTCGGGACGAGAACCTTTGTTCATTAAGCAAACAAAAAAGGTTGCGGGAAAAACCAGGAAAAAAGGAAAGGAGCGAGAATGGTGTTAAGGGCATGGGGGAACGGACAACCTGGAAAAAAAGGAAAGAGCAAACGTGGGGCAGGTTGTACGGATA
>Ga0179593_1330594_pt1 | contig 13000 bp, 16 predicted proteins | sample CZODoug2_1_08_16_FD_185931 | JGI IMG/M metagenome (GOLD analysis project Ga0179593, IMG submission 185931) | Vadose zone soil fungal communities from Angelo Coast Range Reserve, California, USA - CZODoug2_1_08_16fungal (PacBio error correction) | ecosystem: Environmental > Terrestrial > Soil >...
ATCTCTAACAGACTAGAGGAGCAAAATCTGCGGACGCGTTTACCCTACTCGGGGAAAAACCTATGCTCTACAGCCTTCTGAAGGATCAGCGCGAACGACGAAAGAGAGGGGAAAGGTGTTTTAGGGAGTAGAAAAAAGGATTCGTGCCCTCGTCTACTCTGAAACGAGACCATCGAGAAGGCTTTCTCGAGTTAGCCAAGATACAAAAAACTCTAGCTTCTTCAGGACCTTAGGGGACACGAAGCCTTGCACGCACGGAAGGGGAAACGGCGGCCAAGGTCAAGAAATTGCAACCTCTTCATCTGAAAAAAGGAGATACGCCCGCTGAGAGATGGGAAGTGCTACTCGGTCTGGGGTGAGAGAAGAGGAGGCACGCAGATCGAAAAGTCCGGGGCACGTACGATGCGCCGGTACTCAGCCGAGGCCTCCAATAAGACGACTCTCTCCACCTAGGCGGTGAGTGCTGACGCGAGCTGAGGGGCAAAAGGTAAACGCGGGAAAAAAAGAGGTAATTTTCTCAACATGGGTCAAGCGCATGCAGGGAAAGAAAGTGTCAGGGGAAACCCTCTGCACCTTGCGTAAAGGAACAAAAAAAAGATTAGCGCTTACAAAACCATGCGAGGGAAAAAAAAATGCTATCACCGAGCTCACATCAAAAGAACAAAAGTACCACAGCGATGGAGTCCGCTCAAAGAATCTAAGAAGGGGATTTTCAAATAACGATGAGAAATGCCCGGGAAGGTCGCAGGCGTCCGCCGACAAGAGGTACTTCGCGTCTTGCTAGGACGTCAAAGCCCTGAGGAGGACTAGGATAATATCTATATTGTGGGGGCCCCGGAGAATCCGGACGAAAAAAGCCTCTCCAAGGTGAGATTGTCATCGTTATTGTGAGAACAGTAGGAGAGCAAGCACACGGGGTGGCCTCAACGTGGTGCAGGGAGGCATAATCAAGAAAAAGAAAAAAAAAAAGGAGAGAGAAACAAGGAGATGCCAAAAGGACCAGGTGGGTTTCAAGCATCGCACAACAACTCAGTGTCGGCCCCCAAATAAAGGGGAGTGCCGGCCGCGGCGCCCAAGAAAGGGTATTAAGGGCTCGTCAGTGCGCGATCTAAAAAAACATGCATTGGCGAAAAGACGGATAAGCGTGCTCCCTACTGAACGGAGCATCAGGGTATCCTGATTGCATATACAAGAGTAGAATCGAGAACAAGAGCAAAAAGCGTTCCTAAACTACAGGAAGAGAGGGTCTCTCTCAAACGGAGAGGAGGCCATACACATGTGGGACATAGCACCATCTCGCACAGGAAAGGGACTCGACTAACAGGAGGTCAAAGTAAGCGCTCAACACGAAGCGCTAAACGCGGCCGACGCTAGGAACCGGTCAGGTCCCGGGTGACTATCACGCTCCACAGGACCTGGCATCACATTACGAAAAAAGCAGAAAAAGGCGGAGAGGGAAAAAAACACAAAGCGTCTTCGTAGGGGGAACAAACGCGGTGGGTCGAAGGAATAGACGAGTCAGGAGGTTTCTAAGGGGGGGAAGACCAACTGTAAAGCTCAGCCGCGGAGGGGGTGAGGCGGGCATGGTGCAGGGAGAGAGGGGCTCGGGGGGGGACGGAAGAGATTTAGAATGGAGACAAGCCGTGGTCCTAGGCAATTTGGAACGGGTGCTGGAAGAGAACGGTGAAAGTATTTACGGGACGGTCGAAACGGCAAGAGCGAACTCGACAAGGGCGGAAGTTGGCTTCAGAAAATTTTTCCGAGCGGACACGAGATGCGATACGTCAAAGCGGCAGTTGCTCGTGTAAGAGCCCCCCCGATTTCCGCACCGGGTGGATGCTGGAATGAAGGAACGGGGAACGAGGGGTGTCGCGGTCGGGGCAACCGGCCTAGCATGGGGCGCCGATTCACAAAGGGCACGAGGGGAACAGGAAGCCTGCGTCCTTGGGGGTGAAGCACGAGTGTCGATGGTAGGTCTCTGTCAGGCCTGTGCAACGTACAGGCCGCTGACGCTGTAAGAAAAAAAACAGGGAAAGGGAAGAGACGTTTCCCTCGATTCCAGGGAGGGTAACATCAAAACCGTGCGAGCCGAGCCATCCCGGGGATAAAATGCCAGTAACAGACAAACGGAAGCGGAGCTAGGCGCAAAAGGCGTGGCGAGGGAACGTGCCACCAATAGAAAAATGCGGGTGCGGCGATAGCGCCATTCCATCGCGTGCGTTGTACGATCAAAGGAAATAGTTGTCCGCGGCGACGCGGTCCGTTCAAAAAAAAGAGGACGAGAAGGATGAGTCAGGAAACCCGAACGCTTCCGCAGGGTCGGCAAAAAGCGTCGGAGCTCGGCAAAGAACGGGAAAAGGTGAGAGCGCGAACCCGGCGAAAAAGTCGATTTCCTAAAAGAGCGGGAAAGAAAAGGACTCTAATTTGCTCGCCTTGCGACCCGGTTGCACGAACATGGGTGGTCTTGGGGGGCCCTCAGGCTACTGCCGCGCCAGCAATCCCTTGCGAAGGGAAAAAAAAAAGAACCAACTGCTGGAGGGTGAGATCGCATCCGTAAAAAGCACGAAAAAACGACAGAGCCTCACCGGTGTGCTGGTGAAGTGGGGGGGGGGGGAGGGGAGAGGTGCGGTGTCTTGGCAAGGGGTTTCGGTGCGGGGTGAAGAGTACGTGGACGTGAGGACGGAAGAAAAAAACTACGTGGAGGAAATCGAGCGGGGAACAGATGGATCACGGTTTTCAGCAATCACTCCGAAAGAAGAGGCATAAAATCAACAAAAACAACGTTAGAAAATGAGAGAAGTGGGTGGGGTAATGTGTGGCCGGATGTGGCGAGACGGCCAGTCCCAAGGGATTACCTCGGGCACGTATAGATTGCAAGACAGCGGGCTGGGTCGAATCAACGGAAAGGGGGAGTCCCAAGAGCGCGAACTCGGGAGCTGCGGAAAAGGATGCATAGACGAAGTCATATGACGCTCTGGTACGGGATAGGGATCGAAGGAAGGAAGGGGGGGTGCGGCGGTGTGCGCGAAGATCTCCGCCTTGCGAGCCGGTTCGGCGCGATGGGACTAACGAAAAGACGGGCAAGGACGCCAAGTAGGCCTCCTCTAAACGCGACACCGCAGGTCAGAAGGTCAGAGCCGCGATAGGAAAGACGCAGGAAAACGGGCTAGTAGATCCCCGGGAACTTGGAGGCAGCGCGGGGGGAAGGAAAAGGGAAGGACGAGGGGTCGAGACGGCGGCCTGATCAACTGGGTCGGAGATAGACTCAGTGGGACATCACTCTAGGAAAGAAGAGCCTTTTACCTGCGTCAAAACGCGAACGTCGCAGGTCCAAAGAAAGGAGGATCGGAGAAGAAGAAATCACGCAATTTGGTTCCCCTACTCCGCGAAGAAAAAATTGTTGCTGCAGGACGGGAAGAGCGGCTGCTTTTGTGAGAAAAAAGAGCCTAAAGTAAACGCGGAATTGCAGGCGTCTTTGCGGGGGGAACGATGTTCATTCGAAGGAGGCGCATTCGCCGGGTATCACTCATGAAGGAGGGTGGATCGCCGCACAAAGAGTATCAGAGGGGGTTTTGGTTGGGGGCTCAATAACCCGAACTTCATCGGACGGAGGAGCACACGACCGCGTTGCGCTTGAATCTGGGAAAGGAGAAGCCCCAAGGATCCGAGATGGAAAAATTCAGGGGAAACAAAACATCACGTTCGCATCGGAGGCGCTCGCACAGAACCTAAAAAGATCGGGAAAAAAAAGGCGTCGATTGAGATCGCCGCGCGCGGATAATAAGCGCGAAAGGTAAAAAAAAAACAGATAAAACGTCCCCATCTGCAGAGGGCCAAGGCTGAGATAGAGGACCTGAAACAGATGGGGGGGGGGGGTGGGCGGGGGGGTGGGTGTCGCAAACAGGGGGATCCAACGCCGGCGCCCACCAGCGAGGGAAGCAGGTCCGTTGCAAACGACCCTGTCTCCCATTAAGGTGTAGGGGTGTTCCAGTCATAGTGAAACCAAAAGTCGGACTCAAAAAAAACGCGCGGAAAAAAGCGTCCACACTTAAAAAAAGTGGAAAAAACGGATGCCGGTTCAGGGCCGCAGCGATCGTCAAGGGACATGAAAATGGAAGTCTCAGTACTCGGCGATAAGCAAACTCGCACGAAAAAGGAATGCGAGGATACCGCGGGGAAGGAATGGTGCTAAGTGTGTACATACGTTTATTTAAAAAACGCATAGAAGTTGCATCGAGCGGAATCCAGATAATATCGGGAATGGACCGATTCTTGCTCTGGGTCGGATCGAGCGTCGTAACGAAGGGAAAGGACACAAACGGCGACAAGATCGCAGAAGGGCAGTAGGTGCGCACTCGTGATCGGAAGGAGAAAAATTCATTAAAAAACGTCCCCCAGAAAGAACAAAAATAACAGCAGTGAATCGGCGGAAAACGGAACGGCCAAGCTCTTTCGTAAACGACCGACCTGAGGGGGTGCGGAGACGATTGACACCAGAAACTTCCTTTCTGCAGCGATCAAAGGCTCCAAAGCGAACAGCTCAGTGGATGGGGAAAAGGGGCTTGAAGAAAACGGGCCACCAATGGCGCTCCTGCACACGATTCGTGATCCCAATACGCCCCCTTGACAAGAAAACACGAGAGAGGGCGCCGAACCAGGGGTGGGGGGGAGTGCGGTGGAGTATGCGGGGGGCTAGGTGGAGGAGGGCCTAATAGCGGGCTATAATTCTGGAGAACCGGCGCGAATTGCATCCTCGCGAGCACTGTAGAACACATTCAGAAATCATCGCGGTCAGGAGCGGAAAATATTTCGTCGATGTGGAGTGGGTTTCAGGATCGCCGAGGTTCGTAGAAAAAATAGATGATATCAGTGGTCTCAGCAAGCCGGGGCATCGTCTCGGGGAAAAGTCGACCGGGGCGCCGGGCGCAACAGCGTGTCATGGAAAGAGGTTGTCTTCTGTTGGACACTAAAACGTTGCGGCCGCTTAACGGTCAAGCTGGGAAAATAATCTTGGGTCTATACTTCAAAAATCCGACGATTGGAATTGGCAGCAAGAGACTCGAGTCTGCTTCCTGGACTCTTACGTTGCGCGCGGAAGAGGGTGGCGCGCCCTTCGGTAGCAAACCGAGGCAAGTCAACGGGGGGACGGGAGAAAAAGGGTTCCAAACCTAATACACTCCTACCGCGCGGCGTCGAGCAGCAAGAGGACCGGTGGGACGTTACAGGAGAGGACAAAAACAAGGACGGAGCGCCGCTCCAAAAGACATAAATATCCCACTTACGTGTACGATCAAAGAAGAAAGGAGGAAAGAGAGGGTGGGTCTCTTCCCTACCACCCCAGTAGCGAACATAACAAAAAGAGTGCGTCAGAAAAACGGCGGGGAGTCGTGGGAGGCTAATGTCGAACGACGCTTCGCGCAGCGGGACTATCTGGCCAACAAGGAGGGGGAAGAGCGGCCTCAAGAGACGTCTCCCCAGGAGTACCTGCAGATGAGGGATAGCCTAGGAGGGGGGAGGACAGGGATCTGCGGATACGGGCTCCGAGCGCGAAAGGCAGGGGTGGGTTCCACTCGTGAGCGCCGCGTAACAAGTAGGCAATAAGGCGGACGCAATCCCGGCGTGTGATCGCGGGGCGGCAGCCACGCGAGCTGGCGCAAAAGAGGATAGCGATGCATCGCAACCATCCCGACCAGCAAAAGAAGAAAAATTGAGAAAGTAGACGACGACGCAGATTGACGAGGAAAGATCACTTTGGGCGGTGTGGATTCTAAGCAGCATGGACAACGGAGGGACTCGGGAAATACACGGAAAAAAAACAACCGCATCGACACGGAAACCCATAAGAGAGGAGCGGAGATAAAGAAAAACGCAGATCCAGGACCAGAGAGAAAATAACGGTCCACTCGGGGGAGGAAATGGGGGAGCCTTCGTCTGGTGAGGAGAGCGAGGGCGTCTGTAGCAGACGAAGATCAACGTCTCCTCTTTTTATGGAGGGAAGACGGGCAAAGACAGAAAAAAAGCGGGACGCGTCGAATCTTTCAAGGCCGCCGAAGCCGGACCTGAGCAGACGTCTCGTCCGTTCAGGGTCGGAGCTACTAGCTTATGCGTACTCGAGCGCGAAGCGGGAAGGTGTTCGGAGGACGACAAACCCAGCCTGCTGAAACTCTCCGAAATCATCCAAAGAACGGCGCGCGGAAGAGAGGGAGGAAGACCCATTCCTCGGAAATCAAAGTGGTAGTAGGAGAACATCTTTGCCAGCGGCCGGGGCGTCTTACGGAAAGGAGGGAGTGAAGAAAAAAAGAAGTTGGAAAGTCGAGACACAACAAATAACGAGGGGATGAAAAAACACCCCGCCGAAAACGAGCCGCGCTTGGAGGAAACGGGGACCGACAAAGGCGCTGAATGAAAAAGGAGATGAGGAAATCGGCAAAAAGGACCGACCCGAAACAGGAAGCGCGAAAAGAGGACAAATTGAGAGGGAGATCGCTTTCGCATAAAGAAGAAATCAACGCAGCGCTGTGTACGGGGAATCGACGATTACAGAGGGGGAAAAATCGAGCTAACGAAAAAGAAAGAAAGCATCTTTCCTCTATTCTTTGCCCAAGAGCCCCAACAAAAAAACCGATCGCGCGGCGATCCGGGTCGGGCGGCACGAAGAAATTGGCAAGGCCGGGTAAAAGGCGGCCGCCTGGGGAAAAAAGGCCCACCGCTTAGAGAGGGAGAAAAAAAAGACGGGCGTCACATTTTATTTCTCCGTTTGCTGGGGAAAAAAAACGGGAGGAGCCGCAACCGTCGACTTTCTGTCGGATGCTAAGGGTGAAGAGTCCTAGCCCGCTACGCTAACGGGCTCTGCAAAGCGCTCAATGATAGGCGGGACCAGGAAAGCGCGGGAAAAGCAGGGGAAGGGTACAAATACGTCACTTCCAGTGGCCGAAGAGGAAGAACGGGGTCCCGTGAAAAAAAACTTAGCAATACCCCTCTTTTGAACGCAAAACAAACCGTTACACCCAAAAGAGGAACGTACGATGCAAAAAAGAAAAGACGGCTGCGCACCTATCGAGACCGCTCGCTTACCAGAGGGCGCCACAAGCACATATGGGCTCTACGGTTCGCCTCACCAAGCTCGGTAGTTAATTCTCCTGCGAAAAGGAAAGAAAAGAAGGTGCTCGCAGAGATTTCAAAAAACGGAAGCCGCCGGAGAGGAAACGTGAAAGGCTTACTTTGCGAGACTAAGGACCGACTGCTCGAGAAAGCGAGATTGGTCACAAACGGGGAAAAGAACACGCCCTACAAGGTAAAAGGAAGGGTCAAGCTTTAACGAAAAAAAGTTCAGGGGCTGCCACAGCAGGTGAACCGAAAAAATTGGAGGGAAAAAGCAACTGCGAACTAAATGCAGGAGCCTTGTTGTAACGCTCGCAGAGCCTTGAAACGCCGTTCAGTAGGGCAATCAGCAGAAAAAGGCGGTATCAAAAAAAAAATCGCCTCCAACCGTTGCCGAAGGCGCACAAAAGACCTTGGAGGAAAGGTCTGCGCGGCTGAGGGGGACGCTGCAACAATTAGGCCGAAAAGGCAGAGAGCGTGCCACATACAAAGGTCGGCAGATCTTGTCCGACCGGGGAAGGCAGAATCGTGGCTAAAGCCCTCTCAGAGAAACACACTCACAAATCTGTACAGAAAGCGAAAAGGAATCGAGGGGGGTGGTGGGGCGACTAGAAAACTGACAAATGAGAGGGCGCCATAACCGATGTCGAAAACTCGAAACACCATTCGATAACGAACTGAAATAATAAAAAAAAGGTGCATAGAAGCAAGACCTCCTTCGCAAGACAGTAACTCACAATCCTCAGTCAAAGAACTATCTTTAAGGAGGAAAAAATTGCACATTTTTCCAACCGAACCCTTAGACAAAATACGCGTCTTCTGCCAACAGCCTCTCGCCTGGAGAGGGAAGCTTAAAACTCGTTTAAAATCAACGACGTATTCAAGAGGGGGGCGAGCGTGTGAAGAAAAGGAACCCGCATTCGGGGTTAAGTCGGCGGGGGACATGGTTCTTCGATCATCTGTCAGCTCGAAAGGGTACTCGCTCGTCAAATGCGCTAAAAAGGGTTCCGGAGACGGGATTTTCGGAACGAGCGACTTTCGACGGATTATTAACGCGCCGCGCGGGCGACGAACGACGCGGGAGGGAAGAAGTTGCTTCATTTCCCTGGCGATAGCAACCGAGATTGCTAGAAGTCCCGCCTGAAGTAAAAGAGGGGGAAAAGAGAAACTTATTTTCCAAATCGCGATACCCCCCGGGTGGGGGGGAAAAACGGGACAAGGACGAGCACCTGCAACTCAGGTCTGTGCTCAAGCCGCCTATCTTCGAAGGGGAAAGGATCACGCCGCTAGGCACGCTGGCCGGCGGGATTAAAAGTCCTAGAGAGTGGCTAGATCACATGGGAGGTATACAAATCTCTCAACTAGGCAAAAAAACACAAATTCGAAATGATGTCGTTTACAGCATCGAAGCGTCGGACTTGTAGCAACAATAGCAGGGAGATCGCTTAAAAAGGCCCGACACTTAGCAAACGGAAAAAACACCTTAAAGATTTAGCCAAAAGGAGGGAAGTAGGGGGGGCGATCAAAACTCAAAAACTATCTCTTAGGGAAACGGTGACGTTGATCGTCGCGTCACGTTCGTGGCAGGTCATAAAGAGAGGGCGACGCAAAGTTCTCGAAAAAGGGCGATCCTTCACTACAGTTTAAGAGGGGATCGGTCTCGCCTCAGGAAACCCCGACGGTAAGACCAAGCAAAAAAAGCTCGGGGAAAGAATGGACCCGTTATCAGACTCAATACGAGATGAGAGGGAGTCGAGTCCTACCGAAAGGTATGAAACTCATAGAGATCGTCGCTTCAAAACGGATCCCTTGATAGAAACCTGAAAGGTGTGCTGGTTGAAGAAAAGAAAAGAAAAAGCTAGAGGCACCGCGTACGTGCGCAATTCAAACAGTATCGAAGAGTGCTCTAAACTGCTGGCTTGACGTAGCGGAAATAAGTAGGAGAACGCCTGAAACTTGCGAAATGAATACACTAGCGCCCCCTGGCCTGTGTTCGACGAGAAGACCGGTCCTGGAAATGTGAGACGGACGGCCTGGACAAAAATCTCTACGTTAACGGCGTGATCACGTGTGTTCAAGGGTCGAGCGCGATGAAGGGTCTCGCTAAACAAAAACTTATCCTTGAAAAAAGAGATAGATTTCAAAACTCCTTAGGAGAGCTACATTGCCCCCGGGCCGCAGTTAATCTGAAGGGGGAAGGGCAGGGAAGGGACGTTCGCAAAGACCGAATGGGGGGGGGGGAGGAGGAGTTACCTCCGAAGCGCGCGCGAAAGCTAAAGGTTAGCGAATAACGGGTATGCCTGAAAAAAACCTAAAATGAGTGTCGCGAGGCTTCTATAATACTGACCGCCAGCAGTTGGCCAAATAGCCCTCTTAGGAGCACTTGAGACCTGTGCGCGGGAGCTGATATCGGCCGGCCAAGAAACGGGAAACAAGATCGTCAAACGACTAATCTCCCTCGTGGACGACGAGCGTAGGGGGAAAAGGTACGCGCTCATGATAGTCGCGAGATCAATGTGGAAGAGTACTCCAGCTTTGGAAAAAGGACGACGGTCTCTCCTTCTCCCACGACAGAAAACTGGTCTGCAGCCTCGGACGTCAGCGCGAACGCCAGAAATTTCTGACGACTGAGAAGAGCGAGGAAACAAGAAACTCCTAACGAGAGAGGAGTCCCGGGGAATCGACTATCATGGCAAGTTTTTTCCGCCTAGAATCACGCGACCGCTTGATTAAAGCTGCCGGAGGGGGATCTCTTCTGGGAACTCAGCGTAGAGCAGTACGAAAATGCCAATCGATTCCGGAAGAAGGGGTCATGAAGAGCTTGACTAGGGGGGGACGAGGGGGAGGAAGGGACATCCGCTCAATCTCATCGGAAGGAAACGCACAGCATTCCCCGCAGTGGCTAATGATCGATTCGATCCAAAATGCTCTGACGCGGAGCAGACCCGAGGGGAATGCTTATGACGGGGGGGGGGGGGGGGGGGGGGGGGGGGGGGGGGGGGGGGGGGGGGGTGGGGGGGGGGGGGGGGGGGGGGGGGGGGGGGGGGGGGGGGGGGGGGGTGGGGGGGGGGGGGGGGGGGGGGGGGGGGGGGGTGGGGGGGGGGGGGGAAAAAGCATCCTGTATTCCTAGACATTCCGGTGAAACAGGAATCCGTATCTTTACCTCTGGAGATCTGGGAGGATAACCAGGACCTGTCAGCAACCGGCGCCTCGGTAGAGTTCTATCAGAGCGCGCGTACCGAGAATTAAGGGAAAGTCGCACAAGGACAATCTGGACTCGGACCACAATTATCAGTACCTGGAAGTCGCGCCGTCAACAGAGAAAGAAAACGCTCGCGAAGTCCATGACAGCTCCAAAACCAAAAGAGAGGGGCTTCTCAATAAATCAGAAAAACGTAAATCCTACTTATGGAAAACCGAAGAACCTCTAAGTCGAAAGGGGGGACACCTGGCAATCGTACCTCGCCAGGCGCTGTGGACGGGAACGACCAGAAGAAGGGTATCCTTTTGGGCTTTTGAGGAGATGATGCCCTTTCCTTGGTCGACGACGAATCGTCACCGGGACATGAAGGGGCGGGCGTCCGAAAGTCAGCGGCTTAGACGAAAAAAAAACGGAAGGAGGGAAAGGGTCGTTCGCTCATTTTCTATTTCAAAAGTATGGAGACAAAGAATAGCAGTGTATCAGAAAAAGAAGACACGTCGCGACACGGACTCTGAGGAACGATATGATCGTTCTCGCGGGACGCAAGAAAGTCCCGAAATCTCCTACGGGCAAGTAGGTGAGAAACGTAGCACGGGCGTCGGACCAAGCAGGGTTGAAGCCCGGACGCAACACGCAGCACCGGAAAACAAGGGTCGTGTCTCAACGTCTTAACGACTTGAAAACGTGAGAGGGGAGGGTGGGCGACCTACCTTTGTGTGGGACGAATGTCGTTGGCACCCTAGGACGGAGGTAAAGAGGAAAGCCAGAGGACAAACAGCGTAATTGCTCAATGTATGGAACTCTACCAAACGGGGAGGGGACACATCAATTGCTGCGCGCCTTCACGAGGTCGTGATACCAATAGCCCCGCACAACAGGCGGCGGGGGGGAGGAAGGGGAGGGAGAGGGCCCATCAACTAATCTTCTAAGCCGCATAGGCAGGACAGCGCAAGTAAGGACATTGAAATAGAAAGAACGCGGCTACAACGTCGCGAAAAAAAAATGAAATCGGCGACACTTCGAGCACGAGGGCGAGCACGAAGAGAGGGAGAGGAGGAGACTCCGAGATGGTGATTTGGGTCTCCATTTTCGAGGGAAGGGCGCGGCAGTGGGAAAACGACCGGGCCTCGGACCCAGTGGAGAGCCGATAGCGGGCGTAAAGGCGCAAAGTCAGTACAGATGGGAAGCAAAGGGGGGGAAGCGCAAAGTCGTGATCCTTTTCGATCCGGCGCGAAGTGCCATCAGCGGGGGGAAGTTGGCCGCAGAGACTAAAGAAGATGTCGTTGCAGCGGACGAAGGAAGGGAGAGAGTTCAGTTCGCAAAAGCAAGTACGAAGGTGCGACGACGAAGGGAAAGAAACAGGCACAAACCAATCGGGGGCGTCTCTCCGACGAGGAAGCGTTGGTCCATGTTAGGGGGACAACGGCAAAGAAGCCGGCACAAACAGCGCCCAGGCTGCTTGCAACAGCGAAAACAAAAGTTAAAAAAAACGTAAAACCAAAAAAAGTCAAAAAACAAAAAAATAAAAAACAAAACCAGACCAAGGAAAATAAACGAAACACGGGACGAGTAAGCGGGATCCCAACACAAAGACCAAAACAAAACCCAACGAGCATCAAAACACACCAAAAAGGAAGAAAAAGAAAGAGACTCAAAGCGCGATCGAACCAAAGACCCCACAAGAGGGGACCCTAATCCGCGACAAAGCGACAGGAAGTGGAGCAGGCGGAAAAAAGGAGCCAGCAAAGAAGAAAAAAAGAAAAAAAGACCCAGAGGGGCTACCGACTCAAACAGAAAACCCATACAAAAACAAAACCCCCAAATGGATTCACACCAAGCTCAAATAATGAATCTCGCCAGAGATCTTCTGTGGGGTACTGGACAAAAATCAGCCTGCGAGATTGCGTACGCATAGTCGTCCGCTCTCTCAAGCCGGGGGTACTAGCTCGACCGAACAGAAAGGTCGAGCAGCAGTCGTAGAAAGAAAGAAACGAAGGCAAATAGCTACAGGTCTGGAGAGGTAGCGCATCGGGGTTTCCGGTCTTTCAGTTGTAAATTTAACGCTGAAGCTATTTCAAGAAGAGGAGGGATGATTCGAGGCCAGAGGTAGGGGGAAAATAGAAAAACGAGAGGAGGATCTACAGGTGGGGGATCAATCAGGAATTCTTCTCCTGCTCTACGATAGGTCAGAAAACTGAAGGTCGTGCTGAAGCATCTTCCAGAACGACCTTAAGGGACCGCAGAAGTAAAATCCGAAGAACAAGATTAAGAGGGGGGGGGGGTTGGTGGTTTTTTGTTGTGGTGGGGGGGGGGGGGGGGGGGTGTGTGTTTTGGGACGGAGGGAGGGGAGAGAGGGTGGGGGGGGGGGCGGGGGGGGGTTGTGGGGGTGTGGGGGGGTGGGGGGGGGGGGGGGGGGTTTGTGTTGTGGGTTTTGGATGGGGGGGTGTGTGGTTGGGTTGGGGGGGGTTGTTGGGGTGGGTTTGGAGCAAAGTTTCCGAGACTGACCCTCGTTCAAAAATGGATTATTCATGTCTTATATGAGAGGTGGTCAGTCAGGATCAGGGGTATCATGAAGTTTAGAGACCAGCGCTTCAAAACAGGCCAAATCCCAAAAATTCTAGGTCTAGCTAAAAAAATCGCGAAAGAAAAGAAGGCAGAAAAAAATCCACTCTTTGCAGAGTTGCCAAGATAGTCAAC
>Ga0179593_1379251_pt1 | contig 13000 bp, 13 predicted proteins | sample CZODoug2_1_08_16_FD_185931 | JGI IMG/M metagenome (GOLD analysis project Ga0179593, IMG submission 185931) | Vadose zone soil fungal communities from Angelo Coast Range Reserve, California, USA - CZODoug2_1_08_16fungal (PacBio error correction) | ecosystem: Environmental > Terrestrial > Soil >...
GGGGGGAAAGAGCGGGCGTGGTAGTAAAACCACTAGAGAAGGGCGCTCGGGAGGCAAGGGAAGAGGCGAGGGTAGACGTCGAATCTTCAAGCAAAGGATCCGTAAGACTCGGGACAAGGCCACGCCCTCGGAACATGAGCTTCATCTCTTCATTTTACGAACTAAGACAGGAAAGGGCGAGGCCGCGCCCTAGGAAGGCCAATAAAGAAAGGGTAAAGCAGGAGGGAGATAAACGGTCAGGTAAGCGTCATACCGCTATGCGGCGGTGAACGCCAGGGAGCGGAAAGGAACTTCCATTTCGACGGATCACGCACAGAAAAAAAGGAAGAGGGGATGAAACCTCCGCCTTTTCATCACTAAAGACAAAAAGCTTCAGATCGCAAGCAATTCGTCATCACCGAAAACAACGGGGAAGTGCGATCAGAAGGTCATAGACTGACGAAGAGGGAATTTTGGCAGGGAAAAAAGGGAAAGTATGGGAAATTCCGGCACGAATCAGTACCAACCATTAACGTTGAGGTCGGGAACCTTTCCTCCAAGATGTCCTCGTCAAGCTGGGGGAAGGGAAAAAGGGCGGAGGGAACCTTTTCCGATGACCGTTAGAACTGAGACAAGAAAAGAAACGGGGAGAAGGACCGCACCGGCAGGAGGCGAATGAGAATTATGGTAGAAAACTCCCACAAACATATTTCGCATCGCTAGAAGGGGAAAAGGAAAACGTGAGCTTTTTGGCACGGATTAAAAGGAGCACAAACTAGCTCGGTTCTTTGGGAAAGGGGGACTCCTTTAAATCAGGGCTCCGCCACGGCGTCGGGAGAAAAAAAGGGAAAGAGCTGTAGAGCGACTGGCGACGAAAAAACAGAAGGGAAGCCATGGGAACTACCATCAACAAGGACATGCAGACCAAGAGGGAAATCAACAACCCGGCACGCCCCGAAGGTCTTATTTACGACTACCTGAGGAAAGGGAAGACGGAAGAGGGGTCAACAGCACGGGGGGGGTGTGCATTTAAGGTTTATGGACGAACGGTCGGACTGATGAAGATTATCGATAAAGGGAGCGAGGAAAATCACGGCACTAGAACTCGAGGGAGAAAGAACAAGGGAAAAGGGTCCGCTGGGCTGGAGGGTTTTAAAACTGAAAAAAAAGAAAAATCCAAGCCGAGCTTTACACCGTTCCCGCGAGCCCGGTCTGACGAGCGGTCGGTAAGATGGGGAAGGGAGGACGCGCTAGGATGGCCGCCCGAAACTCATTTCCATGAGGAAACTGGGCCTGGGTTCATCACTAAAACGTCGGTGTTGAGATAATAAGTTGTCTTTCGAGACCGCAAACGTTATTGGCCTCCGGAAGGAGCCTAAAAGCTCAAAGGTACAACATCGCTCCCTTTGGAAGAAAGAGTCAGGGCCCCGGGTTCACAAAATAAAACGTCAACGTTCAGGACCTGACTTCCCAAAGGGGAGGACCAAATCCCGAACAAAAAATCCCGAAGAGCTGAAAGAAGCCACACTAAATGCGAAAACACCGGACGCGCTCTTCCTAAGGGACAGAGTAGTGGACTCGACAAGGAAAACAACAACATAAAAACAGCTCTGCTCGGCCGTCTAGTGGACCTGGTCAATGGGAAGGAGCTTTCCTAGCTCACGGATATAGGTAAGTGCAAACAGGACGTAAGAGAAAATCCATCGGTCTTGTATAGCTGAAAGGTCAGATCAGCATAACGGGGATTACGACGGTCCGGCAAGGGGTGAAGGGTAGTAAAAAATCGGAAAAGCCGCTGCCGTATGAGAAGGGGACTTCATGGGGGTGTCGGAACCCTCAAGTATCCGCTTGCATCTGGAGACCTCGAATCGGGTTAAACAGGATCAGGGGGGAGGCCACAAGCAGATGGAGCGCGGGGAAGTTCTTCTTTCTCTCACTCCAGTCTAAATAGTCTACTCAGAGGCAAAGTCATGATCCGATAAAGGGAAGAGGCTGGAAAATGAGAGAAAAAGAGCGGGGTCCATCAAGATCGGAAGATCTCCCCTTTAAAAGGGCTTTTGAAGATGAGGACAACTATCCAGGGCTCGAAAGAGAGAGAGACTCAAAAAACGGAGGGAGGAAGAGAGTGGGAAGGAAGAGATGGGCGTGGAATGCCCGATCAACAACCGGTCATTTGGGATATCTTCATTCGGGGATGGCAAACTGCTTCTCAGGTGGCGAAGCCTTCCGGCTAAAAATGGCTCGAAAGGGACAAATGAAGTCGAAGCTGGTTGTCGCTCATCTTAGGGACTTTTGAACCTCACTAAGGGGATAACCATCAGAGGTGGTTCACCGGAAGAGTTCCACGGTGAACCCGATCTATGATTGGAGGGCGGGAGGGGAATCGGGGGGCGCACAAGGAATTCAAGAAAAAGGAATGGGAAGGCGCGCTGTGGCACCGATTTCATTAGTGGATTTCAATAAGATTACATGCGCATGTCTATGCGGGAGATCCTGCCGGAGGTCACAGCAGCCTGGAGGGCCGAAGGAAAAAGGTGGGCTGGGGTGTCGGGGAGGGATTCGAGAAATTCACCAAAGTAAAGAAACGGCCGAAAAAGATGAGGGGTGGGGGGGACGCCGGGGTCGAGAAACATTCCTCCCCTTCTAAAAGCGAACGACGTAGTGGGATTCTTGCCTATACAAGAAGTAGGGCGAGTATCTGGGTAGGGAGGACGTGGGCGACGGTGTAGGGGGGAACGGAGGGACCGGAAAATGGACCGTGGTCGGGGAGCAAACCCTGGGAACACAGTCTTCGGAAAATCTCAATGTCAACTACGTTCCGTTTGAGGGAGAAGTCTAGGCCGACGGGCCAGGAGAGAACACAAGATGATGTCTCAAGGGACATAGGACTACTCTTTCACGACGTCAAAAAGCGTGTGGAGAAGGGCCCTGAAGTGTCGGGAACGGGCAGAACGAGGCGAAGGGCATTCAGAACTAGTAGAACGGGGGAAGAGAGACCTGGAATGCAATGACGGGACCGGGGGTAAATAAAAGGATAGTCCTATTTCGTCTGAAGCGGTTAACCCTACACCCACCCGTTTGGAAAGCGTATAAGGGGGAAAAGGAGGGAGGTGTCGTGATTCCATGAAGAAAGGGAGGTGGCACCAATCGATTTCCTAAGCGGGGCAAACGTGGGGAGGGGTACTGAAAAAAGGCCCCGGTGCGAACCAGCCTTCAGGGACGGGGGGGAAGAGACCGGGAGGATGAAAAATCAAAAAAAGGAGGGGGGGAAGGGGACAGGTCTTTCGGTGATTGATGGGGAAATTAACTTCTTAGGGGGCATGTGGGTGTTATTTTCTACCAGTATCACCTGGTCGCTTCCGGGGAGAAAAAGAGATATCCGGATGAGGGTCGGAAACCGGAGGGAATACCGAAAAGGGGAGCGAGCATCAGAGTCCGAAGTTTCACACAAGGCCAGCAATTTTTTGGGACGACCGGTGGTCAGCAACTGGGGAACTTTTCCATTTACCGGTAGGTTGGGACTAGGGGGAAAGAAAACCAGTAGAGGACGTCCGCCTCGAGAGAACTGGGAAAAAGGGAGGGGGATGGCAGGACCCGGGCGATGTGGAAACGCAGGGGGCGAACTGTACTCCGGAAATTTGTCGTGTCAGTAACCGCATGTCGTGGTCTTTCGCTTACAAACACCCAAATCGAGAGAGAGGCGTAAAGGTCCCTGAAGGGGTAATGATAAGGGAACCTGAAGTGGAAAAATGACCCGGGGGGAGGGAAAATGTCCGGGGAGCATTCCGCAAAGGAGAGTTCAACTTTGGAAGGTCCCACTGAGACAACTGGGGGTTTCGGTTCTCCGACGGGGTGCGAGCAAAAAAGAGGGGGTAAGGTAGGGGGGCGGAACGGCCTCGGGGAAGAAAAGATAAGGGGAGGGGGGGGGAAGTGAGTGATCCCGTAAACGAACCTGTTAACTTGACTTGGCAGACGCCGGGAAGACCTGAAAAGTGGCCATCGAGCGCGGCAGGACCAGGGAAAGGGGGGGGCGACCGAGAGCGCGACCAGCTGGCAAGGGGGAGAGGGGAGAGGGAGAAAGGGAATGGACAGGACGCTTCGGAAGCGGTATCAATCCTCGCCTGGAAGAGAGCAAATATTAGGGGAAACGGATGAGTCACGGCGGGCGACTAGGGCGAGCGACAGGAGGGGAAAAATAGGAGCTGCGGGACGCGAGCGCACGGCGAACGAGTGGTGACGAACAAAAACAAGAATCACGAGAGTGAAAAAGGTCGATCTCTCTCAAAAACTTATTATTAGAAAGAGAGAGTCGAAGGGGCGGGACTGGCCAGGGGCTAAAACATTCGCAGGCGCCGGCAAGGCCGACGCAAACTAAGGAGAGATTACAAGAAAGTCCGCAAAGCGCCGACGCAATCAGAAAAGACAATCAAACGGAAGGCAAAAGGAAGCGCTGACAGGCGATGGCTACGCAATCCGAAGCTTGAAGGGAAAGGGCCTCGAATCTCCCCTCTCTACAAAAGCCTCATAGAAAGTCAGCATGGGGGAGGAAACGTAGGAAGCGGCCGACCGCGCAAGGGAAACCGAGGGGGGAGGACCTGTTACAGCCGAGATCGCGAACTCACATCCCCTTTTGAAAGGAGACAGTAGCATCGGTATACATGCGTTTGGAGTAACGAACCAAAAAGGATGAAGATCGTAAAGCAAATTTCGGAAGGGGCAAGAAAAAACGGGGAAGTCCAGGGAGGCATGGCGGCCATTAAGGGGTGACATATCCTGCGAATCAGCCGGATGGTTCAAAAGCCACAGGGCTTATTAAATTAAAAAAATGAGAATGTCCGGTGAAGGGACTTTAAGATCAAAATTGCCTCCGAGATGGGGGAGCAGCACAAGAACCGATCCCGGCGGGGCACTTATCAAAACCATTCCCGTGGCCAGGGACGAGGGAACAGGCACGGCACAAGAAAAGGACACGGCGGCCAGAAAGGGAACGAGTGATAGTAGAGAGGAAGTCATCGACCAACTGGTCTTAACCCGAAAAAACCCATAATGAGACATGAGCCAAGTCGCCTGTACCGGGGGGGAAAAACGGGAGCTTCCGGAGGTCAAACGTCGGCAACCAGCGCATCCTTTTGCGACGAGGGTACAAATGATCGTGCTACCAAGGAGGGAGATCCTACGAGACCCTAGGAGACCGTAAGAGAATGTAATATCATGCCCGCAGCGACCCTAGAGGGTCACTCAAAATCACAACACAATAAACGCACAGAAGAAGCAGGCCATCAAGCCCAAACGAACGGAAACGGGGGAAACGCCAAACGGACGGGCGGATTCCAAACCTCGCCGTAAACCAATCCAACTCAAGTGGGTGAGGGAAACTTGATAACCCACGGTTACCAGGCGAACGGATACCTCGATCTCGGTGCCAATGAAGCCTTTAGCCTTCTCCAAATACGGGTGATAAAGTGGCTCATACGAGTTCAAAGGTCGGGGGGAGGGTCAGGATTAAAGCCGAGGCCCAATATAAAGAAAGTGAACTGAGCTATCACCGTCCGCATAGGCGACCAGGTATCCGAGGCGGAGGGACGCGTTCGTCTGGAAAGCGGCGCGAAACGGAAAAAGACAAAAAAGACCACTAGAAGGGAAAAAGCCACACGCTGGTGCAGGCGCAACGAGCGGCGAGGGAACGCTCCTACGCAGGCGGTTGTGAGGGGCTATCGGTCCACTTGCGGCCTCCGACCTGAGGCAGCAAAAAAACGCAGATGTACCTGGACAGCGTCGCTGAAACGCGTCTTGAAGGGGGTGGCTCACGCCTAAAAAGTGCAGGACCATAAAAATGACGCCCCACAGTCGGAAAAAGGCCGCCGCGAGACTCTCGTCCCCTAAACCTTGAGTGGCGTCAACAGATTGGGAAGAACCACTAAAGGGAACGACACACTGTAGATCACTTGGAGAATCATGGGCTCCAAATTCGAAAAAAAACCACCACCCATGCTCGAGCGGTCAGGTAAGGCTTGACCTTGTGCCGGGTATCTTTAAACTGAAGGCGAAATTCACTATAATGGAAAATAGTCCTCTAAACAAAGGTGACAGGCGGGTCCTGAAAAGAGAGAGAGCAGGCATCACAATTGGAAACTGCGAGAGCCGAGGTCAGGCACTTTTACTTTAGGCGTGTAACCCTGACGGGAAAAATCGTGCGGAATTGATCATCCTGGGTCACCTGGCAGTGGTGAGACCAAAAGAGGAAGCGCGAACCTACATCTTGAAAACGTTTCTCGCTCATCGGGTCACCCTGGATCGGAGGGGGAAACTAACACTGAAAGAGCGGCAAAGGGGGGGTGCAGAGGCACCGTCCATAAAGAAATGATCTTCACACGGGATAAAGTCTCAAACTTCATTAAGCAACCGGCGGGAGAGCTGACGAAAGCAAGAGTCTCATCGGTGTCCATACGATAGGGCAGGAAAGACCTGGTGGATGGGGAGAGTCTTACTCCAGGCCATTGTCCTCAAGAAATAGGAAAAGACTCAACGAAACAACGAGGATAAGAAAGTGAAATGAGAAAAAAAAAGGAAAATGCTTGGCCTTCCGACGATCAAAAACAGGGACGGGGAGAGAGTCAAAATCGTTTTTCAACCCCTTGGCTTCAAAAAATACGCCATCATCAAACTTGCTCTGGAGGCAGGTTTTCCTAGGGAAGGGGGGGGGAAAGCGTTGTCGTCATGATGGACGGTGGGACAAGGAACAAGAAGCAGCCGGGAGCTCAGCTGCTGGACTCCTTATCAAGGGGTGAAACCAGGTGACTCGGCACTATTGGGGGCGGTCAGGTCACCGAGTGGGAGAAAACGCAGGCCTACAAAGGACTGATCTGGGGGGAGCGGGGGAGTGCCAGGGAGGGAGGGACGATTGAATCGTCAACCTTCAAGGCCATAGGGTACTGATAAAGGGACTTGTGAGCAATGTATCTTCCAGGGAAAAACAAAAAAGCCTGGGGGAAAAGGACGCTGTGTGACCGCTCTCAGAGCACTTTATGAAACCTCGAAGGGGCAAGCCCTCCTATAAGTCTTCTGGCGTGAAAAAAGAGTGGGCGAGCCCCTGAAGACCAATCGGCCGCGACGGGGCGAAGGTAGTGGGGGTAAAAAAAAGAAAAGGAATCATAAAAATGTGGTGCTCAAATACTTTGAGAAAGGGGAGGGAAGTCAGGTCAGGAAAGGGCCCGTGGTACGGTGAGCAACCCGGCCATCCGCGCTGAAAACCAGGAGAACGACAAAGAAACCTCGCTGGGCGCAGTAGGACCGAAAGTGGCAGGCTCGACGCCACCAAGATGGAAGACGCAACGACATAGACGAATCAGGCTTCCTGTGGAAGCGTGGCTCCTGGATGGCAGGGGAGGAAAGCAAAGAGCGCCGCCGGGCCAACAAAACGCGGCGAAAAGCATCTAGCCTTTAGAAAGCGGGAGGTTTATCCCAGCTAGGGGCTCTCGGTGAGATAACAGAACCAGAGGGAAAAAAGTGGAATCGTGAATGCGGGGGACAGTGATTTGCTAAATGCAGGGCACGGCGGGGAAAAGGGGGGAGATGAGTAGACTTCAAACAAAATGCAAAATCAGGAAATGCCACACCCGTGCGTGAACCTAGACCGGAGGCCGGATAGAAGGCGAGGAGAAGAAAGACTCCGTCTTTGGACCGTTCCCTGGGCGATTGAGGTCATTAAGAGAGGCTGTGTGTCAGATGATGGTATGACTCAGGTCAACGGAAGGGTCGGAGGACCACGACACTCGTATCGGTCGTGGTCATCCCTAACGGGGAGTAGGAAAAACTCAAAACAGAGGGGGAGTCCACAAAAGGTGAACGAGTAAGAGCTAAAGGTTTTGAAATGTTAAGCAGGTCGGAAACTTGGCGTGGAAAAGGGGTTGGGGGGCGCTGGGAAACCAGGGTCAGGGACATTCCTACTCTCTGCACGGCATGCGGGCATTGAAACCACTTGGGAAGAGTGTAAAGACCTCAGTGCTAAGGGGAATCTTAAAAGGATCAAGCCAATGAGGAAAGAAGGAATGCTGGCGCTGAATGCAAAAGCTCGGGAGGCAAGGAGGAAAGAGATAAACCGACCTGTGGGTCCTTCATTATTTCCCGCCGAAAAATTTGCTGATAAGCTGGGAGGGACTGTCCGCCTGAGATTAAGCAACTCCGCAAGCCGAAAGGTGAGGCCCCGTGTTTCGGGGGACCAAAAAGGGGATGCAGATCCGAATCTGTTGCCGTTCGGTTCTTCAAAATCGTGTCCGCACGATACGCTTCACTTACCAGTGAACTGGAGCGGGAGGCGCAAACGGACCGGACAGTCAGACCGAGGGGCCATCGCGCGGGGGTCAGGCCGCGGCCGGAAGGTTCGCGCGACGGGACGACCAGGACTGGGGGGGGGCCGGCTGGTGTGGAGGGCCTATTCAATTGGAACCTTCAGCTTCGTCGCCCCCGCGCTGTGCAGTCGGTCATGAATGGAGAGGATTGAAATGAGCGAAAGGAGAAGAGAGGAAAGGCTGACACTCGAAAAAAGCGCCGCGGCAATGGAGATATCGCAATTAAGAATATGTTGTCTCCCTAATCTCCCGCGGAAGTTGATGTCGAGAAAAAAAATATATTATATCTAAGTACGCGAGGAACTGTCGGGAGAAAGCCCTAGTCCGAAGGGGAGCTCGGCGAAATTGCCGCGGGGCGCTGGTCCCGTCCGAGGGGCCAGACCTCCGCCGCGGGCGGGAAGCGGACCTCAATCGGCAAGCCAAGCAGTTCATAATACAGCGCTTCCTGGTCGCGAGGACGCGGGGTGTCAAGTGAAACGGACTCGTCAATCTCAAAGTTCCACCAAAGCAGACTTGGAAGCTAAAAAGAATCGCGCGCGAAACGGTCCGGCCCGGAAAAGACCGCACGCTGGGCCCCTCCCAAGCTTTCTGCGGGTTGAGAGGGAGAGAATCAACGTCCCCGTTCGAGGGATCACGAGGCAACACAAAGATCTGAAACCGAGGCCTCCTCACTAACCAACAAGATGGATGTAATCTCAAATGGGTAAGCCGGGAAAGAACAAAACACGGGGCCCGTCAAAAGAAGGGAGGCGGCAGTACGGGAGAATCTAATGCTAAGCAATCGGATTGGGGTATCACCGAAAAGGGGGACATTACGTAAAAAATGAACCCAGGAAACTTTAACTCGACCTCAAATGATCCCAGAATTTGGGTGGAGTGCACTGGCAAGGGGATTCATTTTGCCTGGGAAGTCTGACGACTTGACCTTTTGACCGGGAAGGGTCGAAACTTCGGGCCCACCCCTCAACCCCGCGGGTCGGCCAGGACCGCAGGAAGGATAGAGGGCGGGATGCCTCTCCCGGGTGGGGAAAAAAAACTCGACAAAAAAAACATTTCGCAAGACTGCCAGGGGGGAATACCAGTGGAACAAACGGGAGAGCCAAAACGGCATTCACCGTCGCACCCAAAACGTTAACGGGGTACGAAAGAAAAGCCGAGGATAGGACTCCCAACTGGGAAGGGGCCGGACCTCAGATACATTCGGAAGATTCCGGCGCTCAACGTAAAAACTGGTACTACCTCAGCGAAACGTACAGCAAACAACGACGCAGGACCATAACACACCCCGACGACCCTGTCCCCAGAAAACCACTGGCGGTGGGCCGTCTATGAACGGGCAGCCGAAAGCAAGGTTAACGCAAGGTTTCCTGGCACTGTTCGGGAAAAAGTGCAACTAATTAAAAGGGATTCTGGAAAAGGAAAGTGAAAAAAAGAAATGACATAACTGTAAATCGCCTCTCATAAGATTCACGGTCGAGGGGGTGCCTACGCGGAACGAAGCCAAGAAATTCCCTGAAAATGGTTTAAACACAAGGGGGGGGACCCTCCGCGCAATCCGACCAGATGGCGTTCTGGGTGGAACCGGCGGCGCGCTGGAAGGCAGAGCCCCTAAAACGAATACATGTTACCAAACAAAGCTGTACCGGCAGAACTAGAAATATTTTCAGTCTGGAGGTCGGTGGCGTTCATATAAGGCCAAAAGGTACGGCATCAAAAGGCGTCACTTCACAAAGCCAGATGGGAACAATCTTTCTCCTTAAGGGGGGCTTTCTTGGAAGGGGTTGATCCAACAGACCACGTGCCCAACGTGCCGGACTGACGAACTCACCAGTCGCCCACTGGTAAGAATACTCAAGCCTAGTCCCTGTCCGGTAGGGGTCCAAGAACTGAACCGCTAACTGGACGAAAAAGGTACTAAGGGTCAAGGCGAATCCGGGCCCTACAACCGTCGGCACAAACCAGGAAAAATCCACCGCTCGGCAAAAAGGCCGTCGAGGGAAAAATTGTGAGAGGTCAAAGGGGGAACCGGACCTCGGGCGAGACTTTCACAACTGCTTACCTCAGCAAATAGGAAAAATGGTACTTGCAAGGGAATTCTCAGATCAGAAGCCAAGTGACTGACGATCAGTCCGCGGAGGGGGAAACGGTGACGGTCATCGGGAAAAGAACAATAGGGGAAAAGAGCAGGCTGCAGTACCCTTTGAAGGCCTGAGTTGTGCGAAAAGGAAAATACGCAGCCGGAATAGTGAAAAATCGTGGCCTCCATCAAAGGGGGGCACAGGTATCAGGCGGCCCAGCAAAAACGTAGCTTCTTCCTTCGTGGAGGGGCGCGGCAGGTTGTCATAAAGATGACAGGGGACAGGCGAAGTGTCAAGAGCAAAAGTCATGAAAAAAAAAGAAATGGCCAGTTCGTACTCGCGAGCCACCGAAGCGTTTTGATCAGATCGGTAAACAACCAAAATTTGGGATTGTGGCCAGTGGAAGGCCCGCATGGCGAGTATCATCTATCTCTCAACAAGGAGGAAAATATATATATGGGGGATAGAATGGCGTGGACTTCCGACGATCAAGGAAACAGGGCCGGGGGGAGAAAGAAAGAAACGATCTGATGGAAACGAGGAGGAGAAGATTCGCTAAATTCGGGCACAGAGGGCCTAGGGCTCACATTACGGTGCAGGAAGTCGCAGCAAGGTCGCGATGTTGGACGTGGCCAAGAAAAGGAGAAGGAAGCAGGGCAAAGCTGCTGGGCGCATGAGAAAGGGGAACCTAAAAAGAAAATGAAGGGTGAGGGATTAGGAAAAAGCGGGCAGAACCACGATAAAAAGAAGATGATAAGGGTCAGTCGAGGTGCCAGAGGGGGGGAACGAGGACCGTCACCGTGCAGGACGGAGGAAAGGACGAGTCACTTTTGCGATTATCGAGAAGATAGTCCCGCCTCCTTATTTCCTAGGACGTCTTTGATTAAAGGATAGTCAGGCACGTTCGAAATCCTAAAAAAAAAGTCAAACGGGACGGCCGAGCCGAGCGGGGGGGACTGGCTGGGTGTGCGCAACCACGGGGTGCAAAGCCCATGAAGGAACGGAGGGAAGCGGAAGCATTTGTAAAAGAAAACTGGACAGAACCCCGAAGGTCGTGGCGCGATGAAATCGCGGCGGTAAATGGACTGGCCGGGCCGGCAAGTTCAGTCCCTGGGTCCAAGGTGGCGGCAAACCAGGGGCACCCTGTCTTCCAGGGAGAAGCGGGTCCACGGGGTACAGAAGGCGGTGAGGTCGCAGGAAACGGGATGACAGACCTTTGGGTACTTCTCTACCAGTTTGGCCCGAAATCTCCGGGTGCTGCCTTCACCAGCAGTTTGCAGACTGCAAACTGCCGTGTAGGGGCGAAAACCGAGCGCGCCGAAACGTTGAAGAAGAAATCTCTTTCACGGGATACCCCTGATTCCTCAAGGATTAATTAAAAGCAGAAGGATTGATTAGGTGCTCGCGTGCCCGACAGACATAGTACCCTTGAAAAAACTCGGGTAGAAACGCAGGTTGGACCGTGCGCAAAAGAACTATTTGACCGGATCGAGGTATACAGTAGCGCACCGTGCAGGAAAAATCGGCCCTGCAACCCTTTAGAAACCCTAACCAAAAAACAGGAGAGGGGACCCCCGTCCGGGGGCCGGCACGGTCGGGAAGGGGAGGGATATGCTGCTGAAGTACGTGTAAAAAAGAGCGTTTATTGAGGCCTCACGAATGGTAAGGCCGTCCGGATAGAACGCGAGACCGGGCGGAAAGGGTAGGAAACGAGGGAAGTAGGCAGGGAAGAGTCGAATCAGCTTGTCCCAGTGGAGAAAAGGAAAAGGTCAGCGTTTTTCAATCGGGAAGCGCAAGTTGGGAAGCAAAACTTTGATCTGACTGATATGGAGGGAATAGGTGTGGGGGCGCTGGAAGACCAGGGTCGAGGGGACTGGAAACCAGACGGAAAAGAAGGGAACGAGGCGGTCACTGGCCGAAGTTACGTGAGGTTGGGAAATCGGCTACCTGTAAAAAAACAGTAAAAGGTCAAGGAAAGGGGGGAAAAAAGGCCCAGACTGTGACTGCGCGGGACTGCAAAAACAAAGAGGATTGCGGGGGGTGCAGGAATATTCAAGACATTTGGGTTGAGAAAAGAGGGGCCCTAACTGACATGGGGCTGACATAAAAACATCTTCTCGAAAACTGTAAGAAGCCGTAAAAACTGTGAAAAAAAACGTGGGGTCGGTGACACGGAAAAATTGGGATGTGCGATTCCCCCGGGTTTACCACCAAAAAAAGCTTTGTGGAATGAGGGGCTGGCCCTCTGGGGGTTCAGCCCCCTAAGATAGGGTCTAAAGGGAAGAATTGCCGGGGGCTTGAGGAAAAAAGGGAAGACCGAGAATGCGGCAGGGTCGCACCGGGATGAATACCGTTGGCCCGTGCTGGAGGGCGGGGAAAAAGGATGGATTTTCCAACAGAGGGCCAGTGTCCAAAAAAATCTTCTCGGAGCTGCGCGCTGTAAAAAAATCTCGTCAAGGGCATGAAAGGGGGGGAGGGGGCCGGTAGTCCTACGGGAGACAGCTCAGAAGGGAGGCAAAAGGGAAGGAGGACCAGAAGAAGGGCCGCGAGCGCAAAACTAGTGGGGAGGCAATACGATCTCCCGGGAATGTTCAG
>Ga0179593_1607237_pt1 | contig 13000 bp, 13 predicted proteins | sample CZODoug2_1_08_16_FD_185931 | JGI IMG/M metagenome (GOLD analysis project Ga0179593, IMG submission 185931) | Vadose zone soil fungal communities from Angelo Coast Range Reserve, California, USA - CZODoug2_1_08_16fungal (PacBio error correction) | ecosystem: Environmental > Terrestrial > Soil >...
GGGGGGGACGTATACCAGTTTGTCTAACGCTCATAGAGTCGTTCGCACGTTTCGGCCAAAAGAAGAATGGGCTTCGTCTCCTTCTGGAAGATCTTTGGCTGGTGAACAACTGAAGGGGGAGAAAAATCTATTTATAGCGAAAAAGAGAGTGCACAAGAAAAAGCCTGTAGAATTTCGACCCAGGAGAGGAAAGGAAAAGGGGTCCCGGAGCTTAACCACGAACGTCGTCTGGAAAAAAAAAGGGGAGTGGGAACTCCCCTATTCTAGCTAAAAAGAGCGGAGCGGAAAAGGACAGGAAGTCGACGACAACGTCAGTCGTGGGCTAAGATTCCGTAAACGATACTTCGGAGGCTGGTTACTAGGTTCCATCTAGAGGGGAATTAAGAGCTGCACCCATTGACTTGAATGAGGGAGGGATTATTTGGTTAATAGTCCCGATTCCGCAGTGTCTCCAAGCCTCATCAAGCCGGGTGCGGGCTGGAGACACACAAGGACTTGGAGAAGGGATGGACTAGGGGAACGAGGACTCGCGGAACCAAGAGAGACGGGCGTGCTCGTTAGACTGTGGAAAACAGCGGAGATAAGAAGGGGGGAAAGATGCTCTGATTGGTCAGCAATCATCAACGCTGCAACACCTGAGGGGTAAGCTACCGGGAAAGAGACGGGGGCAGCCTTCAGGGGGTAGCGAGGGGAATGGGAATTAGGAAAAACGGTCTTAGTCGTACTCTCACACGCGGAGAAGAAGGGTAACCACTAAAGAAAGAGGAAATGTGGAGCCCCCCGGAGGAGTTAGGCCAAGCGGAGCATAGATCAAAGAGAAACGGGATATGAACTATAGAAGGGAATAGGAATGTTATCAGAAGACTCGGGGCGTCGGAGGGGTCAAAAAAGGAGATGGGGAGGTGTGGTCACCAAGGGGGTGATCTAGGAGAAGGGATGTCCATGTGGCGAGAAAACCAAAAAAAAGATAAGGACGCGATGACGATGAGACTCGCCGCGATATAGCCTCATTTGGAGGGAGTGTTATCAGAGGAAATTTCGGGAATCTTCCACCATGCAGCTCCACGAAGAAAAGTGGTGATAGGACTACACTCCGCCCGCTACACCCGCGGTTTTGAGGGGAGAAAAGGCGCGCCTTGCCGATACAGGAATCTGAGGGCTCTTCACGTCGGTGAGGAGAGAAGACTTGGATGGGGGGTGATGTGGCATCTGCTATTTAGAGACAACGAGATACTTCCTCTGACGAACCAGGAACGCGGCACATCTTCATAAAAAAGGTCCCGACGGGACTCCTTAAAAAGAAGATCGTCCTTTTCCGAATCGTGACGATCAATTGCGGAGTAGATCCTAGATCTCAAACGCGCCGAGTTATGAGGAAGACTGTGATCTCAAGACGGTGACGAGAACTTTCTAGGAAATACCGCGTGGCCTGGCAAAAAAGGGTCCAGGGGGGAGCGTCGTTGTTGACGGACTTAGAGTTCTGAGAAAGAATCTCCGCCGGATTGGTGCCCAACAGTCTAGGGTTTACGCGATAACAGAGCATTATTGGGGCACATGACGTTGCAAGGGAAGAAAGAGAGAGCGAATTCGTACAAACTGGGTAAGAAGGGGGGGATCCCATAGGCGGAAGAACGAAAAAGATATCGACTGCTTAGACATCAAAGACATCCGAAGAGTTGAGGGGGGGAGTCGGCTGTCTGACCGCCTTGCAAGGGCGAAGATGGAGGATAATCGCAGATGGAAAACCACGTGGGTGCCTCAAACTAAAGAGGAGAATCAGGGCTTGCCATTTTAATCGACCAGAAATTAAAGAACGGGAAAGGACGAAGGCTGGTGCGCCGGCGAATCAAAGGAGGAAAGAGAACGTCGCCGTCGCGGAAGCACTACAAGACTTGTCCGGCAGCCGAGAAGCCTCGACAACTGGGAAACTCGGGGGGTCTCAGGCCTTAAAGGTCTGAAGACAGGGGGGGAAGGGGTATATGGGATGAATCTGAGAGGCGCGGGGAGACTCAGTCTGAGCGAAAGGTCCGTCCTAAGCCGGTCGGGTCTCCTAATGAAGACAAAAGGTTTTGAACGAGCTGGGGGGTGTCTTAGATCAAAGTGGGGATAGAAAGCGAAGCCGGCGCGGCAGCCGCGCCACGAAGAGAGGCGGGGGTGCGTGTCTTCGAGGAAGAGGAGAGGTTATGCTACTGCCGGGGTCTTCGAAAGCAAGGTAGAGTCCGGTCGATCTTGCGGAAGGGGGGAAGGGGTGAAAAACACGACATGGACGATGCTCGAAAACAGCTCTAACCTTGAAGCGACAGCCCGTAGAATGAGCGAGTTCAAAACAAGAAAGTCGGACGAAAGGACCAGGACTCAGTGTCTTCTTGAAGAGGGCGAACCTGGAATGCGTCGGTAGGTCGTAGTCGTACTTAGACAGCCTCCCGGGGGGGGGGGGAGGGGGACTTGGGGTGCGGGGTCTCCGAAGGTTAGGGGCATGATGCCGGCGTCGAGAGCGTACAAGGAGGGTGTGGGCGCCAAAGCCCGCAGATTCACTCCCCCGGTCGTCCATAACCGAGGAGCGAAAGGAACTGTTCGCAGAATTCTGACGGCTCCCCGCGTAAGGGTTCCTCGTCTCGAATCTTGCCTTAGGAGGAAAGGAAATATAAGCCGTCATCATAGGAACCGAGACTCTTTCCTCAGAGAAAGGGAGGGAAAAGTCAAGAAAAGTTGCTCGTCCAGGAAGTCCGGGGATCGATGAGAAGAAAGACATCAGAACTGGGCCTTGACCCATATAGAGGGCCTTACTCTGTCCCCAGAACGGGACAAAGTTGGGATCAAAACAAAACTGAGGAGGAGGAAAAGAAATAAACGACAACACCGCGGGAGGAGGAACACGTCATTGCATAACTCCGTTTTTCAAAGGTCGCCCGGGGAGCGGGTGCAAAGGAGTCTGGCGCCTCGAGAACAGACGGGGGGCGGAGAAGAAAAAGAGAGGGGATCATGTCTCTTCGGGCCAGAAAAGAGGAAGAGAGGGAGAGTCGAGAAGATGACTTCTCTATTTCTTTCGTAAATAAACGGGGGACGAGGGCAACTCTTTTCATCCTGGGCCAACGGGTGCAAGGGAGGGGGGGAGAGGGGATTCTCGCCGGCGCCAATGGAGCAGGAGGATGCTTAATCTTAGGGGGGGAGAAGCAGAGCAGTACCTCGGAGGTGACTGTAGTTTAAGAGTGCACTCTAAAAAATGGGGCTGGGTATCCGACAAAAAAGACCTTCTACTAGGGCGGAAAGTACGACTAAAATCGAGACTCGCACGGTCGGGTCTGGTCCGCCGTTCAATAAAAAAGAGGAAAGGACTAGAAGAAAAACTATTCTGCGTGTGGAAAAAGCTCATTCAAGAGAAAAGGGGGCTCGAGAGAAGAAGGCACAGGCGGCGCATCGGACCAACAAAAGGAAAAAGTCGGAGGGGGGAGGCCATCGGGAAGAGATCCCGAACTCAAGGCTCTTTTAAGAAAAGGGGGAGAACTATCTTTCGGAAAAGGGGTAATCTAAAGGGAGACGTCGGGAGCATGTTCCAGCTCACTGGGATGTAAGGAGGAGGAAAGAGCGAAGCGGTCAGGAGCTCAGATCCAAATTATACTATACTGACACAGTCTCTTTCCCATATCCGGGGGAGGGTTTTGTTAAGGGAGGACTCTGAAAGGGGGCAGGGGGCGGATTGACCTTAAACTGCTGGAAAGGGGAAGGGGGTCCTAGGATTGCGTGAGAGTCATAGGATCACGACCCAGGGAACGTCCCGGTCAGGAGGTAGGGAAATTCATCGAGAGAGGAGGAAACTATCGCGAATTGGGAAGAGTCTGGTGAAAGGGGAAGAGTTTCGCCGGAGAGAAGAGAAGGCCGCCGGCGTCACCAGCATGTATGGACGGGCCCCGTCTTCAGGAATAAGGAGGTTCAACATTGCCAGAACTCTCATAAAAAGCCCGGTAAACGCCCAGTGACGTTTCCAGTATCCGATTCCAGTCTTGTCGATCAGGAGTCAGTCAGGATCCAGAAGGGAGAAATCAACAAGTGGAATTGCGAGGAGCGGGGGGGCGCGTTAATGGACTAGTTTCGAAGGGGCCAGGAGTATTGGCGAACGGAGAACCAGATGAGAAATTTCAGGGAGGTAGGAAGTGGGGCTTTCTCACGGAGGTGTGAACTAAGGAAGGGGAGGGGGAGAAGGCTTGGGAGTATACTTTGGGCTGGGGAAAACACTTGGAGGCAGTTGAGAAGCGGAAATCTAAGCACTAACACACTAATCCCGACGGAAAGAAAGGAATAAAGGAATTGGACCGGAGCGTCACTGAAGTGAGGGAGTTAAGCACCGATTCGCTCTAAAGACTCGGAAGGGGCGCGTGAATCTCGCTGGAGAGAGTCTGTGGAAGAAAACGCGGACCCGGCTATTACTTGAGGGGGATATGGGAAAGGACAAGGTGATGAGCGGGGGATCCACCCATGGGGTGGGATGAGTAAGGGAGAGGTAGGGTCTTTAATAAGATGTCAGAGACGGAGCAACTGCACATCACAAAGAAGGATCGCGCGGACACCAAGAAGTTGGAGAAGCAGAGACGGCCGCGACAGCAAGAATCAATAAGGAGAGGCAGGAAGGGGCGGGGGGGGTCTTGCTCGTCATCGAGAACAAACCACCAGCATATGGGGAAGGTACCAGGCCGCTTACGCGGGTACGGAAAAGACCGCACCACAGTCTCTTAGACTTAGATGGAAGACGGGGGGGGGGGAAAGGGGAAGGGGGGTGGGGGGGGGGGGGGGGGGGGGGGAAAGAAGGGATGCGAATTAGCCCTTCGAGGGGAGGGGGCCCGGTCATGTGAATTAGCCGGCTTCTTGAGAAGTCACTTTCACACAATGACTATTACGGGACCGGCAAGGGGGACGAGCCCAGGATTGAGGTATTAAGAGGAGAAACTGAAACTCTCAACAACAACATTCTTGGGTCGTAGAAAAAGATATATCGAATGGCGGATTCATGACCACGATACGGGGGACATTGTCCTCCAAAGATTCTTATCACAGCTGACTGGGGGAGAGAGGAAAACAGTGGTAAAAACGAATAAAAGGGGAGAAGCTACCAGGAAATAGCAAAGAAGCTAAGAGTAGGTCTGTGCCTCTACCTCCATGGGTAGTTCGGTATCCGTCCTGACCATGTTCTTTGGGATGCTTCCACTTCTAAAGAGAAGATTGAGTTTCTATTAAAAACGCCGAAGCGGAAGGAGGGGGAAGAGCGCTACGCAGAGGAAAGAAGCGCGACGGCAGTCGTTGGTGAGCAGGGCTGAAACTTTTATTAGCGTGAAGGGGAAAAGAAACTCTGGGGCGTCGGGGGGAAAACGTGAGGGCGGAAAAGGTCGAACGACTCAGGAACGTGTCGAACAGCGTCTCAGATGCCGAGCGTGGGGGCAGTCGAGCACCCAACTCTAAGAAAAAGTAAACTCGTTTATCAAGATCTCAGGGGCAGTTGGGAGGCACTAAAGGGACTAGGATGTAGACATCTGTGCGGGCCGCCCTAGGGACGAAAAGTGGCCCGGAAACCGTGCCGCGAAGGGAAGAAGGCTAGACGTCCAGAAGTTAGAAAAGGAAACCTGAGATTTCCGCTTCTTCGGGAGGTTGAAACAAATCTATTGGGGTTACCAGCGCCAGGAGGGGATAGTTCAGAAACGTGCGCAAGCAGATCAGAAGGAATATCGTCAATGGGAGTACAAAATAAGTTTAGAAGTCCTATGGAAAAGAAAGACAAGAAGCGGTCGTAGAGAAACAGCTTCGCTTGCTTGACAGTCCAAAGGGAGCTAATCTGCCCGTGATCGCAGGGGAAAACGAGATCTCTTTACAGAAGGGAATTCAAACTCGTAACTGTCTATGATCGAGAGTTCATGGAAAAAGGGCAAAAAGAGGAGATCAGGACAACTAAGACTGCTTGGAAAGAAGAAGAGAGAAGCTTCGGGCACACGGCCGCCGCGGCATGCCTTCTGTCTGAGCAGATCGACTCCGGCGCTCGCCTCAGACTCGAAACGAATATTCCAGACCGTCATCATGCGGGAGATACTGGAAAGAAGAAAGAGAGACGGGTCAGCAGGCAGCTGCTAGGAAAAGGTAAAATCCGAAAACAAGAACCAACCGCATTATATTTTGAGAATGGGGGTGAAGAATGGGAGATCTCACCCGAAGAGCGGATAGGGGAAAAACCGGGGAAGGAAAGAAACCCGCGATGGAACTGCGGGAAGAATCCTTTGCTAAAGAGGGGGAGAAAAAAGAGGGATTCACCCGCGCCATCGAGGTTACGTAGATGGAAAAAAGCTTAAACCGAAGATGACGCTGTTAGGTTTCGCACCGAAGGAATGCTCCTGGGAGAACGGAGGGGGGGGGAGGGCGAGCGCACAGTCGCCCAAGATGGGGGCCTACGTTCCACACGGAAAGAAGGGAACGCCAAGAAAGGGACCGGAACGCCTGTCTTGAGGGGAAAAACAGTCTAACATCTCGGGAGGAATTGAGGGTCGTAGGCGTACTGATCTCGCACTGGACGAGGAAAATGGTCTTTAAGGGGCTCCGCCGGGGCCGTTATAAGCGATGGGCCGTAAAGACTAAGGGGGAACTGTTTCTGAAGGCTCAAAGCCCGAGAGGAAGACCAGAAAAGACGGCGAAGAAAGAACCTACGGTCGCACTTGCGAGTTCGAAAGGGGGGGAAAAGAGTCACAAGATTTCGAATCTGGCGTGAATTTCCTTTTCTGAAAAAACTCGGAGCATCACCGGCCGCCAAACTCAGAAAACGTCCAGTCACAAGACGGGCTTGCGAAAAGGGGGGAGAGGAAGGCGCGAGAGAATGCTTGCGCACCCGGACCTTTGCCTTGAGAACCATTATATTGCCGGAAAACGAAAAAAAAAGGGGAAAGGGTTATCTCTCTAAAACCACAACGGGAAAAAAACGGAGAACGGCGAGTGAAGTCTGTACGGCTCTGGGGGGGGAACGACGTCACGGCGGGGGGGGTCAGAGAATCTAGGTCGAAGAACAACCCGTCCGGACCGAGAACTGGGTTCTTTGGAAGAAGTTCTGTCGCAGCAAGAAGGGGGAGTGGGGAAGAAGCGCATGACGGCTTTCTGGGGTCTTCGATTTACAGAAGAGCTCGATACGAGCTAAATGAAAAATCGAAGTCTCTGAACGACGGAGGGTGCTAAAGGGGTAGGGAGGGGAAACTGCTTCATGGCCGAAACGATTAGCTTGATGGAGAAGAGACAAAAGCTCGGTGACTACTGTCGACAAGAATCATTCTCGAAGAATGGAGAACCAGACGAAAGAAACCTTCTAGTCAATGAAAGGGCTCTTAGAAAGAAAAGAAAGGCGATACCTCACTTCAAACGGAGGGGAGTCGTTCAGACACAGGCGTCGAAGGACGGGGATCGAATCTACTCCGGTGCTGTGGGAATAGATACCGTTTATACTTCAAAGGAAGGGATAGCGAAGGGGCTGGCAGGGGAAAGAGTTGCGAAAAAAGTCTCGAAGGTGGACAACTCGTACGAGACTAGCCCCAACTCTATGTGCGGGTGAAGAAAAAACGGCTCCCGAAAAGTCCGAGAAATCCTCATTTTATCGCATCCTTATAATAGGTGGGGAATTCCGCGGGAAAGGCAGGCTTCTCTTCTGAGCGGGAAAAAATGATGATTCTCATGACCCCAGAGAGGCCGGGGGGGGGGGCTGGGATCGGAGATTGGAAGGCGGGGGGAGCCGGGAACAGAGGGCTGCCTGACCGGGGTAGTTCTATTCAAATGGCAAGGGGAAGAACGCAATGAGGCAGCCTCTCTCGTTAAAGTTAAAAACGGGACGCGAAGGGAAAGAGCGCGTGGCTTGCCTTCCGCTCGGGTGGGACGACCCAGGATGTAAGTCTCTGAGGGAGGGATGAAAAAAGGTTTCCATTCTCGGAGGGGAGAAGTCGGGGGAGAAAACCAAGGCTGTACGGCTTCGTTTAGTTGCCAAAGGGGGAGAGGAAAAGCCATGACGCGCGATCAAAGACAACTCAACTTTATAGAGAAGAACGGGCTGTTGTCCAGCAACTAGAGATCGGAAAGGCGGGAAGGAAGAAGCGGCACGTCTCAGCGACGCGCCAATCAAGAGATTAGTGTCGAATATCTTTGCGAAGGGGAGCAAGTGTCTGATTGGTCAAGAAAACGAAAAAAGAGGGCCAACTTATTATTTTTAAGATAACGCATCTGCGGAATGGCTTTCGCACGTTTGCTGAAAGAGCACGGGACTTTTCGAGATAAGGGGGCGCTGTTCTTTTTACAGATGGGTAAAAGAGAAGAGAGTCAGCTAATCCTGTACATTGATCTACTCACGGGGAAGGCAACGCGTTTTAAGAAAGAAACTGTCGTCACCTAGGGCGAAGGAAGGGGGGACTCTCTACATAAAGAACCGTCCTCGGGGGAGGATACGTTAAAGGGGAGAATCGTGCTCAAAGGTCTAGCCCGCGAATTAGGTAGATATGTGAGCTCGAACCTAAAGGGTCTCATTTTAGTGAAAGGGGGAGCGCTGACCTTTTCGAAAAGAAAAGGGGAGTCGAGGATTCAGTTAAATATAAAACCGTGAAACCCCTCTCAGCAATCGGGGGAAAAAAATCGGAACTAGTTAAGATCGAGGAAAGGTGAACGTATAGCCGCGAACGACGCCTGACGTCTCGCACAAGAGGCAAACGAACGGTCTTGATCGCTCTATAACCCCACAATGGGGAGGTTGGTCTCGAAAATGGTCCGCCTGAGAGAGAACGGCGGCACCCCTGAGACGATATCTAGCTCGAGGGAACGTACAGTCGCGGACTTTGTCCTCTTGCTGGCGGGGGCCCATTGCCATATGTATCCCAGAGGGGTTGAGCTCAACATGATCCCACCATTTGGAAGGGAGAGAGTACTTGACATGTACGAGAATAGTGAAGATCCAAGCTGTCGTAACCTGATGAAAAAAACAACGGGAGAAAAAGAGGGGGGTTATACTGTCGTAAAAGGGGGGGAGCGATCCAAAAACCTCCTTATCGGCCACGGGGGACCCAAAAGTCCTCTTCTTGTTTTGTGGAGTTAAAAGGTGAGCGGGGGCAAAGAGGGTCTTACTAATCACTGTAAGGGACATGCCCGATAGACTTAGCGATTACGGTAACGTGCCTCTCAGTCCACCGGGAGGTGGGGGGTACTTTATTACTTCTTCCCAGAAGGTTCGAAAACTTCGAGGAAGACTCAGGGCTTTTTTTGCTCAAACTCCTTCGCGAACTTGCGAGATCGAGGAGCAGTGATCGGGAACTTAAGGAAAAAAAAGATAGGAGTCCTTCTTTTTTTATCGGGAATCACCCTCATTATTGAAAGAATAGTAAGCTAAGAAAGAACAAGAAGGGCGGAAGAAGTCCGACCCGAACTGGGTCGCGGGAACAGCGTTCCATCACCAAAAAGACTCTCCATCTAGCATATAACTAAAGGTTTCAGGAACTCAGGGGGGATCACTATGAGGCCCATCGAAAGTAGGGAGGCGTTCACGAAAAGATATATCTAATCGTGTCAAGACTCTGGGGAGAGACCTGGTCTTAGTGAAAGGGGGGAGGTGGGCGAGTCCTGAGGTTATAGTACAGGATTGGAGGGTTGAGCCAGAAAAGCAAAAAGGGCATCCCGAGTGGGGGTAACGCAAAAGAGTCTGTTACCAGCACTGGACTCCCTCAAGTAAGTGGTAGATTTGGAGTGAAAGCTCAACACGAAGAATGAGAGCGATAACAAATTGGATCGCCCGAGGCCGAAGAACAGACAGATATATGAGCAAAAAAACTCTCGCTCAAGCAGAGAGAATCAATCTTACCTGGATCTCCTCCCTTTCATCTGCACGCCGGAACGAGAGAGCACAGGAACCTCCAAATGTGAGGAACTTTATCGCTCTTCATGAAAATGTGTCCGAAGGAAATTCCAAGCACTCAGAGGGGGAAGAGGGGAATCCGCTCGGGCTTTCGAAGTCCAGGGCAGCACTAAAGAGTCCGTCGTAAAGAAAGCGTAGGGGGAAAAAGGGTTCGGAGACGATAGCCGAAAGAAGAATGTCAAAGGCCGACAGGGGGGGGGGGAATGGGAACTCTCGCCATCATCGCATCAAAGAAACCACAAGGAAAGTTAAGGACTAAGTAAACAGGGCAAGAAATAAAAAAAACCGCACCTCCAGGAGTTTTGTCCGTATCTTTGTCCTACTAAACTAAAAAAAGTCTAAGACGGTCTTAGAAAAGTCAAAGTGAGGAGAAAAGCAACTCCATCGTCGGGGAAAAATTCCTTGGGAAACGGTCGTGTCGGCGGCAGGTGCTAAAACTCGCCATCGAGTTGCTTAGAAAGGGAACACCAAGATTCGAAGCTGTTGAATGAGACCGGAAAAAGAGAGACAGAGCGTGCTAGGGGCACGAGGGCCCTAGAGAGCGAGGGGAAAGGGCCAAAACCAGCCCTCGGCGAAGACAGGAGCCTTCAAAGGCACTCCCTTGGCGTTAAGAAACCTGGGGTAATTGCTTTTCCTGGCGAGGGAGGGTACTTGAAAGTCTAGAAAAAAAAGTAGTGGGGGAGGTCGAAGGGAGTGTTCAGAAGCAGGGGACGAGCAGATGATGCAGAGTCACGACTCAGAGAGGGGGGTTTCGAGGCAAAAAAGTCGAAAAAAACCCGGGGAAAAAATTCCTCCGTCGAGAAACCTCGACGTCCACTTGGATCAGGCAGAAAGAGGGGAACTGAAGCAATTTGATCGTAGAGGGATATTGGAATTCCTAAATCGAATAAATAGAAAAAAAAGAAAAGCCTTCTGGCGGCAGCGGGGAAAAACAGGGCGAAAAAAAAAGGGTCACAATGGGTCAGAGGGGTCCGACTGGAGCGAAAAGATCGAGAGAAAAACGCCTGGTGCCGTCGACCCGTAGTAGGGGCCGTACTCCTGCCAAAAGGGGAATAGAAAAATCAAACACAACGGAGGATTAAGGATGCAGGGAAAACCTGGGAAGAGGAATGACAATGTGGGTCGAAGGCAAAGTCTGGGCGCACGCCTTCGATCTTTGACCAAAGATACCATACGCGGAAAGAAGAGGGGGGGGCCGTTTGGATCTCTACCGTAAGGAGAAAACCAAGCGGCGCTTGTTGGGAAAGAAAAGGGCTATATACGATGGAGGTAGGGGGGAAAAAGGGGTGCTTCGGATACGAAAAAAGAGAATTTCAGAATCTTTCAACTCGAAGAGAAGGTTAGGCTACAGTTAGCTTGAGTCTGATGAAAGGGCGGAATGAAAAAATTGATTATCTAATACTTCAAAGTGGGAAAGAAAGACATGACCTCTCTTTACTCTCGGAAGGATAGATCTTCTAACTCCCCGAAAGCAGAAAGACGGAAGAACTTCTCCGCCTGGAGGATGGAAACGAAGGGACCTCGAGCCGCAACTCACAAAGGCGTCTTTTCCATCGTTTGAGGAAGAGACTAAGGACGGTCTACGCCGAGGCTGCGGGAAAAAAAGAATCTGGGAAAAGTGCGCTAAATACAGACCGAGGGACAAGGGAAAAGATCGGCAGCGGGGCGCAACATCACCCGCTATATTCGGTCCTAAAAGCGAGAAAAGTAGAAGGCCTCACCTCGATGGCGCGGGGTTGAAGCAAAAGAGGAAAGTTAAAAACCAGGAAGAGAAGCCGGACTCGCAAGGGAAAAGGCAAAGGGCTGGGAATCCGCCGACCGAGTCCTCGATTCGCGGAGCATGATGAGTAAATACCCAGGGGAAGAGTAAAAAAGGCTAGGGGGGGGGAAAGGTGGGTGCGGATTCCGGGACGGGAAAAGGTCGCTAAAGCCTGCTGACCGCCTGGGAAGGGAGTGCTTATATAGTAGAAGAGGATGAGCCCTCTCTCTTGGGGACCTGGTCCGTAATGAGGAGGGACCGCGTCCGAGGGGGGGACCTTACGCGGGTGCAGAGGATGTAGGGCGAAACCCGTCTGCTTTACAAAAAGGAATCAGGCCTCGTCACCAGCAAGGGGTTACTTACAAGTGGGTTCCTCAAATGGGGTGAGGGGACATGACAGCCCTCGAACCCGCCCAGGCGGCCCCCCTGGGAAGACAATCAGACTGGAAAAATTCGAAACACGGAGGCAAGTTCTAGTTAAAGGGGGAGCCAATGCGTGCGAAGAGCTTGGCTATAAACTTCTCCTGTCTTATTTAAACGGGAAGAAGAAAGGGAAACGTTAAAGTTTTCAGAGCGGCGAGATCGATGGCTTGCGCAGGTAATTTTGACCGGGGGAGAGGGGAAATCCTGCTTGGGGGGTAAAAAGGAGGACAACTCCAAGGGGGTAGAGCCGATGGAGAAGGAAAAGGGGGAAACACCCGAACGAAATCCTGGAATTGGTCGACCGCAACTAAAAGAAGGATGGAAACCTTAGCTTCCCGAAGACACAAAAAGGAGGCCTCACTAACATCTCTACTCTAGAAGGAGAATGAATACTGGATACTACAACACATTGAGAAGGATCTCAGCACAAGTTCGAGGACTTCGGGGCTAGAAAAAAGTTAAAGGACTCGGCATGGTGGAGTAAACGTAAGAAGAAGGGGGAATCCGAAGGATGACTTATAGGGATTTCTTAAGAAAGGGACAGGGTGACATTCACCGACTCAAGAGAAAAGGTTGGGACGACGCTCACCAACTATCGAGAAGTAACGCTTCGCGCGACAGTCAGATACTCGGCTGCCAAGGAGGCGATACGTTGAGAACCGTAATCGAGAACAAGCAAAAAACCCAAAACTGGGAAGAAAAATCTCGAGGAAAAAAAATGGGACCCTCAGAAGGAAAGAGGAGCTATATCGAGGGCAGCAAGGACTCATCGTCGCGAGGAGAGGGCCTCTTCCTTATCTCTAGGACTGGGGGGCGAGTTTGGAGAACTTCTCAACGTGGGAAAATAAATAAGAAGGGAAGGGTTCGGAAAAGTACAAGGAAAAAGCTGATGTGATTAAGTGGGAGGACCAGGA
>Ga0179593_1350942_pt1 | contig 12999 bp, 14 predicted proteins | sample CZODoug2_1_08_16_FD_185931 | JGI IMG/M metagenome (GOLD analysis project Ga0179593, IMG submission 185931) | Vadose zone soil fungal communities from Angelo Coast Range Reserve, California, USA - CZODoug2_1_08_16fungal (PacBio error correction) | ecosystem: Environmental > Terrestrial > Soil >...
GAAAAAGGGGGAAGGGGTCATTCAAAGAGAGGGGGTCCCACTGCATGGCAGCCGAAACCTTGGAATGGATAAAGGAACCGCCATAGGAGAAAAGGGTCCCAGGGGGGGGGGGGGGGGTGGGGTGTTTGGTTTGTTGGGGGGAAAGGTGAGCTCCACCGGAGAAACACAAGGCCCGCAATCCGACCGGCCAAACGGACCGGTCCCCTGAGTAAAGGGAGGGAAAGGACCCACGGAAATCCTTAAAAAAAGGGGAAAAAAAAAACGACAATTGTGCCCATACAGAAAAGGGCACCAGGCAGGCGCTTGGTTCTAGGGCCTATTCAAAAATACGGGACGCCGTCTAGTTGAAAATGTAAAAGGGGGAAGACGCAAAAGCCAGGTCAAGGGGGCTAAAAATCTGATCCTCCAATGTGTGTGACGCTAACGAAGGAAAAAGAAAGCAAGCAAAAGAGGGAAAGGCCAACCAATACTTAAAAAAAAAAATCAAAAACGGCTGAAAAAAGAGAAAAAAAGGGATTCCCCGAGACTAAGGAAAATCCTTACGCGGCGCGGCCCAGCTAAAAGCGAGTAGGGACATAGAGGGGAAGGTTCCTCCGAGGGGAAGACCGTATTGGCCGAAAAAAGGGCAAAAAAAAAAAACCTGCACGCAGGGGTTGAGAATCCGAACCACAGTGGGAAAGGGGGGAAAGAAACCAGGTTAACACGGAGGCAAGGAGGGGGGCTGGGGCCCTCCGCTCACACCCGGTGAATGTGGGGGCCGAAAAAAAAATGGGAAGGGCATTTAAGCCAAAAGGAGGGGTGGGAAGGGGGGGAGTCATCGAGCTAAAAAAAACAATGAAGGAGAAAAAAAAAGGGAGAGGGGAAAGACCGTACACCTCCCCACACTTGTTTGGAGATTACCGCATGACCACCGTGTCGGCAACGTTAAAAGGGGGGGGAGCGAGGGGGGAAAAAAAAACAAGAAAGCATTTTGACTAGTTTAAAACTGGCCGCTCGAAGTTTTGACCAGTCGCAGGAAGTCCAAAAAAAAAAAAAACCTCGGGCAATCGGCTCACCGAGAGGAAAACACGAAAAACCGATTATACGAACGAGAGAGGGGGGAGAGGGCAGTCCAGTGAAGGAGGAAAAGGGAGACTACGTAAGTAAAAAAGACAGGAATGAAAGGGAACTGGAAAGAAGGCCAAAGGGGGGGATCCAGTAAGTGGTTGGTCCCTGCTGCTAGCATTTGACGGATGGAAAAAGGGCAAAACTTAAGGAGAGGGGGGAAACCCAAAAAAGGAAGGGTACGCAATTGTTCCCTGGGGATTAGTGGGGGGGGACTTACGGACAGGGTGGGTCGGTGGCAATCGCACGGCAGACACAAAAGGGTGGGAAAGGAGACGAAATAGGAGGAGCTGCATGGAACTCGTTCATGTGGCATCCTAGGGAAGAAAAAGGTCTTGGGAAAGGGGGAGGAAAGGAAGGAGACAGGGAAGAGGGCGTCTTAGTCTGATAAAGGGAAAAATGTGACGAAATCTGAAAAAACCACACCGGGGAAAGGTCCACATGGAGGGGGAAGATTTTACATTAAAAAAGGGGAAAAGGAAAGCCGTTTAAAAAGTTGAAACAGACACAAACTGGGGGAAAGGCTACACCAAGGGTGAAGTTTTCGATGGGATCCGGAACGGGCATCGATCTGGGGGGGGGGAGTAAAAAAAAAGGAAAGTTCTGAAATTGTGGGTTCAAAAAAACGCAAACCGCCTCGACGGTAAAAGGGGGAAAGGACCAGACGGCAGAAAGTGGGGAGTCGCAGAATCAACACCTTTTGGAATGAAGGGGAAAAAGAGCCCGCGAAAAGGATCATGTGCCAAGGGGTGGAAGAAAAGGATACGTGTGTGTTTGGGGCCGACTGAAAAGAAAAAGCCAGACCGTTATGACCCGCAACCGGGACGGGGGGGGGAAGGGGGGTAAAGGGAGAAAGAAGGGAAAAAAACCGGCCGTTTAAATAACCCGTACCTCAGGGTTTGGGAACAGGGAGGTGTTCCCTCAGCAGGAAAACAAAAAGAAAAAAAAAACCAAAAGGAAAAAGGGGGGGGCTGACTGGGATTTTACACCGAGCAAATCCACTAAAAAAAAAAGGGGGGTTCAAACGGTAGGGCAGGACTGCTTACCGGTTTAGAAATGAAAGGGGAATGGGAAGGAAACAAACCTGGACACCCCCAGAAAAACGGGGGGAAAAAAAGTTGGAGTCTCAGTGCCCAACTCCGAGGTGGCCACTTGGGGAAAAGTTGGGGGGAGGGAGGACTCATTCATAAGGACTGAAGCGGATCTTCGCTTCCCACTTGCTTGCGTCGGTCAAAGTCCGGAATCCAGTGTGAAAAAGCGAAGGAAAAAGGTCGCGAAGGGGGGAAAGGGGGAAAAAAGGGGGATCCCTTTTTGGAAGGGAAAGGAGGGGAAACTAAAGGCAGGGTGTAAAATTCGATCGATCCCCGGTGTTGTTCGCCGACGGGAAACAACTAGAAGGAAGAGGCCACCTCGAAACGAAAATGGACGCCAAAGACCCAATAATGGAAAAAAAAAAAAGAAAACGCCCTCCGGAAGGGCCATCAAAAGAAATGTGAAAAAAGAGCACTTATGGGGGAAAAAAAGTTGTCAAATGGGGAGAAACACCCTCAATCTTTGACCCAGCAAAGAAAATGGTCAAAGGGCCAGGGTTGGACGGCAAAGCGGCGGGAAAAAAGGCGTCGGAAAGGCCACAGGGGGGGAAAGAAGACGTGTGTTTTGTCTCCGCCCGTTGGGGAGACGCGGAAAAAAAGGCGGGGGGGGGGGGAGGAAAAAAGGGTCAGGAGGGAGGGGTAGGCAACCGGGGGCCAGGGCGGATGAGGTCCAGGGGCAGGGGGGGCGGGTAGGAGAAAAGGGACGGTGGAAAAAGGGAAAGGAGGGGAAGTTGTGGTGAAAGTGGGGAGTTATTTTTAAAGGGAGGGGGGGTGAAAGGGGTTCAGAAAAACCTGGCAAAACAACCGAGAAGCGCCCCTCACGCGGGGGGGAGATACGCATCCATGGGGGGGGCTGGGAACAAAGGGGGAAAAGGCACACGTGGGAAAAAAAATGAAAAAACGCTGCACTGGGAAAAAGGGGTGACGGGTGTGGTGGGGTTTGAGCCCCGCGGGCTCGAGAGAAAAAAAACCAAAAAGAGAGGGGGGAAAGAGCCTCGAAAAAACACGCAGAGGTGGGTCCTTTAAAGAAAAAAAGGTGAACTTCTAGCTCGTCGGTAGGCAACGAACAGCGCCCTTAGGGGCTTGCTATTGCTCAGGGGGGACTCGGGGGGAAGGGATAAGAGTGGCAAGCACAGTCGGAACAAGATAGCTGTACCAAAAAAAGGGAGGAGGGGGGGGACGACTCGGCGACGGTTTTTGGTCGGGTCCCGCCGTCAGTGTTGACGATGCGTGCAAGGAGAGCTAAGGGGGGGAAAAAAAAAAAATCCGCTTGCTGGGGAAAAAGCATCGGGGAAAGGGAAAAAAACAAAAACGGAAAAAAAAAAGTGAAACAGACTGAAGGAAAAGAAATTTGATGTCCTGCACGCCCTCGGGGGGTCACTGCGAGGACCGAAGGGAAGATGAAAATGAACAAAAAAAAAAAGACTGGGTTACCACATTTTAACCGCAACAAAAAAACGGCAAAGTAAGGGGGGGTGTGGGCAGTGGTGTAGGAGCTGTGATTAGTGCTTGTACCCGTCGAAGAAAAAACGAGAAAAAGGGAAGGGGGTAGTCCAAAAAGGGGGGAAGAGAACCAACGGGCGGGGCGTAAACGGGGAGGTAAGGAAGCTTGTAGAGTGGAGAGAAAAAAGAGAAGAAAAAAACAACAAAGGAGGGAGGAAGAAGGAGATGTAATCCGCCAACCGCGAAAAGCCTGGACGAAAAAAAAAGACCCCAACCTAAAGGGAAAGGGGGGAACCCCCGGGAAAGGGGGCTCCAATCACCGAAAAAGAACTGGGGTTGTGGGAAAGAGGTGCTGCCACGGTTCAAAGACATGAAATACAGCAAGCAAACACATGAAAAAAAACACCAAAGAAGGGGAAAATGGTGTGCAAGAGTCGGAGGTGGACACAGGGGGGGAACCACAAATGCAGAAAAAGTTTACCTCCGGGACCCGGGGAAAAAAGGAAAGAACAACAAAAAGAATAAGGTCCCAGTAAAATAGAAACAGGCGCTTCTACGGCCCCACGGCAGGGTAAAGGGTGGAAAGGCATCAAAGGGGTCTGGTTGGTTGGAACAGAAACGCTTTGGGAAGGTCCACTCGAGACTTTTAAAGGGTTGTCAAATGGCATTTCCAATCTTGTGGACAAGGGAAGGGGGGGAAAACCAAAACCGTCGCCCGAGGTATTAGAAAAAAGGTCACTCAAATGACAAAGATCCTGTGCCACGCTTCGTTAGTGACAGGGGGGTAACCGGAGAACAGGAAAACAATAAACAAAACAAGAAGAAGATGACAACAAAGAAACAGAAACCGCAGGGGGAAGACGGATACAGAGGAAAATGAAGTTCGGAGGAAAGAAGCTGCAGGGTGGCTCAGACCCTCGGGGGCCAGCGGAAAAAAGGGGAGGGGGAAAGGTCTTTGGGGGGGAAGGATTAGAGAACTCAACTGGCCAGTGAAAGCAACCTACAACAACCCAAACCAGAAACCACAAAGGAAAAAAAGGAAACCAGGAAAAAAAGGCCCAACGACACCTGCACCCGACACAAAGTGCCTCAGACAGCCGACTCCGAGGGGAAGGAGAAAAAAGTCGTCCTAAAGGGTGTTGTAAAAACGGGAAACGAAAAAATCAAAAATAAAGAAAAGATTGAACCAACTTCCCAAGCGACTTTTGAATTTCACCGAACCCGAAGCAAAAAAAACTGCAAGAACAAAAAAAGGGTTTTCATCACGAAAGTTCTCTAAACGGAAAGGCCCGACGACAACGCCAAACCAGCCTACGCTATCCAAAAAAAACAAAAGGGGGAGGGGGAAAGCGCCAACCAATTCCTTTAGCCATTTGGGATTCGGGAACTGGAAAACAGCTTTGCAGACAGCTTGGCCCGAGGGGAAACGGGTAAACACGGAGGGGTGTACGGAAAAGGGGAGGGCCAAAACCACGGTTGGGGGAAACGGAAAAGACACAATGGGGGACAAAACACCGTGCTGACACAAAGGAGGGAAAAAAAGGTTTGCCAAAAAGGTTGTTTTGTGCTGCTGCGACACAGGCAGAACAAGGGGGGGGGGGGGACTCATCGGCACCTCGGTCGGAGCCCGTAAGGGGGAGAACAAAACGGGGGAATGCCCACGTTCCGGGGAGGGGGGTAACCGGCCGAGAAAAAAGAGATCCGTCGAGGAAAAAAGGGAACGCAGCTAAAGAGGGTGCACAGCGGGTTCAGGGGAAAAGTCCCAAAAGGAAGGGAAAGGAGCTGAAATTGACTGAAGAAGGATCGACTTGACGAGCAAAGCACAGGGGCCATCAGTCAAGAAAGAAGAAGTCGTAGGTACTGGGAACAACAGGAAGGGGGTGGAAAAAAAAATAAAAGGAAGAAGGTGACCTGAGAAGGGCGTGCCCCGTGGGGGGGCAGGACCGAAGGAGGGGGGAAATCTCCACAAGTCATCCTGCAACAAAGTGGAACGAAAGGTTCAGGGAAAAAATGCGTTTGTGGCAAGTGCTTTCGAACGCGGGTGGCCACGAAAACCGAAAACAACACCTTTGAGTTTGGGGACATTGAAGTCGGCCGGGGCGAAACTCTGGGCAAAAAGGGAGAAAAAGGACAGGACCCGAGAGGGGACCATTTTCCCCCGCTCCAAAAAAAAATACCCTTGTTTGTACGGGCCAAGACCGGTCGGGACTTGGGGGGATCATCGGGTACCAAACACCGCAGAAAAAGAATGGGAAAACCCCAACACCACATTTTGAACAAGCCCCCAACACCCCCATCATCTACGGTGCTGCAAAAAGGGGAAGAAGGGAACACACAGGGGGAGCGAGGAAAAACACAAACATGATTTCTCCGGAGGAAGGAGAACGGAGAAAGGTCAGGGGGGGGGGATTTCTGAAACAACCCTTACAAAGGTTAAAAAACCGAATCTAAGGGAGGGGCAGAAGGAGGAAAACGAAAAGGCATTGGTGGCGGTGCAAGGGGGGGGAGATAAAAAAGGGGGGAGGGGGGGGAAACTTAAACCACGAAAAAATTGGGTCCCACCGTAGAAAGAAAAATGAAAGGGGGAAAAGGACCATCCATGTATTGAAGTTACCACGGTGTTTGGGGTTGGGGCAAAGTGGGAAAAGGAGCACCAGAAAACAATGTACGGGGCCTCAAACTGTGGTTGTCCGAACGAGGCCTGCTTACGCTGATAAGGAAGAACGGGGAACAAGGAACTTGACATCGGAGGCCCCGCCTGGAACGGAAGTCAGGCACAGCTCTTGGAAAAAAGGGGAGATTTAAAAAAAAAAAAAAAAAACAGAAGAACGCCTGAGAGGGACCAAAACGAAAAAGGCCATTAAGCCAAAAAGCAGGTGGACCATAAAAGACTGAGTCGTTGGGGACGCGAACTAAAGGGGGGGGCCAGATCCATGAATCATAAAAAAAACGGCGGAAAAAAAAGGGGGGGGGAAAAAAACCACTACCGAACGACAAACGCGTTGCCGGGGTCACTGAGTGATAGCAGGATTCCTAAAGAGGAGACGAGTGAACAAGAAAAGGGGGAATCCTAACACAGACGAGAATCAAGGCTTTCTTATACTAAAGCAGAAAAGCTTCCCCCCCCCCACAAAAAAAACGGACCCGCGCGGACGTCTGGGGATTTGCCCCCGATGGTCCCGCTGATGGGGGGGAGGTGGGAGAGCGCTGAGAACCCAACGGGAAGGAAAAAAAGAGGGGACAGGGGGGACGAATAATCCAAACTTGGGGACGGTATCTTTGGAAAGAAAAGCTACCCACTAATGGAAAAGTGGTGGGGGGGTCCTAACCTTTTTCCTGCCCGGGTAAGCACAAGATGTTGGGAAGATTTGTCGAAATCCTCCAAAAAAACGTGGGAAAAAAAAAAGAAAGGTTAAGAAGGGAAAAAAGAGACCAAATATTGTGGAGATTCCTCCATTGGGACAAAAAATTGCCGCAACACTTTCCAACGGGCGATTAAAAAACCAAGACCACAGACCTGAAAAGTTTCGGAAAAAAAACGTTAACACAGGGGACAAAAAAAAGGAGAAAAAATTGGGCGACAGACGAGGAGGTCACCACCGAAGGACCCGTAGGGCAATCCGCCCCGGAACATCGACTATACAAAGGGAAGATGGTCGCCGAGGGAAAGAACAGGCTGTTAACTTGTCAATCGTTCCGACACGACGGAAGGAAAAAAAAGGAAGTTGAGACTCCAAGACGGACAAAAGGAATTGATTTCAGTATGGTGGTTTCCCTGCGCTAGCAGGTGGCACACACTGGAAAAAAAAGGGAAAAACTGTTAGACTCCGGCAAAAAAAAAAAAAAAAGAGGGAGATAGGGAAGAGAAAAGACTTGGGTTGAGGATCGAAAGGGGTTTTCGGTGTCTCAGGGACGAGATAAAGAAACACCAGAAAAAAAAAGAGGAGGATGGGGCCAAACTCATTCAAAGGCGAAGAAAGGGGTCCAGGACCAAAAGTGACAGGGGGGAAGGTCATCGCAAGGAAAAAAAAAAAAATTCGGAAGGCGAGAAGTGTCTGACTAAAAGGAAAAAAGGGGGAAAAAAAACAAAACCCGGACCTTCAAAGCATGGCTGGCAAGGATGGGAAAAAAGGGAAATTTTTCGGGCGGCAAGGGTGAGAGCCCGGTGAAGCCAATAGTGGGGGAAAGAGGAGACGGGGCAAGGGGACGATATGAAAAAAGGAAAAGAAGCATCGGAGTCTGGGGGGGGGTGTCAGAAAAGTCATTGGGGACTTAGGTGGGAAAGAATCCACCAAGAAAAATTTCACGTTAGGAGCTACCACGCCGGAGAGCATGTGGTTCAAAAAAAAACAGGGGGAGAAGAAATAGGGCAGCGAAGAACAAAGGGGAAAAAAGGGGGCCAAGAGGAGGCGGGTGGGGGTACAACGAACGACCACCACCGGGAAGGAAAAAAAACGAAAAAAAAAAAGGGGACACCAGGGTGAATCAGGGGAAAAGCGTATAACGGGACGTCATGTTCAGAAAGGGGGGGAAAAAACAAAGGTGGTAGCACATCACGGGGTGGGGGGGGCCACGTCAAAAACGCCACCAACCAGGCTTACGGAGGGCCAACAAAGGCAAAATCCACTTCAAAAAAAAAAAAATGTTGTTTGGACAAGAAAAACTAAGGGGGCAAGGGAGCAGGACCGTGCGAAATGCAACCACAAAAGTCACTTTGACAGGAAACCACCAACAAAAAAAAAAAACCATCTCACCCAACAATAATCCGCGTGAAGGGGGAAAAAAGGGTTGACTTTCCAAAAAGTCAGGGACGACTTGACTATGGGATAGGAAGGGGGGGGTTTCCACTGGGAAGGGGGTGATCGTCAAAGTCGGAAAGAAACTGTCTACAGTCATGGAGAAGGAAAGGGAAACTTATGAAAAAAAAAAAGGGGAGGACACGGCTGAAGCGGGGGAATTGGCGGCCAGGGGGGACAAGTGTCGCTCACCCGACTAGGGGTGGGCGCTCCCCAAAGGAACACACGACAAGGGAAACACACAGAAAGAAGGACGCCCAAAACGAAAAGCCCGAAAGAAACTCCCATGCCGGGGGGGGGGGGAAAAGCAAACAACTGAAACAGACAGACGCACAGGTGCAACGGTGTCCAAATGTCCCTTCGACAGCGGCTCCCTAGCCCAAGCGGCACGGAAACTTGGCGGGGCAAGAGGGACGCAAACAGCTTTTGTGTCATCAGGGCCAAAATCCAATGGTGGATAAACGAGGGGGGGGGGGGAACCGGGAAAAGGCAGGAAAAACTCAAAACGCGTAGGCGGTTGCTGGGTCGGGAGTGCCGTACTAGGCCGGAACGAGGAACGGGGAAAAGAGGGCCGGGCGTGTGAGTTGCGCTGGGGGAAAAACATTCACAGAGGGGGGGTTACAACGTAGGGAAAGGTTGTAGTTGTCTTTCAGAAACATTGCGGGCCCGAGAAAGCCAAAAAAAAGTAGGCGTCGTATTGAGTCATAAAGTTTGGGAGAGGGGGGGGCCAAGAATTGGCGGGGGAAAGATGGCGACAGGCCACTGGTTGCAAGGTGGGGGGGGTATTGGTGGGGGAGGGTGCGCAACATGAGAGAGATGAAGCGTCCATTCCTAATCACTCGCGGACAAGAGATGCTGGGGACAAAAAGGGAATAAGTGTGACCAGGTAAAAACTTATAGTCTAGCCGGGGAAGTTCACAGCAGGCGTCGAAAGGAGGGAGTGAATAGGGCGAAAGTTTGGTCAAGAGGGCCTCTGAGATGAAGGGGGAAAGGAAGAGGCATGGAGGCGGCCTTGAGTGCGGTGGGGCGACAGGCGAAGGTTGTGGGAGGAAAGAACGTACAGGGGGGGGGAGGTGACCTTTGAAAAAGCAAGGAAGGGGAAGAAAAAAAGCGGAGGGCCAAGACAATTAGGGGAGGGCACGAACCAGGACCATAGCCAGTGGAGGAGACAGAGAAGGAAGGGGAAAGGGCTGTATCGGGGAAAAGGCAAATAAGTCCTAGGGGAAAGGGGGAAAAAACTTTCGGAACTGGGGGGACAAAGGAAAAACGATAATCGACCCAAGTTCGATGGTTGGTGTGTATGTGCAAAAGGAAAAAGGTATTTAAGTTCTGGCAGTAAAAAGTCAAGACGCACCACGAAAAAAACACAGGAAAAGGAAGTCGGGAGTGAGGAAGTCCAGAAAATGGAACGGGGCGGAAGGGGGGAGGTTCGCGCCGCTGTAGCGTTGATACAAGCGCGAAACAAACAACAAAACGGGGGAAAGGGGGAGGGAGGAAACATAGAAATATTTGATACGAAGAAAAATGACGGAACAGTTATAAAAAAAAAAGAACGGGCACCAAAAGGGAGAAGTCTCTCCAAATCAAGGGGGGGGAAAAAAAAAAGAGTGGTTCGGACATACGACCAGGGGGGAACCAAATCACATAAAAAGAGACACCAAAAAAAAAATGGGACAACCACAAAAAACATCGACCGTGGAACCATGAGTACTTTGTCACGTTGAACCCCCAAGAAAAGGAAGGTTTGCCATAGAAAGAGGAAAAAAATCATGTGTACCCCCTATCGGCCAAGAACTCATCGAAAAATAAACGCACCCTTGGGGGGGACAAGGGGGAGAAAGGAAGTCACGGGAAAGTGGGAGGTTGACGAGCCGCAGGGAGGACCACCGGCCCGATAAAAGTTAAAAAAAAAAAAAAAAATCGTCCCAAAATCTTGACGAAAAATCCCAAACAGGGCAACAAAGGGGAACAAAAAGCACAAATTAGGAACAAAAGTTGACTGCCTGGAGCACCTTGTGACGGTAGTTCGTGGGGGGGAAAAAGGGAGTCATAGGAGAAGGGAAAAACACCCCAGAGACAACAAGCAAGATCGAAAAGCCACCTAATGGTCGAAATAAAAACCTCAAGATCCCGGACGGATAACTTCTTAAACGAAAACTGAACAAATAGGAGTAATCCAAAAATCCTAATAAGAGGGGGGAAGGAGAAGTATTATGCCTTTGCCGCTGACAGATCCTAGAGAAAAAAAAAAGCTTGGCAAACACCAACATACAAACATAACACGAAACAAACTCAAAGGCCTGGGGGACCAGGGACGAAAAGATCATATACAGACTTGCCCACGCACTGGCACCCAGCACAAATTTCTTAAGTCAGACCGATTCCTGCCTGAGAAAAAATCCCTGAAGCCCAATGGAGTAACAGGAAAAGAAGTAAAAAAAAGCAAACGACATACTTAACAAATCAAGACTACGGTTGGGAAAAAAAACTGACCGAAAGAAAAAATCAAAAAAAAAAGACACAAGGACAAAAGGGGAAGAGGGGGGAAATACCTGGTCACCATACGTCCAGTAGACAAAGAAGAAAACATCAAAAAACAAAAGACGATCTAAAGTCAAAAAGAAGGAGGAAAAACCCATCCCAACCACGGTGATACCAATTCCAGGAGGGCCTGAAATGTGGAAGAAAAAAGGGCAGGGCCAGTTCCTCTGGTTACCGAAAAGGGGAGTGGGACCGAAAAGGGAAAAAAAAACATTGAAACCCTGTATGTACCAGCAAGACTGGATGGGTGGCAGGGGGGACAGGGGGGAACAGTCATGCGGGATTTTTCATCTCACGGACCAGCGTTGAAGGGGGAGGGCCCTCGGTCAGTGCAACGGTCTTCTGTAAAGGGGGTGAAAGGACGTAAAAAAGAACGAGAGAGTTCGTTCACAAAAGGAGCTACCTAAACCGAAAAATTCAAGATTCTTCACAAAAAGAGTAAGTGAAGAAGAATGGGGAAAAATGGCAAACGGGGGGAAAGGGACCGTTGAAAGCAAGACCAATCATCCTCTAAGAAAAGACAAAGAAATTCCTTCAGATAAGGAGTGAAAGAAAACGGTTAACTTTCCACGGTTGTCAAACGGCAACAAAGGGAGAAAGGGGGGTCACCTGAAAGTCTTGCACCGGGCGGGGGGAACAAATTAGGAAAGCGGTTGCCACACACAACTGTCAGAAAGGATGATAGTCTTTAAAAACCTAACAAGGGGGGGGTGGCGTGAGGTTCACGTGTGGGGCAAAAGAACCGTCACCCACATAGGTTGGGGGGGAGGGGGGATTCTTCCGAAGGAGAAAAAACTGCTTCAGGGGTAGAGAACGTCAACCTAGAAAAGAGAAGTGGGTCAACCCTCAAAAAAAGAACCCTTTGTGAGGGTCAAGAACCAAGAAATCATTAGGGGGGAGAGGGTCGGACAAAAAACAACAACAACAAAGAGCGGGACCTGCGGGGAAAAAAGAAAGACTTCCACCCCACCGGCCCATTCGGGCGCAGGAAAAAAGGGACCTATGTCCTACTATGGACACCGGGAAAAGGAAGAAAAGGGGCAAAGGGCAGGGGCAGGGGGAAAATACGACGGTAAAAAGGCGGGTGAACACCGAAAGAAAAAAAGAGAAGTTACAACAAACGGACGATGCACGGGGAACGGAACAGAAAATCCTAGGAAAAGGGAAACGTGGAGTCGGCAAAAAATCCCACGGTGATTGCCCACCACACGGGCTCAGGTGAAACAGACCAAAAAACAAAAAAACATTTTAATGGCAAAAAAAAAGGGGAAAGGGTCGACGGGGAAAGGGGTTTTTGGGTTACGTTTTAAGCGAACAGGGAGACAAAAGTCCGCCAAAAAAAAAAGGGCGGGCGTTAAAAAAAAAGAATGAAGAGGGAAAGAAAGGAACCGTGACTAAGGGCACGGAATCAAGGCAAAAAGAATAACGGAGTTGAAAAAAAGCGGGGGGGTTCGGAGGGAACTGAAGAAAAAAGAAAAAAATCGGCCCACCGAGATGTGAAAACGAAAACTGGCAAGGGAAAAAGAAAAAAAAAGGAAAAAAAGTAACCGGACATCAAATCGGGGAAGAAAAAAAAGGGTTTGGGGGTGAAAAGCAGGAAAAGAATGGGGCCGGATACAAAAGAAAGCTAGGGACCAAACCATGACAGCCCCAAAAAAAAAAGGCAAGGGAGGGAGTCAAAAAAATCCAGCAAAGAAAGAAGCAAAAAAACGGGAGAAGGAAAGAAAAAAAAATCAGCTACAAGCTTCCGACTGCCAACAAGCCGGCCCGTTAATCGGCTAGGGGGGGGGGCCTCCTGGGGGGAAAAAGGAGGGGAGGGAAAAAAACCCGAAGGTGTCCGCGGCATTGAGGGGGGGGGGGGAAACGAGACCAGGGAGGAACGGGACCGGTGTAAAAAAAAAAACGGGTAAAAAAGGTATGGGGACTGGGGAAAGAAGAAAAAAAAAAGAAATTGGTTTGGGAACGACACAGGGGGGGGGGGAATGGGAAGGGGGAGAGAAAAAAACAGATTTGGGTGTGAGGGC
>Ga0179593_1393849_pt1 | contig 12999 bp, 13 predicted proteins | sample CZODoug2_1_08_16_FD_185931 | JGI IMG/M metagenome (GOLD analysis project Ga0179593, IMG submission 185931) | Vadose zone soil fungal communities from Angelo Coast Range Reserve, California, USA - CZODoug2_1_08_16fungal (PacBio error correction) | ecosystem: Environmental > Terrestrial > Soil >...
GCTCACAGAAAATACACGTGTAGCGATGTCCTAGGCAATAAACCCATAAAGGGGAGATCGAAAAAAAGCTAGTGGGTTTTGAAACATACGGAAGAGAAGGGGACATGCCGTGGGAGGGAGAGAGGAGATTCTGGGTGCCAATGACCGCAAAAAGGAAAAAGATTGCAAAACTCTCAGTCTTGCAGGAGAACCGCCTGGGGCATAGAGAGTGAAAGGACTAGACGAGAACTTCAAAAGGCACGTGGAGTAGGTTCTATCACTTAGGAAAAATGGAGAGATATGAGATGCAATCGGAGGTTCATTATACCAACCAGGCTGAAGAGATGAATGGACACTATAAATAATCTATACCATTAAACTAGACGGGGCAAGTAAGAATAAGGAGCTTGGTCATGAAAAGGGGAGTTTGATCCATGAGATAATATACTTCTCGGAGGATTGTCTGGATTTTGGGGAATATGAGAGCAAGCCTGAAGAGGGAGCTACTAACAATGCAAAGGTTGTGTGACCGAATAAATGGGGATAAGCCACTGAAATGATTTTAGAAAAGCAACAGGTCAATGGGAGTTGAGAGGGGGGGGGGGCAGGGGATACTTCGCGACAAGACAGGATTAAAACGAGGAACGTATTGAGATTTGTGGGCTCGTTTTATACCGAGAGAGTCAAGGAAATGGAGGAAATGGCAAGAACGGGGGGACGACGGAGGACGAGACGAGCCGAAGATCCGGGAGGATTGGCGTATAATGTGTACGAATACTGGAAAAGTGGTTTGGTAGAAAAAAAAACAGACCAGCGGTGGTAACGAAGGGGGGAAGGGGAAAATCGTTTGAACCGGGCAATTGCATACTTTTTACTCCGAGTGGTCCTGGAACCGGCAAAGCAGGTTTAAACGAATTGAGGACAAAGTACCGGTCTTAATGGGAAAAGGACTGGATGATCTCGTAAATTAGTGGACGAGACAAACGAGGGCGATCACTTCAAGGGGGAGAAAAAAGAAAGAAAACCAAAAAAAGGTTCGGTACCGAATCGAGGGGAAAAAGTACAAATCGGGGGAAGCGATGAGGATCGTTGCGCCCTTCAAGAGTCACATTAAGTTGCTGGCACTCAGCACCTCATTCAGGTGGCGGTGTTTAACCGTGAGAAGAGGTTGGGGAGTCCTGAAGACGCTGTGAGCCAGGACACGGACGGATCATCCACAAGGAGAGTCAGACCCTGGCAGGACAAACTTGATAAGTCTAAAAGGGTGGAAGGGCAGCAAGGTAGGGGGACTGGGAAGGCTTCCAGATTACTGGGGGGTGTGAACGCGCAAATCGCGGGCGCAATGTGTCAGGGAACTTGAAAGTCAGACACGTTTGGAGTGGAAAAAAAAAACAAAGACGTGAGGAAGGGGGAATAGACGAGGTCCATTGTCATCTCAGTGTACTAGATGGGCAGCGGTCTTATGGAAAACGAACATAGAGAGGAGGCTGCAAGACCGATTGTGCAGCGGGAAGGAAAAGGATGACCTGCTCCCGGGTCATCAAAAAAAAGAATTGAGCTCGTGGATTCAATGTTTGCCGCTAAGGACTTATGTCCTCTGGTCCCCAGGAGAGAGCACATAAGAGTTTACAAAAGAGATGAAGGAGGTTCGGCGGCAAGAACTATCGAGTCCATTGTCCTCAGGAATCAGTGTAAACTGCAGGAAGGACTTCTAGGTTCGAAATTACCTACCGATATGAACAAAAGACTTGTACTCCACATTTATTTGCATCGAGAAAGAAAGAGAATGACTTAAAGGTGACATTGATGTCCAAAAGGAATAGAAGGGGGGGGGATGCGGATTCCAGTTCTTGGGGGGAGCACGACATATACGCAATCCACTCAGCCGGTCACAGTACATGCCTACGGGGAAGGATGTAGAATGCTCGGAGGGACGTTGAATGAGAGCCACAAAACTTAGAGAGTAACCGGGCGTCCTGCAACACAGACGGGGAGGAGAGCGATTATAGTATATTCGAGATTCTTTTCGGGCAGGAAGGATAATTCCAAGCTACGTTCACCATGAAAACGTTTGTCCATGTGTCTCAGAAGAACCAAGGGCTGGCTCCACGTGTGAAAAAAGAAACGAAACAATTCGAGGCAGACTGCGTCGCTTTGGACGCGGGAGCGAAAGGAGTGAATGGCCGCAATAAGAAAATTGGACGAGAAAAAGGCAGAGAGACAAGGAACGACAGTGGCAACTTCGGCTGGCCAGCGGAGAAAACAGTTGGAGGGAAGAGGAAAGGGAGATGAAAGCTGGAGAAGGGCCACCCCGGCCGTTGATCTCAAAACAAAGCCGAGTGTCCGAGGGTTTGATACGTCGATGCCAACTTTAAAAAACTGCTGAAAAAAGGTAAGTAAGGGAAAAATTGCCGCTTGTGCTCGAGGGAACAAGCCCCAGGGAAGGGAAATTGCGGACGAGAAGAGGGGACTGGGAGTACCCGCGATCAGATTTTAATCTCTGGCGGGGGAAAAAGAAGTCCTAAAAAACAGGTAAACAGGAAAAAGGACGTCCGCTGGATCGAAAGACGGCTGTTCACGTTACACAAGGTGCTAGCGTGCGGGAATGACGGCCGGGGGAAGGATGATCGAGATCAAACAACAAAAAGCTGAGGACGAAAGATAGATACGCAGCGAAGAATCCCATTGAAGGCGCAAAAGGCTAACCTTTGTGCAAAACCGTCGAAATCAAACTTCGTCTAATCAAAGCGAAAACCGCTTCCTGGAAACATAGGGTGGAAGAAAAGGGGCTAAAGGGTAAAAAGGCGACCGGAGAGAGCAGTACAGATTACCGACGCCAAGTCTCCGTCCCTGGGCGGCTCGAGGAAAGCGAACACACATTGGGGGTCAAGGATCTTGTGGGCAAAAACCAGGCAATCGACGGAAAATCACCAACACGGGAAAGCGGGAATGTGGGTGCGGGAGAATCACGAACAGTGGGCATCAACCTTCCCAAGAGCGGAAATCAGGACATCCTCTTCACGAGGGTGGGGGCCAGCGGAAATTTAACCGGAAAAGGGTACGTACTTGAAGAATCTGAGGTTGTTCGCGGAAAGGTTTCTGATGGGGCACTTACCGGCCCTCCAGACAAGAACATCTTCTGGAACCGGGGAACTTGCGCATAAAGCACCGGGTGGAGGACGAGCCAGGGCTCCTTTCATAGGGGGATGGAAACACAAGGAACGTCATTGCGAAGAGAGAGGCCGACTCCTTGCATCAATTATAGAAAGAGAGAGAAGCGATATCCTAGGTATTTGGCGCAGGAATGCACGGGGTGCAAACCTCATCACGTGTTGTGTCAGGTAAAGTGCACCGGGTCCACTAGGCTAGAAAATGGCCAGGGTACTGCAGGCCGGGAAAAAGTCTCAGTTCGGAGGGCGAAGGCGTTCCCAGAACTGGAAAAAGGGAGAGGCAGGGTGGGGGGGACCAGTCCTGGGGGGAATTTCAGTCAGGAGGATGATCTGATGTCTAAGCAATGGGCGGCTCAGAAAACTGCCGAGTGAATCGAGTAGTCTACCCAGACATAGTCATACTGTCCCACTTTCCAGAGGGGGGCACCGGAGAAAAGTTGGAACATAAAGGAGACTTAGCAAGCACCGCGGCAAGACGAGTGGAGAAAATAAATGGGTCAAAGAGGCCCTAAGCTATCAAAAGATTTTTAAAATAAAAAAAAATGAGGGCCCGTTACCCTGAGATCAGGAAGACTAAGCCAGAGGCCAAATCGGAGGGATCCTCCGCAGAGACGACTGTCGTGAACAAACAAAAATTCCCATTCTCAAAAACCCGTATTAAATGGCATTCTATGAAAACTCAAAAGGATCTCGTGTGAAGGGGGTAAAGCAATAACCCAAGGGAGGGGGGGGCAATTAAAGACGAGCCGCCTTGAAATTGAGCCCGAGTTAGCGCGGGAAAAGGATCTGACCGTACTCCAAGTGTACAGAAAAGACAAAGTGGTAGACTTGCGGAAGGATGTCAGAAAAAAGGGGCCGGAGGTCGGCTCCGGTGTAGATCGCACATGTGTCAACTGGAGTCACAGCTCCGTCCTGAAAGCACAGGAATGTCCTGGCTCCAGACAAACCAGTCCGCCGTTGTGAGAAAGAAAACGCCGCCACCATCGTCCGGTGAAATGAAATCGCCAGCCCGCCAATCGTAAGGGGCCCGATGGGGACAGGACCCGCGACAGAGGAAAAAGGGGGGGGGGGCAGAGTTTCGACAAAAATGCTTGCACGCAATTCTCCGTCCCCTAAAAACTTTGAAAACTGAAGGCAGTCAGGACCCTTGAAAACAACGGTCCAGTGAAAAGGGAGGGAAACGGCGCGAGAAGGACCAAGCTCGGAACGATTCAGACTCAGCAAAAGCCAGGCAACGATCTCATCCGCTTCACAATAGACTGACTTTTCCTGTGGGGGGGAGGACAAAACCGGGGGCAGCTATGGAGGGGGTCACAGAACAACATTATCGACAATCGCAATAGACGACGAAGTCGTCAGGAGTCATCGCCTGAGTTTGGAAGAGAGAAGGTAACTTTCAGTGAATTCCGATAATTGAAAGAAAACAAGCACGGGTCCCAACACGTAGTGTTGTGCGCAGACGAAGGGGCCTGCGGGGACATTGACACGTCTGGGGGGTCACCGACGGTTGAGAAGGGATAAATAGTACCAAATCCATCTCCGCCCAAAAGGTATGTGGTAGGGTTTGATGACACTAAGGAATTGAGGTATACCCGATGCGGGCTTCCACAGAGAGGAAACAGTAACTCAGTTTTCGGAAAAACACAACACTCAGGGATTTCGACAAGCACATACCGGACAGACTTGTGAGGAAAAAGACGTCGCTTCTTATTTCTGCTTGCGCTTCGGGATTCTCCGGGAATCCACTAACACCAACATATTCTCCTATCACAAGTTTAGGCTTGACAAAAGGACCATCTTTGTTAGGACGTAGTAGGAAAGCATCCCTCGTGAAGATCGCGGGTGGGTCCTAAAAGGAGAATCAAATCGCGCTTCGTACCTGGGGGAACCGGGGGATAAAGCTTAAACTTTGGAACGGGCAGTTCTCGCCACGACCACGCTATTCTCCTCAGACTCCACAGGAAGCACTCCAAGGGGTCCCTGAGACCGGGCGAGTTTGGGCAACCGTTTCGAGGGTGAGGGAAAGGTGAAACTCCACCCTCAGGAGATCTCACCCCCGAACACTTGCCTGGACCAAAGAGATGAGGGGGGCAGTCAAACAAGCTGGGGGGTCGATAAGAAGGGGCGCCCGATTGAAAAATAAAAAAGTTAAACCCTCTAATGTTCATACCTGAGCGAAGATCATCAATCAACAAAAAAACCATCGGAAGGAAAAAGATCGGGCGCGCACTGGAGCGGAAAAAATATCGGTGGTAGCGATTTACGAGGGGAGGCACATGAACGGGCGTCCCATTTCATCAGATCAAACCACTCTTGGTTGAATGGCAATCAGCATATCAGGCCATTGGAGGAATTAGAATGAGGTTCTGTAATGTCCACTCACCATGAACCGGCTTGAAAAAAAAATTCAGGTCAACCGCCGAGGTATAAGCAGGAAGAACGCGAGACAGGAGGCGAAAGAACTGAACGTGGAACAGCGGTGCAGGAGTCCCTTAACTGCACGAAGAGGGCTGCGTCTCAATGGAAGTCCTCAAGGGAGGGGTTCAGTAGACACCAGACGCGGAGAAGAGTATGCGGGAGATGAAAAAGAGGAAAAAGATGGACCGGCCTTGGAAAAGAAGAACGCTGGAGAGTAATCATGGGTGTATAAATTAAAAAGCGTACCGGATGAGATATGTGGTATAGTAGGGAGCAAGGCATCCGAGGGAGGTGCGAGGAAAAAAAAAGGCTGACGGTTGTTGAAGCCAGGAATCAAGAATTTTGAATCCAGGAAGGTTTAGAAAAAAAATTGAAAAAAAAATTTAGGGAGATGGGTGCCTTTTCGGGACGGCGAGGGAAACGACGCGCAAAACGCCTATGCAGTTCGTTCATGTGGGGTTGGGTGTGAGCGGGTGTTGTCACATTCCGAGATAATCAACAAAATTTGACTAGCCAAGAAAGCCAGGGAGAACTGAACCGAGAGGATGGGAAAGAAAAATAGCGGAGAATGGTCTGGGACAGTCGCTCATTGTGTGTGGAAGCTAAGCAAAGGGAGTTGGGGCGAGTGGATGGGGTCGGAGTAAACTAGGCACACGAAAGCCGGTGGAATGGGGTGCTGGAGCAAAAAACGCAGGGAACAAACGGGGCCCTCGCGGGAGAAGCGGAAGCCGAAAACAATGAAGAAACCAGCAGGGGGGTCCAGGCGAGGCCTGGAAAAAATTCGGGTCGGAGTGAAAAGGGGACTTCATCCAGGAGAGGGTCCGCTTCAACCGAAAGCAGGCGACCAGGGCAGGACGGGAAGGCAGGAGGACAGGCTGTCTTCTTACTTAGAACACGAGGCAGCGATGCCAAACGGAAAGTGGGGCAAGAAAGCTACCCAAAACTTTTTTGGGGACAGCGATGCGGGAATGTCCACATCGTGAATCGAAGGGTAGGCGTGCAAACCTCACGCAAACAGTTCAATAGACACGTAAGGATGGTGGGGGGAGGAGCTTGCATCACCCGAGACGTGGAGGGGGGAATCAAGACTTTTGGGGGTCTGGAAGTCTATTGTGTGCCAGGAAAAGGAAGATATCCACCGGAGACTAACATTCAACACCTGGGGGGAGGACATCCTGCAAAGTCGCACCAGGTTGCAGCAAGGGATTGTCTTATACGGGCTTCGATACTGTGTTGCACAGGAGAAGAGGAAGGGCAGAAAGGTTCAGGGAAAGGGGGGGAAAACGGTGATGCTCAAAAAAAAATAGAGAAAAAAGGGGGAAACGCGGTTCAAAAAAGAAACCCCATTTTCATCATCGGTGGGCGGGAGGGGAAGCTGGTCTGAGGGGGGGGTGCACGAAACGAGTCGTAGCTAGAGAGAAAGTTGACATTTTAAAAGACCAGGAGAACCCAGAGCATGGGGCCAATGTTGAGAGGGGCAATGGAGGCTGACCAGCAAAGACCGGAGGTGAAGAGGTCACGGGAGGAAAAAAAAAGCGGTATATTTAAAATCGAAGTGCGTGCGCAGCGACAGTCTGCTCCAGTGCTCAAGGTGAACAATCGGGAAAAACGTAAAAATCTTGTCCTGAAAAGAAGAGGAAAAACTCGTACAATTTTTACTATCCACCCGTGGGAGCAAAGAGAGGCTAGATAAATGAAATTGACATGGAAGACCCCACTGAATCATCCGAATTCGGGTCCCCAAGCGGGGGACCCACCAATCTCCGCCGATCTTCCGTACACAGACTTCTAAAAAGGGGAAGAAAGTGTAATCTCGGCGGACGGGGGCAGGGGAGGCAAAAAAACGAGGATGCGGAAAACGGTAGCGGCTGCGCAACTCCGAGATAACGAGGAAGTGCTATTGCAAGATTCAATTGCCTTTCGTAACGGATCCTCCAACGAGATGGTTCCAAAAAGGGTCAGGTGTCAAAGAAGCGGAAAAGAGCCCTGATCGAAAAAAAGGGGACGGGGGGGAACCTTAACTTCAGGGGGAGTGACAAAGAACTGGTTCGTAGAAGAGGCGAATTCCGGAAGGGGAAATCAAGTGCCAAACCGTCTGAACAACGATAGGTCTCCCTACACTCCCCATTGGGCCCTAAGTTCCTCTGCACAGCGGAAAAGAAGGGAGCGCAGTGATTTCCTCAGAATCTCTGGACGGACTGGAAACTGGCCCACCTGCCGTGAAATAGCCTCAAGCAAACAGGCCGCTTTCCGATGGTTGGGGATCAACGTAATGCGAGGCTGCGGCCACCAAGGTAATGTTGATTCTGGCAATCGTTGGACCAGAGAGTGGGCCAGAAAAAGGAAAGGATTGGGCGTCGGAATAATGGTAGGTGTAGCTCGGAGCGGAAATTGGAAGTCTATGGAGAAAAGTCCGTAATAAAAAGGGAGGCCAGAGAGGAAAGGAAAGATGGATAAAGCGAGCTTTTCGAACGTTTCACAAAGGTCAGTATCGTTAAACGGGAATAATGGGGTATGAACAGAATGAGGAAGCAAAGACAAAAAAAAAACAACGGAGGAGGAGAAAGAGAGGGAAAGGAACACGGGAAAATGATCTCACAGACTATAACCTTTGTCAAACCTTCTAACAGCCAGTGTCGAAGCAAAAGGAAAACGAATGGAAAGAGAGGGTATGACGAGTGGCGAAAGTCAGTCAAACCGCGAGCCTATCAGAAGCCCAGTAAAGAGAGCGACGACTAGAAGAAAGGGTGCTGGCACACTAGTCAAAGGGCAAAGATGGGGAAGGAACTTACTCGTGGCATCAGAAAACGTTCAAATCGTCACGTTGTGCTGCAAATCACCAATCAAATACAGGGTAGTGGAGAACGAAGGTGGGAAATCTGAAATCAAGGATCGCGAAAAGCAAGCGAACAAGAAAAAATTGCCACGGAGGGAACCTGGCCACTGGTTCGGTCAGTGGTCCCCTAAAAACGTTTTTCGAGAACTGATGGCAAAACCTGGCCGGCCTTTCTCCCATATAAAGCGAATAGGCACGGAAAGGAGGGGTTCCGTCGTAAAGGGAAAGTGGAAGGCCGAGCCAGGGATCAGAAGCTGGGATATGAAAAAACCAAGGGGAACAAACTAACATGGGAGAAGCATCCTAAAGAATCTCGAATAGCACTCTAATCAGTAAGCCCGGAGTTTGGGACGCGAACATACCGGGGGCCGCTCTCAACGTTTGTAGGGAAGTAAGGAACGCGGGGAACCGGCTATACCTGAGGCCAGTTGTCGGGCAGGCCGGGGAAGAGGCTCAAGATAGAGGAGTGGTCTAGAAAACTCCAAGGGAAGAAATTTCGTATTAGCAGGGGGGAAGTCAAAATGTCATTTCAGTCATTAGGGAGTACACGGGGGGGAAATCAAATGAGGACGGAAAACGGACGCATCATTTATGGAAAATCCGGCTACAAAGAAGTCAGACGCCACGGAAGGGTCAAGGCGAAAGAGACGAAGCAAATCGAGGCAGGAAACACCGCAATTCACTCGGTGGAGAACCTAAGATGGGTCGAGGGCCCTCCGGAATTGCGGCAAATATTTAAAAAATAGGAAAAAAGGGGTGCCCTAATGACCCCATGAGAAGAAGAAGAAGACAGAGGCAAAAAACGGAGGATATACGCAGAGCGAGATGCGGAAATCATAAAGATCTGCAATCGTCCGCCAACCTGAAAAAGAAAGGACTAAGCTCCACTAGAAAAATTCATGTGGAAGAAGACACCACGTAATTTCCCTGAATCAGAGCGCGCCGGGAAATGGCGCAAGCGAGGCACGAGAAAACCACATAAAAGAGGGAAAACTGAAAGCACTACCAATGTGGCGACGGAAAATTTGGCAGAGCTGAAGACAGGATTAATGAAAAAAGGGGCCTGTGAATGGTCAGAGCGGGGTTGATGGCCTTTGGAAAGGGGAAAGATAATTCCTAATCAAACAAAAAATTGCCTGCGGGCTCCAGACAAGGAAAGAGGGGTATGCAACGCACGTCCAAAAGCTGAAAGTGTTCTCTGGAACGGGGCGTCAACGAGACCGCCATCGTAAAAGAACAGATTGACACTCCCGGACGCCCAAAACTTAAACGGTGGTGTATGTGAGCGGGCACAAGAAAAAGGGTGGGCAATCGCTGCGCCGCTGGGATACGTCCACAAGAAGGACGAACCTTTTTCGCAGCCCTGACAGAGTCCGAACTACGGGGGAAATCGCACCGTCTAAGGAAAACACGGCCCATTCAGAAAACAGCATGCGTCAAAGGGGAAAAAACTCTCCTAAGACTAAAAAATAGGGATTCTTTGACCTGTTGGGGAACAAGAAAAAACTGCATTTTGCGTCAACACCTGGAGCGAAAGCCTAAAAACAAGCGAGAGGAGGAGTCGAGGAAAAGTAGTCCGGTCATTGCCGCACTGAGGTCGTTCTATAAATGTCAATCAAACACAGGTGTGTCAAAAAAAAACAAGAAAGCTCGACTCCGTCTGGTAAACACATCGAAAGGAAAATCCAATCGAACAGCAGGAAGGGGCAAGGGGGGGGGATAAAAATGCGTGGCTTTCGCCCCATATTCTTCCCTACACACCCCTTGAAAGGGGGGTGTAAGATCAAAAAGAGCTTGCAGGACAAACCAGAAAATCAGCAAGTAGACATAGACGCTCATGGAAAAGAAAAAGGAAGAGAAGGAGGTGCCGTGAGTGATCTTTCCAAAGGACTCGGGTCCCTAATTGTTGTCGCTTATTTGGAGGCTCCCTTTCATCCACCTCGGCAAATCTTCCGAAGTGGGATAAGGAATCAGGACCTCAAGAACTCGACGATTCGTGAATTCGTGAAAGCCACCAGCTGAAAAAGGGAAAAAACGTGCCGGGCTTCGCTCAGGCACGCCCGGAGAACTCGCCGCCGACCGAGGCGTGAGTCCTAAACACCGCGTTGGGCACTAACGTGAGCGCTGGGGAAAGGAAGGGAACGCCCCCGAAAGTTCATAGAGCCACAACGAACACGAAAATGCCATCAGGGCGATGGTCTCACCCATAAGGATTAGGATGAGGGAAGGGTAGCCCCGGAATTTGGCCTCCGAGGAAAGAGATACACGCATAAGGGTTAAAAGATTATCGGGACGCCAATCAGAAGAAAACCCCCACAAGGAGGGGGGGGGAGTAACCAGAAAAGGCGCTATAAAAACTGTCGAAGTAGCTGTAGCTATGGGCAGCGGGAAAAAAAGGAAGTGGACCCCAAAGAAAAAAAAAAATTAAAAAGATATCTGGGCACCACTAGGTTGAATTCATCGCATAGAGGGGAAAAGGACGTGGGAGTGGGAGAGATTGAAGTAGTGGAGTCAAAGCAAACACTGAAGAAAAACCACATTGGTCCAAAAAGAGAGTCGGGTCTTCAAGTAGAACCGCCTAGGGGAAAGGAGGAGAAGAAGTCAGAGGACAGGATTGGAAAGAAAAGAAAGTGCAAAAGGAAAGTTCGATTGGAAGCAAAGATCGTCTCGGCTCATGAGGATAGGTCAGTAAAAAAATCTAGGAAGGAAAAGGAATGCATATACCAAAGAAGAGAGCCAAAAGATGGACCGGCCGGGGCAGAGCTTAAGGAACTCGGAATTTGCGGGGCCATTGGATGTGGGTCGAATGAGAAAAAGATAAGTCTACTGGGAATTGTGCTGGGAGTTGGAGGAAGACAAAGCCTTAGAGGGCGTGCAAAAAAAATGCAGGACAGTGGGGGGGACCTCCTTATGACCACGTTTTAAGCCACTAAGGGATGACAAACATTGCCCATTCCCCAGGGGCTTGGGGGCGATGGTGGCCGTGAAAAGCAAAGATTATCCCAAACTTATGACTGGGGTTTGCCGGGGGGAGTACATACGATATCACGAAATTGTAAGTGAAAAAAACCGGCCACTTCCATCAAAAAAACGAACGAGCGTCCTGGCGTGAGGAGTGTCGAATGGTGTTGACGGGCTAAAAAAACTTTCACCGGTTTTTTGGGAGGCTTGGGGCTGGGTCTCCACACAAAGAAACGAAGAACAGCTGTTTTGAAAAGTTAGAGAATCGGTGAATTGGCTTGCCGAGGTTTTCGTTAAGAGCTTGGGTTCCTCCTTCAGCCGTTTCCGCAACGATTGGCCACCGTCGGAGAAGGGAAAAACAGGGAAGACGGTCCAATTTGACTTCGTAGACACCGCAGATGAAGCGATGGCAACTTCCAGGAAAACACGAAAAAAAAGAAGAGCGCGGAATGTCCCATCAGAAGTAAGATGGGGCGGAATCGTGGCCAGTGGAAAATTCCAAGTGAACTTTTTGGCTGCTCTTGGGCAACGGACCGGCGGAAGTCAGGTGTAGGAAAGAAGGCAAGTTGTTGGGGGGAGTCCGGAGGCAGAGGTTACAGGACCCAAGCTCGAAACCGTAGGAAGAGAAGACAACTGGGGGGGGGGGACAAGAAAGCCGCAGAACGCGCAGGGGGACCGCGCAAAGGGGGGTAGACGGAGAGGAAACAGATTACTGTTGGGGAAAACGAAGCAGGGCTCAATTTTCAAAAAGAGGACGGATTAAATTCCACCAAGGGGTGATTGCTACAACACGAAGAAGGCCCCTTGGTCGGGAGGGGACATGCGACTGACCATGTTAACAGTCGTGTGGAACGGAGATGGAGCGGTTCTGCGTAGTTCACGAAAAAAAGAACGCGCGCGGAGATCTCATTTGGAACTAAAGGGGATGGAGTCAAACCTTCGCCAATCATGAGGGACATCAGTGTGATCGGAAAGGGTTCTCAAAGGGAGGGTAAAGAAAAGGAGGACTATGGAATTCGTACGAGAACAAAAAGCGGTATAGTTCCTAAAAGCAGGTGGGGTCTGTGCGAATCGGGTAAAGGAGAACATCCAGTGCAAAATCAAGAGGGGAATTGGGTGAATTTGAGGCGTCAGACGATGAAATAATCGAGGAAAAGGAATTTGAGAAAAACCAGTGATGCCATCTAAGCAAAGGTGATGAAATGAATAAATCGGCCCCCCCTAGAAAATACCGCAGCTGGGAGTCCAGTTGTAACATGGGGGGGGAAAAGGGAAAAAAAGACTAATCCGAGCGGAGAGCAAGCAAATGAATCAGACAACTGCAATTATCAACGGCGTGGGCGTTAAGTAAAAAATTGATAGTACAACAGGTGAGGACTGCGCCAACGAAGAGGATTCGAGAAAGTAGAGTTCTCGAATATTCTTCCGGGTATCAGGGATCCATAACGCGTACTTTTCAACAGGACAGGGGTACGGTAAATCAAAGCGGAAAAGAGCAAGGGTTCGGACGACACTTGGACTTTCATAAGGAAAAAGACTGATTCAGAATCTGCTTTCGATTTGGAGAGAAAAGAAAGAAGTTTGCAACATAAGAAAGCGTCCGCAGAAAAAAGGCAAGGAAGGCATGAACCGTGA
>Ga0179593_1475788_pt1 | contig 12999 bp, 15 predicted proteins | sample CZODoug2_1_08_16_FD_185931 | JGI IMG/M metagenome (GOLD analysis project Ga0179593, IMG submission 185931) | Vadose zone soil fungal communities from Angelo Coast Range Reserve, California, USA - CZODoug2_1_08_16fungal (PacBio error correction) | ecosystem: Environmental > Terrestrial > Soil >...
CAAAAGGGGAGAAGTATGGGGACCATCAAAAGGAAAGACTTTCCGGACCTTTAACGCAAGAACCGGGGAGATTAAGGGCCCCTTTAGAACACTAAAACACAACCCTCTAAGAAGGGGAAGGGGGGGAAAACTTAGGAAAAAAAAGAGTGTCAAAAAAGTGGATCCCCTCAGAAAGCGGGGGCGGAGAGCCATTGAGTCCGGCGTAACCAGCCCAACCATCGAGTGGTCAGAGGGTCGGGAGAAAATGATGTGTCACCACTGCTTCGGACGCAGGGGGAGGGACCCAGAAATGACCGGTCTTGTAGCAATAACAATGGAAGGGAAAAACGGTGACTTGAGACGACTTACAGAGATGGGGGGACCGCCAACAGAAAATAAAAGCAATCAAAGCGTTGGTCACACCAAAACCGTTCAAGAAAAACTAGAAGAGGGTAATAAAAACCTGACAGAAAGATGATTGTCCCCGGAGGGGTCAAAGACCGAGGCATCCTTTTGACCACGGCAGAAGCCACCTCGGAAAGCGGACATTAATCGTGATGTCCTGGGGGGGGGAACGTTCGGCGACAGGAGGGAACCACTTGAAGAGTAAAAAATGAGTTAAGACCGTCTAAAGGGGATGAGCACTGGGGCCCAGAGATGTGCTCGGCAGGTCTTGTGGGGGTTAGCAAAAAGACGCGGGGTGGTGGGAGCTGGAAAAACACCCGACGGGAGGAACTAGGAGTCAAAAATCAGGGCTACAATGAAGGCTCCGATCCAGAAGGCAGGCACAATCGGCAGAAAAGGCGGGGCGACTGGATAATCGCCGTGGGCTCCTGCTACAGGGGAAAAGCGCTTCGCGCAAACACAGGTCGATACCCTCGCCAACTGAGAGGAAAAATCAGAAGAGCATCACGGGGATCAAGGAACTGTCCAAACCGCTTGGAAACACAAGACCTGGATTATTGTAAAGTGGGCACAGAGGCCGGGGGGTAAAGAAAGAGGGTGGGGCCAGTGGGGAAGAATTTATTCGACAGTAAGGCGTAGGATTGGACAGGGGTGGTTCAAAGCCGAAAAAGTGAGTCCGGGAAGACGGACGAGAGAGGACTAAACAAACAATAAGGATTAGTAAAAATAGGAGAAAGACTGGGCGGGGACGGGGTTGTCGGGGGCTCTTAAAAAGAGGGGGGCCAAAATGTCCCGCCACCTGAAAAATCTTGCTTACGGAAAGTAAATAGTAAAAGAGAGACGGATATTCCAAATCCGGGTTTGTAGAAGTGAAACCGTTAACGGGGGAAAAATACATAACCACGTGACTCTGCTGAAGAAAAACGGAAAAAAAGACTGCCAAAGTTCAGATCAAGTGATGCGGTAGGACGCCGGGGTGGAACCATGGTCTACAACGGGTGGGGAAACAGCGCGGAGGCAGGAGAACAATCAACAAGCACAAACGGCACATAAAAATCGACCGACGGGCCGGATCAACGCATTATCCAAAGATTAATGGGTTTTGAAAAAGGAACGAAAAAAGTAATGGGCGCAACCCCAAAATCCCCAAAAATGAGCGCGGAAAAAAATTGAAAAGTCCCAGCATCCCGACGCAAGGGTGCACCTGCTGGGGGCAAAAAAAAAGATCTAGAAAATTCCCGATTAAGGGGGGGAGGCGAAACAGTGGGGCAAAGGACAACGCGTACATGGGAAAAAAAGAGGAGGCTCTGGACAAAAAGGTGCGAGAGGATCGGGTTCACGGGAAAACCGATCGGATAAGGCATATGAGACCAGGGGGTGACACAAATTTGTCAAGGAACCATGACAAGGGGGGTTTAAACCGCCGATCTTGGGAGGCTGGACGGAATCGCAGGAAGGGGCAAGCAGAGGGGAAAAAAAAACCGCGTTCAGAGGAAAAGGTTGGATGCCGGAAAGAGATTCGGGGAAGCCAGAGGGGCTTCAATTTTTGGAAATAAGGGGACACGAACCACGCAGATGGAGGGGGGGCAGTAGTTTGGGGTGGGGACAAAAAAAAAATTGAAAAGAAAACACAACGACTACGCAGGAGGGGGGAAGACAAAACTGGGGAACTGGAATTGGCAGAAAAATTGTGATAAGAAAGCATTCAGAAAACCGGGGAAAAAGAGGATGCCGTTGGTACCCCGCTATCCGGCGGGGTAACGTGGAGGGGCAAGGATAGGTGGCCAAGTACCATCTTAATTATTAAGTCAGTCAAGAAGACTACTTGAGAAAAAAGCGCCTGGACTCTTAGGAAAAGACACTTCTTCGAAACCTGTCCCGGGAGGAGGGGGAAAAAAAAAAAAGGGTGGTGCGGTACAATGATAGCAACGGCTGCCGGAGACAGTGGACGGGGGACTCAACGGGGGTAAGGGGCAGGCTGCATCTCTATAAAGGAGCTCTTGAAAGGGCAAACGGGGTTAAACTCTAGAGTTGACTATCCTTGGTGAGCAAAGAAAAAAAAAAATGGAATGTTTCAAAAGGGACGGGCTAGCTCCACGAGAAATGGCCAGAAAAGGGGATGACGAATGCCCAAAGGTAGGGAGTGCTCGAACATCGACAACCAAACAGGGAGCCGCAATCACCGGTTTCAAGGGGGGAAAGGGGGGACTCATAGACAAAACATCTGTCGCGAATGTGAGGACGTTAGGTGCCGGGAAAGGGGCGCAACAAGTAATAAAACACGCAAAAAAAAAAAAAACAACAAAAAAAAAAAAAAAAAAAACAAAAAAAAAATCGGAGGCGAACACGAATTAAAAACACAACTAAGGTGGAAGAGTGTCAGCCGACGGCAGAGGAAATGTCGAAAGCATGGCTCTAAAGAACGGGGGGACAACGCAAGCCCCAAGCAAAAACTGACTGGGTTCCCATTGGGCCCCCAAAAAAAGGGACAACACAACAGTTGTAAAACTTGAGAAAGCTGACCAGGGCTGTGTCACAAAACGTGCGAAGAGGAGCAATTTCTTGGGCTACTTTGGTCGCGTACACCAAGGTCCATAGAAGACATAAGAAATGGAGAAAGAAATCAAGCAAACCGCTGCCAGGGAAAAAAGCAAAGTCACCTGGAGGGTCGTGGTAAATCGAAGGTCATTGAAAAAAAGCAGGGTTTCTACGGGGTGCTGGGGGGAAATGTGCGGAAACTTCAGCTTGGGAGTGACGGGGGGAGGGGGAACTGTAATCGTGAAACTGAGGGGTGAAACCCGGTGACAGTAGGAAAGCAAAGAATGACAATCGGGGGTAGCGGCAAGGGGGAAGCGACACGAAAACTGCAGTCAGAGGATACGTGAACCATAAAACGCCTACAGGTTAACTCACTAGAATGGCAAGAGGGGAAGAGGGGTGCCAAATATCAGTCTGTAAAGGCAAAAGAGTATCTCATTGCCAGGCCGGGAGTTTCATAAAGGACGACCGAGGAAGCCAACGCGACAAGCAAAAACTGGGAAAGAAAGACAGAAAAGAGCCCAGAAGAGGAGTTCACACCATGTACTGGGAAGGTTACGAGTAGCGAGGGGGATTAGGGTAAAATTATAGCGGCGGTGGGAAAGAAGCTCACAACAAAAAAAGGGGAGAAGAAGAGAGATTCCAGACTACGAGAAACGGATCCAACAAAGACTAGGACACGAAAGTTATTCAAACGGGGGGAACTCCTTCTCGGACTGGGAAACGTAAACTCGAGAAGGAGCGGCCAGGAATGTAAACGCGAAACCGTGGGAAAACACGACGGAGTTAAAATTATGGGGGGGATCAAGGGAGCTCAAGGCAGAGAAGGCTTCGCTAACAAACCGCTGTGATAGGAAATTCGTCAACCAAATTAGCTGGCACGGCGAGACGCTAGTACAGACTATGCTGCTGGAAGCAAAACCAAAAAAAAAGGAAGTGGAACAGATCGGGCCTCTCGCAATCAAAGAAGAGTAAACCACCGAGGACAGGTTGGGGGTTTCCTAACTGTGGTATGGGAAAAGGAAATGGGAGGAAAAACAAGCAAAACGGCGACTGCTAATCAAAGGCCAAGTGAGCGACTTATATCAAAAAAAAAGGCTGGGTCTGACCACCGTCGGAACAACAGTCGGAAAAAATGACGGATTACAAAGGACAGAAAGCACCATTGGAGGGGAGAGGGTGAGAGGCGGGAGGATCAAAGTTGAGAGACCCAAAAAGGGGCCCAATCGTTCTAACTGGCCCAGAAGGGTCCAGTCTGACCAAATAAAAAGTGACCGTCCGCGCCAGAAAGGGAGGCAAAAACCCACGGCAGCTTCGGGCCCATTGGTTTTTGCAAAAAGGGTGAAGGGGGGGAGTGAGGGCGTGGGAGTCTCGCGGGTCTAAAAGGATGGGAAATGTGTCCGCGGGACTCTTAGCGGGGGAGCTGTGAACTGGGGGACCAGAGGATGTTTTCAGTGCCGAGTTTGGGGAGAGAAAACGGTTGGAAAAATCAATAAAAAGAACCGGCCGCTAGGGTACACGTGTGGAATCTGGGACGCAATCGCCAGGGAGAGCCGGCCTGATGGGGACGTGCTTACAAAGGGATGGGATTGTTGGAGAGTTCGCAATACAACAAAGGACTTGGCCGGGGGGAAAGGTCCTCGTCAAGCCACGGGGGAAAAGGGAAAATTGGTCAGCTTGAACGCTTCAAGACAATGACTCACGGTGTTGTCAGTCACAGAGGGAACCGAGGGTAGCCCAGCCACGGAACGGAAACAGGGGGAACCCCAGAACTTTCGGAAACGCACGAACAAGGGAACAAACGGAGGAGGAGCTGCCGACCGCAAAACCCAGAATTGGCGAAAAGGGGATAGGCCTTTGAAAGATCGCCAGTACGCATGGGCGAAACACTTATCCAAAAAAAGCGCGGCTGGTCATGGCTGAGGGAATAACTTAAGAAAGAGGCATCAGAGAACCAGGGAAGGACACGCTACGTCAGAAAAAGACGCAACGTCTTCCTTCCGACCCGGGCCGTCGTGAGGGGGAAAGTGATAGAAATAGTGGGGTCAACAAAATTGACAACTCACGCAGATGTTGGAGTCGAGAAGTGGAAATTCCCGGGCACAAAAAACTCGAAACCAAAGAGTGGGAGGTGGATGTAAAGGAGGTTCAAAAACGGCGGCGTCCAGCGCGGATAAAAAAAAAAAAAAAAAAAAACGTTCCTGGAGGGGGGGGGAAAAATCCCAATGGACCGCAGCAGGGTTTGGGCGGCAAAAAACTCGCAGTAAAGGGGGGACAGAAACCCAAGATCATCAAGGCGGTGGGGAAAACCGGAGTGGTACCAATACTGGAACCAAAAACAGGTAAAACCACACCCCAATGGAAAAGCACTCGGCGGCGAGGGAGCCAGACGAAAGCGGGAAGGGATCTACGGACAGTTTTGAACGCCGGGAGTCAAAAGAACGAGGCTAAAGGCATCTACTAGGGATTTCCTTTTCCTAGGGGGGCGCAAACTCAAAAAGAAATCGTATTAGGCACGAGACGACGAATAAAAAATTGGGGGGGGGGGGGGTGGGGGGGGGGGGGGGGGGGGGGGGGGGTGGGGGCGGGGGTTTTGCGGTGTGGGGGGGTGTTGGTTGTGGTTCTGGCTGTGGGGTGTGTGAGGGGGGTGGGGTTGTGGTTTGCGTTGGTGGGGGGGGTGGTTCCGCGAGACGGGTTCTTGGTTTCCTTACCTTCTTCCATGAGACAAGTTGGTTTTGGAGGGGGGGGGTAGTGGCCGGTCAAGAAGCGGTTGGGGTAGGGGGAACTAAAACCTTTCCAGGAGGTCGCTTGAGCCCAAAAAAGAAAAAGCGGGAAGGCACCGCCGTGCAACCTGCTATGCAGTGAAAGGAGAGAAAAGAATCAGCTCTTCTCACACCAAAACGTTTAGTGGTCGCCCTGCGAGGAAGAAAATAATCATCATGAGGAATCAAGAACGGCCGCCAGCCGCTGTTACAACTGGTGAATCCTCTAGGGGTATGAAAAGGAAGGGGAAAAAAGAGAAATAGAGGGTTTGATAGGCAAACAGTGGTCAGGAATGTATCTCACAAATAAACGCAGGACGAAAGGGAAGGTGTGCAGGGTGCTTGGGGGAAAAGAAGAAAAGCTTCAGGGAAAAGGACTGGGGAGACTATCAAAAAAAAAAAAGAGAAGGAAAAGAGACAGAGGTATCAGCTGCGCCGGAAACTTTCGCTATGGACTAACAGCGCCAATGGGACCAAGGAGGGCCGCCAAGACGAATTGTCAGACTTAAAATTCATCAAAAGGCCAAAGGGACCAAAAGGAGCGACACCGGTAGAAGACCAAGGAACTCGCGGTTAACCCGGGAAGGCTAAGTTGCATATCACAGAGACTTATCAGAGCGCAGGGCGAAAAGGGTATCGACAAACGTGGGTCAGGCATGACGGTCGGGTGTGATCGAGCAAGAAAGAAGAAAAAAAGGAGGGACGGAACTGATAGCAGCGAGTCAAGGGAGACCGGATGGGGTTTCAAGACAAAGCTGGCCGACAGGGGGGTGAAGGGAAAAAGAAACACAACAACACCCTCTAAAAGCAGGCCGGACCCCAAAGCACAAGAAGGAGGGCCTGGGACTACAAAGAATCTGTCCAGTAAATACCAAGTTTACGTGATGAACTGACGAGACGGCAATGACATCACGTGAAAAAGAATCTAATAGAAGAAGAGGAAAAAGAGGGGGGGGTAAGGAGAGGGAAGACAAAAGACTTTAAAAACGGAATCTCTCGGGACTAAAAGAATAGCTGATTCCAGGTGTACTCTGTGTGCGGAAGGGAAGGAGCAAAACGGTGGGTGAAAAAAAATGAACGTCGGGGATGCCGAAGGGTGCAAACGGCAACCGGCTGAACGTACGTAAAGAAGGAAAGAAAAAGTTCGGGGAACAAAACGGGCGGACCCTAGTTTGTATGGTAGAAGAAGCCAATCTGAACCCCTCGGGGAGTTGGGGACGCCGGGAATAAAAATTTCTAAGACGAAAAAAAAGCGTGAGTGGGAGCACGTTGGAAAGAGGTCGAAAAGGTAAATTAAAGAGGGACGGGGAGGCAACCCGCAAATCAACAGTTCAGGGGCCGTGCGGGGAATCGAAAAAATTCAGGAAGGGTCAGAAGTATCACGATAACCATACTTACTCAACGGAAATGGACGGGGAAAACGGTCACGGAAGTGAAAGGCATGACTAAGTTGTGAAATGAGTGGGGGGATGCTTTGGGGGCGAGACTGTTTAGCCGGGGAATGCCAGAAGGGGTCTTCCGTCGAATGAAGAGGATAAAAAAAAAGGGGTGAACCGTGTGTTGGGTTCGAATCGGGGTCGGTGGGGGTGTGGCAACAAAACAAACGGTGAGGATTGTCTGAAAACGGCAAACGAAAAAGATCCAAGAAACAAAAGTTAGGGGGGGAGAAAGCCCTCCAAAGGAAGGAGAGTCATTGCAAGTCTACGAGGGGGGGGACAACACCCACATTCACTCAAATCCTGTGCCGACTGCGAAAAACAAGGGACGAGAGAAGACCCGATGTCCTAAAGTGGCGGGGGCCACCGGGAATGCGCTTTGGCGCGAAGGAAAACAGGGGTAGCACGCACAAAACGAAACAGAGAAGCAAGACTGAAATACACAAGAAAGGTTCAAAGAAAGTCAGAACAAAAGCAGAGGAAAGCGAATCATGGGCATAAGAGGATGAAAAAAAATACGCTGTGCCCAGTACGAAAACCCAAAATTGGAAACTTCAAACACTGGACGTTGAGCTGCTGAACTTGGGTCGCGCCAGGGCAAGGGTTTTGCACCCAGGGAAAAAAGGGTGAAGGCTCTACTCGAGGGCTCATCACCCCGCGCTGGAAACCGTGTGGGGAAGACAGAAGAAGGAGGGAAACAGGATCGAGCAACATACCGGAACACTTCATCCAAAGCTCTTGAAATGTAATGGGGAAAGGCATTCCCCTCGTTTCACGGGGTGGCCAACACATACAGGGGGGGAGATGGGGAAAATCAGCGATTTGGGGGGGCAAGCGTGAAAGTCCATGTTCAAGACGCTTGACGATGTTACTCGGAAAAGGTCAGTGCGAGGAAAAGAACAGACATGAAATCGGTTAGACCTGTCGGTGGAAGGCGGGCAAAAATAAAGAAGGGAAAAGGCAGGAGGGGGTTTTGCCGCCAGCAACTAACGAAATCGCGGCTTTAGCCGCGACCATTCACAAAAGCGGAGGGGGGGGGGAGGAGATCGGAGAAGGCTGCCCCGCGCTTATACCACTTAAGGGAGGGCGAGGCAAACCCTAACCTCAGGAAGAAGACGCGAAAAGGAAAATGGAGTTTCCCACCGGGATGTCGTTGAAGGGAAACCGGCGTGAATAGGAGGTAAAGGTAAAGGAAGGTGGAATGAGCCAATCTTAGAAGACAACAAACAAGAGAGAGGAATAGCGGACCAACTAGAACCGAGAAAGGAAAACATAAGTTCAAAAAGGGAAAACAACGGAATGGTGTGACTCATCTTCCTTGAAAAAAAAAGATGTAAAAAGGAAGTCGAGGGCAGGGGGTCGTCAAGGGATCACAGGCGAGGCAAAGCTTCGGAAACAAGAAAAGAAAATGCATCGAAAAAAAAATCCTGAATGAGAAAGCACGACGTTGGCGTGCTGGGGGGCTGGGGGAAGGGACAACCCACCCCGGTTAAGGGGATGAGGGGGGGCCTCGAGAGAAAAAAAAAGGGCCCAGATCAAAAAAACGGGGGTCAGGGGGAAAGGTGAGTGGCCTACATGCACGAACTCTCAGAAACAAATACAATTGAATCCGAAAAAAAAAAATCTGCGGTATGTTCGCCAAATGAAACAAGGCATTGGCCCACCGTCGAACCAATGAAATGAGAGGAAAAGAAAACAGAAACCGAGAAGATGGGAGATGGGGGCTGGGGGATAAGCCTTCGTACTAATGTCTAAACAGACCTCTATCTTGGGATCAGCGCCAAAGAGGGGGACCGGAAGGCAGAAGGGGGCCCCTGTCACATCTTACCCGAAACCAGTTTGGGACTTACCTGGGGGGGGAATTTTTCCCGGGAGTCTGCGGGGCGATCAAGAAGGACAAGCTCCTGCGGGTGCTGCTTAAAGTGCGAAGTGAACGAAGTGATTAGCACTGCGCCGTAGGAATACCGACTTTCAGCTTAACCGAATGCTGTGTTGTTCAGCTTGTGCGGCTAGGGTGGGTGGGAGGGCAAGACTAGACATTGAGTAGACTATAGTGGCACCGATAATTTGTTGGGGGACACGGGTAATAGAGACGCCTAATGTCCAGGAAGCAGAGTGCAAGGAAGTTGAGGGCGGAACCTGGGGGTGGTCGAGTTCGTCCACCCCCTACCAGGTACTCTACAAAAAGCACGGGCAAAGAGGTCAGAAAACAGTTTCGAAATTGGTCGAGCAGTGGATCCGTCTGCAGTGCGACCACTCAATCAGGGGGCTTGGAGGCCCGCCATAGAAAAAAAGAAGAGTCAAAGGGGACCTCAAAACGAAAAGTCACCGCGGGGGGGAACTGCCAATACTGCAAGAGATCGAAAACTCCCTGTCTCATCAAGCTTGAAGCCTCCGCTCCCACTGAAGGGAAAGAGGGAATTAATGGGCAGTCAAAAAGCCTAACAAAGACGAGCAGGATGGCCGAACGGGAAGAGGAAAAGCCAGTCAAAGCGACTAGTTGTCCTAAGAATAGAACCGGACCTTAGCAGTCCAAGGGAATGGCCGAAATTCAACCGAACAGGACGCCGCGGACGGCATACCGTCGACGCTCGTGAAGACCTTGCAGGAGGGGTTTTACGCGTCGTGGAGCCCACGCAGAAACAGAGTTCGTCGAGCAAATGGGGGGATACAAGGTAACGCCACCAAAAAAAACCACCAAAAAAAAACAAAAAAAAACAAAAAAACAAAAACACCAACCAAAACAACCCACAAAAAAAAAAAAGAAAAATAACAATAAAAAAAAATTCACCTCCCATCGATTTGTAGATGGGGGGGTCGGAAGGAGCCATGAATTGTTTCACAAATGGAGGAGCCGCCCATGGGGAACTTAAATTTCATAGAATAACAAGGGCCGCAAGCCGGGGTTGGGAGTTAATAAATGCGGAGAAATGAAAGAAAGTATGAAAAGGCCACGACAAGAGGGTGTCAACGGGAACGGATCTTGTCAAAAGAGAAAATGGGATCAATCGGGAAGGAGAAAACGTAAAAAGGACAGTAGGTGGGCCCAGGAGGAGTTCTCCATTGGTGCAAGCCAGAGACTACTCCTCAGATTCCATCGGATATACTGCGATCCTTTGCAAAGTACGCGCCGCACTCAAAAGAGGTGAAAGGGGATGGAAGACTATCGCCCGGAAAACACACTCAAAAAGTGGCGTCCCGGACTTTTTCTGGGGGTGGGGAAGGGGCATGCTACGCTATTTGGTTGGGGTGAGTTGGCGGACGTCACCTACCGTTGTAGCTTTGAAGACAAAAATCAGTCCGGGGGAAGGGGATCGCTGGAAGCTACGCGCTAGTCGGGGGGGGGGGGGGGGGGGAGGGGCGGAAGGTGGGGGGGGGGGGGGGTGGTTAAAAAGATTTCCTCCTACTAGGTCTTTGCTCTAAGAGCCCCGAGCTTCGCGCCACCGATGTCCAGGGAAAGGGGAAAACTGCTCCGACGAATAAGAAGACAAAGAACGGCAAAAAAAAACAAAAGGGTCGCCAGGGTTATCCAGAAGGATATTGGGGGAATGGCCCATTACTTATGACGTAACAAAAGGGGGGGGGATAGGTGGAAGTTCGAGGAATTTAGGCACCAAAAAGCAGCGACGACTACTTGGGCAGGTCTTGGGGAAAATAAGAAAAAAGTATGAAGAAGGAGTATAGCTAGCAAACAACAACAAAGGATAGAGAGTTCCTAAATCAGGATGAAATACTTTTGGTCGGACTGAATCCAGCATTGCACCAAGGATCGGAGAACAAGGAGAATGGTCGAAGAAAGAGAAATGCAAATATTCCAAATCCGGCGGAAACGGAACGGGGACACGAAGGAATACCGACTCGCTATCAAAAAAGAATTAGAGGCAGTTCAGATCAATGATGCTGGGGAGGCGCAGTGGCGAAAAAAAAATGGTAGAGGGGAAAAGGGGGGGGGCACGCGGGGAGGCTAGCAGTCGAGCAACAAGCAGGGATGGCGGAGGATAGCGAGGGGTCCATCGCATCACGTACTGAGGGGGGGTTTTCCAAATCGAAGAAAGGGGGCTGGGCCAGCCCCAATCACAAAAAAAAACGCGGAATCAATTCTTCCCCCAGCAAGAAAAACGAAAAGGAAAACTGTGGGCCGGCGGAGAAAAGAGCCCTGTTGTCTGGGAGTCGAAGGTGCAAGGACCTAAGGAAAAGAAAAAATCGTAGGCCATGTGATGGGCCTCAGTTAAAGCGCGGGAAAAAGAACAGGGAGAGAACAGGGGGGGTAGCGGGGAGCGCGTACGAACGAAAGCTCATTGCAAGCTTTAGGAAGAACAGTTTGTTAATACACGTTAGTTCTGAGGGGAAGTAATCAGGGTCCACGGGGGGGGGGACCGCGGGATTATACTTGGGCAGAGGGAAGAGAAAGAAGGTGACGCAGGCCAATCAGTCGGAAGCCAGGGGTATTGCAAAGGAACGAGGGGAAATGGGGCCCTCGAGGAGGGGGACGAAGCTGGGGTGCACATCATGGACAGGAACAAATCAGCCCTCAGAAGGGGGGGAAAAGTGGATTGAAGCGGGGAAACTGGCTAAGAAACCATGGGAGGCAAATGGGGACTAAATATTCTGATTCAGGCCAAAGGGTTCTAAGCGGGAGACGGGGGAAAAAGCACCGGGAGGGTCTAGTTAAAAAAAGCTTCCCGAATAGATATTCGCGGAGAAATGTCCGAAGTCAAAGGGAAAAGGGATCAAACATACTGAAAAGCCCACAAAAAGAGAAGTAGGAGTAAGGTCACAACGGACTGAATAAAGGAAAGGGCCAACCCGGAGTTTGTGAAAGTATGGGGCATGCAAGGTTGCGGGGAAACGCCTTTTACAAGGGGGAAGTACCGGCGTACAAGAGGGTAGCGCAACTGCTGGTCAAAAGTTGGGAAATTGTTCAGCGATGGCCCACGAGGCAGGACGTTGTGAAGGGCAAAAACGGAGGAAAATGGGCTCTTGCGAGCACGAAGTCAAAAGAGCAGACAATTACTCACCAAAAATAAACCGTCCAAAGAAAACCTGTACAAGGGGGAAGTGCTAGGAAAAAAACTGCGAACCACTAAAGGGGGAAAAAAAAAAATCCGCCTGAAAGGACTGCACAAGAGATAAAACGATTCACCGGCGAAGAAGACAGCTAGGGGTGGCAGAATAATAAAGAGCAAAAAACCACAATAACAGAGCGGGGGGCCAAGAGAATGATCACCGAAAGTGATAGCGAGAAAGGCTTCAAAAAGAGTAAGGATCATGGGCTCGATCCTGGACAAAAGGACCCAAACCACTAATTAGGAAAAAGACGGAACAACAAAACAAAGAACGGAGCTGTTGCGGAAAACTGGAAAAAAAAGAGCGGCATGTTGGCTAAAAAGAGGAGGAAGGAGGAAAATGGAGCAGGTTGGGCGCGCGGACCGCAGCCAAAATTGGGGAGAAAAGTCAAGCGTGAGAAACGATGAACACCAACCGCGAAAAGGAGTGCAATCAGGGCTCTTGGGCGTTTTGGGGCAAGGATGGGAAAAGGTTTTCTATTCAAACGTTGGCGACCCCCAGAACTTGTTGTATGGGTGTGATCGGATAGAGAAGGCGTTATTGGCGCGGGAACGGAGGGGGGGTTTTTTAAGGTCAGGGTTGGCTTATGGAGACGATGTTCATTCGGGGCACCATAAAAAACAAAAAAAAAGAAAAAAAGAAACGGGACTGGGAAGGGGGGTTGAAGGCGGTCACGAATCAGGGAGAGGGACCAGGAGGAAGGGGGGAAAGCTGGGGGGGGCGCGGGACATCCAGGAAAAAGCTGGAAGGGAGTCGCTCGATGACAGACGTATGGGTTGAGACCGACGACTTAAGACGGGTTAAACATGGGA